>Ga0214921_10000189_pt1 | contig 120666 bp, 102 predicted proteins | sample LL1505_MetaG_FD_177992 | JGI IMG/M metagenome (GOLD analysis project Ga0214921, IMG submission 177992) | Freshwater microbial communities from Lake Lanier, Atlanta, Georgia, United States - LL-1505 | ecosystem: Environmental > Aquatic > Freshwater > Lake | place: USA: Georgia | collected... | reverse complement strand
CAAGAGCGACACCGAAGTGATCGTGCACGCGTGGGAGCAGTGGGGCGAGGCCTGCGTCGAGCGCTTTCGCGGCATGTTCGCCTTCGTGCTGTGGGATCGCAATCGGCAGACGCTGTTCATGGCGCGCGACCGGATGGGCGTCAAGCCGCTGTACCACGCGCTGCTCGACGACGGCACGCTGCTTTTCGGCAGCGAACTGAAGTCACTGCTGGCCTACCGGGGGCCGCACGGCGCTGCGCTGAAACGTGACATCGACCCGCTGGCCGTCGAGGAGTATTTCGCGCTTGGCTACGTCGCCGAGCCGCGCACCATCTTCCGCCAGGCGAGGAAGCTGTCGCCCGGACATGCCCTGGCCATCCGGCGCGGCGAGCCGGTGGGCGAGCCCCGTGAGTACTGGGACGTGCACTTCTCGCTGGGCAACACGATCAGTGCCGAGGACGCTTGCGCCGAACTGCGGCATCGCCTGCAGGAATCGGTGCGCCTGCGGATGATCTCCGAAGTGCCGCTGGGCGCGTTCCTCTCCGGTGGCGTCGATTCCAGCGCCGTGGTGGCCACGATGGCCGGTCTGTCCGACGGGCCGGTCAACACCTGCTCGATCGCCTTCGACGACCCGAAGTTCAACGAGAGCGAATTCGCGCAGATGGTGGCCACCAGGTACGCCACCAACCACCGCGTCGAGACCGTGCAGTCCGACGACTTCGACCTCATCGACACGCTGGCCCGGCTGTACGACGAGCCTTACGCCGACAGCTCGGCCATCCCGACCTACCGCGTCTGCCAGCTGGCGCGCAAGCATGTCACGGTGGCACTCTCGGGCGATGGCGGCGACGAGACCTTTGGTGGCTACCGCCGCTATCGCCTGCACCTGATGGAAGAGCGCATGCGCTCGGCGCTGCCCGCCGGCATCCGCCAGCCGCTGTTCGGCCTGCTCGGCCGCGTCTACCCCAAGGCCGACTGGGCGCCGCGCATGCTGCGCGCCAAGACCACCTTCGAAGGCATGTCGCGCACCGCGGTCGAGGCCTATTTCCATTCGGTCTCGATCCTGCGCGGGCCGATGCGCGAACGCCTCTTCAGTCCGGCGCTGAAGCGTGAGCTGGCCGGCTACGGTGCGCAAGAGGTGTTCGATTTCCACGCCGCTCGCGCCCGCACCGACGATCCGTTGGCCCTGATCCAGTACCTGGACCTGAAGACCTACCTTGTCGGCGACATCAACACCAAGGTCGACCGAGCCAGCATGGCCCACTCGCTGGAAGTGCGCGAGCCGTTGATGGATCACCAACTGATCGAGTGGCTGGCCACGCTGCCGTCTTCGCTCAAGGTGCGCGGCCAGGAAGGCAAGTACCTGCTGAAGAAGGCGATGGAGCCGCAGTTGCCTGACGAGGTGCTTTACCGCCCGAAGATGGGTTTCAGCGTACCTCTGGCGCAGTGGTTCCGCGGGCCCTTGAAGAAGCGCGTTCGCGACGCCGTGCTCGGCGAACGCCTGGCCGGCACCGGCTGGTTCAACCGCGACTACCTTGAACACCTGGTCGACAGCCACCAGGCCGGCACCAGCGACTACAGCGCGCCGCTGTGGACCCTGCTGATGTTCGAGGCCTTCCTGCGCAATGTGGTCGACGAAGCTGCGCAGGCACCGGCCCAGGCTGCGGTGGAGATGGTTGCAGCAGCATGAGCCTGCGCGTCCTCCATGTGCTCGACCACTCGATCCCGCTGCACAGCGGCTACACCTTCCGCACCCTGGCCATCCTGCGCGAGCAACGCAAGCTCGGCTGGAACACCTTCCACCTGACCAGCCCCAAGCACAGTGCGCCCTCTGCCTCGGAGGAGACGGTCGACGGCTGGCACTTCCACCGCACACCGGCCCCCACTGGAGCCGCCGGCCTGCCCGGCCTCGCCGAAGTGGCGCTGATGAAACAGACGCAGAGTCGGCTGCTCGAAGTGGCTCAACAGGTGCGACCCCACATCCTGCACGCGCACTCGCCGGTGCTGAACGCGATCCCTGCGTTGCGCGTAGGTCGCCAGCTGGGAATCCCTGTCGTCTACGAAGTACGCGCCTTCTGGGAAGACGCCGCCGTCGACCACGGCACCACGCGCGAAGGCAGCCTGCGCTACCGGCTGACGCGCCGCCTGGAAACCCACGCGCTGCGGCAGGCGGACCATGTCTTCACCATCTGCGAGGGGCTGCGCAGCGACATCGCGGCGCGCGGCGTGCCGGCGAGCGGCATCACCGTCATCCCGAACGCCGTCGACATCGAGAAGTTCGAACCCGGTGGCACCCCCGACGAAGCGCTCAAGGCCCGGCTCGGGCTGACGGGCGCCATCGTGCTCGGCTTCATCGGCAGCTTCTACGCCTACGAAGGGCTCGACCTGCTGCTGCAGGCCCTGCCGGCCCTCCTGCAAAGCCGGCCAGAAGTGCGCGTACTGCTGGTGGGAGGTGGCCCGCAGGAAGACGCGCTCAAGGCTCAGGCGCAGTCCTTGGGCCTGGCCGATCAGGTGGTGTTCACCGGCCGCGTGCCGCACGCTGAAGTGCAGCGCTACTACGACCTGGTCGACGTACTGGCCTACCCGCGCCATTCGATGCGCCTGACCGAGCTCGTCACGCCGCTCAAGCCGCTGGAAGCCATGGCCCAAGGGCGGCTGCTGGTGGCCAGCGACGTGGGCGGGCACAAGGAATTGATCCGACACGGCGAGACCGGCTGGCTGTTCCAGGCCGGCAGTGCGCAGGCCCTGGCCGCGGCTGTCGACGCCCTGCTGCAACGCCGTGCCGACTGGCCGCGCCTGCGCCAGGCCGGCCGCTCCTTCGTCGAGGCCGAACGCAACTGGACGGCCAGCGTGGCGCGCTACGCCCCGGTATATGACCGCCTGGCCCCGACGGCCTGCGCCGATGTCCACGCAACCGCCACCGCCTGACCGCGGCCCGCACATCGTGGTGCTGAGCAGCCTGTTCCCCAGCCGCCTGCAGCCGGGCGCCGGCCTCTTCATCCGCGAGCGCATGTTCCGCGTGGGGCAGCGCCTGCCCCTGGCCGTGGTCTCGCCCGTGCCCTGGTTTCCGCTGCAAGGCCTGCTGCGCCTGTGGCGGCCGGGCTTCCGGCCTGGTGCGCCGCGCTTCGAACGCCAGGGCGCCGTCGACGTCTGGTTCCCGCGCTTCTTCAGCCTGCCCGGCCTGCTGCGTCGTTTCGACGGCCTGTTCATGGCCCTGGGCGCCTGGCCGCGGCTGCGCGCCTTGAAGGCCGCGGGTCGCCTCGACCTGATCGACGCCCACTTTGCCTTCCCTGACGGCCATGCCGCCGGCCTGCTGGGCCGCTGGCTGGGTGTGCCCGTCACCGTCACGCTGCGCGGCACCGAGGTGCGCCACGCCGCCGACGCTGTGCTGAGGCCACGTCTGGCCCCGGCCCTGCAGCGCGCCAGCCGTGTGTTCGCGGTGTCCGATTCGCTGCGCCGCGTGGCACTCGGCTTGGGCCTGGCGCCCGAACGTACGCGCGTCGTCGGCAACGGCGTCGACCTCGAACGCTTCCGCCCGCTGGCCAGCCCGGCCGCGCGCGCTGCGGCGCGCGCTGGCCTGGGCGTGCCTGAGTCGGCCCGCGTGCTGGTCAGCGTGGGCGGCCTGTGCGAACGCAAGGGCTTCCACCGGGTGATGGCTTGCTTGCCTTCCCTGGGTCAAGGGACCCATGCCGTGCACCTGCTGGTGGTCGGCGGCCCCAGCCCCGAAGGCGACTGGACGGCCCGACTGCACAGCCTGGCGCGCGAACTCGGCCTGCAGGCTCAGGTGCATTTCACCGGCCCGCTGCCGGCGGCCGAACTGTGCAATGTGCTGGCCGCGGCCGATGTGTTCGTGCTTGCCACGCGCAACGAAGGCTGGGCCAATGTGTTCCTCGAAGGCATGGCCTGCGGCCTGCCCGTGGTCACCACCGACGTGGGCGGAAACCGCGAAGTGGTGGCCACGCCCGAAGTCGGCACCATCGTGCCCTTCGACGACGCAACGGCGCTGACCGAGGCCCTGCGCACCGCGCTCGACCACCCCTGGGACCGCGCCGCCATCCGCGCCTATGCCGAAGCCCATACCTGGGACCTGCGCGTCGACGAACTCGAAGCCGAGTTCCGCGCCCTGGTCCCTGTGGCAGCGGTACCGGTACCGGTATTCGCCTCGGCCTCGGACAGGCAGGCCGGCGCCGCGGTGGGCGCCAGTGCCCATGTCAGTGCCAGCACGGCCCCCGAGCGTTGACGCCATGTGGACGCGCTTTGTCTCTGCTGCCCTGTTCCCCCTGCAAGAAAAGCTCAAGGGGCACACCAGCGTGGCTGTGCGGAAGCAGCTCGAAGCTACGCAGTGGTGGCCGGCCGAGCGGCTGCAGGCGCTGCAACTGGAACGCCTGCGCACCCTGCTCACCGAAGCGGGTGCCCGGGTACCTTATTACCGCGAACTCTTCGCCCGTCTGCGCTTCCACCCCGCGGCAGTGCGCCACCTTGCCGATCTCCAGGTCCTGCCCCTGCTCGACAAGGCCGTCATTCGCGCCCACACCGAAGCGCTGAAGCATCCGCAAGCCCGCGGCCTGTCGCGCTTCAACACAGGCGGTAGCTCGGGCGAACCGCTGATCTTCTTTATCGGCAAGGAACGAGTCAGCCACGACGTCGCCGCCAAGTGGCGAGCCACGCGCTGGTGGGGCGTGGACATCGGCGACCCCGAGACCGTGGTCTGGGGTTCGCCCATCGAACTCGGTAGCCAGGACCGCGTGCGCGCGTTGCGCGACACCCTGCTGCGCACCGAACTGCTGCCCGCCTTCGAGATGAGCGAGTCCAAGCTCGACGGCTTCGTCGCGGCCATCCGCCGCCGCCGTCCGAAGATGCTGTTCGGCTACCCCAGCGCGCTGAGCCACATCGCGCGCCATGCCGAATCGCGTGGCCAGCGCCTGGACGACCTGGGCATCCGCGTGGCCTTCGTCACCAGCGAACGCCTGTACGACGAACAGCGCGCCACCATCGGTCGCGTGTTCGGCTGCCCGGTGGCCAACGGTTACGGCGGGCGCGACGCCGGCTTCATCGCCCACGAGTGCCCCGAGGGCGGCATGCACCTGACGGCCGAAGACCTCGTGGTCGAAATCGTCGACAGCGACGGCCATGTCTTGCCCGCGGGGCAGGCGGGCGAGGTCGTCGTCACCCACCTGGCCACGCGCGACTTCCCCTTCATCCGCTACCGCACCGGCGACGTGGCCGCCATCGGCACCGAACCCTGCGCCTGCGGCCGCGGCCTGCCCGTGCTGCAAGAAATCCAGGGCCGCACCACCGACTTCGTGGTCGCCGCCGACGGCACCGTGCTGCACGGCCTGGCGCTGGTCTACATCGTGCGCGACCTGCCGGGTGTGCAGCAGTTCAAGATCGTGCAGGAGAGCCTGCAGCGCACGCGCATCCTGCTGGTCGCGGGCTCGGCATTCACGCCGCAGCATCAGGCGCAGGTGGTGCAGCAGGTGCGCGCCCGTCTGGGCCCGACGGTAGAGGTTGATATTGAGCCCGTCGCCGAAATCAAGCCCGAAGCTTCGGGGAAGTACCGGTACATCGTCAGCCGGGTCGCGCTGCCAGCAAAGGAGCCCTGCCATGCGTGACATCGCGCTGGCCCTGGTCGTCTTCGGTTTGCTGCCCTTCGTGCTGAAGCGGCCTTTCTGGGGCATCCTGATGTTGGCCTGGCTGGGCTACATGAACCCGCACCGCCTGTGCTACGGCTTCATGTTCAACATGCCGGTGGTGCAGATCGTCGTCATCGCCACGCTCATCGGCATGCTGAACTCCAAGGAGGCCAAGCGCCTGGTCTGGAGCCGCGAGATCACGCTGCTCGTGATTTTTATCGTGTGGATGGGCTTCACCACGACGCAGGCCTTCTACTTCGATGCTGCGTGGGAGCACTACATCAAGGTGATCAAGATTCAGATCCTGACCTTAATGACCCTGGTCATGCTCACCTCCAAGGACCGGGTGAGGATGTTCATCTGGGTAGTGGTTCTTTCGCTGGGCTACTACGGTTCGAAAGGCGGCATCTTCACCATCGTCAAGGGCGGCAGTGAACGGGTCTGGGGGCCAGTCGGCACCTTCATCGGCGGCAATAACGAACTGGCGTTGGCGTTGGTGATGACGATTCCGCTCATGCGATATCTGCACCTTCAGGAAACGCACAAGCTCGTGAAGCTGGGCTTGCTCGCCGGCATCTTTCTTTCGGTTTTGTCGGCCGTGGGCAGTCAGTCGCGCGGCGCGCTCCTGGCGCTGGCGGTCATGGGCACCATGTTCTGGCTGAAGAGCCGCAACAAGATTGCCACCGGGTTACTGGTGGCAGTAGCAGCGATGGCGGTGATCGCGATCATGCCCAGCTCATGGTACGAGCGCATGAACACGATCAATACCTACGACTCGGACGCTTCGGCATTAGGCCGCATCAACGCCTGGTGGACTGCCTGGTACGTGGCCCTGGCACGCATCACTGGCGGCGGCTTCGAGATGTGGTCCGGGGACGTTTTCGGATCCTTTGCGCCCAATCCCTATGACGTGCACGACGCGCACAGCATCTACTTCGAGGTGCTGGGCGAACACGGCTTCGTCGGCCTGGCTTTGTTCGTCGGTCTGCTTCTGCTCACGTGGATCAAATGCAACCGTGTGATCCGCCGCGCGAAGCTGAACCCCGCAGACAGCTGGGCCCGCGATCTGGCGGCCATGATCCAGGTCAGCCTGGCCGGCTACATGGCGGCTGGTGCGTTCCTGGGGCTGGCCTACTTCGACTACCTCTACCACCTGGTGGCCGTGGTCGTGGTGCTCGACAGCTTGGTGGGGCATTCGGCCCGCGCTGATGCATCACCGGTCGACCCAGTGCATGCCGGCGTGGCACGCGGTGGCGGGGCTTTGGCCGACGCAAGTGCGCGGCGTCTGAAGCCCGGCGCCTGAGTGCCCGGTCCGAGTTGCATTTTCAGGTGCCATCATGACCGAGGTCATCGCGCGCTGGGCCCTGCTCCTCGCGGGTACCGCTGTCTGTGCCTGGCTGTTCATCCTGCTGGCCTACTCACGCACGCTGCTGCGCCTGCTGCGCGAGCCGGTCTTCCGCCACCCGGTACTGCTGATCGAAAGCGACGACTGGGGCGCCGGCCCGCTGGTGCAGGCCCAGGCGCTGCATGACATCAGCGGCGTGCTGGTCCGCCATCACGACAGCACCGGTCGTGCGCCGATACTGAACCTGGCAGTGGTGCTTGCCGTGCCGGACACTGCGGCGATTCGCGCCCAGGGTGGCCACCACCGTATTGCGCTCGATCATGCGCTCTTCGAGCCGGTGCTACAGGCCTTGCGCGAAGGCGTCGGACGTGGCGTCTTCGCGCTTCAACTGCATGGGCTGGAACACTACTGGCCGGCTACGCTGCAGCGGTCCGCCGATCCCGCGGTGCAGGCCTGGTGCCGGCAGCCGGGCATTCCCGAAACCGAGCAACTGCCGTCACCGCTGCAAAGCCGCTGGGTCGACACCGCAGTGCTGCCTTCGCTGCCGCACCCGCGCGATGACATCTTGGCCGCAGTGGCCGATGAGGTCGCCGCCTGGCGGCGTGTCTTCGGCGAGCTGCCGCGTTCGGTGGTGCCACCCACGTTCGTATGGACGCCCGCTGTCGAAGAAGCATGGGCCGGGCAGGGTATCGAGTGCCTGGTAACGCCGGGCGTTCGCTACACCTCCCGCACGGCCAGCGGCGGTACTGCAGGCGAAGAGGACCGCTTCATCAATGGCCAGCGGACCGCCGGCATGGTCTGCGTGGTGCGGACCGACTACTTCGAGCCCCTTCGCGGCCGCGACGCCCGCCATGCTCTGGCCATCCTTGCCCGCGACACTGCGCAAGGCCGTCCCTGCGTGCTGGAAAACCATCGCAACAACTTCTGCGGCAGCGCCGAAGGCCATCAGCGCAGCCTTCTCGAACTGGACACGCTGTTGCGTGAAGCCCTGGCCCGTTTTCCGGGGCTGCGCTTCTTGTCCACAGTGGAGCTCGGCCGTGTGCTGCGCGCGCGTGACCCGGTCTGGCTGGTGCTGCCGTTCGTCGAGCGCTGGCCCTGCCTGTGGGCGCGGCTGCGCCATACCGGCAGGCTGTGGAAGCTGATGCGTTTCAGCGGCCTGGCCGGCGTGGTCAGCTTGCTGGCGCGCTCGGCCTCGCATGGGCCGGCGCGATGACGGTGTCCGTGCCGGCATCTGCGCAAGGCCATGCCCCGGTCCCGGTGCGGGCCGAGTTGCAGGTGGTGCCGCTGGGTACGCAGCACATTCCCGCCTGCGTGGCGCTGGCCCGGTCCAGCTTCGAAGAACTGGGCGCCCGTGCCGACGCCGTGGCGGCCTGGTTCGAAGCCCGCATCGTCCACAACCCTTGGCAGCACCAGCTGCCCGGTATCGGTGTCGGTGCCTTCGACGGCGACACCCTCGTCGCCTGCCGGGCGATGTTCGCGCAGCCCTGGTGGCTGGAGGGCTGGACCACGGTGCTTGGCTTTGCGGCGCACACATCGGTCGACATCCGCTACCGCGACCAGCGCCTCGGCACCCGCCTGATAGATGCCAGCCGCGCGGTGACCGCCATCACCGGCAGCACCAGTGCCGGCACAGTCACGCAGCGCGCCTATGGACGCCTGGGTTTCGTCGCGGTAGGCGGTGCTGACAATGGTTTTTTCAGGGCCCGGGCCGGTTACGGCGGCTCACTGCAGGCGCGCTTGGGCCGCAATGCCGGTGCTGCGGCAGCCCGGCTGCTCAACCTGCGTCTTGCCTGGCGCTACCGGCGGCTGGGCCCCACGGCTGGGCTGCAGTTGGCGGAAGTGCGTGTCTGCGGCGACGAATTCGATTCACTCTGGCGCAGAGTGAGCGCCGGTCAGGTCTCTTGCCTGCAGCGCGATGCGCAGTATCTCAACTGGCGGGTCTTTGAACGTCCCACCGCTGCGCTGCAGATCACCGCGCTGCGGGATCGCCCAGGCCACCTGCTGGCCTGGGCGGTGTGGACCACCATACGCTATTCAGACTGGGTGCAGGTGGCAGTTCTTCGCGATCTGGGGATTCCCGCCGACAGTGAGGCGCTCGCCGGGCCGCTTCTGCGCTTGCTCATCGACCACTGGCGGCAACGCGGCTGCACCTGGGTGAGCTTCGAGGTGACCTCGCCGGCGCTGGACCGCCTGTACCGCACGCACGGCTTCGAGCACGTGCCCTCGCGGGGCAACAGGTACCACGTGCACGGGCTGCCCCCCGCCAACACGCCGCTGGCTGAAAACTGGTTCAGAAGCGGGCTGGACGGCGACTATTTCGATCTGCCACCTCAGTTGCCGCCCGGAGACCTCAGATGACCTCGGAAACCGTCGCTATCGTGACCACCGTGCTGAACGAGCGTGAGGGAATCCGTGTCCTGCTGGACGGCTTCCTGGCGCAGACGCGCAAGCCCGAGGAGATCGTCGTGGTCGACGGCGGCTCCACCGACGGCACGATCGAGGTGCTGCATGGCTATGCCGAGCGCCATCCGTCGATCCGTGTTCTGGTGGAGCGGGGTGCGAACATCGCGCGCGGCCGCAATGTGGGTATCCGCGCAGCCAGCGCCACGATCATCGCCGTTACCGACGGCGGTTGCCGCCCTGAGCTCGACTGGCTGCAGGAACTGGTGCGGCCGCTGGTCGATGGCGCCGAGTACGGTGCCGTTACGGGCGCGCGGCGCATCGTGGCCAGCAACCGGTTTGAGAAGTACGCCGGGCTGCTATCGACTTCAACGAATGCCAGCGTCGAAGAAGACCGTGTCTTCCACGGACGCAATTCGGCTTTTCGCAAGAGCCTGTGGCAGGCCGTCGGCGGCTACCCCGAATGGTTGTATACCGCGGAAGACACGCTTTTCGCGCAGCGTGCCAAGGCGCTGGGCTGTCGCGTGGCCTTGGCCGAAAGTGCCGTGGTGTCATGGCGTCCGCGGCCGACGCTGCGCAAGCTGGCCAAGCAGTACTTTCTGTATGGCCGCGGCACCGGCCGCATTGGCATGTCGCAGGCTGCTGCCGTGCGCCACCACCTGCGCAATCACTTGCTGTGGATGCTGGCACTGCTGCTGTCGCCGCTGATGCCGGCGCTGTTGCTGGTGGTGGGGGCGGTATGGGCTTACCTTTACCTCAACATGCTTCGCCCGGCCATTGCCCAGGCCCAGCAAACCATGGCCAGCCCATGGACACCGGTCTGGGTGGGCTTGATCGTCATGGTGCGCAGCATGGCCAACCACGTCGGCCAGGCGTACGGCATGTGGGAATACAGCCGCCAGCCCATCTTCAGCCAGTCGCTGCAGGCCTACCGCAACGGGCAATGGCGAATGGGCTAGCCGCAGGCTGCGAGGTCAGTCCAGGGCCGCATGCCTTGCCGGCGTCAGCATCTGGTCGTACACAGCCTCCACATGCTTCACGTGTTCTTCGATCGAGAACGTCTTCAGAGCGTGCTCGCGCGCGGCAGCACCTAGCCGACGACGCAGGTCTGGGTCATCGTGCAGCTGGCGTATCTTCGCTGCGAGGTCGGCAGCGTTGCCGGGCTCGAACAGGAGGCCGGTGACGCCATGGCTCACCATCTCTACCGCGCCGCCATGATTGGGCGCCAGAATCGGCCGTGCCATGGTCATCGATTCGATGATCATCGTCCCCAGCGGCTCGGGCGAAGTCGACGCTGAAAGCGCGATGTCCACGCCGTTATAGGCCTGGGCCATGTCCCCCACGTGCCCGGTGAAACGGACGCGGCCCTTGAAGTCGGGTGACTGCGCCAGTTCGCGCAGTTCCACCTCGAAGTGAGCGAATTCTGCTGGTGTGCCGCCGACGATCACGAACACTGCATCGGGTATCGCGTCAACGAGCAGCCGCGCAGCATCGAGGAACAGCCGCTGACCCTTCCAGGGAATGATCAGCCCCACCAGGCCGACGACGAAGGCGCTCCTTTCGACGCCATGGGCGCCGCGGAATTGGGCGCCGTCGGCCTGCAAGTCCAGCTTGTCGAGTTCGATGCCGTCGTAGATGAAGGTCCGCTTCTGCTCCGGCACGCCGATTCGACCGATGCTTTCGGACACCCAGCGCGAAACAGCAATGAAGTAGTCCGGCAACTGGAAGAACGAATGCATCAGCATTGATCCCTGTTGATCGCCGCGTACATGAGCGATGACCGGAACGCGCAACAGCTTTCCTGCCAGCACGGCAGCTCGATTGCACAGAGGCTCGTTGTTGACGTGAATCAGGTCGGGCTTGAACCTGAATGTGATCCAAAGCGTCTGCACGAACGACGGGAGGAAATTGATCAGGTCGTCGAACCGGGAGAGGACCTGGTTGATGACCCAGCGCGATCCCGGCAAGGCGCCTGGCCAGCGTTGTGCCTGCAGCGTCCGCTTCAGTGAGATCACGTCAACCCGCTTGTCGCGCACGTGTTCCCACGCTGCCTCGGCCTGGATTTCCTGGTATCTGGCGTCGCACAGACCGGTGATCATCATGGGTTCGAAGCGTGCCCTGTCCAGATTGCGGACGAGGTGCCGCAGGCAGATGATGGCGCCCCCGTATCCAATGCCGTTCTCCACATAGAGAATCCGCTTTGCAGTTCCGAGCAGGTGGGTGTAGATCGCCTCGTATCGGTCGGCAACGGCTCCGATCGAGTACCGGTCCTGCGAGAGTCGACGGGCGTTCTGGCCCAGGAGGGGCCCCTCAGTGGAGAGGCAGTGGCTCAACGCACTGGCGAGCTCGATGGTGTTGTCCGGGGAGTAGGTCAGTCCGGTCTCGCCTTCTATGATCAGCTCCCGGCTGCCGCTGACTCGGGCCACCACGCACGGCAGACTGCAAGCCATGGCCTCAAGCACGGCGTTGGGCAAGCCTTCCTTGGCCGACGGCAGTACAAGGGCGTCGGTGCACTGGTAGTAGGGTGCGACGTCGACGTGGAAGTCGTGCAGCATCACCTGATGGGGGTGTTGCTGGGCGAGCGCTGCGATCTTTGAGCGCAGCATCCCCTCTGGATCGTCTCGTCCTTTGGGCCCCACCACCAGCAACAGCGCCCCTGTGCCGAAGGCATTCGTTGCCACCCACTGTTCGGCGAGCCACAAGATGTTCTTGCGCTGGTCAAGAACGCCGACATACAGCGCGATGGATTGATCCAGTGGCAGTCCGAGTGCTGTCCGAAGTCCGGCACGATCCGAGGCGGACACCGGATGGAATCGCCAGGTGTCGACGCCGTTGGGCAGGTGATGGATCTTCGATGGTCGCAGGCCACCGGCGCGGAACTCCTGGACGAGGTCCTGACTGATGGCCACGTAAGCATCGATCTGGCGCAGCATGAAGCGGTGCACCCGGCCGACGATGGGGCGCGACAGGCCTTGCAGGTCGTCGTCAGCCAGACTGGCCTTGATGAGCGACTTCAGCCCCACGATCCGCGCCAGGGGGCCGATGAAGGCGTTGGTGAAGTAAGCCCCATGGCTGTGCAGGATGTCGAAATCGAGGCGACGCTTCCAGACATATCGGGACAGGTTGAACCACAGCCGAAACTCGCGGTGCTTGCGCAGCCGTCCCGGTTCGAGCCGCTGCACATGGAACCCATCGATGGTCGCGGTTTCGCTCAATCCCGGCCAGCGGTTGGTGACGAACTCGACGTGGTGCCCGCGCCGCCGCAGCTCCTTCGCCAGAGTCAATGCCTGCAATGCCGCGCCGCTGTACTCCGGCGAAAGATACGCCGTAAACATCAGGATGCGCGCCGGATAGTTCGCAGGGGTCGGACTCTTGCTCATGTTGCGAGGGGTCATCAATGGATGTCGTCTTGCCGCTCAAGCCAGGCGCCGAGCAGAACCAGTGTCCAGACACGAAATGCCAGTCGTCTGTCACCGGCCATGAACTCGCTGGCGTATTGCCATACCGGTGCATGTGTCATCAGTACGGATTGAAGCCACGGCGAGGGGTCTCGCAGCCGCTTCACCAGCGCGTAGTCGTCGGCAGCCAGGAACTCCCCCAACGGGAAATTGAAACCATGCTTGGGGCCCTCCCAGATCGACCTGGGCACGTAACGAGCCAGCAAGGAGCGCAGGATGCGCTTCGGCTCACCAGGCAGATAACGGTGTTCGACCGGCAGACTGCGGACAAACCGATCTGTGCGGCTTTCGCAGAAGGGGAATCGGACCGGCAGCCCGCCGAGGCGCATCGCCTGGATGAGGCGGTCGGACGGCATGGCGTTGATCAGTGCGCTGTAGCGTTCGAAGTGAGCGGCACGGGGGTAGCGCTGGAACGTTTGGTAGAACTCGGTGTGAGCGAACGACACCGGTTCTCCACAAAGCCGCTCGATCTCTTGCCGCGTGAAGCCTTGCCAGCGGATCATGGTGTCCGCTGGGTGTTCGAAGTCGGTCACCGGCGCGTAGCCCGCGAGCAAGGGCACCGACCGTAGCAGTCCGGTCAGCCCGGTGCGCAACGGACGTGGCAGCACGCTCGCGTACTGCACCGCCAGCCGCACATGCCGAGGAGGCATCAGCCCCAACCCTTCGTCGGCGCCTGTGCCGTCGATGACGACATCGAATCGGTTCTTGCACTGTTCGAAAGCCAGCAGGGTGGAGGCCAGTGCCGGGTCCGCGATCGGCTGCTCCATACCTGAACTGATGCGCTCGAAGGCGCCCAGGTAGTCGGACCGGCTGAATTTCAGGATCTCGTGCCGGATGTCGACATGAGCGGCAATGCGTTGCGCGACCGGGCTTTCGTCATCGGCGTTGTTGTCGAACCCCACGGTGACTGCGGTCAGGTCCCGGCGTTGACGCGAGGCGATGGCGACGAGCAGAGAGGAGTCGATGCCTCCACTCAGGAACGACGCCGGTCGCTCTGCGTGCTGCAGGCGGCGCTGCACGCTGCGTGTCAGGTGCCCGTCCAGCAGATCCACCGCGTCGTCGAAGGCGATCGGCGATGTGTCGCCCTGGTCCTGCGCCAGCACCGGGTGTTCTTCGACACCTGATCGGGAACAGCACACCAGATGTCCGGCGCGCACGGCCCGCACCTCCTCGAAGAAAGTGTGCGGTGCGGCGATGTCGCCGAATCGCAAATACTCGTGCAGCGAATGTCGCGCCACACGCCGCACCACACCGGGCAGGCGCATCAAGCCCTTCAGGTCGGTGCCGAACGAGACCATGCCCCTTTGTCCGGTGTGCAGGTAGAGATTGCGCAGACCGGAAGGGTCGCGGAAGAGCCGCAACCGATCGGCGTCCTGGATCGCCAATGCGAACACGCCATCGATACGTGGGAGCAGTCCTTCAGACCAGCGCCGCCACCCGGCGAGCAGTGTGCGGCCCCCAGGGCTGTTGTCCGGCAGCCCCAACTGCCCGGCGAGTTCCGGGCCGTTGTAGAACTCCCCGTGCAGGCGCAAGGCAATGTCGCCGTCGCATGTCCATCCGCTCAGCCGGGACCCGGGCCCTGGATCTGTCGAATGGAGGAATGGTTCTGGCGCTGTCGGCGTGAACTGCCCGAAGAATCCGTCATCGCCTTGCATCGCCCGCACGTCAGGCACGCGATGCCGAGGTTCGGACGATCGCCTTGACAGCTGTTTTCGCTGAACGCCACAAGGTGCGCGGGTGCGGATGCGCGGCCAGACCACGCCAGACGCGCTGCAAGGCGACGCTGCGGACCCCCTTCGCAACCGCCAACTCGGCCAGGTGCAGGTATTCCTTCGATTCGAGCCAACCGGCGTCTACGCCCAGTGCTGCGGCATCTCCGGGACCCCAAGATTTGCGGTGCCGCTCCAGCACGTCAAGGTAAGCGAGGGCCACCGCCTCGGCGTTGCCGGAAATATTCGCGTCGTGGCGCCGGCGCAGCAGGCATTCCAGCGCGCACCACGCGATGGGATGGCGGCGCGCCATCCGCAACCAGAGGTCGAGATCCTCGACGAGACGCAGATCCTCGGCAAACCCACCTGCCTCCTGCAGCATCGCCCGCCGTGCCACGACCGAGCCCGTTGTGATGAAGTTGTTCTCGAGCAGCTTCGAATAGGCCTGCGGCACCAGTTCGCCCGAACCCCACCCGCCTGCGCCCACGCCGTTGGCGGCGTATTCCGTCCTCGGCCACCGGCCTCGGGCGTCGAACTGGCGGCAGTCCCCGCAGACGAGAGCTGCTTCCGGATGCTGTAGGAGCACATCCAACTGCGCAGCCAGTTTTCCGGCGGGCCAGAGATCGTCAGCATCGAGGAAGGCGATGAACTCGCCCCGGGCCGATGCGATGCCGACGTTGCGTGCGGCGCTGGGGCCGGCGTTCGCCTGGGTGATGCATTGCACCCCCGGGTGCCGCCGGGCAATCTCCGCTGTGGCGTCCCGGGAGCCGTCATCCACGACGATGATCTCCAGCGTGAAACGCCCCGATTGTTCACTGACGCTGGCAAGGCACTCGGCCAGATGTGCCTGCGCGTTGTAGGCGGGAATCACCGCACTGACCGACGTGGTGCATGCGTCGCCAGGGCTTTCGAAGTGTGCATCTGCTGCCGCCATGCCGACTCCCATCAGGACGAGGAGTGCTCGCGCGATCGACGGAACGTTCCGACGATGCGACCACAGGCGTAGGTGAAGTTCATCCCCTGCCTGAGCCGGCTGCCGCCATAGACCGACGCCCCGCCCAGGACGCGCAACCCCTGCCGCACGGCCTGCGGAAACAGGAACAAGGGCACCCCCAAAGCCTTGCGGCCCGAAACGTCCGTTGCGTACAGGCCAGCCCGCACGCCGCTCGAGAAATGGACCTTCAGGAAGTACGTGCGTTGCAACCGCCAGGGCTCGACAAAATGTTCGACTACCATGTCGGGGCGGTATTCAATCCGTCGGCGCAACTCCAGCAGACGCTCAAACATGATGACGTCCTCTCCGCCTCCGACGGCCTTGCCGACTCGACTGTATCGGCTGTCGAAGCGCAATCCATCCTGGAAGACGGACATGCGGTAGCCGACATTGGCGGTCCAGATCGGCTTGCTCGAGTCCTCGAGCACGAAGGGCCGATCGCCGTGGTCTACCTCCGCGAGGAAACCGAGCAGATGGTCGTCTAGCCAGTCGGGGCGGGTTCCAGGTTCGAACTTCACGCGGACTCGTCCACCGACGCAGTCAGCTCCCCCGTCGCGCAGCGCTGACAACCCCGCCTGAACCCAGCCCGGTGTCGGCAATTCATCATCGTCAAGCATCAGCAGGAACGTCGCGTGGGCGGCTTCTGCCAGCAACCGGTTGCGCGCCGGGACGATGCCCTGTGAGGTTTCCTTCACGCATCGAAGCAACGGCCCGGGCTCGGCGATCAGACGTTGCAGCACGTCCTGCGTTTCGTCGGTGCTGTTGTTGTCGACGACGAGCAACTCGAACGGCTCGTCACAACGCTGTTCGCGCAGGGCTGCTACCAGCGCAGGCAGTCGCGCGGCGCGATTGAATGTGCAGAAAGCCACCACGACCCGCGGTGCGGGATTGAAACTGGTCATGGTTTCGTCAGGTGCCGTTGTTCCGTCTCGACCGCAGCATGTCGATCACCCTCCGATGCCAGCGCAACGGCAGCAGGGCTGGAAGCATGTAAAGCCAGTCGCCCCGAGTCCCGTAGCCATGCTTCATCACCGCCCTGAAGATGACTCGTGACTCGGCCAACTCGTTGCTCCAGTAGCAGTCGTACCCCCGCCTCAGCAGGGTGCCCAGCGTCAGTGTACGGGCGGTGCCGCGCTCCAAGGCTCGGGCAAATTCTGGATGTGTTGCAAGGTAGGCAATTTGTGCCTCCAGGAAGTGCAACGCCGCCCGGGCCTTGTGGGCCGACGCCTGCGCACCACCGTGAAAATGATAGAAAGCCAGCACCGCCGGCACGCGAACGATGGGTGCATGCGCTGCGACGGTCAGCCACAGCGCATAGTCTTCAGCGTTCTTCAATGCCGGGTTAAAGCCGCCTGCGTTGACGACCGCCTTGCGCCGAACCATCGCCCCGTGGATCGGCCACAGGCAGGCCGCAAAAAGTCGCCTCTGCTTGTCGGTGGTCTCGTGATCTGGCGGCACGTACGGCTCTCCCTTGCCGCCGGCCAGCCCGATGTTCTGCCAGCCGCAATATGCGAGCACCGCGTCTGGCCGCTCCGCAAGTCCTTGCAGCATCTGCTGCAGGAACTCGGGACTCCAAGTGTCGTCTGCGTCCAGGAAAGCCAGAAATTGTCCGCGTGCCACGGCGATGCCGGCATTGCGGGCCGCGCTGACTCCTTGATTGGTCTGGGTGATCCAACGGATGCGCGGGTCAGCCTGAGCCTGGAGCCATTCCAGCGTGCCATCTTGCGAACCATCATCAACCGCAATGATCTCCCAGTCTGCAGAAGACTGCGCCAGAACGCTGCCGACGCTGGCCGGCAGATGAGGCCGTGCATTGAAGCAGGGCATCACGATGGACACCGTGGGTGGGGCTGTCATCTACGCCGATGCTGTGCGTAGACTGCGCCACGCGTATCGCGCCATGTGACCCCAGCCGACGTCGTGCGAACCCAGGCTGAGTTTGCGGGCCAAGGTCGAGATGGAGTCGCTGTTGCAAACCGTCAGTCGACGCATTTGATAGGCGTCGCGATCGCGCAGCGCCCAACCCGGCAAGGTTGTGCACGCACTGCGGTACCCGGCACGTTGAACGTCGCGTGCGCATTCGTCACTGAACGCGCCGTAGGGGTAGGCGAAACTCCGGACTTCAGTTCCCAGCATCTGTTCCAGGGAGTCTTTGGAGTCGACCAGCTCGAGTCGACGCGACTCCGGGTCCAGCTCGGTGAGGCGGCGGTGGCTAACCGAGTGCGAGCCAATTTCCATGCCGGCTTCGAGTAGGCCGCACAGTTCCGCCGCGTCCATCAACCTTTCGTCGGGTCGCCCGTCGAATGGCCATTGCGGTGCGCGTCCGATCGATCCGGAGACCACATGCCACGTCGCCCGCATGCCCCGCTGCGCCAGCGCGAACGCGGCATCCAGGTTGTCCACGTACCCGTCGTCGAACGTGATCAATGCCGTGCGACCGGTGTAGCGGGCCGGATCGGTGAGCAACTCGGAAACAGTGGGGGTGGCGTATCCCTGCTCGCGTAGGAAGTCCAACTGACGCACGAAGTGTCCGAGTGCGACTGCCCAGGGCCAGCGCGGTCGCTGCGCGGTCGGCAGCACGGCGTGATACATCAGCATCACCGGTCCGTGCTGCGGGGGCCGTCGATGCAGGCGTTCCGTGAAGGGGTCGAGCGGGCGGTTGAGGGTCATCCCAGGCTCTTGCTGAGTGGGTTCGGATGACCGCCGTTCATGCCTGGTCGACGCGTCCGACGAGGCGGGCCCACACCCGTCCCCCTAATCGGACGCAGGGGGCCGCTAGCTGACAGACACTGGCCCACCGGGCGTGTCCTTGGTCGGTCAGGGCCGTCCGCAACTGCACCGGATAGCCACGCATCAGTTCCCGGCCCAGACGCGTGGCCAGGCAGGCCAGGGGGGCGCTGCCGTACGCATTCACGATGCGCTGCGCGTTGGCGGGGTGGAGTAGCAGGTGGCCGTGCAGGTGGCGTTGACTGAGCAAACGAACCACTTCGTGCGCCGCCGCGGGCGACAGCCGCGACCCAGCGTGTGTTTCGCCTACCGCCAGACCGCCCTCAAGAGCGTTCCGAACCAGGTGACGATGGAACTGCGGTAGCACGTTGTCGCAGATGGCGGTGTCGGGCACTTGCACCTGATGCAGGCCGTCGACCACCTGCACTCCCGAATGATGGGTCAGGAACCATTGCAGTGCCTCTTCCGCTCCCGCATCGCCGAGCTCGTGCAGCGGCAATGGACACTCGTCCAGCACATCGGTACGGTGCACGAAACTCGTCAGTGAGAGGCGTCGCCGCCCGGCGAGCGTGCTCATCGATCTGGAGCGGGTCGGCTTCGGTTCGATGCCCGGTGCGCCTTGGTACTGCGCGTACGGGTAGACGTACACCAGCGCGGCGCACGCGATCGAGGCCCGACCGGAGGTCACCACGTCGACGGCTGCGGCGAAGGCGCCGAGGTCGAAGCGCTGTCCGGGCAGCAGGTAGGCCACCGTGGCCGAATCGGCCTGTCGCAGGTTGCCAGACCAGCCCAGTTCCGTGCTCAATGTTGCAGCGCGATGGTCTGCACACAAGCTCCTCATGCGTTGCAGCGCTTCTGGCGCGACGTTCATGAGCGCGAACACGCAGGGCTTCAGCGGCCGCCCAGAGGCCTGGAGGCATGCGAGTCGCTCGGACAGATCGATCTCGTTGCCGTCGAACGGAAGATAGACCGTCAACCCGGCTTCGCCGGTCGCAGGCTGTGGCGCACGCCGGGCGACCGGTTGTATTCGCCCGACCATCGCCAGCCCAGCTCGCCCGTCGTTCAGCGCCAGCAGTTCCGCGTAGATGGATTGGCCCTGCCGACGAAGCTCCTGCTCGAGTTCGACCGAGTGCGACTCCGGCGCATCGAACCACCGATAGATCAGTCGCTTCAGGCGGGCTTCGGGCGAGTCGTCGGGTGGGAGGGCATCGATCAGGTAGCTGCGATCCGCTTGGCCTGTCAACGAGCGCAGCTTTTCGTCGAACCAGGTGCCGGCAGGGCAGGTCTGCAGGATGGACTTCGCAACAAACTCCGCTCGCTGCGGCTGCCTGGACAGCAACTCGGAAAAGGCTGCCTTGCGCAAATGGTCGGCTCGTCTCGTCTGCGCTTGCGCGCGGCCGTGCGTGATTCCCGTGGGAGTGCGGCGCCACAAATAGAGGATAAAAGGCGCCGAGGCATAACGGTGCCCAGACAGTGCCATCTGTGCATAGAGGGCCGTATCGGCGGAAAACTGGTCCTTCGTGTCCCAGCCTCCCGCGTCGGTCAATGCCGAACGGTGCATGCACACCGTGGGGTTGTGTATGGACTGATGGGCAAACGAAAACACGAAGGAAACGTCCGGATCCGTCGAATGCGTGTCGATGATCAGCGGCTCCATCTTCTCGGAAGCCATGAACCATTGCGATCCCACAGCAGACAGTTCAGGGTGCGCGTCGAGATACGCGACCTGCGACGCCACGCGCTCTGCCACCATGACGTCATCACTGTCAACAATGATCAACAGTTCGGCGCGCGATTCGTCTACCAGTGCCTTCAACACGGCACCGTGGCCGCCGTTCCTCTGCGTGATCACCCGGATGCGGCCGTCCTGGGCCGCGTAGTCGCGCAGGATCCTCGGGCTGTCGTCGGTACTGCCATCGTCGACGATGACGAATTCAAAGTCGCGGTAGGTCTGTGCCAGGACGCTGTCGATGGCCTCGGCGAGATACGGTGCCGAGTTGTAGACGGGCATCAGCACGCTGACACGCGGACCCAGGCCGCCCGTCGTCGCTGGCGGCGCGGAGCTCACGGATGCATCAGTGGGCAGCAAACCAGGCGGTCTCGAGCTCGACATAACCTTGCCTCACCACGGGAGCGATGGAAACCTCGTCGGCGCGCACCGCGAAGCGAGCCAGGTGTTCGCCGTAGTAAACGCCATGGTTGGCTACGCCGACTCCCACATGCATGCGCACGCCGTATACGCCGGGCAGCAGTGGCATTCGCTTGAGTTGGCAATGGAAAACGTGCCGGCCGGCCTGAACCTGAGGCAGCGGCAAGGCCGGCAGCGACGTGCAGGTGGTCAGCCTCAGCGATTCCATGGTGTGGATGCCGAACTCGATCTCCAACTGCTTGATCGGCTCGTTGATTTGCAACGTGATGCGGAAAGTGCACGGCCTGCCGTATGCGGTGGTGTCGGTGGCCGAGCCTGCGGCATCGAGCAGTTCGATCGACTCGAGGGCCACTTCGCCGCTCGCTTGCACGTGCGTGTTGCGGCGGTCCGTTCCACCACCCTGCTCGATGATCTTCCTGTGGCTTTGCTCGAAGTACAGGTTGCATACGGATTCCGGTTCGCCCAGTCCCGCCACGCGGCCATGGTCTAGCAACAGCACCCGGTTGCTCAGGCGTTCGATTTCCTTGACATTGTGGGAAACGAAAAGGATCGTGCGCCCCTGTTTGTAGATGAGGTCCTGCATGCGGTCGTAGCACTTGCGCTGAAAGGCGATGTCGCCCACCGCCAGCACCTCGTCGACGATCACGATCTTTGAATCCACTGCCGTGGCGATGGCAAAACCCAGTCGAACCTGCATGCCCGAGCTGTAGCGCTTGAGGGGCGTGTCGATGAACGACTCAAGTTCGGAGAAGGCGACGATCTCGTCCAGCTTGCGCACGATCTCGCTTCGCTTCATGCCGAGGATCGTCCCGTTGAGAAAGATGTTCTCACGTCCGGTGAGTTCGCCCACCAGCCCGGCGCCGACTTCGATCAGCGGTGCGATCTTCCCGCGTACGCGCACTGTGCCCGAACTGGGCGCAGAGATACCCGCGAGCAGCTTGAGCAGGGTGCTCTTGCCGGCGCCGTTGTGGCCGATGATGCCCAGCACCTCGCCTTCGGCGACGCTGAAGTTCACGTCCTCGAGTGCGGTGAAGTCGTGCGAACGGCTCCCGCTCGCGGAGCCGCTGATGCGGCCCCACTGCTGTGCCAGCGTCTCTCGCAGGCTGGTGTGGCTGCCGATCCTGAACTGCTTGCTCAGGTGCTGGACTTCGATGACTGGATGAAGCGACATGGGGTTAGATGAGATCCGCGAAGCGGGCCTCGGCGCGCTTGAACAGCCAGTAGCTGGGGACGAGCGCCACCAGCGTGACCACAAGTCCAGGCCAGATGACGGACATGTCGGGGGGAAGCCCCATCAGCGTGACACGCTGGAACGCATCCACCATGCCTGCAACGGGGTTGGCGGTGAAGAGCAGGAACAACGCATCCGACCAATCCCCAGCAGCCTGCTGTTCGATCAGCCTCTTACGCACCAACTGCATGGGGTAGATGATGGGCGACGCATACATCAGCAGTGACAGCAGCGTCGGCAATGCCGCTCCCACGTCGCGGTACTGCACATTGATGGCAGACCCGGCAAACGCGATGGCCCAGGCCGCCACGACGGCGTAGAGCATCAGCACGGGGACCCAAAGAATCTGGGCGGTGGGTACCAGCCCGTACCAGGCCATCAAGCCCAGCAGCACGGCGAAATTGATGCCAAATTCGACCACCTTGGTCACGGCTGCGGTGAGTGGAAAAACTTCGCGGGGGAAATAGATCTTCCGGATCAGGTGCGCATTGCCCACGATGGAGTTCACCCCATCGCTGGCAGTGTCCTGGAACAGCTTCCATACCAGCAGTGCGGCAAAGGCCAGTGCCGGATAGGGCGTGCCCCCGCTGTCGATCCCGATGAAGGCACGCACCAGCATGAAGATGCCCATCATCATCAGTGGCTGCAGGATGACCCAGGCCACACCGAAGTAGGCCTGCTTGTAACGCAGAGTGATGTTCTTGACGGCAAGCGCGAGGATGAGTTCGCGATACTGGAGCAGTTGCGTTGGCACGTAGTTTCGATGGCCCGGCGGCTGGCCTCGACTGATGAGTCAAACCATACTATGAAGGCAATCGTGCGCCTAGTCGCTGTTCTGATCGACGGTTTTCATGCTCGCCGTGCGTTCCTGACCGAGTTTCGTCGTTGATCGCGCGCGGCTCAAGTGCGGACGACTGTCAGTTTCTGCAGATTGCTTCGCAGCCGTGCGCCGACATGAGACCGGGTCAAGGCATCGACGATGTCGTGGTCCTTGACGAACTCCAGCCACTCAGGGCGTCGGGTCGCCGGTCCCTTCGTTGCAAAGTCTTCTCGAGGATCTTGCAGCCGGGACGGGCGATGAAGCATCTGATGCTTCCGGTATGGCGCCATCGGGCCTGCGAAAGGAAATGATTTCACAAGGTCGAAGCCGGACTGTATGTCCATGGGTCTGCGGCGGTATGCAGGGATCGTGCGAGGCCGTGTTTTTGAGCACTATGGCGGAATTGCTACGCGCTTGCTGCCGTGCGGCCTGCCCCGCACAAGCTCCGGAGTCAGAATCGGCGCATGCTGCATCTGCCCTATTCGTTGATGGCGTTGGCTCTGCTTGCCATCCTCGCTGCCACCTTGCTCACACTGCACAAAGTGCGAAAGGTCCACCAGGCTGGTTTCCGCCTTGTCGAGGACAGTCGCCGCATACTCGACGATCTTGCCGAGACCAAGCGCGAGACGTTGTCGCTGTTCCGGCAACTGCAGGCCCTGCACGCTCTGGAGCGGCGGCTCGGGTTGCCCGAACCCTTGCCTCTGATGCGCGGATGGGCGGGCTCACCCGATTTCCTGCTGTGCCTGGCAAATGAACTGCTCGCAACCCTGCCGCGCAGGGTCATGGAATGCAGTTCCGGTGTTTCCACGGTTGTTGCCGCGCGCCGCATGCAACTCAACGGACACGGTCACGTGTACAGCCCCGATCCCGGTGAGTTCTCGTTGCCCGCGCCGGTCGATGAAAGGAGGGCCACGCCGTGAAGATCCTCCATGTGTTCCACCATGCCAACCTGCTCAACGGTGTCGACCGCACGACGCTGACACTGTTGCGCGCACTGCGACGGCGGGGTGAGGACGTGGTTGCCATCGTGCCTCGGGTGGGTGATGTCACGTCGGCGCTGGATGAAGCCGGGGTCTCGTATCAGGTGGCCGAGCTCGGGTGCTGCAACGGGCCGACGCCGATGGCTGAACTGGCCTATCTGAGCCGAGCCTCCGTGCGCGCGTCCGAAATCGAGACCTGGCTGCGCGATTGGAAGGTGGACATGGTCCATCTGAACACGGGGCACCTGCTCGATGCGGCGATGGCGGCTGCGCGTGTGGGGGTGCCGGCCATCTGGCACATTCACGCGCCGTTCGAGGTCGATCTGGCGCGGTACGAGCGATTCATGGCCCCCGAAGGTTATGCGTGGCTGCTTGACGGCCTTGGTAGCCGGGTGATCGGCGTTTCGGATGATGTTCGGGCCAGCCTCGTGCCTCATCTGCCGGCGCAGAAGGTCGCCACGTTGTTCAACGGAGTTGATGTCGCGGATTTGGATGCGCGCGCGGCAGAGCCTGCCAGCGGGCTGCGTGCCGGTCTGGGGCTGAAGGACGACGTACCTGTCGTCCTCGGGGTAGGTCGCATTTCGGTGCAGAAGGACTTCGCGACATTCGCGCGGGTGGCGCGCGAAGTGATCGCACAGCACCCGACGGTCGCCTTTGCGATTGCGGGGCCGGCCGAAGATGCGGGCCTGCATGCCGGCTTGCTGGAGCAGGCGCGTGATCCCGCGTTGAAGGGCAGGCTGTTCGTGCTGGGGCCGAGGTCGGATGTGCCGGCGTTGCTGGCGCAGTGCGATCTCTTTCTATCCACGGCCCTCTTTGAGGGGCATCCGCTCACCTCTCTCGAGGCGATGTCACAACGGGTGCCGGTCGTCTCCATGGATTGCGTCGGGCTGCGCGAATGCATCCGCAGCGGGACCGACGGCTTGTTGGTGCCGCTCGGCGACGAAACGGCCTGTGCCCGTGCCGTCATGAACGTCCTGACAGATGCCGCCTTGGCATCGCGCATCGGTGAGGCCGGCCGCCAGACGGTGATTGCGCGCTTCTCGGCCGACGCCTATGCACAAGGCTTTCTCGACATCGCACACCAGGCCGTGGCGGATTTCGTGCCTGGCCGCAATGCACCTGCGGCCAGCTTTGCGCTCGGACTGCTGAATGAGATTGGCGAAGCTCACCGCAGGCTGATCAGGGTCACACAACCTCCTCAAGGCCTCTGGGCCCGCGCACGTTCGCGATTGTTCCGCTAGGCCAACAGACTCTGCCCGCAGGGCTCGCCGTTCGTGATGAGCATTGAGTTTTCAGGCTACAGACATGATTCCGCGTTTGCTCTTTCAGACCTATCCCACGCGAGAACTTCCATCGCGACTGGCCGAATCGGTCGATCGAAATCTGCTGAACGCCCAGGGCTGGCACTACCAGCGCTACAGCGACGACGACATCGTTCACTTCATCGGCGCGCATTACGGCACCCGAATGCTGCGGCGGTACTTATCCATTTCCGCAGAGTACGGCGCTGCTCGTGCCGACTTCTTTCGATACCTGCTGGTCTTCGCGCGCGGCGGGGTGTATCTCGACATCAAGACCGCCGTGACGCGGCCGCTGTCTGAAGTCATCGCACCGAGCGACACGTTCTTGCTCGGTCAGTGGTGCGACTGCGGTGAGGACAGATGCCTGGACTGGGGGCAGTACCCCGAGACGGCGCCGTTCGGCGGCGAGTTTCAACAGTGGTTCATTGCGGCCAGCCCAGGACATCCCTTTCTCAAGGCAGTACTGAGGCAGGTGTGTCGAAACATCGATCTCTACCTGCCTGCTTTGCAGGGCACAGGGAAGCCCGGTGTGCTGAGGGTCACGGGTCCTATCGCTTACACGAAAGCCATTGCGCCGCTGATGACCAGCACGCCGCATCGACGTGTCCGCAGCCACACCGACCTGGGCCTCGCATACAGCGTCTTCGACGACATCGAAGCTCACTACAAGCTATTCCGAAGGCACTACTCGTCTTTCCAGACCCCGATCGTCTGCATCGGGCGCCTCAGATCGGCGCTGAACCACCTCGCGACATTCGCACGGGATCGGAAGCGGTCTGGCTTTCGCTGACGGCCCGCTCCGACAGGGTGTGGGCGTCGTCCAGAGCAGCTTTTGGGGGTATTCACGCCACCCTAGGCCTCAGGAGATGTCCAGCACCAGGGGTCCTGTTGATTGGACTTTGTTACATCACGCGCCGCACCGCCAACCGATCCGGGGCGGGCCTTTCGTGTTTTCTCGCACGGGCGTGCTGTGATATCAACGTCGTCCTGGGGCGTGGGCAGGACCTACACTTTTCCAGCGGCTCCACCATGCCGTGATGTGGGTGCTCCCGGTGCCCTGGCGGACGAGGCCCCCGGGGCCGCAAACATGGAGGAGAAATGCGTGACGACTGATGAACAGAGCGCACCCACGGCGTGGGAGGTCGGCAAGACCACCGGAAAGAACGGGACCGGCCATTGGCGATTCTGGGATCGGTCCGAGGACGAAATCCGCGCCGCCGCGAAGGACTGGTCCGACGCCCTGAAGGGCGTGGAGCGGCCGTGGCTGTGCTGGAACATGAACGATCGGTGGTGTCTGCTTCAGCAGAAACTCATTTCGGAGGCGGGATGGACGCCCGTCGTTGGGTGGGATCCGAATTGCGGATCGGCGCCTGCAGTTTTGGTTCCTGGAGCCATCGCCATCGATTTCAATGCGAGGTTGCGGCTGCAAGTGCTCTACCAGCATGTCCCGCTGGAGTTCGTCTTCTTGTGGGCAGATCGGCTTGCGTTCTGGCATGCGGATGTGCTGATGCCCCGCGCCAAGGTCGCCGCGATGGCGAGGTCCTTCGAGACCCTTCGCGACGGTGAGATGACCGCTGTCAAGACCTACGGCGGCTTGCGCAACATCGTGCGACCCAAGTACCACCGGTATTGGGAGGTCCTGGGCTGCACGACGCGTGGCGCCAGCCTGGATCAGTATCAGAATGGCTGCGGGTGGTGGCGGGGATTCCAGCAGCACCCCAACGCGCCGTCCGAGGCCGCCGAAAGCCGACGTCGCGCACGTTTTTACGACGATCACGGGTGCGGGGTGCAGTACTGGAAGCGGTTCTGTGGCGGGCGCGTACACGACATCAGCGAACGCGAGATTGCCAAGGAGCACTTCTCGGTGATCACCGCGAAGAGCTACGTCCGTGGCAGCAGCAAGAGCGAGGAGATGGATATCAATTTCGACCTCGACTCCATCACGGGTCGATTCGGCATTTCCGATCTGCTTTAGCGTCGCGCCGACGGCCGCGCCAGCCTGGCGGGCGACGGGGTGGTCGTTGACTACTTCAGGAATATCTCCAGGTTCCGCAACCTTGCGTCGGTCACCGCCAGATCGGATGCCAGCGGGCAGCTTGGATTGATGCGGTTTTTCGTGTAGTCGATGTCGCCGCGTGCCATCTTGGCGATGCGCTGTCGCAGATGCTTGGGAATGGACAGCTTGCTGGCCCGGTTGACCAAAACCATGCCTGGGCACAGGTGATTCATGTAGACGCCGCACATGCTCATCGGCGTGACTTGCGGAGGCGCGAGATTCAGAAACTGCGCCTGACAGTACTTTGGAAGAACTCTGAGCTCAAGCGCATCGGGTGACCACCCGTTGGCTTCATCGGCGAAGGTGTCGCCGGCGTGAATGCCCAGGCTGAACCCGATGAGAATGACTGCGGTTGAGCGCCGGATCGACTGATTGCTGATCATGATGAGTTCGGCCTGCTATCGAGGAGTGAGGGGGACCGCAAAAAAATTCTAGGTGCTTGCCTGGATCCTGTCAGCGAAAACCACGTTCGGGTGCCTCGTGCTGCAGCCATTGCTCCAGCATCATCAGGATCCACACCATCTCGCCATAGTAGCCAGGGTGTGCGGGGAGGTGGTCTTCAAGTAGCTTGGTGATGAAGTCCCGGTGCACGATCCCGCGGCCGGCCAGGCTGTGCAGCGAATCGCCGGCCAACTGCCGCAATCCGATGTGCCGATTGACCCACACGCCAAACGGCAGCCCGAAGCCCTGCTTCTTCTTCGTGATGATCTCGTCCGGCAGGAACTCCCGCAGCGCCTCCTTGAAGAACCAGCGAAGCTTCAAGCCGTGCAGCTTGTAGTCGGTGGGCAGCCGCATCGAGAACTCAAGCAAGGCGCGGTCGAGAAACGGGAAGCCCACCGCCACGCCCGCCAGCGCCGTTGTTCCCGTCACCTTGGGCAGGTCGGTTTCGGCGAGTGTGTAGCGCCAGTCGTAGGCCAGCATTCTGTTCAGCGCGCTGGTGCCTTGCACCTGCTGCCACACGGCGCGTTGCTGTCGCAGCGGATCGGCCTCGTCCACCTGAGCCAAGAAATCCTCGGTGAAAACCTGGTTTGGGCCCATGCGCAGCAGCAGGTTGTACATCTGCATGCGGTCGGGCAGCGGCACCTTGGCCTGCTCGACGTAACTGCGGCCCTTGCTTGCCAGGGGCAACCCACCGAGCGGTGTGCGCTCGAGCAAGGGCTCGAGCACACCGCCACGCAGCGCGGCCGGGATCTTGTCGTACCAACCGAAGACACGCTGTTTGGCATAGCGTGAATTGCCGCCGAACAGTTCGTCTCCGCCATCACCCGCCAGCAACTTGGTGACGCCATCCGTTCGAGCCATCTGCGCGCAGTAGAAGGCCGGAAGCGCAGAAGAGTTGCCGAATGGCTGGTCGTAGTGCGCGGCCACGGCCGGAATGCTGCGCACCAGATCGTCGGGTGTGACGTAGTACTCGTGGTGCTCGGTGCCGAATCGCTTGGCCGCGATGCGGGCAAATTCCATCTCGTCGTAGCCCTCGGCCTGGAACCCGATCGAGTAGGTGGCCGCCGGTCGTCCCGCTGCTTGGCCGATCATTCCTGCAATGGTGGAACTGTCGGTTCCTCCGCTGAGAAAGCACGCCGCCTTGCCGCCGTCGAGCTGTGTGGAGACGGCGCCCTTCAGCAGGTGGCGGAACTCGCTGGCCAGCTCTTTGAAGTTGGGCCGCTCTATTTCGTCGAACCGCGGCACCCAGTACGGGGCCACAGTGAGTTTTCCGTCCTCGAACCATGCGCAGTGCGCTGCAGGCAGTCGGAATACGTCGCGAAAAATCGTTCTCGGCGACGGGATGACGTGGAAATACAGATAGTCAAAAATGGCCTGAGGATCGATCTCGGCCTGTGGTGGCAATGCCGCCAGATCGTCCGCTCGGGACGAGAAATGCAGCCGCCCGTCGATCAGTCGGTAGCAGATCGCGTGCACGGCAAAGCGGTCGACCGCCAGGAAAGTCCGGCCCTGATCGTCATGAAGACCCACCGCAAAGTCGCCGTCGGCGCTGGCCGCTGCGGCGCAAGCCCCCCGCGCAAGGGCAGCCCGCCAAGCCGCGGACGGTCCCTGCGACCGCGCCAGATGGTCCAGTTGCGCATCGCTGAATCGCGGCGCACCCGAGGTCAGAGTGGATGCGGCGAAGCGGTTCGGGGAATCAGTCGTGGCTTCGCTCATGTAATGCATCGTGGGTGCTGTGAGCGATCAGCGCCATCGCTACCGCTTATCACAGTCAGCCCAATGGTACTGAGCGGCACGTGATCTGACTGCGTGGATTCGGCTGCCGGGCGTGAGTGATGTCACTGTTTCGGGCGTGGGGCTGACCGATCGGTCAGTCTGGCGGAGAGTGTGGGCCATCGAGCGCCAGCCGCCGGTTGCCACCGCCATCCCAGGGCGGTGACAGATGCAGTTGTCCCGGACCAACGAACCGGTTGTTGACCATGCGGACCGGCACCTCGCCCGCCAATCGTTCAGTCCAGACCTGGACGAAGCGCGCATTGGGACCGGCGGCGTTGATGAACGTGTTGTTCTCCATCACCAGGCTGCCGGTCATGCCGTCTCGTGCTTCGGCGCCCATGCTGAGCAGATCCGGGTTCTGCGTGAGGGCGCTCTGGGCAATGACGTTGCCCATGACGATGTTGCGACCGCCGTTCGGGAATTCGAGTTCGTAGGATGCTTCGCCTGAAGGGCTGTCGTCGAGCCGGTTGTTGAGCACGCGGTTGTGCAGCGCTCGGGACTTCAGCAGATGGCCTCTCCAGCCGCCGCTGAATCGGCTGCCCTGAATGCTGAAGGCACCAATGGCGCCCACGTACAACAGGTGATGCAACAGCCCTTCGTGCCGTGGCGCAGCGCCGAAATCGCAGTCCACGATGTCCAGCATCATGTCTGGCTCGTTGGCTGTCAGGATGCCCATTTCGTTGTCGAAGAAGCGGCAGCGCCGCACAACGAGTCGGCCACGCTCGAAGCGGATGCCCGCGCCGTTTCCTGCGGGCACGCGGGCACCGCGGAACTCGAGGTTCTCGAGCACCACATCACCCCGCACGACCAGCATCGCCTTGCCTTCGGCGTGCCGGCCATCGGCATGAAGAACCGCACCCGAACCCAGGCCGCGTATCGTGAGCCGAGGGACGTCGACCACCGCCACCTGACCACGATATTCGCCGGGATGAATCTCGACGGTATCGCCGCTGCTGGCCGCGCGGATAGCATCCTGCAGACAGCAAAAGCGTCCACCGGGCCCTACCCGGTGTACACGCGTCTCACCCAGCGCCCACGATGGCAGCACGTGTGCCAGTGCGAGCCCAAGGAACCATTGTCGTCGGCGCTCTCCGAAATGAAGGAGCGCCGAGTTCATTTCTCGACCGCATGACATCGTTGTTTGCCGAGAGCTCAGAGTCGGCGTCAGCGTGCGGGCGACAGCGGGATCGCTGTTGCGGAAGAAGGGGTTGCGGCGCAAGCCGTCCAGAGCCGCCTGGCGAGAGCCATGCCCAAGACGCAGACCCCCAGCATCGCGATGTAAACCCCACTCCAACGCATGAACAGTTGGCCTTCCGACAAGCGGTCAATGCGGTTGCGGCCCAGCAGGAATTGATGCGCGGACCACACCGAGTCGTATTTCAAGATGGTCTGCTCCAAGCCCTGTTTTGAAAGCCACCAACTCAGCGGCAACGCGACCAGCGTGACAACGCCCATGGTCACGCCACGGCGCGTGCTCATTCGCCCCGAGGCCCAGGAAACATGCAGTGCGAAAAGCGCCGCCAAGGCTGCGAGCCAGATCGATCCATCCCGTGCGATCAGCTCTGTCAAGTTGTCGGTGATTGCACCATCGATCACCAGCCACGCGGCCAGCCACCAGAGCAGCATGAGCACGGCGAGCGCGGGCAGCCTGCGCCGCATCAACCCGGTGCGGTCGGTGCAGATCGAAGCCATGGTGAGCGGAGCCAGAAGAAGGCTGTACAGCGCTGTGAAGCGAACGCCACGCTCCACCGCTCCTACCATCACGGCGGGCAATCTGGTCATCGTGTCGCGCCACGCCTCTCCCCAGTAGTTCTCCATCGTCACGCGACGATAGAGGTCCGTGCTGCCGGTGATGTCATCCAGACTTTCCTGCGTCACCGATATGCGCAGCAGCAGCAGGCTGAAGAGCGCCGCCAGTGGCAGCACTGTGGGCAGCCACAGCCAAGCCCTCGGTTGGCTTCCAGCCCACTTGGCGAGGCACCACGGTGCGGCGCCCAGCCAGAGCAGCGCGACAGAAAACAGGCCGATATTCAGCACGCTGCGCGCAGCGAAAAGCTCCAGCACGTTGTAGGGCACCCCGCTGACTTCCAGCAGCAGTCTCAGGCCCAGCGTCAGAACCATCAGCACCGCCACCGCCTGCCACGCTACCGTTCGAAGCTTGGGAGTGCGGATCTCCGCAGTCGCGCTGTCGGTTGCGCGGACGAGAGGTTCAATGTCCGTTCGGCGCTCCGTCTCGATCCGGATCTCGCCTTGTAATTCGTCGGGGCGCGCCGTCTTGATGGATTTCCTGTGCAGGGCTGCCGCGAAGGGCGCCAACAGCAGTGACGTCACCAGCATGCTGGTGTCGGCTGGCCCGCTTGCCAGAGCGATGCGAAGGCACTCGAGGAGCCCCACCAATACCGCGACCATCGCGGGCCAATGCCACGAGCGCGCTCCCAGCGGTGTGCGGCCGGTGACGCCGGCCCACAACAGGCCACCTATCGCGAGAGCCTGGAAGGCCGCGGTCGGTACCCCGACTGTCGTTCCGTGCCACAGCACATGGGAGAACGGGGTCAGCGTGAAGCGCGCCGCGCCCGGCGGCCCTCGGAACTCGGTCACGACCGTCATCGTGAGCGCGACTGCTGCCAGTGTGAGCACTGCCCAGCGGCTGTACGCCTTGGCCGCATGGTTGAGCCGCTCGCCAACAGCGGTGCCCAGCACGATTCCCAGCAAGGTCTCAATGCGCAGGTCGCCGTAGGGCACCAGCAACTCGGAACCCACCAGCACTGCGAGCGCGGCCAGGACGCAGACACGGCGTGACCGCAACGGCCGCGCTTCCAGCAGGATCAGCGTTCCCAGTGCCGCGGCCAGGGCATGGCGCAGCAGGCGTAGCGGTTCTAACGCAGGCCCTGACAGCACGGGCTTGATGTGGGCGGCGAGCAAGCCGACATCGAGCGTGGGCAGAAATGGAAATGACTCGTAGACGTACCAGAACGCCACCAGCAGCATGGCCAGCGGATCGAACGACCCGCTGACCAGTTGTTGGCGCCGGAGCCAGGGTGCCAAAGTCCGGCTGACCTGCATGCCGATGAGCAGTCCGAACGCATTGTTGATGGCGTCCGTCATCGATGCGACTCGGCTCGGCAAGTAGAGCTGCGCTAACTGCAGCCCGACGCTGAGCAACAGCCAGCTGGCTCCGGCCAGTGCCCACCGGGATGCCGACGATTGGCAGGCGAACCACAGCGCGGCTCCGAGTGGCAGGAACAACACGATGTTGTCCACGGCATCCGATCGATTGCGAAACGGATTCCAATCGGCGAAAAACGTCTCCACCGGCATCGGATTCGATACGAAGTTAAACGGGAAGAGCGCGCCATAGACGATGAACACAGCGAACGCCAGAGCGACATAGGCTGAGGGTCGCAGAGCTGCCCTGGGGTTGGGGCCAGTGGTCATGTGGAGTTGGTTTCCCGGTTGGTGCTGCGAGTCATCCGTGCGATCTTGTGGGTGTGGATCTGGTTGACCCAGGTGAGCTCCTGTCAGGTCGAGGGCATCGCCGCCATGTGGGGCAGCTCACGATATCGATCACCGCCGTGGCAGTTGCCGAGACCGCCGATAAGTGCGCCAGCCGCTTCCTGCAGCTTTGCAGGGCCTGCTGGCATCGAACTGCGCAATCTGAAGGACGTGATTCAATCGGGTGCTCTGTGTCTCTGCGACGTCGGGGGCCTGCCGTGCGTCGAGATTTTGGAGTGTGCCATCCGGTCTTCGGTAATCCGCTCCGTTGCGTTCCCCCCATGAATTCAATGACCTCGCGCCGTGATGTTTGATACGGGCCGGGGTGGCCTCGGTCTAGAAAAGCCCCGATCCCTGCTGGTCGCAGTCATGGCGCTCAGCGGCGGCCTCGTGCTCGCATCGCATCACCCGGTTGCCCCAGCGGCTGCCGCATCGGTTGTCGTTTTGTTGTTTGGACTGGCCGCCTGGCGGCCGAATCTGTGGCTCTTCGCTGTGCCGGCGTTGTTGCCGCTTTTCAGCTGGGCGCCTTGGACCGGATGGGTCATCTTCGACGAATTCGACCTGCTGCTGTTTGCCGCAGCTGCTGGAGGCCACGCGCGCACGGCATTCACAGGGCGGACCGTCAGCGACGACTCGGCACTCGCGCGGGACGATCGGTTCTTCATGGGATGTGCCGCCGTGTTCTGCATTCTCTGCGTCGTCGCGTTGGCACGCGCCCTGTTGATGGTTGCTCCCGTCTCCTGGAGCGCGTTCCAGAGCTACACAGATCCGCTGAACAGCTGGCGCGTCTTCAAGCCTGTTCTGTATGCCGCGCTGATCTGGCCGCTGCTGCGCATGCAGATAGAGCAAGACGCAGACGCCGCTGTGCGGCGCCTCGGAGTGGGCATGCTGGTGGGCCTGACCGTGGTCATGCTGGCGGTGGTGTGGGAGCGGCTGGCCTACACAGACCTGTGGGATTTCTCGACCCGTTACCGCACGACCGCACTGTTCTGGGAGATGCACGTCGGCGGTGCGGCGATCGATGTCTACCTGGCGCTGGCCACACCGTTCGTCGCGTGGGGGTTGTGGACCGCTCGCACGCCCCTGCGCTGGGCCGCGGTGGCCCCCTTGGCGCTGCTCACCGGGTACGCCTGCATGACCACGTTTTCACGCGGTGTTTATGGGGCGGTGGGCGGCTCGCTGGTGCTGCTGGCGCTGTTGCTTCGACGCAAGCGTCTGCCGCACATCCGCTGGCGTGTTGTGGCGGGCTGGGGGCTGGCTCTCGCGCTGGCGCTCGAGGTGGCGGCGGTGCTCGGACTGGGCTCGTTCATGCGTGAACGCATGGCCGCCAGCGAGCGCGACCTGGGGGGGCGGCTGGAACACTGGCAGGCCGGCTTGGGCTTGCTGCGAGACCCGACTGATTGGGCTTTTGGGATCGGCCTCGGGCGCCTGCCTGCAGCCTATTCGCAAGCGACCCCGGAACGTTCGTTTCCAGGCGACGTTCGGTTCGTGCCACCCAGTCCAGGGCAATCGTCCGGGTCAGTCATGTTGTCGGGCTCGAAGACACCGCTGAACCGGTACGGCCTCATGACCTTGACCCAGCGGGTGGCGCTGCACCCTGTGCGTCCGCACGAGGTCGCGTTCGATGTCCGCTCGACGGTGGATGCCGACGTCTCCATCCACCTGTGCGAGATGCATCTGCTTTACCCGAGGCGTTGTCAGTGGGGGTGGGTGCAGGTGGCTGCGGCCGGAGCGACATGGCGCCATGTCGTCATGCGTCTTCACGGGCCGCGCCTTGACCCCGGTCTGGCCTGGGCGCCGCGCATGGGCGTGTTCTCGATCGCGGTGGTCAACGAAGGCGGCGCGGCCGAGCTGGACAACCTGAGCCTGATCGGACCCGACCGCGTCGAGATGCTGACCCATCGCGACTTCACGGGGGGGCTGGCCGGCTGGTTCCCCGCAGCGCAGGGCTACTACGTGCCGTGGCACATCGACAACCTGTACCTCGAACTGCTGATCGAACGCGGGGTTCTCGCGTTGCTCGCGTTCGTGCTGTGCATGGGATGGACCCTGCGGCGGTTGTTCGATGCCGCGGGCAGCGGCTGGCCGATCGCTCCGTTCCTGATGGCTTCGCTTTGCGGCTGCTGGTGCGTGGGCCTGGTGAGCAGTGTGATGGATGTCCCGCGCGTCGCGTTCCTGATGTTGCTCCTCATGCTGTGTGCGGTGGAGGTCACCAGGCCGCGTCGTTCCATTGGCAGCCACCCTGGGGGCGACGCGACACCCGTGTGATCAAGGGTTGGACGATGGTGCAGCGTTTGCTCGCTCGGCGTGCGACATGTACCAGGGCATGGCCTGCGCCAGTCCTTCATTGACACGGTGCGTGGGCCGGTAGCCGAGTCGATCGGCGGCCTTGCCGATGTCGGCCTGGGAATGCAGCACGTCACCGGGCCTGAAGTCGCCGTGCACCGGCTGCACGTCGCACAACTGCGGAATGGTCGGGAGGAGGTGCTCACGCAGCAGCGAAAACAACTCGTTCAGAGTCGTGCGGTCTCCGACCGCCACGTTGTAGATCTGGTTGATGGCGTCATCACGTTGCGTGCAGGCTGCCAGCAGGTTGGCCTGCACCGCGTTGGCGATGAAACAGAAATCGCGGCTGGTGTGCCCGTCGCCGTTGATCTGCACTGAGTGGCCAGCGATCAGCGCGGTAATCCATTTCGGAATCACTGCTGCATACGCGCCATTCGGGTCTTGCCGGGGGCCGAACACATTGAAGTAGCGCAGGCCGATGCTCTGCATCCCGTAAGCACGGGCAAAAACGTCGGCAAAGAGCTCGTTGACCAGCTTGGTCACGGCATAAGGTGACAGCGGGGCACCGATGCGGTCTTCGACCTTGGGCAGTGCAGGGTGGTCACCATAGGTCGAACTGCTGGCGGCATAGACAAAGCGCTGTACCTTGGCGTCGCGTGCGGCGACGAGCATGTTCAGAAAGCCATCGATGTTGACCGCGTTGGTGGTCACCGGGTCGGCGAGTGAGCGGGGGACGCTGCCGAGTGCCGCTTGATGGAGCACGACATCGACGCCGGCACAGGCTGCCTGGCAGTCTGTCGATTGGCGGATGTCGCCCCGGATGAACTTGAATCGTGCCCACCGCTGTGTGCCGACCAGCCCCTCGACCTCATCGAGGTTGTGCTGATGCCCGGTGGCAAAGTTGTCCAGGCCGATCACCCGCTGATCAAGCATCAGCAGGGCTTCCAGCAGGTTGGACCCGATGAAGCCGGCCACTCCGGTGACTAACCAGGTCCTCGGCGCTGTCCGCAGCGCGGATTGCAAGGCCTGGTAGGGCGTCACAGCCTCCACAGTTCGTGGCCTGCCTGCGCCACCGCGGCCGGGTCGTAGACCGATTTCACATCGGCGAACACCCCACCGGGCTTGAGTTTTCCGAGCAGTTTCGACACGCCCATTTGCTTGTAAGGCTGATGCGCCACGGCGGCGATGATCGCCGACGCCTGCGGCAACGCATCCCATTCGGTCAGGCCGATGCCGTACTCGTGCTGACATTCCTCGTTGTCGGCCAGCGGGTCGTGCACATGCACCTTGACGCCGTACGACTGCAACTCGCGGATCACGTCGATGACCTTGCTGTTGCGCAGGTCCGGGCAGTCTTCCTTGAAGGTCATGCCGAGCACGATGATGTCGGCATCTTTCACCGCCTGACCGGCTGCGATCATTCGCTTGACCGTTTGTTCGGCAACGTACTTGCCCATGCTGTCGTTGATGCGCCGACCGGCCAGGATCACCTGCGGCTGGTAGCCCAGCATCTCGGCCTTGTGCGTCAGGTAGTACGGGTCGACGCCGATGCAATGGCCACCGACCAAGCCGGGTCTGAAGGGCAGGAAGTTCCACTTGGTACCTGCCGCCTCCAGCACCTCGAGCGTGTCGATGCCCATGCGGTTGAAGATCAGCGACAACTCGTTCATCAGCGCGATATTCAGGTCGCGCTGGGTGTTTTCGATCACCTTGGCCGCTTCGGCAACGCGGATGCTGCTGGCCGGGTAGACGCCGGCATCGATGATGTCGCCGTACAGCTTTTGCACCACCGCCAGCGTTTCCGGCGTGTCGCCCGACACCAGCTTGACGATCTTGGTCAGCGTGCGCAACTTGTCACCGGGATTGATCCGTTCCGGCGAGTAGCCAATGTTGAAGTCCTGCTTCCACTTGAGGCCGGAGAACTTCTCGAGCACCGGCACGCAGATCTCTTCGGTCGCGCCGGGATACACGGTGGATTCATAGACGACGATCGCCCCGCGCTTCATGTGGCGGCCGACGGTCTCCGAACTGCTGACGAGGGGAAAGAAATCGGGGCGGCGCGCGTCATCGATCGGTGTGGGCACGGCAACGACGATGAAGTCAGCGTCCTTCAATGCCGCGCCATCGGTGCTGCAGTTCAGCAGCGTGGCTGCGCGTAGCTGCTCCGAGGAGACTTCGCCGGTTGGATCCTCGAAGCGGCGATAGGCTTCCACCTTGCGTGACGACAGATCGAAGCCGATGGTCGGAAAGCGCTTACCAAACTCGACCGCCAGCGGCAGGCCGACGTAACCCAGGCCGACGACCGCGATGATGGGAGACTCAGGATTCATGTGCCATGACCGCTTCAGGGATAGGTCAACAAGTTTCGCATGGCCGCCCTCTACTTGGCCGGTGTGATTCGTGAGTTGTGTGGCGAACCGAACGCATTTGCTGGCATCTGGCCGCATTCATCTGCGGGTGGTCGACGTTTCAGTCGGTCTGGCGTCGCGATCCCCGCCAGCGGGAAAACAGTGCCTTGCAGCGGCCGATCAGCGTGGGCTTCGGGAGCTGGCGCCGGCGCGGCTTCTCAGGGGGCGGAGCGGCAGGCTCGGCCTTGAACTCCTCTGGCCATTTCGAGCTCTTCACTCTCTTGGGCATGCGCAATCTGAACGCTGGCGGGGGCGTGACCCTGTCAGGTACGAGGGCGCCGGGCTGACTGCCTTGGAACGGTTCGCAATCGTTGTCGCTGGCCGTGCGAATCAGGGTGTCTTCGATCAGTGCATACACGTCCTGCGTCTTGATCGGAGCGCGCGAGCGCGTTGGTGGCTTGATCGCTGCCGGTGTCGACTCAGCGGTCGCGAGCGGTGAGACGTGGTGACCGCGTGCAGCGTCCGGCTGAGCCGGCGTTGGCTTGACTGCGGCGACGACCGCCGGCAGCTTCAATGAGAAGTCGTCGAAGCCAGGAACGCGGCGGCGCAAGCCGGCCAAGGACGGTCGCGCATCCTCGCTCATGGACAGCAGGAAGCTGGCCGGCAACTGAGTGGCATTGAGTGCCTCGACCAGCGCATCGGTGAATTCGGTGATGCCTTCACGCTGCGCGGGCAGGCGCAGGAACTCCTCGAATCGATCGAGGATGACGATGAACTGGATGTCGAAACGCTCGCTCAGCGCGCAAATGCCTTCTGACAATGGCGGTGCGGATTTGGGCACCCACGGATCCCCTGGAGCGGCCGTCAGCTGGAGAGCGGTGTGCAGGGCCGCCAGCGGTGCGCCGGACCAGTCGTCGAACACCACCACCACCTCGCGCTTGCGACGCGTTGTGTCGCCGCGCTTTCGTCGATCGGGAAATCGCACCACGACCCCTGTTTCGCGCTGCGGCGCCGCAGTGGGCTGGTCACTCACCCGTCGCTGCAGCAGCGGTAACAAGGACGATTGCAGGAATACGGACTTGTCAGCCCCTGGCTCGGCAAACAGCAAGAACAGGCGGGAAGTGCGCAGGAGCGCCACCAGCAGCCGAGCCTCTTGCACCAGCGGTGCGTTGGCAGGGTCGCAGTCCGAGGGGGCGGTCATCACGGCGTGGCCCTTCGCGGTCAGGGGGGGCAACACATTGAAGTATTGCGGCTGTCGCCCATCACAGGTAGAAGCGAAGCGCCAGCTCGATGGTGCGGCTTTGCGGGACGCTGCCGAAAATGGATTGACGTGAGCCGGAGAACTGTTGCCATTGGGCCACCAGATCGACCCGGTCCCAGTGGTAGCGAGCCTCCAGCCACTGCACGCGACTGCGGGTTTCGTTCTCGCGTCGCACAAAGGCCGAGAGATCCAGACGGCGCACCAGCGCGTCCTTCCACATGGCGTAAACGAAGCCTGCGCTGCGTGCGGGCAGATCCTGCAGCGTCTGGCTGGTCGCGAGAAAACTCAACTGACCCAGCGGGTTCAACCCCGGCAGTGCGCGCCACTGGCGACGCGTCGGGCCCGCGTCGTTGTACTCGGCCTCGGCGGTCAGACTCAGGTTGAACGAGGTGGTGTAGGTCAAGCCGACGGCAGCGCGACTGCGATAGCGCGAGTCGGCGTTGAGATTCTGCGATTTCGCGATCAGCGAAGGCCCTTTGCCGATGCTGAATTCACCAAACAGCACGGTGGCATCGCCGACCAGGCCGGAGAGATTCAGCCCCAGTTGCTCGTGCGTCCCTTGACCGCCATACAGCAGCATCTCAGCGTTCAGCTTGTCGCTGAACTTGGTGCTGCCCGCCAGCAGCCAGCGGTGGTGAGGGTTGGTCGCCCCCACGTTCAGTGAGAACGTCCCCGGGTTGGGCTTGTCGCCGAGATTCGGTGAGTAAGCCGCTGTCAGCGATCCACCGCTCCAGAGGTGCTGGCCCTGCAGAACGACTGTGCCCTGGCGGTTCTCTCGCAACACGGCAGGGTCCAGTGAGACGATGGATCGCACCGCGCCTTCCTTGAACCAGTCGGTCGGGTTGTAGCCGTACGCAGCGCCATGGCGCACATTGACTCGCCCGAGGTCGATGACCTGGTGATCGGTCGGCGCCCAACTCAGGTAGGCCTCTCTCACCGTGTTGACGTCCCCTTCGACACCCGGGCGATTGCTGTGGCGCAAATCCAGTCGGTTCGAAAACACGCCTCGGATGCCAGGCGCCAGCGAGGCGTCGATGCGCCCGTCAATGGAGGCGCGGTTGGACTCGTAGCGTGAGTCGGGATCGTCGATCGAGGTGCGCCGCAGACTGCCCTCGACGAACAGTCGCCATGGCCGGGCCACGGCCTGCGGCTCGGTAGGCGCCTTGTCTGCGAGCGACAGGGCGTCGAGGTCGCTGGGCAGCGCGTCAGGGAGTTCAGCGGCATGCGTGGCAGGTGCGGACAGCGCGCTGCACAACAGCAGGGCGGACAAGACAGTGTGGCGGTGCATGGTCACTCCGGTTTGAAGCGCGGCAGGTAATCGCGTTGGAGCCAAGCTTCTGGCACGTCACGCCAAGCGTAATCGCTGTAGCGCATCACGGTGACCCAGGCCGGGTCGAGCCCGTCGATGATGACGACTTCAGTAGGGCGCTCCCGACCCAACTGAGACTGGAACTTGCGGTAGTAGGCGGTTTTCAGCAGGTGGCCGCTCTCGGCGAAAAAGCGTGCCTTGACGGGCCGTGCCGTTCCGGTTTCGACCCACATCTCGACGCGGTGGTAAGTCACATCAGGCGATGCGGCGGCCAACAGCAGCTTGTGGCAACGGCGTGGCACGCGTTCACCATCCACGGTGTCTTCCTCGCCGCCCAACTCGGCCACATAGTCCTTGGCCATGTTGACCGTGACCACGTCGCCATTGGAGGCCTGGCCCAGCAGTCGCTGCTGCGGCGACAGCCGAATGCTCGCCTGACTGGCCGGGTCGAAGAACCACAAGTCGTTGCCGTTCTTCAGCATCAGCTTGTTGACATCTCGCACCGGCGCAGCGAAACGGATCAGGCTGCGGTACTGCCCGCTGTTGCTGTCGGCCTTCGAATACACCGAAAGTGTGTTGTTGTCGGTTTGCTTGGCACTGCGGTACTCGATCAGATTCACCGTGACGGCGAACGATCGCGACGGATTGCGCACCGCGTCGCTGGCGGCAAGGATGGCCTGCGCTTCAGCGCTGGCATGTGCCGATGGCAACTGGCCCACCCCCGTGAACAACGCCAACACGGCCGTTGACAGGTACATCAGATGGCGCCGGGCCAGCGAGATCGTGTTCATGTGCGTGACTCCGCCATCGCCAGTCGCCGTTCGATCGAGGTGATGCGGCCGTCCTGGATGTGCACAGCGTCGTCGGCGGCGTCGAGCACCTTCGGGTCGTGCGACGAGAAGATGAAGGACACCTTGTGGCGCTTCTGCATCTCGCGCATCAGCGCGATGATTTCGCTGCCGGTCTTGCTGTCGAGGTTGGCGGTGGGTTCATCGGCCAGCACCAGCTGTGGTCGCAGCGCCAGCGCGCGGGCGATCGCCACCCGCTGCCGCTGTCCGCCTGAAAGCTGACCCGGTCGGTTGTTCGCGCGGTCTGCCAGGCCAACCGATTCCAGCAACGTGGTGACGCGGCTGCGCCGAAGCGCTGCCGGCACGCCGTTCAGCAACAGCGGGTATTCGACGTTCTCGTAGGCGGTCAGCACCTGCAGCAGGTTGAAGTTCTGGAACACGAAGCCCAGCTGGCGCGCGCGGAAGTCCGACAGCGTGTCGTCGTCCATCGTCTGTACCGGCTTGCCGCCGACCATGATCGAGCCCTGGTCTGCCCGGTCAATGCAGCCGATCAGGTTCAGCAAGGTGGTCTTGCCACTGCCTGACGGCCCCGAGATCACGGTGAAGCGGTTCGGCAGTATCACGAGGTTGATGTCGGCCAGTGCCGGCACGTCTACCGCGTCGAGCCTGTAGGTCCGCGTCACGCCCTTCAAAACCACCGGGTGTGCGATGAATTTCGTGCTCTCATCGGACAACGATGCTCCAAACGTCGACATGTCGTGGGGTCCTCAGGGACGGCGTTGCTTCGTGGTCGCAGGCGCATGGCGTGATGCGCTCTGGCTTATCCAGCCGACTCGCATGCTGGCCGGTTCCTTGGCACCATGATTCGCCCAAAAACGATGTGATTGCCGCGCTTCATTGTGGAATGAAAAAGTCCGCTGACTTCCGCCAGCGGACTTTGATCCGGCGCGCACGGCTTACTTCGCCGCTTCGCCTAGCCGACGACTGAGCGAAAGGCCATAGGCTGCAGTCCGCGCCAGCAGGACCGGGTCGGCTGATGGCTTGATGCCCTTGGGCAGCACCAGCGGGTTGAAGGTGATCTTGTCGCAGGCACCTCCTTCAGTCGATTCGACCCTGTCGATGTACAGCTTGCCCGCTGGCACCACCAAGCGACTGTCGGGCCAGACCTGCGTCGGGTCGGTCAGCGCATCGCCCGCTTCGGCGAGTTGCACCTTGTAGTCGAACACGACTGGCGCCTTGGCGACGCGTGTTCGCAATTCATCGCCCAGGAAGTCGTGGGGCAGCGCCTGGATCTGCTCGTCTGTCAAGCCGAGCGTCCCTGCTTCCGGCACGAACTGCCAGCGCACGAACTGGCTGTGTCCCTTGGCGTTGATGAATTCGAAGGCGTTGACGCCCCAGTAATTCGCCGTGCCATAACTGGCCGGAACCGCTGCCTTCGCGAGGTAGGCGGCTTGGCGGATCGTCTCGGGGTTCAGTTCGGTAAACAGCTTCAGGTTGATCGGGTCGGGTTTGCCGGTGGCAGGATCCAGCTGACGCGCAGCCATGAACGGCGCGAACTGCTGTGGCTTGCTGATGAAAGACATCGGTGCCGAGATGTTGGCTGTGAGCCATTTCTCGCCCTTGGGCAGGCTGAACTGCAAGGCCAGACCACGCACCGATCTGCCCTTGTCGCTGGCGCCCGGGTTGCCGCCGCCGACCGAGAAGCGCGCGATCACCGGGATCCTGTCGCCGCTGAACACCGACGCGCTCGACAGCGCGCGGCCGACCGTGTTGCCCACGAAGTAGCCGCTGGCGCACAGGCCCTTGGCGTGCGTCCTGCGGAATCCCGCTTGCTTGCCAAACAGGTTCTCCAGGGCATTGACCTGTGCTTCTGCGGCGGATTTTTGCGCCTGCGCTTGCGGAAGCGGCAGCACGGCAAGCGCCGCCAGCGTGGCGGCTACTGGAAACATCTTCATCACGTGGACCCTTGTTTCAGTGTTCAGACGAGCAGGCCGATCCAGGTTGATCGCCTCGACAGCCTTGCTGGCGGTGGATTCTGATACAGGTCAAACGCGGCGCTGCAGTCAGGCGCCGGGCCGGCTTCAGTGCCTGGCGACCCGCACGGTCAGGCGGTTGTTTCCATCCGCCCGCTGGTAGGTGACGGACCGGGCGCACTTTCTCACCAGAAGCAAGCCCAGTCCGCCAGGCACTGCGTCGTCGAGCGACGTCGGCGGCATCCTCGGTGTGGTCAATCGACAGCTGGGCATCGGTACCTACTCACCCCGGCTCGATGCGCGCGGCAACAGCGTGCGTGGCATCAAGGCTTACTGCGACCTCGCCGATGATCTGGGGCTGCACACGTTCAACTTCATGAACAGCGGTTCGCATTTCCTGAAACACGTGATCTGAGCGGCTCCAGACAGGTCAGGGCGCCGCGCTCATGCGCATTTGGCGCGCGGCTTCCTCATCCCGGGCGGCATCGATCTCGCGCATGACACCACTCAGGTCGATCGCACCCAACTGGTGTTCGTAGCGGCCGGTGAGCACGCTGGCCGGGGTCAGCGCACCGCGTTCGTACAGCGCCCAGATCTCCGGCCCGAACTGGGTGTTCAGCAACTCGGGGGCGTAGCGGCCGAAGAAGTGGCGCAGGTTGGCCACATCGCGCAGCAGCATGCGCGGCGCGTGGTTGTTGCCGGCCGCATCGATGGCCTGCGGCAGGTCGATGATCACCGGTCCGTCGGCGGCCAGCAGGATGTTGAATTCCGACAGGTCGCCGTGCACGACGCCGGCGCACAGCATCCGCACGACCTCGACCAGCAGGCTCGCATGGTGCGCTCGCGCGTCCTCGGGCGTGAAGGCCACGTCGTTCAGGCGTGGAGCGGCGTCGCCGTCGGCATCGGTCACCAGCTCCATGAGCAGCACTCCGTCGTGGAAGTTGTACGGCTTGGGCACCCGCACGCCAGCCGCAGCCAACCGGTACAGGGCATCGACCTCGGCGCTTTGCCAGGCGGCTTCCTGGGATTCGCGGCCGTAGCGCGTGCCCTTGGCCATCGCGCGCGCCTGGCGCGAGTTCTTGACCTTGCGGTTTTCTGTGTAGTCGACCGCCTGCCGGAAACTGCGCTGCGTGGCTTCCTTGTAGACCTTCGCGCAGCGTGTGTCGTCGCCGCAGCGCACCACGAACACCATCGCCTCCTTGCCGCTCATCAGTTGCCGAACGACGCTGTCTATCAGCCCTTCGTCGATCAGCGGTTGAAGGCGGGAAGGGGGTTTCATCGATGCATTGTCTGTTGTTCAGCAGCAGAGAGCGGTGCTCCTGGATCTTGCCCGCGGCGGAGGTCAGCGCGGGGGCGCGGCGCCGGCGCTGGATGAAGGGGGCGACGTGTGTCGGTGGGTCCCTGCGAAAGAGACGCTCTCGTCCGACTATCTGGCCAGCGCGACTTCGGGCGAGAGTTCGAGGCGCCGGGCGCGCCGTGCGAAGCCGCGGTCGTCGAAGGTCAACAGGCGTTCGCAGCCGCTGCTGCTGGCCCAGTGGAGGGCATCGGCAAAGTCGAGCCCACGCAGGTGCAGACCCAATGCATCCTTGACGGATTGCCAGCGCTCCACGGTGACATGCGGCATGCCCAGCAGATGTTCGACGGCCTGGCAGAACGAGGCGGGCTCGGCTTTGTAGAAGCCGCGCATCACCCACTCGAACTCGATGATCACCGTAAGCGGAACGAACAGCGACGGCGATTCGACCATCAGGCGGCGTGCGATCGGTCGCTGTCGCTGGGCTTCGGTGTCCTCCGGATCGTCGCAGTAGAAGCGCGCGAGGATGTTGGTGTCGACGGCGATCATTTCCTGCTGCGCTGGCTCTTGACCGATGAAGGCTTGAGCAACGAGGCCGGATCGAATTCCGACAGGCGTCTGGGCGCACTGCCAGCCTTGCTCGGTGCGATCTTGATCATTCCGAAGCCCGCCTGCGGATCGGAAGGAGCGACCCGGCGCCGAACCAGCAAGCGGATGACGCCGCCTTCGTCGACGAATTCGACCTGCGTTCCAGGCGTGAGTTCGTAGCGCGCGCGAATGTCTGCCGGGATGACGATCTGACCTTTTTCGGTGAGCGTGGCAGCGGCCATGGTGCAATTCCAGCGTGAAGGTGGCGGGTTCTCAGTCTAATCTTTGCTTACCAGGTAAGCAACTGCAGGCGTTCTGCCGCGTGCGCCTCAGCGCCGCGCCCGATGTCGCACCTGGGCCAGCGGCCGCTTGCCCTTCAGCTGCCGCTCGATGCCGTCGTTGAGCTGGCGCCGCAATTCGAGTACCGCGTCGAGGTGGCCGTAGACGCCAGGGAAGCGCAGATCGAGCCAGAGCCACAGCGTGACGGCGCGCAGGGCCTGCTCCATCCGATCGAGGCGGCTGTGACCATCGACGTCTTTCAGGAACCACGGGGTGCCGGCGTGGCCGGTCAGCGCGTGGCTGCTGGTCCAGTCGAGAAACTCCTGCACTTGCGTGTCGGTGCGGGTATCGACCGGGGCCTGGGCGTAGGTGAAGCGCTCCTTCAGCGTCAGGCCCGGCGCGCAGCGGTCGAGCTGTTCGGCCAGATCGAGCATCTGGTCGAGTTCGGCCACCGCGAAATGCGCGTCATCGAGCTTCAGCTGCTCGACGAACACGCCCAGCACTTCGCGCAGCTTGGTCTTGTGCAGGCGCGAGGCGATGGTGTCGACATGCCAGCCGTTTGGTGCCACCGGCGCCTTGAAGTCATGTGGCGCGCGGGGTGTCTTTGGCAGCAACTCTTTCAGCATCCGCGCGGCCTGGGGCTCCGCATCCTTCAGCACGCCGACGAAGCCTTCTTCGTGGATGCCGAAGCGCCCGGCGCGTCCTGCAATCTGGTGCACCTCCGATTCATTGAGCGGTCGATCAGCCGTGCCGTCGAACTTGGTCATCGTGCTGAAGAGCACGCGGCGAATCGGCAGGTTCAGCCCCATGCCGATCGCGTCGGTGGCGACCAGGATGTGCGACTCGCCTGTCGCGAAGCGCTCGGCCTCGCGGCGCCGCACTTCGGGCGGCAGCGCGCCATAGATCACTGACACCGGATGACCGTTGGCAGCGATCTGATCGCGCAGCGTCAGCACGTCGCGGCGGCTGAATGCGACCACCGCATCGCCCAACTTCAATGCCGAGATCGGGACCGGCTGCGGCAGCAGATCAACGTGCTGCTTGCGGTCGAAATGCCGCACGGTGCAGCGCTCGCCGCAGAGACCCAGCAGGTTCTCGATCGCCGGCACCGCATAAGCCGAGCAGATGATGATGACCTCGTTGGCCGGCACCGCGACGATGGCCTGCGTCCAGGCCCAGCCGCGCGACGGGTCGAAGATCATCTGCGCCTCGTCGATCACCGCCACATCGATGGGTTTGTTGGTGCCCACCATCTCGATGGTGCTGGAGACCACCCGCGCGCCATCGGCTGGCACGTTTTCCTCGCCGGTCAGCAGCGAGCACGGCACGCCGCGGCCGACCAGCCGGTCGCGGCCTTCAAGGGCCAGAAGTCGCAATGGCGCCAGGTACGCACCATCGTGGGCCTGCGCCAGCCGCTCGAACGCTGCGTGGGTCTTGCCGCTGTTCGGCGGGCCGACGTAGAGCGTGACGCTGCGCTGCAGGCGTCGTGCTTTCTCGAAGGTGTCGGGATAACCCTGAAAGGCCAGCTCGCTGTTCAGGCCTTCGATCGTGTCCAACTCGGCGGTGCGGTGCTCCCAGCGGTCCTGTGCGCGCAACAGCGCTGCCTTCAAATCAGACAAGGGCTGTGGCGTCGCGCATTCAGACTGCAGGCGCGGCAGCAGCGATTCGAGGTGATGCGGCTTGAACGCGCGGCTGCGTGCCACCAGGTCATCGAGGTGCACGATCAGCTCCGCCGCATGCGCATAGGGCGGTGGTGCGCCCAGCGCAGCCAGCAGCGTGGCCTTGTCGCCGTCGCGGTAGAAGGCCCACACGGCCGTGGCATCGACCGGTACGCGAAACAGCACCGGCGCTTTCCAGCCTGCTTCCGCCAGCGTCAGCGCGTGGCTGATCAGCCGTGTCCACACGCCGGCGTTGCGCGACACGCCCATGGCCTCCAGTGCCGCGGTGCGTTCCAGCATCAGCGCACGCACATCGGGCCCGTTGCCAACCGCATCGAGGTGAGCCAGCGCGCTGTCCATCAGCTCGGGCGCAATCCAGCGGCTGGGGCGCGCGCCTGCCACCGGCTTTTGCAGCAGCACCAGCCCGAGCTTGTCGAGGTGTTCCTCGAAGCCCGCACTGCGCTCGGCAATGAAGTCGCCCGGCTTCACGACCTGTGGAAGCCTGTAAGCCGCCTGGCGAATGCGCTCGAACTGGGCTTTGCCAATGTTCGCAGGCAGACGCGCCGCATGGCGCGGATTGAGCAGGTTCAGGGTGTCGGACACAGAAAAAAGGCCTTGAATATCAAGGCCTTGGGAGGTCGGCGGGATCGCCTGAGGATAGTCGATGACCGCCGGCGCTCTGTCGATCAGTGGTCGCGACCGCGATGCTCTTTGTCGTTGCCACGTCCATTGCCGCGGCCGCGATCGTCACCACGGTCGTCATGCTTGTCCCAGCCGCGTTTGCGTCCACGGTCCCAGCCGGGGTGCTCTTGCTGGTAGCGATCACGCACCCATTGGTCCTGCACAAAGTAGACCGGCTGTCCGCAGGCGCTGTACCGGCCGCAGTAGCGGCGCCAATCCTGCTGATGCTGTGGCGGCACATACAGGTAGATCGGTCGGCGTTCGTAGGGGATCGTCGGCTGCGCAATGATCACCGGCTGCGCGTAAACCAGAGCGGGCCTCGGCACATCGCCGATGTTGATGCGGCCATACACGCCAGGTTGGTTGATGCCGATCGACACGCCGATGCTGGTTTCTGCGTGGGATGAGGACATCGCTGCGACGGCGAGGAGAAGTGCAATGGTCTTTTTCATGAGGTGCCAAGAGAGTTTTGGTTGTTCTACGCCTGTCGAAAGTGTGAATTCGGCGACAGGGTGGTGGTGTAGGACAGCGGCTTTGATTCCGTTTCCCTTTGTCCTGCGGCCGGGCAGCGGTCACGTGGGACTGGCACGTCCGGATCATTCCCAATGACACCGTCGCGTCACGCAGCTGCGCCAACATAAGCGTCCCCTTCGATTCATCACTGATCGACAGCTCCAGGCGAGCTGGCGCTGGCCTCGGCATGGCGGCTCGTGCGGGGAGTTCACTTGCGCGTCATATTCGCTTGTCACACTGCAAGGCTGCTCAACGAACGAGACTGCCATTGCCATGAACCCCGTCCGCTCGCACCGCGGATTCACGCTGCTCGAACTGTTGGTCGTCATGGTCATCATCGGGCTGTTGGCCGCCTATGTCGGTCCCAAGTATTTCTCCCAGGTCGGCAAATCCGAGGTCAAGACCACGCGAGCGCAGATCGTCGGCTTCGAGAAGGCGCTGCAACAGTACCGACTCGACGTGGGTCGTTTCCCCTCCACCGAGCAGGGCTTGCAGGCACTGGTGAGCAAGCCCGCCACCGTTGCCAAATGGGATGGCCCGTACCTGGAAAAGACGCTGCCACTGGACCCTTGGGGTCACCCTTACGTTTACGTCTCGCCTGGCGAGCACGGTGATGTCGACATCAGTTCGACCGGCCGCGACGGGCGTCCGGGCGGCGATGGCCTCGACGCCGACATCACCAGCTGGTGATGTGCCTGCGCGCCCCCGCACTTGCCTCCGATGCAGTACGCCATCAGCGCCATACGTCGCACGCAAGCGGTGTCCATCACGCTGGATGCCAGCAACCCTGCCGACGCGCGGCGTCAGGCCGAGGCACAGGGATACGCCGTTGTCGCGATCAAGGCCGCGAAAGGCCCGGGGCCTGTCGCCTGGCGCAAGGCGCCTGACTTTCCACTGCTGCAGTTCAATCAGAGCCTGCTGATCCTGTTGCGGGCCGGGTTGTCAGTGGTCGAGGCGATCGAGACCCTCGCCGATCGCGAAAGCCGCGGTGAAGCCAAGCAGGTGCTGGTACGCCTGCATGACCAGTTGAAGGTCGGTCTGTCGCTTTCGGCGGCGCTCGAGGCGCAACCTGCGATGTTTCCGCCGTTGTATGTGGCCAGCGTGCGCGCCAACGAAAAAACCGGCGCACTGACCGAAGCCATCGAGCGCTTCATCGTTTACCGTGCCCAGGCCGATCTGCTGCGCAAGCGGATCGTCGGGGCGGCCATCTATCCCGCCATGATCCTTGGCGTGGGATCGCTGGTGATCGCGTTCCTGCTGTTGTACGTGGTGCCGCGCTTCAGCCTGGTGTTCCAGGACCTCGGGGATCGCATTCCGCTGATGTCTCGCCTGTTGCTGCAGTGGGGCCAGTTCGCGAACGCGCACTGGCTCGAGCTGTTGGGCGGTGCGGCCTTGCTCGCCGTGGCCGGGGCTTACGCGTCGGGCCGCCCCCGAGTGCGGCTGGCAGTGGCCCAGCAGATCCAGCGCATCCCACGCATCGGCGAGATCGTGCGGGTCTACCAGCTGGCGCGCTTCTACCGCGCACTGGGCATGCTGCAGCAGGCCGGCATCCCGATCCTCGTTGCCCTCGACATGGTGACCGGCCTGTTGCCGGTGACGCTGCATGCCGCATTGGCTGCAGCACGCCGCGACATCGGTGAAGGCCGCTCGATTTCCGCCGCGTTCGAGACCCACGGCCTGACGACCGCGGTATCGCTGCGCCTGCTGCGCGTGGCCGAGCGCACCGGCCAGATGGGCGAGATGCTGGAGCGAACGGCCAGCTTCCACGAAGAGGACATCGCGCAGGCGATCGACTGGTTCATTCGCCTGTTCGAGCCGCTGCTGATGATCGCGATCGGTCTGGTCATTGGTGTGGTGGTGCTGTTGATGTACGCGCCGATCTTCGAACTGGCGGGCAGCATCCAATGAACTCGCTCACCGAGCCTCAGCTCGAACTGGAAGCCGCCGTGGCGTTGCTGACGCCGACGGTCATTCGCGCTGCCCGTGCGCGCGCAGCACAAGGCCAGCAAAGCGTTTGTGCGGTCTTGCAGGACGAGTTGACGCTATCGCCCGATTTGCTGCTGCAGGCGCTGGGTCGCCGCATGCAGCATGAGGTGCTTGGCAGTGGCTCGCTGTCGAAGCTGACGCCGGCATTTGACTTGATCGGCTATGGCGACGCGGCCAAACGCGGTTGCCTCGCGTTTCGCGACAACAGCCAACTCATCGTCGTCATTTCCGACCCGTTCGACAACGGCCTGCAGGCCTGGTGTGTCGAGCGCTTGGCCGCACCGCACGAGATTCGCCTCGCCGCTGCCGACGACATCGCGGCCTTCCTGTCGCGCCATGAAGAGTCGATGCGCGCGATCGACACCGCGCTGCCCACCCGGGAGGGCGCGCAGGTCAGCAGCGGCGATCTCGAAGACCTCTCGATCCGCTCGATCGGAGAAGGCACCAGCGTTGTCGTCAAGCTGGTGCACTCCACGCTGTATGACGCGCTGAAGAGCGGTGTCAGTGACATCCACGTCGAGTCAAACCTGAATGGCCTGGTCATCAAGTACCGGCTCGACGGCACGCTGACGCAGGTCGGTGCGATCGACGGCCGCGAACTCGCCGAGCAGGTGCTGTCGCGCCTGAAGGTGATGTCCGAACTCGACATCGCCGAGCGCCGCGTGCCGCAGGACGGGCGCTTCCGCGTCAAGGCACTGGGTCGCGAGATCGATTTCCGCGTGTCGATCATGCCCAGCATCCACGGCGAGGACGCGGTGGTACGGGTGCTCGACAAGCAGTCGCTGGCCGACCAGGTGTCCGGGCTGCGGCTGGACGTGCTGGGCTTCGACGAGGCGACGTTGACGGCGTTTCGACGGATGGCACGCGACCCGTACGGACTGCTGCTGGTGACCGGGCCCACAGGAAGCGGCAAGACGACGACGTTGTATGCCGCGATCTCGGAAATCAACCACGGCCACGACAAGATCATCACGATCGAAGACCCGGTCGAGTACCAGCTGCAAGGGGTGCTGCAGATCCCGGTCAACGAGAAGAAGGGATTGACCTTCGCTCGGGGACTGCGCTCCATCCTGCGCCACGACCCGGACCGCATCATGGTCGGCGAGATCCGCGACCCCGAAACCGCGCAGATCGCCATCCAGGCCGCACTGACCGGTCACCTGGTGCTGTCGACCGTGCACGCCAACAACGTGTTCGACGTGATCGGCCGTTTCACCCACATGGATGTCGACCCTTACAGCTTCGTGTCGGCGCTGACCGGCGTGCTGGCTCAGCGGCTGGTGCGCGTCAACTGCGTGCACTGCAGCGAGCCGGTGACGGTTGGCGAACAAGCATTGAAAGAGGCGCTGATCGACCCGGTGCGCATCGAGGGCCGCGTGCTGAAAGCCGGCCGCGGCTGTGGCAAGTGTCGCGGCACCGGCTTCAAGGGACGCAAGGCGGTGGGTGAGCTGCTGATGCTCGACGACGCGCTGCGCGAGTTGATCGTCGCCCGAGCGCCAGTGCGGCAAATCAAGGAGGCGGCGCGCCGCAATGGCACGCGCTTCCTGCGTGATGCGGCGGTTGAACTGTTCCTGGACGGGCTCACTACGCTGGACGAGGTCAATCGTGTCACGCTCGTTGCCTGATCGCCTGCGCGCCCTGCTGCCGACAGGCCGGCGGTCTGCGGTCGAGTTGCGGCTCACCGAGCCGCGACCAGAAGGCATCGAACAGCAGCTTGACGCGTTGGCGCTGCCTGCTGGCACCCGACTCACCTGCATCTTGGCGGGCGAGGACGTGCGCTATCGGATCGTGCCCTGGCGCGACGAACTGAGCCGCCCGGCACAGCGTCAACTGCTGGCCGAGCAATGCTTCCACGAGGCCTATGGCGACGCGGCACGCGGCTGGACCGTCCGACAGCATGCGACCCGGTACGGCGCCGCAACGTTGGCGTGCGCCATTGACACCGCTGTGCTCGACCAGCTCACCGCGCAGTCGCGATCGCGTCGCCTGACTCTCGCGAGCGTGCAACCGGCCTTGATGCACAGCTACAACCTCGCGCGGCACACGATGTCGGCGGGCCTGCACTGGTTTGTGGCCCTCGACGCCGTCTCGACAACGCTGCTGCTGCAGTCACAGACCGAGCCACTGCTGGTGAAGCGAGTTCCGTCGTCTGCGCTCGACCTGTCGGACACGCTCGATCGTGAATGGTTCGCGCTGGGCATGGAGGCGCCCACCTGTGCCGTCTATGTCGTGCGTTCGGATGCGGTTCCACTGCCGTCGCATCAAGGCGATGCATCCTCCTGGTCGTTCGTTGATCTGACGCCATCAGGCCCGGCCTCGACAGCGGCGCCGCTCCCCACGGCCATGCCGAAGGTGGTGGCTGCATGACGGCCGCCGCATTGCAGCTCGACTTCGCGCAACCGCCAGCGTCGCGCGTGCGATGGCTCGGCTGGCTGGTGCTGGCGGTGGCCGTGCCCGTGGTCGTTCTGACATCCGAGGCCTACAGCCGAGCCGACCAGACCTGGGAACTGGCGCAAAGCCGCCAAGCGCATCTGCAGGGCCGCTTGAGGGCCGACAGTCCGCAGCGCAAGTTCGTGCCGCCCGACGCGGCGACGCTGGCCGCGATCCGGCGCGCCAATGCGGTCATCGATCAGCTCTCGGTGCCCTGGGCTGATCTGTTCCAGGCGGTCGAGGCCGCCGATGCGCGCGGGCTCGGTGTGCTGTCCCTGACGCCGAACGCGCGCGACCGGACCCTGCGTCTGGCGGGTGAAGCGCGTTCGATGGGCGAGCTTCTGGCGTATGTGGAGCGCATGGCCGCCCAGCCTGCGCTGCGGCAAGTCCACCTGCTGGGCTACAGCACGTCCGTGCGCGATGGCGTGTCGGTGGTCTCGTTCACCTTGGCGGCAACATGGCGACAGCCCTGACTCGGGCGCGCTGGCAGGGCGCGCAGTGGCTGCGTGGCATCGGCCTGCCAGGGTGGGTCGGGCTCGCACTCGGGCTTCTCTGTGTGGTGTCCGTCTGGGCCCTGATCGAACCCATGCACACCGAAGCGCAGCAACTCGATGTCGAGAGCGATCTGTTGACCCAGCGCGCTGCGGCGCGCACGGCGTCGACCCCAGAATCCGATGCGAGCCCTCAGCAGCAGCTGGCTCTGTTCGAGCAGCGCTTTGCGGGCGAGCGCACGATTGCGCCATCACTGGCGCGCCTGCAGGCGGCCGCACAGCGGCGGGGCTTCATGCTTGACCAGGCCGAGTTCAAGCTGGCCAGCGAGCCCGCCGAGCCCCTGGCGCGCTATTCGATCCTGCTGCCGATCAAGGCCGATTACCGAGCGCTGCGCCGTTTCAGCCACGATGCGCTGCGCGAAATGCCGGGATTGGCCCTCGATGAGGTGAGCCTGCGCCGCAGCGATCCGAAATCGCCGCTGCTCGACGCGCAGCTGCGCTTCGTGCTTTTCCTGACCAAGCCCCCGACCGCGTCGGCAAGTGCTGCAGTGGTGGGCTCGGCGAGCGCCGCCGCGGCCTCCGCGAACTGAGCAGGGCGCCATGGCCGAACTGACGCCCGCTCGCAAGCGCATTGCCATCCTGATCGTCGTGGTCGGCAGCGCCTTGATCGGTGAGCGCGTGGTCGCGCTGATGGGCGACGACGCCGAGGTCGTAGCGCCCACCGCGAAATCGCCGACCCGCCTGCGTGCCAAGTCGCGCGACGCGGCATCGAATGCCGCGCCCGACGCCTCGGCCGTTGGCGTGCAGCTCGGCCGGCTCGACGCTCGGCAGCGCTCATTGGCCGACGATGCCGATGACGACAGCGCAGTGCCGACGACCTTGTTCGACGCCGTGTCGTGGCAACCGCCAGCTGCCAAGGTCGTCGCCGAGCAGCCACCGGATCCTGTCGCGCCGCCGTTCCCTTACGCATATCTGGGCGGCCTGTCGGAAGAGGGCGTGCGCACCACGTTTTTCACCCAGGGCGACCGCGTCCTGCCCGTCAAGGCCGGCGACACCGTCGATGCGGTCTATCGCGTCGAGCAGATGAATGAGAAACACATGACGCTGACCTACCTCCCGCTCAACGAGAGCCTGACCGTCACCTTCCGGAGCGGGAGATGAGCATGCTTCGGAGTTCACCTTCATGCGGGCGCACGCTCACCGGAGGCTGCCTCGCCTTGATCGCCGTTGCCGCGCTGACCGCCTGTGCGCCAGGCAGGGAATTCGTGCGCCAGGGCCAGCAGCTGATCGACAAGGGTGAGGTCGAGGAAGGCCTGTCGCAGATCGAGAAGGGAATCGGCCTTGAGCCCGACAACCGACAGTACCGGATGCTGGTGATTCGCCAGCGCGAAACACAGATCGGCCAGCTTCTGGTCAAGGCCGATGGTCTGCGCGACGGTGGCCAACTGGAAGACGCTGCCGTGCTTTACCGCCGGGTCCTTGGCCTCGATGCTGGCAACCTGCGCGGGCGAACGGGCCTGGACGATGTGGAGTCGCTGCGCCGCCAGCAGCAGCGTGTCGATGAGGCGCAATCGCTGATCGCACAGGACCGGCGTGACGAGGCGATGCAGCGTTTGCGCCAGGTGCTTTCCGAAAACCCGAAGCAAGCGCGTGCGCTGGCGCTGAAGCGCCAGATCGACGAGCAAGCGGTGCGATCTGCCGAGGCGCTGCCACCCTCGCTGAAGGCCAGCCTGCGCAAGCCGGTTTCTCTGGACTTCCGTGACGCGAACCTGAAGACTGTTTTTGAGGCGCTCTCGCGCACCACCGGCATCAATTTCGTGTTCGACCGCGAGGTGAAGCCCGACATCAAGGTCACCTTGTCGGTGGCCAACCTCAGCATCGATGACGTGGTGGGTGTGCTCACAGCCACCAACCAGCTCGAGCGAAAGGTGCTCAACGACAACACGGTGCTGATCTACCCGAACACCGCGGCCAAGCAGAAGGACTATCTGGACTTGAGCGTCAAGACCTTTTACCTCGCCAATGCCGAAGCCAAGACCGTGCTGACGATGCTGAAGACCGTGCTCAAGACCAAGGACCTGTACGCGGACGAAAAGCTCAACAGCCTCACGATGCGAGACACGCCCAGCGCGATTGCGCTGGCCGGCAAGCTGATCGCGCAGCAGGACCTGGCCCAACCGGAAGTGCTGCTTGATGTCGAAGTGCTGGAAGTCAAGCGCTCGCGGCTGACCGAAATCGGCGTCGAACCGCCGGGCAAGTTCACGCTGCTCAACATCGTGAAGAACCCGGCGACGGTGGTGTCCACCGCCACCGGCGCCACCACGGTGCAGAACAACACGCTGACGACCACGCAGCTGACCGCAGATCGGCTGCGCAGTATCCGGAGTTCCAGCATTGGCATCGACAACCCGTCGGTGAATCTGCGCGCCGAGAACGGCGACACCAACATCCTCGCCAATCCGCGCATCCGAGTGCGTAACCGCGAGAAGGCGCAGATCCTGATTGGCGATCGCGTGCCGGTGATCACCACCACGGCCACAGCCAACGTCGGCGTCTCCGAATCGGTGACTTACCTGGATGTCGGACTGAAGCTGGACGTCGAGCCGAACGTGTTCCTCGACAACGAGGTCGGCGTCAAGGTCAGCCTGGAAGTCAGCAACATCGTGCGCGAAGTGCGCAGCCGTTCGGGTGGCCTGACCTACCAGATCGGCACCCGTCTGGCGACCACGTCGCTGCGGCTGAAAGACGGCGAAACCCAGGCCTTGGCCGGGCTGATCAGCGACGAAGACCGCCAGGCGGCGACCGGGCTGCCCTGGTTGATCGACCTGCCGGTGCTCGGTCGCCTGTTCTCCAGCGAGAAAAGCGACCGCAGCAAGACCGAGATCGTGCTCCTGATCACGCCGCGTGTGGTGCGCAACCTGGCAATTGCGACGCCTGATCGCAATGAGCACCTTGGCGGTACCGAGGCCGCGGTCGGCGCACTGCCACTGCGCGTTCAGGGGGCAGGAAAGTTGGCGATGCCAGCGGGCGGTGGCCCGCGTCGCACTGGCGATTCACCGAACACTGAGCAAGTTCAAACGCCAGAGCCAGAGCCAGAACCGGTGCCTGATGTGCCACCGCCTCCACCTCCCTCTTCGCCATGACATCGCTCGCCATCTCCGACGGTCGAGCTCCCAATCGGCGCGCCCTGGCCCCCTGCGCCCGTGGCTTCACGCTGATCGAACTGCTGATCACCGTCGCCATCCTGGCGATGCTGGCCGGTGGTGCGATGAGTTTTGCCAGCCTGGCTGTTCAGCGCACTCAGGAGCAGGAATTGCGCAGTGCGTTGCGGCAGATCCGGGAAGCGATCGATGCCTACAAGGTGGCAGCCGACACCGGGCGCATTGCGAAGGCTGCCGACGCGTCGGGCTACCCGCCCACGCTGAGCGCATTGGTCGAGGGCGTGCCCGATGCCAGCAGCGCACAGGCGAAGAAGCTCTACTTCATGAGGCGCCTGCCGCGCGACCCGATGGCCGATCCGGCACTGCCGGCCGCTGAGTCATGGGGCCTGCGCAGTCACGAGAGCGACGCTGACAACCCGCAGCCCGGCCGCGATGTGTTCGACGTGTATTCACTCTCGCCGAAGACCAGCATCGGCGGTCGGCCGTACCGTGAGTGGTGAACAGCGTGCATTTCAGGTCGACGCGTTTGACACGCACAACGGGCTTCACCCTGATCGAGTTGATGGTGGTGATGTCCATCATCGCGACCCTGCTGACGCTGGCGTTGCCACGCTACTTTCACAGCGTTGAACGCAGCCGGGAAGCGGTGTTGAAGCAGGACCTTCACATCATGCGCGACGCGATCGACAAGTACCTCGCAGATCGTGGCCGCTATCCACAGAGCCTGGACGAGTTGGCTGAAAAGCGCTACCTGCGCAGCGTCCCGCCAGACCCCATCACCGAAAGCTCATCAACCTGGATCACATTGCCGCCGCCGGAGGGTGAAGTGCGCGAAGGCGTGTACGACGTGCGCAGCGGAGCGCCCGGCAACAGTCTCGATGGCGAACCTTATGAAAGCTGGTGATTGACGCGCCGCCACCTGCGTGATCTCCAGGGCGTCGTCGATCAACAAACTGTCACTATCGACGTTTAACGTCAGGAAATTACACAAAGTGCCAATGCGTGACGTTCCTCGCTCGCGCTGCGAATGTGTCTACGAGGATGTTCCAACGTGAGTGAATCCCCCAGGCTGAATGACGCCGATCGCGGCCGATACGCAGATGCGGTCGAAGCGTCATTCCTGGTGTCGAGTCGACAACAGTTCTTTGTCTGGAGCCAGAGTTCGGTTCAAGCGCTGATCCCTCATGAGATCTTGATCTGCGGCATCGAGGACGGCTCCCGCCAAGGCATGTCGGTGCATCGATTCAGCGCCAGTCGATACTTTCGGCAAGAACACTTCGACATCGTCGCCGACCCGATGAGCGGCTTGATGCCACGGCTGATGGCGGCCGCGGAAGGCAACCGTTCCAGTGTCATCTTCTGTCCGTTCGCCAGCGGCAAGTCGGCTGATGACGAACTGCTGATGCTGGTGCGCGACAACGAGTTGAAGAACCTGGCCGCGCAACTGGTGAGGGGCACGCGCGGCAAGTACGAGGCTTTCTATGTGTTCTCGCGGCTGTCGGGGCAACTCGACGAGCGCCTGGGCTACATCATCGAATTGCTGGTGCCGCACCTGCACAACGCCTTCCTGCGGGTGCTGGCCGCCGAACGCGAAGCCGCCGGCGCCCATACGCAGCGCTCGGGTCGCCTGGTCACGCCGAGGCAGGAGGAGATTCTCAACCTCATCAAGAGCGGCAAGACCAATTCCGAAATTGCCGAGTTGCTGAGCTGCAGCCCCTGGACGATCAAGAACCACATCCAGGCGATCCTGCGCAAGCTCGACTCGAACACCCGCACGCATGCCATCTCGCGTGCCATGAGCCTGGGCATCCTGCACCCCGACTGACGCCATGGCACTGTCTCAACGAGGGCGAACCCAGCAGCGCAGCCGAGGCTTCACCTACCTCGGGGTGCTGTTCCTCATCAGCGTGCTGGGGGTCACTGCCGCTGCGGCCAGCGTGGTGTGGAGCATCGCAGCGCAGCGCGATGCCGAGCGTGAACTGGTCTTCGTGGGTCGTCAGTTCGCCGCTGCCATCGAACGTTATCGGGCGCGTTCGACGGATCCCGTGCTCACCTATCCGCGCCAACTCCAAGACCTGGTGCGCGACGACCGCAGCATCACCCCACAGCACCATCTGCGTCGCCTCTATGTCGACCCGATGACCGGCCATTCGCAGTGGGGGCTGATTCGCTTGCCAGACGGAGGCATCGTTGGAGTGCACAGTCTGTCTGAGCGCAAGCCTTATCCGCGCGCCTTCGTGGCCGCCGGGTTTTCGGCACCCGAGTCGACCTCGTACCGGGAATGGAAATTCGTTGCCCCGAGCGCGGCCGATATGCTGGCAGCGCTCGCGGGACCCAAATCGGCTTCCACGCCGTAGCCCATCTGCCACCCGACCTCGACGAATTGTCATGATGTGACGAAATAATGCATCAATGGCCGTTTCCCGTCGTCATGGATTTCCGTCGCCGTCAGCCTGGCGACGTCTCGCTGCTTTCCTGTTGCTGTCGATCGCTTTCAGCGTGCGAGCACAGGCAGATTCGCCCGCAGACCCTCCCACGCCTCGCTTCGACGTGTTCGAGTACCGCGTCGAAGGCAACTCGGTGTTGCCCCCTGAACGCATAGAGCGCGCGGTCTATCCGTTTCTGGGAGAGCAACGTACCGTCGCCGACGTCGAATCGGCGCGCGTCGCGCTCGAAGCTGCTTACCGCAACGCGGGCTACGGCACGGTGGTGGTCGACACGCCCGAGCAGCGCATCACCGACGGCGTGGTGACCCTGCAGGTACTGCAGGCGCCGGTGTCACGGCTTCGCGTGGTGGGCGCGCAGTACTACTCGCAAGGCCGCATCCTCGACAAGGTGCCTGCGCTGGCCGAAGGCGCGGTGCCCAATTTCAATGCGGTGACCGCGCAACTCGCCACCGTCAACCGCTCGGCCGACCGCCGCGTCACGCCATTGCTGCGCCCCGGCAAGGCGCCGGGCACCACCGAAGTCGACCTGACGGTCGAAGACAAGTTTCCGCTGCATGGCAGCCTTGAGCTGAACAACAAGTTCAGCCCCAACACCACCCAGACGCGGTTGCAAGCCTCGCTCCGTTACGACAACCTGTGGCAGCTCGAACACAGCATCAGTGGCCAGGTGCAGGTGTCGCCCGAAGACACCAGCCAGGTCAAGGTGTTTTCGGGCTCGTACACCGTGCCCACCGGCAACGGGCTCTTGGTTCTCTCGTACATCCGCTCCAACAGCAACACCGTCGCTGGGGTTGGCAGCACCAACATCTTCGGACGCGGCAGCATCTATGGCCTGCGCAACATCTGGTTGCTAGACGGCACCGAGAAGCTCAACCACTCCATCACGCTGTCTGCCGATTACAAGGACTTCACAGAAAGCGTCACCGTTGGCGGCAAATCCGGTTTCAGCACGCCGATCCACTACCTGCCGCTTGGTGCCAACTACTCCGCCACGATGGTCGACAAGGACGGCTACTGGCAGACTGGCGGCGGGCTGAACTTTGCACTGCGTGGCCTGGCGAGCAACCAGACTCAGTTCGACGACAAGCGCTACAAGGCGCAGAACAACTTCGTGATCGTGAAGCTCAACCTCGCGCGCACGCAGAACCTGCCGCGCGGCTTCACGCTGTTCGGCTCCCTCGAAGCGCAGTTCAGCGACCAGGCCTTGATCAGCAACGAGCAGTTCGTGGCCGGTGGCGTCGACAGCGTGCGCGGCTACCTCGATGCCACTGCGGTGGGCGACAAGGCCTGGCGCACCTCGCTCGAACTGCGCACCGGCAACCTGGCGCCCGAAGGTGGCGTGTGGCTCGGGTCGCTGACAGCGCACACCTTCTTCGACGGTGCCTGGCTGCGCCTCAAAGACTCGCTGCCCGCGCAACGCAACCGCGACACGCTGACCAGCGTCGGCTTCGGCCTGCGCCTGCAGGCGCTCCGCTACGCTCGCCTGTCCCTCGATGTCGGCTGGCCGCTGCACGACGCCGGGCAGACCCGCGCGGGCGATGCCCGGCTGCATGCCAGCGGCGTGATCGAGTTCTGACGAAAAGATACTGCAGCACGGAGTTCACGATCGACCTCGCTTCGGATGACATCAAGCAAAGACATGGCAAAGCAAGCTTCTTCCCGGCTACCTCCCATGCGGTCGAAGGGCGCGGGGAATGGGCCTTTGCTGGCGGCAGCGGAGCAGCGGATCCAGGCGGGTCAGTTCGAGCCCGCGGCCGATTTGCTCAGGCAGGTTCTCGCGCTTGACGCGGGCTCTGCCCCCGCGAACAACCTGCTTGCGATCCTGGCACTGATGCGCGCCGACAGTGCCGCCGCCGTCGACCATGCGCGCCGCGCCGTTGAGCGCGCGCCTCGTGATCCCTCGCTGCAATTCACACTCGGGCGTGCGTTCAAGGCGGCCGGCGAACTGGGCGATGCGGTGTCGGCCTACCGCCGCGCGATTGGGCTCAACCCGGGCTTTGCCGAAGCGCATGTGAGCCTGGGCATTGCCTTGAAGGCGCAAGGTGATCTGGACGCCGCCATCGCCTGCTACGAGGAGGCGATTCGCATCAATCCCCAACTGGCCGTGGCGCACAGCAACCTGGGTGCAGCCATCGCGCTCAAGGCCGAGCGCACGCCGCTCAAGGGCGGCGAAGACGGCCTGCCCAGCGACGCCAGCATCGCCGCACAGCAGCGCGCCGCGGCGCTGGACCCGCACAATGCCGAAGTGCAGCGCAATCTGGGTGTGATCTTGCAGCGTGCGGGGCGCCCAGCCGAGGCCATCCATGCGTTCAACGCGGCGCTCACGCGTGACCCCTCAGACCTAGACTCATGCGTGTCTCTGGGCGAGTGTCTGGTCGCCCTGGGCGACTACTCATTGGCACGCGTCCTCTACGAGAAATGGATGGCGTCCAACAGCCATCACCACAAGGTGATGACGCGTCTCGCCAACGCGCTGACGATGCTGGGCGAGGCAGATGCCGGCATCGATTGGGCTCGGCGTTCGCTCGCACTAGAGCCCAACCCCATTACGGCGATGCAACTGGGCAACACGCTGCTGCAAGCGCGCCGCATTGAAGAGGGCCTGGCGCGTTGCCGCGAAGCCATCGAAGACTCCGGCCGGGACATCGCGTTCTATCCGGTCTTGCTGATGAACCTGAATTACCTGCACGAGCACCCGCAGCCACTGTTCGACGCCCACGCCGAGATCGCCGGGCGGCTCGCTCCGTACCTCGATCGTGCGCCGCCGCGCCTGCGCCAGCCCGGCGACAAACTTCGCGTGGGCTACGTGTCCGCCGACTTCGTTCGCCATTCGGTGTCTTTCTTCATGGAGCCGCTGCTCGAGCATCACGACAAGTCAGCGTTCGAGGTCACGCTCTACCACAACAACCACCTCAGCGATGCGGTGACCGAGCGGCTGAAGTTGTTAGGCCACCGCTGGGTGGAGTGCGTGAACCTGTCCGATGAGGTGCTGGATCGGCGCATCCGCGCCGACGGCATCGACGTGCTGATCGACCTGGCGGGGCAGACCGCCAATTCTCGGCTGCTGGTGTTTGCCCGCGGGGCTGCGCCCGTGCAGATCGGGTATCTGGGCTATCCCACGGTCAGTGGCGTGCCCGCCATCGACTGGCGCATCACCGACGCCACCATCGATCCGGGCGACATGCCCGCGTTTACCTCGGATCGGCCACTGGTGCTGCCACGTTCGATGTTTTGCTACCGGCCTCACGGTGCTGCGCCCGCGTTGAGCGCCCCCCCGGTGGCGCGCAACGGGCACATCACCTTCGGCTCGTTCAACAACATCGCCAAACTCACCGATCACACGCTTGCGTTGTGGGCTGCTGCAATGCGTGCCGTGCCGGGTTCGCGGCTGCTGTTGAAGTCGGACTCGATGGCGCAAGCCTCGAACCGCGCCGACATCGCGTCCGTGATGGCCGGCCATGGCATCGACGCGACGCGGCTGGCCTTGCAAGCACGGCAGGCGTCCGAGAGGGATCATCTGGCGCTCTACAACGAAGTCGACATCGCGCTCGACACCTACCCCTACAACGGCGCCACCACCACCTGCGAAGCGCTGTGGATGGGGGTGCCGGTGGTCACTCTGCGCGGGCGCACCCACACCTCGCGCATGGGGGCGTCCATCCTGGGTGCCATCGGCCGCACCGACTGGGTCACCGACAGCGACGCTGACTTCGCCTGTATCGCTGCAGCGCTGGCGGCCGATACCACCGGTCTGGCGCAGTGGCGCGAGGGGTCACGCGAGCACATCGCCGCCAGTTCGCTGTGCGACGGCATTGGCTTCGCAAGGGCCTTTGAGGCCGCACTGGAACGTGCTTGGGCCGAAATGCCGGTCGTATCTCACGAATCAAGCTGAAACCGTCGACGCCGACCCTGCGGGATGGTGCGAAGGGGCTGCGAGGCGCCGCTTCTTCTTTACCCCACTGTCATTTTCAGGCGTAGGGAAGACGGGCGGGCCGGATTTCGAGCACGGCCCATGCCGTGCCACCGCGGCGGCAGACTAGTCCGAAAGGGTCAGGAAACGCGACGAATCCGGCATCACCATGACATGGTGACTGCCTAAAGTCTTTCGAGTCGGCTTGGATTGCATCGGCGATCTCCCGAATCTTGTTCAGGTGGCGGTGTCCTTGTGGGTAGCGGCTCGGCGTGTGCTGCAGGGATCACGGCTTGTGAACAAAAACTGAAGACTTTTTCTCAAACCAAGGAAACTGAATCATGAAATTCAACTTCAAGGCAATCGCAGTCGCCGCCGCCCTGGTGGCGGCCACGTCGGCGCACGCTGACCTGACCTCAGGCAACAACGGCAACAGCTCGCTGGCGCTGGTCGCTTTCAATGCCCAGTCCAATGCGTTCTACCTGCGTGATCTGGGCACGACGCTGAACGGCTTTCTGCCGAACAGCATCACCACCGGCTCGGGCGATGGTGCCGTGACAGGCAACAAGACTCCCGAGAATGGCTTTAGCCAGTCTTGGGCCGACACCAATGGCACTTTCGCCAGCTGGTACAGCAGCCAAAACGCCGCTGACGTTCGCTGGACGGTGCTGGCGCAAGACGGCACTGGTACTTCTGGCGCCAACAATGTCCAACGCTCCCTCGTCGCGCTGTCGCAAGCGCCTACCGCTGCGCCCACCAATGCGGGCGTTCGGCTGGCTGCGGGCAATGCCGTTGGCGTGTCCGGTTTCTCGTCCCTCGTGTTTGGCTACGACACCACCGGCGCGACGGTGCTGCCTGACCTGCTCACCAACGAAGGCTACGGCGCCAACACGCTGAGCTTCGTGGGCGGCTCGTCTTCACTGTGGTACTACCGTGCCACGACCGGCACCCTGGCCCAGTCGACCCTCGCCATCGGCAAGCAGTTTGCCAATTCGCAGAACAACGCGACGATCTCGCTGACCAGCAACGGTACGTTGACCTATGACCTGGCGCCTGTGTCGGCCGTGCCGGTACCGGCTTCCGCTTGGTTGATGGGTTCGGGCCTGATTGCCCTCGCTGGTGTTGTTCGCCGCCGCAAGGCTGCTCGCGCCTGATCACGCGTTTTTGTCCTTGATCTGACCGCCCGGGCCGATGGCTCGGGACTTCCAGCGACCTCATCGGAGGCGTTGGCACTCTTTTCAACTCAGGAATCATTCCATGAAACTCACCAAAATCGCCTTGGCCGTCCTGGCCACCGTCGCTGGCTCGTCGGCTTTCGCCCTGACTGCCAGCAACTACTCCAACACCAATGAAACCACCGGCACCACGCTGAACATCCGTATCTCCGGCGCCAGCGCGCAGGACAACGGCATCCTGGGCTCGGCCCTGTCGCTGTGCACCGTCGGCAGCGTCCACCGCTACGAAATCAGCAACAACTTCGTCTACTTCTGCACCCCCGACATCGGCAGCGGCCCCGGCCAGATCACCGTACCGAGTGGCAAGAGCCAGCTGGCCATCTACAAGTACTCGGCCGGTGGTTCCTACTACGGCGTAGGCCCGGTCAACAGCAACACGGCTGCCACTGGTGCCACCCTGACCGCCACCGGCAACCAACTGCCCTTCCTGGACCTGACCAAGCTGGCCACCGCTTGCGGCACGTCCACCGTCACCACGCCCACCTTCAACACCGGCACCAACGCCCGCAGCTACACCAACATCAAGTGCGGCGCTGCTTCGTCTGCCCTGACCACCCTGGCCACCACCTACATCGGCCTGTCTGACCTTGAGCCAGCCTTCTTCAGCAACGCCACCAGCAACCTGACGGCCGAATCCGTCTATGCGCTGATCTTCGGCGTGCCGGTCACCAAGAAGCTCCGCGACGCCCTGCAAACCCAGCAAGGCCTGGTGAGCACCAGCGAACTGGCCGCCGATCAGCCTTCGCTGACCAGCGCCCAGATCGTCAGCGCCTACACCCAGCCAGGCCAGACCTGGGCCGGCATTGGTGTGACCTCGGGCTTTGCCGACGACGCGATCTACATCGCTCGCCGCGTTGACTCGTCGGGCACGCAGAAGACCTTTGAAGCGCTGTTCGCTGGCACGCCCAACGGCCAAGGTGGTCTCAAGGGTTGCTCCGTCGGCACGACCGCGTTTGCCCCGCCTGACAGCGGCAGCGTCGGCCTGAACACCGGTGACAACGAGTCCGTCTGCACCGCCGGCAGCACCGTCGTGATGTCGGGTTCGGGTGGCGGCAACGTGCGCAACTGCCTGACCAACCACAACACGAACAACCGTGGTGCCATCGGCATGCTCACAACGGAAGACAAGTACGACGCTGCTTCCACCGCCGGCGACTACCGCTTCGTCAAGGTCGATGGCATTGCGCCGACACAAGCCAATGCAGCGGCTGGCAAGTACCGCGGCTATGCCGAGTCCTTCCTGAACGTGCGCACGTCCGGTGCATTCGCCACCAGCGCCGCGCTGGGCTACTCGGCCTTCGTCACCCGTCTGAAGACCGACCTGGCCAACCCCGCGATCATCAAGCTGATCAACGGTAGCGACCAGTCCTTCGGCGCGGCTGGCCTGATGGCTCTGTTGTCGAGGCAAACCTCTGGCACGGTGGCTGACTTCACCGGCGCTTCGTCGGTGATCCCTTGGACGAAGGCTTCGGGTACCGAGATCAACAACTGCCAAGCTCCGGCACTGCACAACTGGTAATCATCAGCTGACCTGATGCGGCCCTCCAAGGGTCGCTTCACGAAGACCGGCGCGCCGTGAGGCGTGCCGGTTCTTTGCCTTTCAGTACCCCCTCGAATAAGGGGTTTTGCTTCAATTTTCCGCTTCGGGTGCGTGTCGTCGCTGACAACTGTCACGCTCGGTTCAGACGATTGTTCACTCGTGACGGAACGGCTCGGGCCTGTGATGGCTCATTGGTTCCGGTCGCGGACGCCCTCCTCCCAACAAAGTCGCCATGAAGAATATCCAACGTCGCGTGGGCCGCCCCATCACCAACTTGCCTGCCCGCGATCCCCTGCAGCTGCACAGTTGCAGCCTGCTGGTGCTGACCGCACTGGGTGTGCTGACTGCGGCGCCGGTCGCCCTGGCGCAGGGCGCTGGCCGGGTGTTGGCCAGTGGCACGCTGCCGGTGTTGCGCGGTGTGGTGGCGGGGCAGGTGGTGGTGAATGCACCGGTGCGCGGCGCGAGCCGCCCGTTGATGACGGTGGATCAGGCATCGCAGCGCGCCATCCTCGACTGGAAGTCGTTCAACATTTCCGGCGACGCCGAGGTGCGCTTCAACCAGCCCAATTCGACCGCGTCGGTGCTGAATCGCATCTACAGCGCCGACCCGAGCGTCATCCAGGGCAAGCTCACTGCCAATGGCCAGATGCTGCTGATCAACCAGAACGGCATCTTGTTCGACCGTGGCGCGCAGGTGAATGTGCAGTCGCTGGTGGCGTCGACCCTGAACGTCAGCAACGCGCGCTTCAACTCCGGCGCGCTGACCACCGGCGGCCTCACGACGCCGGCTTTCGAGGGCGGCTACGACGACGCGGGCAACACCCGGCCAGCTCGCCCAGATGGCAGCCGCCCGGGGGGCATCCAGATCGGCGCCTCGGGTCTGGCGGGCTCGGCCGCGCCTTCCATCAATGCAGCCGCCGGCGGTTCGGTCATTTTGGTGGCGCCGCACATCGACAACACAGCCGGGCTGATCACTGCGCCGGATGGCCAGGTCATCCTGGCCGCGGGGAGCAAGGCCTACCTGGCTCTACCCGACGACAACGACCCAGCACTGCGTGGCTTTCGTGTCGAGATCGATGCGGCCGGCGGCAGCGATGTCAACGTCAGCAGCCTGGTCCGCAACGCGGGCACCATCAACGCCGACCGCGGCAACGTCACCCTGGCCGCCCTGGCCGTCAACCAGGAAGGGCGGGTCTCGGCCAACACCGCCATCCAAAGCAACGGCACGGTGTTCCTCAAGGCCCGCACGATCGGCGCCGTGCAGTCGGGCTCCGTCACCCTGGGCGCCGGCAGCGTCACCGCGGTGCTGCCTGATGCCGCCGACACGGCCACCTTGCCCGAAAGCCAGGCCTATGCCGACCGTCGTGGCGAGATCCGCGTCGACGGGCGCACGATCGTCAGCAGTGGTACGTTGTTGGCCGCTGGCGGCAAACTCACGCTCACGGCCAGCGACAGCACCGATCCGACCGGCGCACGCATTTACCTCGACGCCGGCAGCACCACCAGCGTGGCGGGCAACTGGGCCGACGTGTCCTTCGACAGCAACCTGCTCACTTTCAAGGTTACCTCCAACGAACTCAAGAATTCGCCGAATCAGAAGACTCGCATCCTCAAGGGATCCACCGTCACGGTGGACCTGCGCAAGGCCAGCACGCTGTTCGACCTGAGCGGCTACATCGGCGCTCAGGGCCGCACGGTGGGCCAGAAGACAGCGGTGGGCGGGGACCTCGCGCTCAATTCCAGCGGCTCGTTGATTCAGCGCGCCGGCGCCACCCTCGATGCGTCTGGCGGCGGCTATCGCTACGCCAGCGGCAGCGCCACCACCAGCAAGCTGCTCGGCGATGACGGCAAGATGTACGACATCGCCACGGCCCCCGAGGCTCGGCAGTACAGCGCGGTGCTCGACACCTACACCAAGACCTACTCGCGCTGGGGTCAGACCCAGCTCTTTTCGGGGCTGATGTTCGGGCTGAATACGGGCGCTCCCGAGGCCGGCTACCTTGAGGGCAAGACAGGTGGCAACGTCACCATCAATTCGGCCGCCGGCCTGGTGCTCGATGGCCAACTCCTGGGCGGCGTGACCGTCGGCCCCAACCAGTTGAACAAGGCCCCTCGCGGGGCCTCGCTGACGGTTGGTCAGTTCAACAGCATCGAGAACCAGTTCAGTGACTCGCAACGAATCGGTAACGTGCGCGTCGTTCAGAAGGCCGCCGACTCGCTGGGCAGCGGCTTCACCGTCGCCTCCACGTTGAACCAGCCCCAGATCGACAACGTGCTGCTCGGGGCCAATCAGTTGTACGGCGGGGTGGGCGCGGGCTATGTCTACACGCAGGCGGGTTTTGACAGCGTCGAGATCAACTCCAACGGCCGCATCGTCGTGGCCGCGGACACCGAGGTGCAAGGATCGCCGGGCTCGAGCCTCACCCTGCGCGCACCGCAGATCGACGTGGCGGGCACGGTGACCATGCCTGCGGGCACCATCGCCTTGTTACCGCTGTCCACGAGCAACCCGATCAGCGAAGACCTGGCGGCGGGCCATAACGGCGTCACGGTGCGTTCCTCGGCACGGCTGTCCACGGCCGGCCTGTGGGTCAACAACGCCAGTGCCGACGCCTCCTTCGTGGGCGCCGCAATGCCCACCGCGCGGCTGAATGTGGCGAGCGACAGCGTCAGCACCAGTTCGATGCTGGCCGGCGGCAAGCTGACGATTGCGGTCACCACCGACAACCAGTCGGCCACGCTGCTTGAACGCGGCGCGCAATTGGACGTGGGCGGCGGCGCCAGCCTGGATTTCGCTCGCAAGTTCAAGCTTGGCGACGGCGGCACGCTCTCGATTTCAAACGGCGTATCAACGTCGCAGACGGCGGACTGGCTGCAGGCCGATCTGTCGGGCCTGTCAGCGGGCAACGGCGGCAAGCTGGTGCTGAACACGCCACGTGTGGTCATCGATGCAGAAGACTCCAACAGCGCGCTACCCGCCAACACCACGCGGCTGTTGCCGAGCCTGTTTGCGGGGCACGGCTTTTCAAGCCTCACGGTCAACGCCACGCAGGGCGTCACGGTCCAGCCCGACACCTCGCTGAGGCTCAAGCAAAAGACGCTGGTGGTCGACCCGCTGGCGGCTGGAAAGCTGGCCACGGGTGGCGACCTGAACGGGGTGGCCACCGCTGCGTTCTTGCCCGACGACCAGCGCGCCCCCACCAGCCTGACCCTCAGCGGCAAGTCTGACAGTCGGTTCCCAGGTCAGGCCCAGGTGAGCGTGGGGCAGGGTGCGACGATCGTGGCGGACCCCGGCGCGAAGATCACGCTGTCGGCGATCGACGCCCTGGTGGTCAATGGCCAAATCAGCGCCCCGGGGGGCGATGTGATGCTGACACTGTCGGCGCCGATCGATGGGGCGCCCGACCTGACCGTGGGGGCCACTGGTGCCATCTCGGTGGCGGGTGCCTTCGTGCGCAAGCCCACCGACACCGGCTTGGTTCAAGGCCGTGTACTGGACGCGGGCACCATCACGATCAATGCCGGCCTGACAGGCGTGAACCTGGCTGCCGGGTCCGAACTGAACCTGGCCGGCATCACACAGACGATCGAGACCCTGGCGCCAGACGGCAGCGGGAAGGTGCTGAGACAGGCCGTTGATGGCAACGCCGGCACGCTGCTGGTGCGCAGCCAGGGCCGCACGCAGCTGCTTGGCACTCTGAATGCCGAGGCCGGTTCTTCCAATGGCGCGGGTGGCTCGTTCGCGCTCGAGCAGACGCGGGCGTTCAAGCAAGAAGGCGGCGCCTTGGCGGCAGCCCGCGTGGTGGTGACGCAAGCTTCGACGCCGCTCGCTTCCGATGCGGCGTTCGTGGACGCCGCAGTCGCGATCGATCCGCTTCACAACGCAGGTTTCCAGAAGCTGCGGCTGCTGGCAGAAAACAGCCTCGAGTTTCGGGGTGATGTGGCGATGGACTTCGCCCGCGGCGTGCGTTTTGACTCGCCGCTGATCGACGTGACGGGCGATGCCCGTGTGTCGATCACTTCTGCCTCATCGGTGGCCCTGGGCCAGTCGCTCGACCCGCGCAGCGCAATCGGCCTGTCAACTCCCAATGGAAGTGCGCCGGCATTGCCGACGCGCAGCGGTGCAGGCACGCTGACGGCCCAGGCAGGCACGGTCGATCTGTTCGGTTCGATCACGCTCAACGGCACGTCAGTGGCATCGTTTCAAAGTTTCGGCGATGTTCGCCTGACCGGACGGGTGGTGACCGGCGAGTCTGGCACCGACCGGTCGTTCGGGCAGGCCGTGGGCTCGCTGACGACGGCCGGCGATCTGGCGCTGCGTGCGGCGCAGTTGTACCCCACGACCCGCAGTGATTTCACGCTGACCGCCGGCCGGCAGGCCGATGGCTCCACGGCCGAGGCCAGCAAGGTGACGATCGCCAGCAGTGGCAGTGTGGCTGGCGACGTCTACTCGGCAGGCGGTTCGCTCACTGTCGCTGCCGACCGCATCGTGCAAGGTGGCACGGTCAAGGCGCCACTGGGCAACATTAAGTTGCAAGCCGGCAACCTGCTCGAATTGACACCAGGCAGCGTGACCTCGGTGTCAGCGTCTGACCTGACCATTCCCTTCGGTTTCACACGGGCGGGACTGGACTGGAGCTACCAGGACAACCGCGCTGGCGGCACGGCCAACCTGCTGACGACCGCCAGCGCCGACAACAAGCGCATCCGACTCAGTGCCACGGACATTCAGGTGAAACCTGGTGCCGTGGTCGACCTATCGGGCGGTGGCGAACTGCAGGCTGTGGAATTCGTGCCCGGCAACGGTGGCTTGGTGGACACCTTCAGCAAGCCCAACACCTACGCGATCATTCCAAAGGCCCGGCTCTCGAGCATGCCGGTGGACACCGACACGGCCACCCGTTACGCCACCGATACGTCGGGCAAGGCCACCGCGATCGGCGCGCAGAGCGCGACCATTGACGCCAACGTCTACGACACCTTGCACATTGGCGCCGGCGGCATGGTGCCCGAGGGCGATTATGTGCTGCTGCCAGGGCGCTACGCGCTGCTGCCCGATGCCTATCTGGTGCAGTTGCAAACCGGCAGCGCCTACGCCCAGCTGTCGCCGAGCCAGACCTCGCAACAGCTCAATGGCCAGACGGTGCTGAGCGGCTACCGCATGGTCTCGGGCACGTCGATACGCGAGTCGCGCACCGTGGGTGTGGTGGTGCAGCCGGGCAGTGCAGCCACGCGTGAGGCCGACTACACGGTGACTTCGTCTGCGTATTTCAACGAGCTGGCTTCGCGCCAGGGGAGCGCCGCACCGCGTGTGCCGCTGGATGCCGGTCGGTTGGCGATCGTGGGCGCGCAGGTGTTCTCGCTTGAAGGGCGTGTGGACAGCGCTCCGGCCAGCGTCAATACCGCCACCCGGACCGCCACCGGGCGCAGCGCCGAAATCGATATCAGCTCTGATCGCATCGCCGTCGTGGACCAAGTCGGCAACGCATCGTTCGGCACGGGTGTGCTGCAGCTTGACGGCGCGCAACTGTCCGCCTTGGGCGGCAGACTGCTGCTGGGCGGCGAACGCAGCGAGACCGCCAGTGCGACACAGATCACTACGCGGGCCAGCTCCGTGGTGGTGGCGAACACGGAGGCGGGCGCCTTGAGCCTGGGCGAGGTGCTGCTGACCGCCAGCGACGCCATCGAAGTACGTCAGGGTGCGGTGGTGGCCGGGACTGGCGCCGCGGGCGCATCCAGCCAGATCCTGAAGACGGATGCGGGTGGTGCCTTGTTGAGGGTGGCGGCCGGTGCGCAGGCACGTGTGGATCGCGGTGCGGTTGTGGACTCATCGCACGGGGATATCCGCATCGAAGCGGGAGCAACGTTGAAGGCCGACGGGGCTTTGCTGCTCGATGCGACTCGCAGCACGCAGTCGCTCGGCACCCTGAACGTGGCCGACGGCGCCAATGTGTCGCTGGCGTCGTCACAGGTCAGTCTTGGTCAGACGGCCGGTGTACCAGGCATCGAAAATGGCCTGGTGCTGTCCAATGCCGACCTCGAGGGCCTGTCGCGCTTGAGCGCGCTGACGCTCAAGGGGTATCAGGGCCTCGACCTGTATGGGCGCACCGTGATTGGCGCGCGGTCGCTCGGCACGCTGACGCTGGACAGCCCGGCGCTGCGTGGGCATGGCGACACTGCGGTCAATTCGGTCATCTCGGCGAATGAGGTTCGACTCTTAAATAGCACCAACGCAACCGCCGCCGGGGTCGCCGCTGGCCCGGGCCGTCTGACCGCGAATGCCTCGCGCCTCGTGATCGGTGAGGGGGACAAGTCGGTGACCGGTTTCGCGGCGGTGGACATCAACGCCAGCAATGAGGTCGTGGGCCAGGGGGCGGGCCGTCTGGCCGTGGCCAGCGATTGGCAGGTTGCGACACCGCGGGTGGCCATGGCCGCCGGCGCCGTGCAGGACTGGCAAGCCATTGACGCGTTTGACGCCGCAAACCCGGTGCACCGGGCCTTGCGTCTGGCGCCCTCTGCCGGAACACCGGGCAGGTCTGCCAGTGGGGATGCGGGCGGCCGCTTGACGCTTCAAGGGCGCAGTGTGAGCGTGGGCACCAAGGTACAGGCCCGCTCGGGCTCGATTGCCGTTGTGGCGCTGGGTGGCGACGTGACAGACGGTGTGACGCTCGACGTCGGAGCACAGCTGGATGCCTCGGGTGTAGCGAAGAACTACCGCGGCCATGTGATCACCGCCGATGCCGGCCGTGTCGCCTTGACGTCCAGCCACGGCTCGGTGGCGATCAAGGGCGGTTCAGCCGTCTTGCTTGACGCCAGCGACCAGGGCGGCGCCGCAGGTGGGCTGGAGGTGGCGGGCACTGACCTGACGTTGAGCGGTCAGGTCAGTGCACATGCCGGCGCCGGCGCGCTGGGCGGTCGGGTCGCGTTGGACCTGGGCGGCGTGTCTGATCTGGGCGCGCTGGGTAACGCCATGGGCCAGGCCGGATTCACGGAGTCCTTCGACCTGCGAGTGCGCCAGGGCGATTTGCTCCTGACGGCGGGCGATGTGCTCAAGGCTCGACAGATCCAGATGGCGACGGACAGCGGGCGTATTGATGTGGCCGGCACGCTGGACGCGAGCAGTGTGCGTGGCACAGGCCATGTGAACCTGTGGGCCGCGACCGGTTTGTCCCTGCGGACGGGCAGCCTGATCGACGCCCGCGGCATATCCACCGACCGCTCAGCGCAAGCCGCGCTGTCGGATGGCGGCAAAGTTCACCTGGCCACGCCGGCCGGCACGCTCAGCTTCGCCAACGGCGCGGTGATCGATGTGAGCCAAGGCGTCAAGGGGTCGACCGGTAGCGTGACATTCACGGTGGCGCGCGACGATGCCAACCAGATGTCGCCAGTGGTCTTGAACGGCACCGTGAAGGGCTCGCAGGTGGTCAAGGATCCGACCACGGGATTGAACGTCAAGGTGCCTGGCACCGACGTCGATCAAGTGATCGATGCGCAAGTGGTGCTGGAGGCTCAGCGGCGCTACACATCGAGCGGCGCGCTGGACATTGCCGGCTCCGCCGCCGACCACGAGTCGTTCATCAACAGCACCGATGCGAGTGCCTTGCTGGGTGGCCTGCGAAATGGCAGCACTGTGGCGCTGAACAACAGCGCGCTGCGAGGCGCCACCGAGGTGGTCACAACCGGCAGCATGAGCCTTGCCGGCAGCTGGGATCTGACCACCAGCGCCTGGCTTGCCGGGGGGCAGCCGGGTACTTTGACCTTGCGCGCCGCAGACGACCTCAAGCTGGCGGGCAGCCTGGGTAATCCTGACGACAACATCCTGGCCGGCCAGACTTGGAACATCCGCCTGGTGGCGGGTGCTGACCTGAGCGCGGCCAATCCGCTGGCCACGCTCTCGACCCGCGGCATCACCAGCACCGGCAGCGTGGTGCTCGATGGCGCCAATGCCAAGTTGCGCACCGGTACCGGGGACATCGAGATCGCAGCGGCGTCTGACTTCCGCATGAACAGTTCGCGCAGCGTCCTGTACACGGCCGGCCGCATCGGCGCCGTTGACACCGCGACAGGTGGCAACAACCGCTGGAGCCTCGATGGGGGAGACATCTCCATCGTGGCCGGCAACGATGCCAAGGGGGCCTCGGATGAATGGATCACCGAGTGGCTTCGCCGTCCGCGGGTGACCACGGGCGCGCCGGAGTGGTGGGCCTATCGGCCCAACTTCCAGCAGGGCATCGGGGCACTGGGCGGTGGCAACGTTTCCGTCAAGGCAGGCCACAACGTGGATCGGATGGCGGCCATGCTGCCCACCACCGCGCGTGGCGTGACCGACGCGGCAGGCCAGCGCGGGGTCGACGTGCAAGGCGGCGGGGATCTCAGCGTCATCGCGGGCAATGACGTAATCGGCGGCAGTTATCTGATAGCCCGTGGCGAAGGCCGCATTCTGGCGGGAGGAGCCGTCGGTGGCGCGGTGCCGACCCAGCTTTTCCTGATGGGCGTGAGCAGCGGCGATGTGCCCGAACGCGCCACCCTGTCGTTGGAGGCGGGGTCGGGTGTCACGCTTCAGAGCGTCAACAACCCTACCGCAGTGAACCAGAGCAACTCGGTGGGCGCCGGTCCAAGCTTCACAGGTATCGGGTCGACGACGATCCTGAGCTTCTTCACGTATTCGCCAAACAGCACGGTGGGCACAGTCGCGAAATCCGGCGACGTGGTGCTGGGCACCCAGATGGCAGACGGCCGCGGGTTCGGGCTTGACAGTCGCCGTCGTCCTGTCGCGGTGAATCTCCGCGACACCACTGAGACGGGCGCCTACCCGGCCAGCGTCGATGTGGCGGCGTTTGGTGGAGACATCTCGCTCAATTTCGAGAACAAAAACAGGACTTTGTTTACATACCCGTCGGCCTCGGCTGCAGTCTCGCTGCTGGCTGAGGGCTCGGTTCTGGATCCGCAGTTGACGGTTTCGGATCGCGCCGTTGGTTCGACTCAAAACGTGGACAACTTCCCGTACTCAAACCCGAGGCTTTACAGCGCAAGGCAGCTCTCAGGCAGCGACCTGAACCCGTTGCCCGGTGAAGCCCGTCTGGTCGATCGTGACTCCGTGTCGGTGTCCGGCGGTTATGCGAACGACATCCAGTCTCTGAACGGAACCATCACTTCCACAGGTGCTGACGCCCGCGTCCTTTCGTTGCCGATGCAAAGCCGCGTCCAAGCGGGCGCCGAAATCTCGCAGCTGACCCTGCAGCTTCAGAACCTTGACGCCGCCGATCTCACGCAAGTGCGCTCGGACAACGGCGATGTGCGGCCCGCCGGACTCAGCATCAGCGGACCGGGGCGGCTTCTGGTGCAGGCGGGCCGCAACATCGACGTCGGCACGGCCGGGTTCTTTCAGTCGGGCTCCAATATCGGCGGCCTGATCTCCACCGGCAACAACTTCAACGGCAGTCTTCGCGACAGCGATGCGGCCCGCGTGACCTTGCTGGCCGGCGTGAAGGGAGATATTGATCTGGCAAAGCTCGACACGGTGTACGCCAACGTCATAGCCGAGGCCTCGCGTTCAGGCGAGGTGCTGGCCTTCTACCGTGCGCTCAACAGTGACCAAAATCCTGATGCCGTGAGCAAGGCGACGAGCATTCAGGAACTGGTGGCCCGTGACTCGGCCTATCTGCCCTTTGTCGATCTGGTGACCAAGTTCCCGCGCGTGTTGGGGGCGTACCTGGAGGCGATCAAGAACAAGACCTTGCCGCTCGGAACCGGCGGCGACACCCAGCTGGCGACGGCCCTGTACGCGCGGTTGAACCTGGAAACTGACACACAGGCGATCGTGAAGGCCAAGAGCTTGGCCGATCTGCTCGGCGCCCTGCCGGATGGGGCTGCGTATGCGGCCTATCAGGAACTGGACCGCAAATACCCGCGGGTGTTTGCTGACTACCGACAGCGACGCAGCAAGGGTGGACTGCCAGAGGGCCTGACGCCTATCCTTTACTCGGATGTGCTGGCCGAGAACGTCGCGTTGGCGGTGCCGGCCGAGGCTGTGTCCGGCGGCAACATTTACACCTTCCAGAGTTCTATTCAGACCTACGGCAACGGTTTGGACAACGGTCAGGGATCGATCGACCTGTGGGCGCCCGGAGGTACCGTCGTCGCCGGCCTGACCACGCCATCGAAGGACACGACGATCGGAGTGGTGACGAATGCCGGAGGCTCCATCAGCAGCGTGGTGAGCGACGACTTCAGCATCAACCAGGGCAAGGTGCTCACGGCGCAAGGTGGCGATATCCTGATCTACAGCGTCAAGGGCAGCATCGACGCAGGCAAGGGCGCCCGCACCTCGATCAGTACCCCGCCGCCCAAGCGAACCCCGGTCATCGACGCCGCCACGGGCGCCATCACTGGCTACGTTTACACGCTGCCGTCGGGCGCCGGGGGCAGCGGCATTCAGTCGCTGACCTCCGACCCTGACGGACAAGGACCGCTGCCAACGCCCGCAGTGGGTTCGATCCTCCTCACGGCGCCTGGTGGCACCATTGATGCGGGCGAGGCCGGTATCCGCTCGGGCGGCAACATCGTGATCAATGCGCAAACCGTTCTGAACGCCAGCAACATCTCGTTCGGCGGCACGGGCAGTGGTGTGCCGGTGGCGGCGACGGGCAGCCTCGCCTCCAGCGTGGCCACCAGCGGCAGCAATACCCAATCGGGCAGCAGCGCCGCAGAAGAGGCCAACAGGGCGGCTGCGGCCGCGGCCAAGGCGGCCTCTTCCGAAGGCTTGCAGAAGCCGAGCATCCTGACCGTCGAGGTGCTGGGCTTTGGCGACAAGAACTGCAAGGAGCAGCAAAAGGACTGTTTCGCCAAGTGAGTCCGTCCGCGTGCTGGGCCGCGATGCGGTAGCACGCTCCCGATTGCTGCCAGCGGCACTTTCACATGACAGCCGCAGCGCAGCGCTTGGTCGACACGATCACGCCACACCTGCGTCATTCTTTTGCCACAAGAACTGTCACAACAGCTGCTCTCGGAAAAAGACTCGATTCACAGCGCTGAAACAAACGCTGGCTAAGGTCGATCGTTGTTAATCAGAAACAGTCGTTTAAGTCTGTCATGAAAAATGTTGTTCACAAGAAACAGTCGTTCCCGCCGGTCATGAAAAAAATCGCGATGCTGGTCGTCATGCTGACGACCCTGATGATGGCGGGCTTGTCCCACGCCGCATGGAATGCCGACTGGAAGCAGCGCGTCAAGATCGGGCTCAACACGGCTGCTGATGGCCTGGCCATCACCTCGGTGGTCGATGCGCCCGCCGTGTTGATCCGGCTCCACACGGGCAACTTTCAATTCCTGGAAGCCAAGCCCGATGGCACCGATCTGCGTTTCATCGCCAGCGACGACAAGACGCCGCTGAAGTACCACATCGAAAAGTTCGATGGCCTGAACGAACTCGCGTTCGTCTGGGTGCAGGTGCCGAAGCTCGAACCGGGGGCCAAGGATGCCTTCATCTGGCTCTATTACGGCAACCCCGCTGCGGCCGCAGGTGACGACGTCAAGGGCAGCTATGACGCCGCGCAAGGTCTGATCTATCACTTCAAGGAGAGCGAGGCGCTGCCGCAGGACTCCACTGCCAACGCGAACCACGCCGCGAGTTCGACGGCCAAGGCCATTGGCGCCGGTCTGATTGGCGGCGCGCTCTCTTTCGATGGCACTGGCGAATTGGCGCTGCCGCCGACGCCCTCGTTGAAGTCGGGGGCCAACGGGCTGACGCTGTCGTTCTGGATCAAGCCGGTCGACGAAGCCGACGCACCGGTCTACACCCAGACCGAAGGCGCAGCGCCGCTGTCGATCACGATGCGCGGCGGCAAGCTGGAGGCGCAGTCGGGCACGCTGACCGCCACTGCATCGGCGCCGCTCGTTCCTGGTGCCTGGCAGCACGTCGCCATCGTGGTCAAGGACGGGCTGACGATTTATCTGAATGGGCAGGAGGTCGGCAAAGCTGTTGGCGCTGTGGCTGACCTGAGCGGTGCCGCTGTGATTGGCAAGGGCTTCAAGGGCGAGATCGACGAACTGCAGGTGGCGACCACGGCACGCTCCGCCGACTGGGTCAAGACCGCCGCGCAATCACAGGGTCAGGATCAGAAACTGGTGGTCTATGGCACCGCTGAAGGCGATGGTGGGGGTGACACAGGCCCCTCGTACCTGAAGATCCTGCTCGGCGCGGTGACGATCGACGGTTGGGTGGTCATTGCCATCCTGGGCGTGATGTTCGTGGTGAGCTTCTGGGTGATGTTCACCAAGGCCATGTTCGTGAACAGGGCCGCCAAGGACAACGAGCTTTTCAAGGCCCAGTTCGAGAAGCTGGTGAATTCCATCCGCCCCGGCGAACAGGACGCCGCCGTGGAGAAGGCTGAGAAGGCCGCGGCCAAGGCCTACCGGTACTCCTCGCTTTATCGCCTGTATTCCGCCGGCGCCCACGAGTTGCGGAAACGCTTTTCCGTCTATGCGGAGGAGGGGCGCGCCACGACGCTCACCGATCCTTCGCTCAATGCGATCCGGGCGACCATTGATGCGCGGCTCGTGCGCGAGCTGCAGCGCCTCAATTCCCAGATGGTGGTGCTCACCATCTCGATCGCCGGTGGCCCCTTCCTGGGTCTGCTGGGCACGGTGGTGGGTGTGATGATCACCTTCGCCGCCATTGCCGCGGCAGGCGACGTGAATGTGAACGCCATCGCTCCGGGCATTGCCGCGGCGCTGGTGGCCACGGTGGCTGGCCTGGCTGTCGCCATTCCCTGCCTCTTTGGCTACAACTACCTGCAGAGCAAGATCTCCGAGCTGACCTCGGACATGCAGGTGTTCGTCGACGAGTTCATCACTCGCATCGCCGAGAACCACTCGGTCTGAGGCCCACACCATGAAGATGCAGGCCGGTGGCAAGCCCTACGACGAGATCAACGTCGTGCCGATGCTCGACCTCAGCTACGTGTTGCTGGTGATCTTCATCATCATGACCACCGCTTCGGTTCAGGGCATCAAGGTCAATCTGCCGAAGGCGAGTGCGGCACCAAGCCTGGCCAAGCCGCAGACCAAGGCCATCACCATTCGCGACGACGGACAAATCTACCTCGACACCTACCCGGTGAGCATGCAGGAGCTCGAAGACCGCCTTCGTCAGCTGAAGGCTGTGAACCCGAGCTTCCCGGTGGTCATCAAGGGCGACGCGAAAGTTCACTATGAAAAAGTCGTCGATGTGCTCGACCTCATGGGGCGGCTCGACATCACGCAACTCGGCCTGGTCACCCAGCGCCTGGTGAAGTAGCGCGCCGCGGCGCGCGGGCGACCGGCGATGGACGACTACGACGACGATACGGAGCCCCGCCGCTCCTGGCTCAAGACGGCTGCGTTTGCGCTCGGCGGGTTGGCGCTGCTGGCTGTTGTGGCGCTGCTGTTGATGAAGTTCCTGGGGGGGCCATCAGAGAAGCCGTCCGGCATACGCCAGATTGCCCTGATCAAGCAGCCGCCACCACCGCCGCCGCCCAAGCCGCCCGAAAAGCCGCCCGAGCCGCCGAAGGTGAAGGAAGAAGTCAAGATCGACCAGCCGAAGGACGAGCCCAAGCCCGACGAACCGAAGGCGGCTGACGAAAAGCCCGCGTCGGACAAGCCGCTCGGTGTTGATGCGGAAGGCGGCGCCGGTTCCGACGGTTTCGGGCTGGCGGGCAACAAGGGTGGTCGCGATTTCCTGACCACCGGCGGCGGTGGTGGCGCGTATTACTCGGGCTTGCTGCAGCGCCAGTTCCATGAAGCCTTGTCGCGCAACCGCAAGGTGCTGAAGGAAGAGTTCAGGGTGGTCGTCAAGATCTGGCTCGGCGATGACGGGCGAGTGCAGAAGGCCGACATCGTGACTGGCTCCGGCAACCCCAAGGTCGATGACCTGATCCAGTTGACGCTGCTCGACATGACCCCGCTCAAAGACATCCCGCCCAGCTCCATGCGCCCGATGCAATTGCGGCTCAGTAACCGCTCCTGACCGCGCCGACCATGCATCCGACACGATCCATCTTCACCCTCGTTCTCATGTCACGACACCTCTTGAAGTTCGCCTCGCACCACATCGCCGCCGCGTTGGCCGTGACCACCTGTGTCGCGTCGCCGGCCTTCGCCCAGGAGTCCGAAGTCGACAAGGTGCGTGCGACGATGTCCAAACTGATCTCTCAGCTCGTCTCGCAAGGGGTCCTGGCTCGCGAGGCGGGCAATGCCTTGCTCAGCGAAGCAGGTGTGGCGCCGGTGGCGCCCCCCTCTGGAGCGGCAGCCACGTCTCCCGCTGCACCGGCATGGGCTGCCGCGCCGACGCCTGCGGGCAACGGCGCCGCGGGCACCACCCAGCCTGCGGCAGCCACGGTGCGCGTGCCCTACATCCCCGAGTTCGTGCGCAAGGAATTGAAGGATGAAATTCGGCTTGAGCTGGCCGCACAGGCGTTCCGCGAAGGCTGGACTGGACCAGGTTCGGTGCCTGCCTGGGTGCGCAAGCTGCAATGGGACGGTGACCTGCGATTTCGAACGCAGCTCGATCGCTTCGCCAGCGGCAACGCACCGCAGATCAGCATCACCGAGACCAATCGCAACCGCAGGCTCGAGCTCGCGAACACGACCGAAGACCGCGAACGGTTTCGGTTTCGTGCCCGCTTCGGCCTGACGGCGAAGATCGACGAGAACTGGTCGGGTGGTGTGCGGCTGACCACCGGCAGCGCGACCGATCCTCTGTCGTCGAACCAGACGCTGGGCACCTACAACAACCGCTTTACCGTGCTGATCGATCGGGCCTACATCCGCTACCGCCTGGGTGACTACAGCGCCGTGGCCGGTCGCATGGCCAACCCCTGGTTCGGCACCGACCTGATGTGGGCCAACGACCTGAGCTTCGATGGCGTGGCCCTGCAATGGACGCCGAAGATCACTTCCGACATCAGCGGCTTCGCCACGCTGGCGGCACTGCCGATCCAGGAAGTCGAGTTGGCATCTGCCGACAAGTGGTTGTTCGGCGGGCAGATCGGCGCCACGCTGGCACCATCGCCGCGGACCATCGGTGCCAAGCTGGGTCTGGCCTATTTCCACTACGCCAACCTGCGGGGCAAGACGAGCCCGACGGGCTCGACGGTGAATGAGTTCACCGCGCCGGCGTTTGCCCAGAAGGGCAACACCTACTACAACATCTCGTCCGATCTGGCCCGGCCATTGCTCGGCCTGGCCTCCGACTACCAACTGCTGAACCTGACCGGGCAGGTCGACCTTCCGTCGATCGCAGGCAAGCGGGTGATCGTGACCGGCGACTACGTCCACAACTTCGGCTTCGATCGGGCAGCAGTGAGCCAGCGTGTCGGTACCAACGTCGACCCGCAGGTCAACGCCTACCACCTGCGGGTGGCGTTCGGCGACGCAGAGCTCAAGGCCATGCATGACTGGCAGGTGTTTGCAGGCTACAAGCGTGTCGAGCGCGATGCCCTGCTTGACGCGTTCACCGACAGTGATTTCCGCCTCGGCGGCACGGATGCGCGTGGCTACATGCTCAGCGGCAGCTACGGCCTGGGCAAGAACATCTCGGCGGCAGTTCGCTACTTCAGCGGCGATTCGATTTCGGGCGCACCGCTGTCGATCGACGTGTTCCAGTTCGACCTGAACGTCAAGTTTTGAGCGCCATGATGCATCCGCGTACCTGGGTTTCTGCGCTGCTGGTGGTGGCTTCCGTGGTGAGCGTTTTCGATGTTTCGGCGCAGTCCGCGGACAAGGATGCGCAGAAGGCCGCGCGCAGATCGCAGATGCAATTGCAGAGCCTGCGACAGCAGGTGCAGGACGCGCAGGCTGCGCAAGCCAAGGTTGAGGCTGACAAGGCCGCGCTGGACACGCAGTTGGCTGAGCAAACGAAGCAGTCCACCCGACTTGACGATGCACTGCGCAAGGCCAGCAGCAGCCTGAAGGCCTCCGAAGCCACCAGGATGCAACTGCTGGCCAGCGTCGCTGCGCTCGAAAAGCAGCTCGCTGAACAGAAGCAGAGCAGCGACGACCTGCTGGCGCAGAAGGCGAAGGAGGCCGCACAACTCACTCGGTTGCGCGACGAGCAGCAGCTGCAGTTGCAACGGCGACACGACGATCAGGCCGCGCAGGTGGCGGAGTGCACCGCCAAGAATGGGCGGCTGATCCAGCTCAGTGCAGAGTTGCTCGACCGCTATCGGAAAAAGGGCATCGGCGACATGCTGCAGCAGCGTGATCCGCTGCTGGGTCTGGGCGATGTCGAAATTTTCAATCTGGCGCAGGACTATCGCGATCGTGCCGACGCTCAGCGATTCACGCCGGCGACTGCGCCGCCAGACGCGCCGCAGACGCCCTCAGCCGTCCCGGGCCAGCGGTAGCGTTTGCGATCTTCGACAGGGCCCGGCTCCTCGTCGGCCTGGGGCACACCCTAAACTCGCACGCTGTTCAATGGATCAGTGCTTCGGAGTGCGGGGATGGAAGATAGCGTGGTGGGCCGGCCACCAGCGGTGGTGCTTCTGAGCGGAGGTCTCGATTCCTCGACGGTGCTGGCGATCGCGCGCGAGCGCGGTTTCGAGCCGTGTGCGCTGAGCTTCCGTTATGGGCAACGCCATGTGCATGAGTTGAACGCGGCTGACGCCATCGTGCGCGCCCTGGGTGTGGCTCAGCACGTCACCGCGCAGATAGACCTTCGCGCCTTCGGCGCTTCAGCCCTGACCGCGGACATCGCCGTGCCGAAGGACCGAAGCGCCGACGAAATGTCTCACGGCATCCCGATCACCTATGTACCGGCGCGCAACACCGTGTTCCTCAGTTTTGCATTGGCCTGGGCGGAAACGCTGGGCTCTACCGACATCTTCATCGGTGTGAATGCCCTCGATTACTCGGGCTATCCGGACTGCCGGCCCGACTACATTGCCGCGTTCGAGACGATGGCCAACCTGGCCACGCGCGCTGGCGTCGAAGGCACGCAGCGCCTGAAGATCCATGCGCCGCTGATCGCGATGAGCAAGGCGCAGATCATTCAGGAAGGTTTGCGTCTGGGGGTCGACTACGCGCAAACCAGCAGCTGCTACGACCCCGGCGCTGAGGGCAGGCCGTGCGGTGGATGCGACTCCTGCGTGCTGCGCGCGAAGGGCTTCGCCGAGGCGGGCTCCGTCGATCCCTTGCTCGTGCGCTTCGGGTTGGTCTGAACGTGGCGACTTCATTGCCCACACGCACGGTGTTCTGTGCGCAGGCCGGCTTCGAGGCGGCGCGGCAGATCGACGCCTTGCCCACAGGGCATCCGTCGAGCCGCTTGCACGGCCACGGCTTCGTCGCGAAGCTGCGCTGCGCGCCGCCTGCAGGCTGGGCACCTTTCCAGGGCGGCGAAGTCGAGCGCTTGCGCGACCAGCTTCAGGCCAGCTCGGCGCTGCTCGACCATCGCCTGCTCAACGAGCAGGTGCCCAACCCGACCGACGCGCATCTCGCGCGCTGGCTGCGTGATCGGCTCGATCTGCCTGGCCCGGCCGAACTCGGCGTGCAGAGCACCGCGCAACGAGGCGCCCAGCTCGATGCTGCAGGTCGCGTGACGTTGTGGCGCCGCTATGCGTTCCAGTCGGCGCACTGGTTGCCGAATGTGCCGCTCGGCCACAAGTGCGGAAAGATGCATGGGCATGGCTTCGAGGCGGTGCTGCATGTGCGCGCGAGCGACGCAGCCGGCGACACCACCCTCAGCCACGACGACCTCGATGCTATCTGGGCGCCGCTGCACGGCCAGTTGAACTACGGCTGCCTGAACGATCTGCCGGGCCTCGCCAACCCGACCAGTGAATTGCTCGCCAGCTGGCTGTGGGAGCGCCTGGCGCCGCAGCTGCCGGGCCTGGCGACCGTCACGGTGTACGAGACCGGCAGCTGCGGTGCGGTGTTCGACGGCGTGCTGCACCGCATCTGGAAGGAAATGACGCTGGACGCCGCGGTGCAACTGCGACAGGCGCCCGACGGCACCGGCTTGCGCCGGCTGCACGGCCACACCTACACGCTGCGTCTGCATCTCGCGGCGCCGCTGGACGAACTGCTGGGCTGGGCGGTCGATTTCGGCGATGTGAAATCGGCCTTCAACCCGATCTTCCGCCAGCTCGATCACCAGCCGATCCATGAGATCCCTGACCTCGCCGATGGCGACACGGCCAGCATCGCCGGCTGGATTCTCGAGCGAGCCCGGCTTCAGCTGCCGCAGCTCGACAGGGTCGATCTGTTCGAAACACCTGGCTGCGGCGCCATCGTGTCGGTGGGCGATGTGGCATTGACCGGGCCGCTGTGACCATGAGCCATCGCCAATGACCTACGCCGTCAAGGAGGTCTACTACACGCTGCAAGGCGAGGGCGGCCAGAGCGGGCGCGCGGCGGTTTTCTGCCGCTTCGCTGGCTGCAATCTCTGGTCGGGCCGCGAGGCCGATCGCGCAAGCGCGGTCTGCCAGTTCTGCGACACCGATTTCGTCGGCACCGATGGCCCGGGCGGCGGCAAGTTCGATACGCCGGATGCACTGGCCGCGCAGATCGCGCAGCAGTGGCCCAAGGGCTTGCCCGGCAGGCCGCTGGTGGTGTGCACTGGCGGCGAGCCGCTTCTGCAGCTCGACACCCCGCTGATCGACGCGCTGCACGCGCTGGGCTTCGAGGTGGCGGTCGAGACCAATGGCACACAGCCCGCGCCGGCGGGGCTCGACTGGATCTGCGTGAGCCCGAAGGCCGATGCGCCGCTGGTGCTGACGCGCGGCCACGAACTCAAGCTGGTGTACCCCCAGCCTGCCGCGCTGCCAGAGCGCTTTGCGGGGCTGGACTTCGAACTCTTTTTCCTGCAACCGATGGACGGCCTCGAACAGCGCCGCAACACGCGGCTGGCCATCGACTACTGTCTCGCGCATCCGCAATGGCGGCTCAGCGTGCAGGCGCACAAGACCGTGGGCATCCCCTGACTTTCTCTCAACGATCTCCTGCCATGTCGCGAAACACCAAGACCATCAAACCTGAACCTGCCCGCCAGCGCGCCGCACCGATCAATCCACCGACCGCGCCGTCGAAAGACCTGCATGTGTTTCCGAACCCGGCCCCCGAGCGCGATTACACGATCCAGTTCCAGATCCCCGAGTTCACCTGCCTGTGCCCGCTGACCGGCCAGCCGGACTACGCGCACTTTGTCATCGACATGGTGGCTGACACGCTCTGCGTCGAACTGAAGAGCCTGAAGATGTACATGTGGAGCTTCCGCGATGAAGGCGCTTTCCACGAGAAGGTCACCAACGACATCCTGACCAAGATCGTGGCCGTTACCCAGCCGCGTTACGCGCGCATCACCGCGCGCTGGTATGTGCGCGGCGGCATCTACACCAACGTGGTGGCCGAGCACCGCAAGAAGGGCTGGAAGCCGGCGACGCCGGTGGTGCTGCCGGAGCATCCCGGCGAGAGCGGCTTGCGCGGCTGAGCTGGCGATGCACATCGCCCGACGTCTGCTGGCTGCCCTGTGCCTGTGCGCTGGGGGCACCAGTCACGCGCTCGTGCTGCCCGACGGCTTGGCGATCGATCCGCCGGCATCGATCGACCTGACGCAGCAAGTCGTCCCCTCGGTGAACCAGCAGAAGCAGGTGCTTGCGGCGTGGGACGGCGACACCTTGCGCTACCTGATCACCGTGGAAAAACTGCCGTCCGACGCGCCGCAGGCCCAGGCCTACTTCTACCAACTGGTGGCCGACCTGCGTGCCGTGGACACCGTTGTCGAGACCGGCAAGCGCGGCGAGTACCAGTCCACCTCGGGGTGGCGTGGCAACTACCTGGTGCTGAAGTCGCAACCGAAGACACAGCCGCGCGCTGACTTGACGGTGGCCCACTACGTCACCGATGGCAAGGTCGCCTTTGTGGCCTATGCCAGGCTGGTGGGCAGCACTCCCGTCGATCAGCTCATCGATGAAACGGTCAGCCTGTTCCAGACGGCGCACCTCGGTATCCCCGAGGTACCAGCCCCGGCCCCGATCAGCGCAGGCAAGCCCTAGTGCGGTTCTGAGGAACGGGGCGCGGACAGCGGCGGGCTGTCTCAGCGGTGCAGCCAGCGCGCGTGCAGCCAGCGGGCTGCCACATCGAGCGCGTAGCCCAGCGCACCGATCAGCACGATGGCAGCCATCAGTTCGTCGTAGGCCAGCCGGTCCCTGGTGTCGAGAATGAAGTAGCCCAAGCCGGCCGACACGCCCAGCATCTCGGCCGGCACCAGCACGATCCAGATGATGCCGATGGCCAGCCGCACGCCGGTCAGGATCTGCGCGGTGATGCCGGGCAGCACCACGCGCAGCACGGTTTCGCGACGAGTGGCCGACAGGCTGCGCGCCAGCAGCAGCCAGTTGGGATCGAGCTGGGCCACGCCGGCGGCGGTGTTCAACAGCATCGGCCACACTGCCGCGAAGGCGAGCAGGAAGTACACCGGCGCATCGCCCACGCCGAGCACCATCACGGCGATCGGCATCCACGACAGTGGCGACACCATGCGCAGGAACTGGAACAGCGGCGTGGTGCCTTCGGCAAAGCGCCTGGACAAGCCGGTCAGCACACCCAGCGGCACGCCGATGGCCACCGCGAGACCCAGACCGACCGCCACGCGCTGCAAGCTGGTGACCACGTGGGGCCACAACTCTCCACTGGCCAGCAAGCGCGCCAGCGCCTGCAGCGCAGGCCAGGGCGCGAACGACTCCGCGATGGGCGTGCGCAGGATGAGCAGCTGCGCACCGATCCACCACAGGACCACGGCCAGCGCCAGGCCGACCCAGGGCAGCAGCCGGTGCCAGTGCGGCACCGCCGGCGGCGCCGACTCCACGGCATCGACGGGGGCTGCGTTCGCCAGATCGCTCACGTCGCGCTCCTCAAACCTGCACCATTTCCTTGCGCAGCAAGTCGGTGGGCAGGCCGAACACCTGCGGGCCACCCACTGCGGTCAGCGACTTGCGCACGAAGCGGTCATCGACCAAATCACCGGCAACGAACTTCGGATCCAGCGCTTCGAGGAATCGGGTGTCTCCCTCGACCTTGGTCTGCCGGATCGCGCGCACCAGCTCTTCGGTGTAGCTGGCAAACGGGTACGGCTGGAAATCGATGCGCCGCTGCGCCCAGCCCTTGTGACGCACCACACCGCTGGCTTCGTAGCTGGCGTAGTCGGTGGCCGCCAGCACCTTGGTCATTGTGCGCAGCGGGTGCGGCGTGTAGCGGCCCTCGCCACTGGTTGACAGCAGCCGGGCGGCATCGGTCTGGTTGTCGCGCGTCCATAGCTGCGCCTTCACGATGGCGGTGGTCACGCGCTGCGCCCACTCGGGGCGCTCGACCAGATCGCGCTCGGCCAGGAAAGTCACGCAGCAGGCGTGGTTCTTCCAGACGTCGCCCGAAAAGCGCAGCACCTTGCCCACGCCGGCGATCTCGGCAGCGGCGTTGAAGGGGTCGGCCACGATGAAGCCTGCGATCGATCCAGCGGCCAGCGCCGACACCATCTCGGCAGGCGGCATCACGATCAGGTTGACCTCGTTGGGCGCGGTCTGGGCATCGCGGGGGCGCGTCACCGCCACCAGATTGCTGGCGCGCAGGATCTGCTGCAGCAGCACGTTGTGGATCGAGTACCAGAACGGAATGGCCACCGTGCGCCCCCCGAGTTCGGCCACGCTGTTGATGCTGGGTGCCACCGTCAGCGCTGAGCCGTTGACGTGGTTCCAGGCCACGATCTTGGCCGGGAACTTCGAACCGTAGCGCACCCACAGCGCAGCTGGGGTCAGCAGGTGAATCACGTTGACCTGGCCCGACACGAAGGCTTCGACAATCTGCGCCCAGCTGCGGAACAGCCGTGGCGCTTCGGCGCGCAGGCCTTCGGCCTCGTACATCTTGCGGCCGTGGGCCACGAGCAGCGGCGTGGCATCGGTGATCGGCAGGTAGCCGATCTTGACCGGCTGGTCATCGCCCTTGAAGGCCTGCGCTCGCGCATCGCCTGCGCTCAGCAGCGGCGCAGCCACCGCTGCGGTGGCCAGCGCGCCCAGACGCAGCATGTCGCGCCGCGTCAGACCGCAGCCGCAATCCGATGAGGCGCAGATGTGCGTGTAGCGCGAGGCCATGGAGGTGTCGATGATCGTCATGGGAGCTTTCTTTGAGGCGGGGTGGATTCAGGAGTGGCGTAGCGAGTGCAAGGCGGCCAGGATGTCAAGCCGCAGCGCGGTCACTTCGGCGGCGTGGTCTTCGCGCGGGCGCTCGATGGATACCGACCATTCGTGCAGTACGCGCGCCGGATGCGTGGGCTGCGTGCGCCCCATCAGCAAGATGCGATCGGCCACCAGGATGGCCTCGTCGATGTCGTGCGTGACCAGAAGCGCTGCGGTGTGCCAGCGATGCACCAGCTCAACCAGCAAGGTCTGCATCTCGGCGCGGGTGATCGCATCGAGCGCCGAAAAAGGCTCGTCGGCCAGCAGCAGCTGCGGCTCGCGCGCCAGGGCGCGGGCCAGCGCCACGCGCTGCGCCATGCCTCCCGACAACTGCGCGGGGTAAAGCTTGTCGTGACCCGACAGCGACACCGCCTCAAGCGCCTCGCGCACACGGGCATCAAGCGCTGCCCGGTCGATCTCGGGCTGGTGCGAGAAATCAAGACCGAAGCCCACGTTGCCCACGACGTTGAGCCACGGCAGCAGGCTCGGTTGCTGGAACACCAGCGCCGCCCGGGGGTGCGGCGATGTCAGTGGCTCGCCCAGAAACTCGACCTCGCCACGGGTCGGCTCGGCGAGCTTGGCGAGCACGCGCAGCAGCGATGACTTGCCACAACCACTGCCGCCGAGCAACGCGACGATTTCGCGCGGGCGCACGTCAAGCGACACCGCCTCGAAGATGGGTTGGCCCTTGCCGTACGAAAAAGCCAGATCGCGACCGCTCAGCGCGTACGGCGCCGTCGGTGCCGCCTCGACCCTGGCGTGCACCCTGGCGTGCATCACCGCGGGCGGACGGCCTGTCGGGCCGTCGGGTGTCTGAAAGGGTGGAGCGTCATCAGTGAGTCTGGAATGAAAGGCAAAGCCCCTGATTGTTCCACCGCTCGACGAGGGGCGGGAAGGCGCGACATCACGAAGGCCCCGGACTGTGCCGTCACGGCAAGCATCAGGCAAGCAACAGGCAAAGAATCTTTCCGACTATCCATAGAGCAAACATGTCGATAGGCGTGCACCGTCCACCGCACGTCGGCCTGACGCCCGCACCGCGAGGCGCGGTGCCTAAAATCGGGGGCTCATCAGATGGATGGCGGCAACACCGAGGCCTCGCGCCTGCAGGTCGTCGCGTCCGCGGTGCCTCAAGGCGCTCTCAACAATTTCCGGAGACTCATCTCATGTCATCGACCGACAACACGACCAGCACCGTCAAGACCTACCTGCGTCCGATCGACCGCGACGGCCTGCTGGCCTTTGCCGAGAAGGGTCGCAACAACCCCTCCTCACGCGGCACCAACAAGGTCCACACTGTCGTCGAAGGCCAATACCGCACGCTGAGCTACGTGGGCAACCATGCTCCGGTGGTGGTTGATGAGCCGCCTCACCTGTTCGGCCAGGACACCGCGCCGGCGCCCGGCGAGATCGTGTTGTCGGCGCTGGGCGGTTGCCTCGCTGTCGGCATCACCGCCGTGGCCACCTGGAAGCAGGTGAAGTTGAGCAAGCTCGAGCTGTTTCTGGAAGGCGACATCGGCAACCCTGCTGCGTGGGGAGCCGGTGGCGCGCTGAAGGCGCCGGCTGACATGGGCTTTCAGGCGGTCCGTGTGAAGGTGGTCATCGAAGGCGACGCCACTCGCGAAGTGCTCGACGAGATCGTGCAGCACGCCAACATGTATTCGCCTGTGGCCAACAGCGTGCGCAACCCGATCGCGTTCCAGATCGATCTGGCCTGATCACCCATCACACATCCTTGGGAGTCGCCCATGTCAGCCGTGCTCGCCGATAACGCGCCGGAAGCCATCACCGGCTCGGCAACGCCGCTGGCAGCTGCCCGGCAGTCACTGATCGACGCCGTGCGTGAGATCGCCAACGGCGACCTCGCGGCGATGGTCGATGCGATCGACCGGCAGGGCGCCTATCCGAAGGCGGTGCTCAAGCGGCTGGGCGCGGCGGGCGCCTTGCGGGCGCACCTGCGGGTCGGCGGCGAGCAAGATTACGGAGCGGCCATTGCGGCCATGGCCGAGGTGTCGCGAGTGTGCGGCGCCACCGGGTTCATGGTGTGGTGCCACGACGCCTGCGGCCTCTACATGGAAGAGTCGGGCAACCCGGCGTTGACCGGTCAGGCGCTGCTTGACCACGCCTCGGCGCACTCGCTGGGCGCCACCGGCCTGAGCAACCCGATGAAGAGCTTTGCCGGCATCGAAACCTTCCTGCTGCATGCGCGCCGCGTCGAAGGCGGCTACCGGGTCAACGGCACGCTGCCGTGGGTCAGCAACCTCGGGCCTGACCACTACTTCGGCGCGGTGGCCGCGGTCGAAGGCACCGAGGGCGGCCACCAGATCATGTTCATCGTGCGCTGCGACGGCGAGGGCGTCGAGTTGCGCAACTGCCCGTCGTTCTCAGCCATGGAGGGCACCAACACCTGGGCGGTGCGACTGACCGAGCACTTCATCGGCGCCGACACACTCATCGCCGACCCGGCGCGGCCGTTCATCGGCCACGTGCGTGCGGCGTTCGTGCTGCTGCAGTGCGGCATGGGGCTGGGTGTGGTGCAAGGCGCCATCGACTCGATGTGGGACGTCGAGCGCCCGCTCGGTCACGTCAACGAGTTTCTTGACGAACGTCCCGATGAGCTGCAAGCCGAGCTCGATGCGCTGACCGAGCGCACGATGCGTCTGGCCCGCACACCGTTTGAAACCAGCACCGAATTCCTGATTGACGTGCTCGACACGCGAGCCCACGTCTCCGAACTGGCCCTGCGTGCCGCTCAGTCGGCGCTGCTGCACCAGGGCGCGCGCGGCTACCTGATGAGCTCGGCGGTTCAGCGGCGCGTGCGCGAGTCGCACTTCGTGGCCATCGTCACGCCAGCCGTCAAGCACCTGCGCAAGGAGATCGCGCGGCTCAGCGCCACCGTGGTGCCAGCTTGAAAGCCCGTACGGCAGCATGACAGCGCAAGCCTGGCGCACCTTCATCTGCCGAGCCTGCGGCTGGATTTACGACGAGGCGCTGGGCGATGTCGATGGCGGGTTGCCGCCCGGCACGCGCTTCGAAGACATCCCCGACGACTGGATGTGTCCGCTGTGCGGCGTGAGCAAGGCCGACTTCGAGCCCTGTGAGCCGCTGCCCACGCTGCGGCGTGCAGCCAGTGCGACGGCGTCGGCCCGACGCACGGGCACGGGTGGGCGCCACGATGCCGGTGTCGTCATCGTCGGTGCCGGCTGTGCGGGATGGCAAATGGCGCAGGCGCTGCGCGAGCACGACACCGACCTGCCGATCACCATCGTCACCGCCTGCTCCGGTCATGTGTACGACAAGCCGCTGCTGTCGGTGGCGCTGGCCAAGGGCATCGCCCCGGCGGCGCTGGTCAGGCAGACCGCGGAGCAAGCCGCAGCCCGGCTCGGGGTGCGGCTGCTCACGTGCACGCGAGCCATCAGCGTGTCGACACGCGCGCAGGCCTTGCGCACCACGCGCGGCACGCTGCGCTACCGGCATCTGGTGCTGGCACACGGAGCCGAGCCTCTTGATCTGCCGCAGCTGCCCGCGGCGCTGTGCTGGCGCATCAACCACCTCGATGCGTACCTGAGGTTCCGCGAACATCTCGGCGAGCCCGGCGCCCAGCCCGTGCAGCGTGTGCTGATTGCCGGTGCGGGTCTGGTGGGCTGCGAGCTGGCCAACGACCTCGCGATGGCCGGCCACCCGGTGACGCTGCTCGACATCAACGAACGACCCCTCGCGCAGTTGCTGGGCGAAGACCCCTCGCGCGAGCTGCTGGCCGCCTGGCAGGGCCTGCCGCTCGAGTTCATCGGCGGTGTGCGCATCACCGGGGTCAGTGATCAAGACGGGGTGCGCACCGTGCATGCCAACGACGGCCGGCGCTTTGACGCCGAGCACCTGATCGCGGCCACCGGACTGCAAACACCACACCGGCTGGCGCAGTCGGCCGGATTGAGCTGGAACAACGGCATCGTGGTCGACCCGCTCACGCTGCACACCAACGTGTCCACGATCCACGCGCTGGGTGACTGCATCAGCATCGATGGCCAGGCACTGCGTTACATCGAGCCGATCTCGCGTCAGGCAAGGCAGATTGCGGCGACGATCCGCGGCGAGGCGCTGGCACCCTATGACCGCACGGCGCCGCCGATCCGCATCAAGACTGGCTCACGGGGCTTCACGGTCAACCGCTGAGCCAGCGCTGCGCGCTTCAGTTCACCAGCAAACGCGGTGCGTCACTGGCTTCGGTGATGCTGCCGACCACGGCGGCCTGCTCGAAGCCATGGCGGCGGAAGATGGTCAGCACCTCGTCCAGCGCGGCCGGTGCACACGACACCAGCAGCCCGCCACTGGTTTGCGGATCGGTCAGCAGCGCCTGGTCCTCGGCGGCGAACGCCGATGGCAGCGTCACGTCACTGCCATAGCCGCCCCAGTTGCGACCTGATGCGCCGGTGACGAAGCCCTGGGACGCCAACTGGCGAGCACCGGTCATCAGCGGCACGGCAGACCAATCGAGCCGCACATCGCAACGCGCGCCGCGCGCCATCTCCAGCGCGTGACCGGCCAAGCCGAAGCCGGTGACGTCGGTCAGCGCATGCACGCCGGGCAGCGCCGCCAGATCCGGGCCCGGCGTATTGAGTTTCGTGGTGGTGGCGATCATCTGCGCGTAGCCGGCGTCGCTGAGTTCGCCCTTCTTCAGCGCGGCCGACATCACGCCAACGCCTACCGGCTTGCCCAGAACCAGCACGTCGCCAGGCCTGGCATCGGCATTGCGTTTGACATGCCTGGGGTGCACGAGACCGAGGGCCACCAGGCCGTAGATGGCCTCAACCGAATCGATGGTGTGCCCGCCCGCGATGGGAATGCCTGCGGCGCGGCAGACCGATGCCCCGCCTTCGAGGATGCGGCCGATCGTCTGCGTAGACAGCACGGCGATCGGCATGGCCACCAAGGCCAGCGCCATGATGGGCCGACCACCCATGGCGTACACGTCGCTGATCGCGTTGGTGGCGGCGATGCGGCCGAAGTCGAACGGATCGTCGACGATGGGCATGAAGAAATCGGTCGTGGCGATCAGCGCCTGATCGTCGTTGAGCTGGTAGACCGCCGCGTCGTCGGCGGTCTCGATGCCGACCAGCAGTTCCTTCGGGATCGGCATCGACGCCGTGCCCTTCAGGATCTCGGACAACACCCCCGGCGCGATCTTGCAGCCGCAGCCGCCCCCGTGGGACAGTGAAGTCAGGCGAGGTTCGGCGAGCTTGTCGGGTGCGTTCATGGTGTGTCTCAGTTGATCGTTGTCGTCGGCGGATGGAGCAGTTCGCCGATCAGCGCGTGCAGGTTGGCGGATTCCCGTGTCGGCTCGAACAACGGGGCACGCTCACCGCACTGCTGCTGCAGGTGAGTCAGCGTGGCTGGCTCGTCGCGAAGACGCTGCAGCAGGGTTGCCAGGGCGGACGCGTTGTCTACCGGGAAATATCCATCATAGTTTTCACCCAGCAGGCCCACGTTGCCATCGATCCGCGAGGCCAGCACCGGGGTTCCACTGCGCACGGCCTCGATCACGACATGGGCGCCGCCTTCCATCCGACTGGGGTGGACCAGCAGGTGAGCAGCCTGGATGCGCCTGCGGGTGGCGGCGTGAGGCAGCCCGCCCAGCCAGCGGTAGCGCGGGTTCTCGGCCGTCAATGCGCCGGCCAGCGCCCCGATTGCGGGGTCGAGTGCCGCACCGACGTGGTCGAGCAGGACGTCGGGCCGACCTTTGAGCTGACGCGCTGCGTCGAAGTAGGTTTGGGGCGACTTTTCCGCGCGCAGGTGGCCGACCATCAGCGCGCGCAGGTGCTGGCCGGTCTTGGGCAGCGTCTTCCGCGCGGTGCAGGACTGCAACACGACACGGGCCTTGGAATTCAGTCCCTTGGGCAGAGATTCGGCGCCAAGCTGGTTGAGCACGATCAGGCGGTCGGCAGCTTCCAGCGAAGCCCGCGCCGAAGTGTCGCTTTCGATGTCTCTGTAGAGGTCGGTGCCGGTGAGCACGACGATCAGGGGCGCCGCGGGGCGAAGGGTTCGCCACTTCGTCACCGAGGCTGCCGAGCGGCGGGCGTGGAGCGCGACCATCACATCCTCATCGCCGCCGTCCCATGTTGACGCCAGGCGCACACGGTAAGCTCCCGACAGCATGCGGCCCCAGCGACGGGCCGTTTGCCAGTTGCCATTGTTGGCGTCGGCCAGGGCCGGCGTCACGATCACGATCTCCCGTCTGTGCACGACCGAAGGTTAACGCGATGACGGTCGTGCTCGAAGACGCCGCCATGGCCCGCCAGGCGGATGCTCACTGGCTGGCTGCGGCGAAGCTGACCTTCGCCTGCACGAACAGGTGCCGGGACTTCGGGCACACCCCATGCGCCGTGTCAGCCCTTCGCCCAGGTGTCCTTCAGCGTCGTGGTGCGGTTGAACACCGGGCGCTCTGGTGTGTGGTCCTTGCGGTCAGCGACAAAGTAACCGTGGCGCTCGAACTGGAATCGGTCGTCCGCCTGCGCCGAGGCCAATGAGGATTCGAGGTACGCGCTGACGATGGTCTTGCTGCTGGGGTTCAGCACGGTCAGGAAATCGCGCCCGCCCGCATCGGGCTGGGCCTCGGTGAACAGGCGGTCGTAAAGACGCACCTCGGCCGAGATGCCGGTGGCCACGCTGACCCAGGTGATCACGCCCTTGACCTTGACCGCATCGGCGCCCGGTGTGCCGCTCTTGGTGCCGGGAACCAGCGTGGCCAGCACGGCGGTGACGCGGCCCGCGTCGTCCTTCTCGCAGCCGGTGCATTCGATCACGTAGCCGTATTTCAGCCGTGACTTGCTGCCTGGCTGCGCCACACCGGCCGCGTCGGTGCGCGGCGGGCTCAGGCGGAAGAAGCCTTTGCTGGGCTCTTCCATGAAATCTTCGCGCTCGATCCACACCTCGTTCGTCAGCACGAAGTCGCGCTGGCCTCGTTCAGGATGCGCCGGATGAACCGGTGCGTGGCAGGGCTCCTGGTACGACACACTGCCGAACACCTCGGCGAAATTGGTCAGCTTCAGCTTCAGCGGGTCGAGCACGGCGCAGGCGCGCGCGGCCTTGGGGTCGAGGTCGTCGCGCAGCGCGATGTCGATGGCCGAGTAGTCGAGCCAGCCGCCAACCTTGTTGACGCCGCTGCGCTCGGCCAGCAGTTGCAGGCTCTCCGGCGTGTAGCCGCGCCGGCGCAGGCCGACGATGGTCGGCATGCGCGGGTCGTCCCAGCCCTGCACATGGCCCTCGTCGACCAGCAGCTTGAGCTTGCGCTTGCTGGTGATGATGTAGGTGATGTTGAGCCGCGCGAACTCGTACTGGTGCGGGCGCGGCTGTTTCGTCAGGCCCAACGTGCACAGCGTGTCGAGCAGCCAGTCGTAGAAGGGGCGCTGGTCTTCGAACTCGAGCGTGCAGATGCTGTGGGTGATGTTCTCGAGCGCGTCTTCGATCGGGTGGGCGTAGGTGTACATCGGGTAGATGCACCAGGTGTCACCGGTGTTGTGGTGCGTGGCGCGCTTGATGCGGTAGATGGCCGGGTCACGCAGATTGATGTTCGGCGAGGCCATGTCGATCTTCGCGCGCAGCACCGCCGCGCCATCGGCCAGCTTCCCATCGCGCATTTCGCGAAAGCGGGCGAGGTTCTCTTCTGGCGTGCGGCTGCGGAAGGGGCTGTCGGTGCCAGGCGTGTTGAAGTCGCCGCGGTTCGCGCGCATCTGCTCGGGCGTCTGCTCATCGACGTAGGCAAGGCCGGCCGTGATCAACGCCTCGGCGGCGCGGTACATGAAGTCGAAGTAGTTGCTGGCGTAGTAGAGGTGACTCTCCCAGCCGAAGCCCAGCCACTTCACCGCGTCGAGGATCGAGTCGACGTACTCCTGCTCCTCCTTCTCCGGGTTGGTGTCGTCGAAGCGCATGTGACATACGCCGCCGTAGTCACGTGCCAGGCCAAAGTTCAGGCAGATGCTTTTGGCGTGTCCGATGTGCAGGTAGCCGTTGGGCTCGGGCGGGAAGCGGGTGCGGATGCGTGCCGGGTCCAGCGGGCCGTTGGCGTGGTGGGCAGCATCGCCCGGCGTACCGGCGAAGGTGCGGCCGGCATACGTGCCCTGGGCCAGATCGCGCTCGATCACCTGTCGCAGGAAATTGCTCGGCTTGTTCTCGTCAGGCGGGGTCGGGCGGGCGGGTGCGGTCATGGGGCGGGCGCAGAGGGCGCAATACAACGAAGGAGGCGATGAAACGGGCGGCGCGTGGGCGCGGCCGCATGAATTATGTCCCTCGCTCCCCGCTCACCCGGGTGCGCACGTTGGCTGCCGATCCGCCGGATCGGCGGAGCGCTTCACATGTCTTTACCCTCCGTCACAGAGCCGGGGTCAACCGGTGGCCTCTGTCGCCACGTTGAGGTCGGGCACACCACAGCGGTGTGCCAGGAGACACAGCATGAAGAAACGTCTGATCCTTGCCGCTGCAGCGGTCGTTGCCTTGTCCAGTGTGGGCGTTGCCCAGGCGCGGGACAACATCAACTGGTCCATCACGGTGGGCGACCCCTTCATCGGCGCCGTGATTTCGAACGGGTCGGGTCATGGGCATGGTTACAGCCATGCCGCTCCGGTCTATGTGGCGCCGCCGGTGGTCTACGTGCCGGCCCCGCGCATCGTCTACCAAAGGCCGTATGTCGTGGCGCCCTACGGCTACGTTCCTTACGGGTATGTTCAGTCTGGTCGTGATCGCTGGGAGCATCGCCGCTACGAGGAACGCACCAGCTATGACCGCCGCGATTGGCGAGACTGGCGCGATGGTGATCGCCATGACCGTGACGACCGATGGGATGACCGAGGCAGTCGCCACGATGATCGCTGGCAGCGCCGCTGATCGCAGCACAGCGTTCGGAGCGCGGCGCCTCAGCGCCGCCGCGCGTCTGGCCAGCGATCCGACCTGTCAGGGCGAGGCAGCCAGCTGTGTCCGTATCTCTTCGATGCGGGCGCGGTTGGCGCCCAGGTCGGTCTCGCCCAGCCGCGATGCCGAACGCACGTGGACGACGCCTGCGCGAGGGTCGAACCAGAACTCGGTGTCAGCGACCAATCGAAACCAGGTGCTGGTGAATCGAGCATAGAGATAGGGGCCGTCGAACGTGACGACCTCGGCACCCGGCATCGCTTGCACGATGGTGTGCAAGGTGGCCAGTGTGGCGCTGCCATCGTGGTCACCAAATCTCGCTGGCAGCGGCTCGATGAACGCTTTGCTGGCGGGGTCAGCCTGGCTGGACACGCTGTTCGGCACGCGCGCGGGAGGCTTCAAGCGGCCTTCCTTGACCCCCAGATCGCTCGGCACCGGGCCTTCGAGCCATCCCAGCTGTCCCGCTATCAGCGCCAGCGTGGCGGACACCACGATGGCCACCAGCACACGCATGAGCAGATTCATCGCCGGCGACCGCCAAGCAGACTGCCCAGCACACCGCGGATGATCTCGCGGCCGACTGTCGAGCCCATGGTGCGCACGGCCGACTTCGCCATCGACGTGGCCAGCCCGTCACGCACGCCACCGCGCGGGCCGGTGCTGCCGAACAGGATGTCGCCGAGCCCACCGAGCATGCCGCCGCCGCTGGCTTCGGCAGGTGCCGCCGCCTTGCCTGCGGCTGTCGGCGCCTGCTGAGTGGTTGCCGACGACTCCGCTGCGGCTGCGGTGGCGCGCCCCTTGATCTTCTCGTAGGCCGATTCCTGATCGACTGCTTTCTCGTACACCCCTGCCACCAGTGAATTGGCGATCAGCGCCTGCCGCTGCGCGGGCGTGATCGGCCCGATCTGGCTGCCCGGTGGCAGGATGAACACCCGCTCTGTGATGCTCGGCCTGCCTTTCGAGTCGAGGAAGCTGACCAGCGCCTCGCCCACGGCCAGCTCGGTGATGGCGGTTTCGATGTCGAGGCCCGGCTTCGCGCGCATCGTGCTGGCCGCCGCCTTGACCGCCTTCTGGTCGCGCGGCGTGAAGGCGCGCAGGGCGTGCTGCACCCGGTTGCCAAGCTGGGCGAGCACCGTGTCGGGAATGTCCAGCGGGTTCTGCGTCACGAAATAGACGCCCACGCCCTTGCTGCGAACCAGCCGCACCACCAGCTCGATGCGCTCAACCAGCGCGGTGGGTGCTTCCTTGAACAGCAGGTGCGCCTCGTCGAAGAAGAACACCAGCTTGGGCTGCTCCAGATCGCCCACCTCGGGCAGCTGCTCGAACAGTTCGCTCAGCATCCACAGCAGGAAGGTTGAATACAGCCGCGGGCTGTTCATCAGCTGGTCGGCCGCGAGGATGTTGATCACGCCCTTGCCACCGTCGGTCTGCATGAAGTCGGCGATGTTGAGCATCGGCTCGCCGAAGAAGCGGTCGCCGCCTTGTTGCTCGATCTGCAGCAGGCCGCGCTGGATCGCGCCGACGCTGGCGGCACTCACGTTGCCGTATTCGGTGGTGAACTGGCTCGCGTTCTCGCCCACGTACTGCAGCATCGCGCGCAGGTCTTTCAGATCGAGCAGCAGCAGGCCGTTGTCGTCGGCAATCTTGAACACCAGACTCAGCACGCCCTGCTGCGTTTCATTGAGCGCCAGCATGCGTGCCAGCATCAGCGGGCCCATGTCGCTCACGGTCGCTCGCACGGGGTGGCCGTCGGCCTTCTTGTCGTTCGCGAATACATCCCACAGCGTCGCCGGGCAGGCCGCGGAGGCCGGCATGTCGAGTCCGCGCTCCTTGAGCACCGCCGCCAGCTTGTCGCTCACCTTGCCGGGCTGCGTGATGCCAGTCAGGTCGCCCTTGACGTCGGCCATGAAGACCGGCACGCCGATCAGGCTGAAGTTCTCGGCGAGGGTCTGCAGCGTGATCGTCTTGCCGGTGCCGGTGGCGCCGGTGATCAGGCCGTGGCGGTTGGCGAGCGCGGGCAACAGGAAACACTCGGTGTCGCCATGCTTGGCAACCAGGATCGGCTCGGCCATGGGGCTGCTCCAGTAGGTCGGGGAAGGAACGTGAGCCAGCGCAAAGAAGCGCCAGGGCGGGCACGTAAAATCACAGTCTATCCAACAAAATATGGCAAGCCGCAGTACGGCGAAGCCTGTGCAGGAGGCGCCATTTCATGGCCGGACATTCCAAGTGGGCCAACATCCAGCACCGCAAGGGTCGCCAGGACGAAAAGCGCGGCCGCATCTGGACGCGCATCATCCGTGAGATCACTGTGGCGGCGCGCCTGGGCGGCGCCGACTTGGCACTGAACCCGCGGCTGCGGCTGGCGGTCGAAAAAGCCAAGGCGGCCAACATGCCGGCCGACACCGTCAAGAAGAACATCGACAAGGCCACCGGCAACCTCGAAGGCGTCAGCTACGAAGAAATCCGCTACGAGGGCTATGGCATCGGCGGTGCGGCCGTCATCATCGACACCATGACCGACAACAAGGTGCGCACCGTGGCCGAGGTGCGGCATGCCTTCAGCAAGTACGGCGGCAACCTGGGCACCGAAGGCTCGGTGTCATTCCAGTTCAAGCACTGCGGGCAATTGGTCTTTGCGCCGGGCACGAGTGAAGACAAGGTGATGGAGGTGGCGCTGGAGGCCGGTGCCGACGACGTCGTCACCGGCGACGATGGCGCGATCGAGGTCATCACCGCGCCGCAGGAATTCGAATCCATCAAGTCGGCGCTCGAAGCCGCTGGCTTGAAACCCGAGGTGGCTGAAGTGACGATGCGTGCCGAGAACACGGTGGAGATCACCGGAGAAGATGCGATCCGCATGCAGAAACTGCTCGATGCGATCGAAGACCTGGACGACGTGCAGTCCGTCTTTCACAACGCCGAGCTGTCGGAATGAGCACCCACGCTCGCGATTGCTCGCTGCCCCCCGAGGGGGCGCCCGGCCTCCTTGAGGCGGCTCGGCGGAGTCCGGCATGAAAGTCCTCGTGATCGGCTCTGGCGGCCGCGAGCACGCGATCGCCTGGAAGCTCTTGCAGTCGACCAAGATCCAGACGGTGTATGTCGCACCGGGCAATGGCGGCACCGCCAGTGACCACCGGCTGCACAACCTGCCGCTGACCGACTTCAAGGACCTCGCCGAATTCGCCGAGCGCGAGAAGATCGCGCTGACGGTCGTCGGCCCCGAAGGTCCGCTCGCCGGCGGCATCGTTGATTTCTTCCGTGCCCGCGGGCTGCGCATCTTCGGCCCCACCAAAGCGGCGGCGCAGCTCGAAAGCTCGAAGGCCTTTGCCAAGGCCTTCATGAAGCGGCACCAGATCCCCACCGCCGCCTACGAAACCTTCACCGACGCCGCGCTGGCCCATGCCTATGTCGACCAGCAGGGCGCGCCGATCGTCATCAAGGCCGATGGCCTGGCCGCCGGCAAGGGCGTGGTGGTCGCCACCACGCTGCCGCAGGCCCATGAAGCGATCGACTGGATGCTGGGCACCGATGCCAGCGGTGTCAGCCTCGACGTCAAGCACAACGATGTTCCGCGCGTCGTGGTCGAGCAGTTCCTCGAAGGCGAGGAGGCCAGCTTCATCGTGATGTGCGATGGCAAGAACGTCGTCTCGCTCGCCACCAGCCAGGACCACAAGCGCCTGCTCGATGGCGACGAGGGCCCGAACACCGGCGGCATGGGCGCGTATTCGCCAGCCCCGGTGGTCACGCCCAATGTGCATGCGAAGGCCATGCACGAAATCATCCTGCCCACCATCCAGGGCATGGCCAAAGACGGCGTGCCGTTCACCGGTTTCCTCTACGCCGGTCTGATGATCGACGCGCACGGCCAGCCGCGCACGGTTGAATTCAACTGCCGCCTCGGCGACCCGGAAACGCAGCCGATCCTTATGCGACTCAAAAGCGATCTGTTCGACCTGTTCGCGCATGCCACCGACGGCAAGCTCGACGAAGTCGAACTGCACTGGGACCGCCGCGTCGCGCTCGGTGTGGTCGTGGCGGCTGCCGGCTACCCTGGCACGCCGCGCAAAGGCGATTCGATCCAGGGCATCCCGGCCGAGGCGGCCGACGGCATCGTGTTCCATGCCGGCACCGAGTTGCGCGATGGCAACCTGGTGACCTCAGGCGGGCGCGTGCTGTGCGTGACGGTGCTGGCCGATTCGGTCAAGCAGGCCCAGCCCCGTGCCTATGAGTTGCTGAAGGCCATCCGCTTCGACGGCATGCAGTACCGCAAAGACATCGGCCACCGCGCGATCAAGCGCTGAACCCTTACCCACCATGAGCACACAAGCCGTTCGAGACTATCTGCTGGGTTTGCAGGACCGCATCATCGGCGCGCTCGAGCGCGAGGGCGGCCAGCCCTTCCGCACCGACGGCTGGGTCCGTGATCCGGGCGAGCGCCTGCAGGGCGACGGGCTGTCGCGTCTGATCGAAGACGGCGACCTGCTCGAGCGAGGCGGTTGCAATTTCTCGCATGTGCGCGGCCCCAAGCTGCCACCTTCGGCCACCCAGCACCGGCCCGAACTGGCCGGCGCACCATTCGAGGCGATGGGTGTGTCGCTGGTATTCCACCCGCGCAATCCGTATGTGCCAACGGTGCACATGAACGTCCGATCGTTCGCCGCGCTGCCCGAGGGCAAGGAGCCGGTGGTCTGGTTCGGCGGCGGCATGGACCTGACGCCTTACTACGGCTTCGAGGAAGACGCCGCGCACTTCCACCGCGTCAACCGCGATGCCTTGGCACCCTTCGGCGACGACAAGTACCCGCGCTTCAAGAAATGGTGCGACGAGTATTTCTTTCTGAAGCATCGCGACGAGCCGCGCGGCGTCGGCGGGGTGTTCTTCGACGACTTCTCCGAACTGGGCTTCGACCGCAGCTTCGAGATGATGCAAGCGGTCGGCGATGCCATGGTCGATGCCTACTTGCCGATCGTGCAGCGCCGCAAGGACACCGCATACACCGAGCACGAGCGAGACTTCCAGGCCTACCGCCGCGGGCGCTATGTCGAGTTCAACCTGGTGTTCGACCGCGGCACGCTGTTCGGCCTGCAGTCGGGTGGGCGCACCGAAAGCATCCTGATGTCGATGCCACCCATCGTGAAGTGGCGCTACGACTGGAAGCCCGAAGCCGGCACGCCCGAAGCGAGGCTGTACAGCGACTTCCTGCGGCCGCGTGACTGGGCGGACTGGTCCGCTTGAAACGCATCGGCCTGTTCGGTGGCAGCTTCGACCCGGTGCACAACGCGCACCTGGCGCTCGCACAGGCGGCGTTGCGAGCCGCAACACTGGATCAGGTCCGCTGGATCCCGGCGGGCCAACCTTGGCAAAAGACCCGCGCGATGACGGCCGCCGTGCACCGCGAGGCGATGGTGGCACTCGCGATCGATGGCGAGCCCCGCTTCGTGCTCGACCGCATCGAGCTTGAACGCCCTGGCCCGAGCTACACCCTGGACACCGTGCGCGAGCTGCAAGCCGCGCAACCCGGTGCACAGTGGTTTCTGATCGTGGGGCAGGACCAGCAGGCCGGCCTGCCCACCTGGTACGGCGTTGAAGAACTGCTCGGCCTCGTCACGCTGGCCGCCGCACGGCGGCCCGGTGCGCCTGAGGTTTCGCCCGCGTCGGGCGCGGGGTGCGCCATTGAATTGCCACCGATGAACCTGTCATCGACCGAGGTGCGCGCCCGCTGCGCCGCAGGCCTGCCCATCGACAAGATGGTGCCTGAAAACGTGGCGCGCTATATTGACCAACACGGGCTGTACCGGTGAACTCACCGCGCCCCACGCATTTCGAGGCACGCGCCGGCTGGCGCATCAGGAGTTGAATGGACATCAAGAAGCTGCAACGCGCCATCGTCGATGGTCTGGAAGACGTCAAGGGCCAGAACATCCTCGTGTTCGACACAGAACACCTGTCGTCGCTGTTCGAGCGCGTGATCATCGCCTCGGGCACCAGCAATCGGCAGACGAAATCGCTGGCCAGCAGCGTTCGGGACGCGGTCAAGCAGGCAGGCTTTCCGGTGCCCCGTACCGAAGGCGAAGTCAACGGTGAATGGATCATCGTCGACTGCGGCGCCGCCGTGGTGCACCTGATGCAGCCCAACATCCGCGAGTACTACCACCTCGAAGAAATCTGGGGCGAGAAGCCGGTCAAGCTCAAGCTCGACACCGCACCGAAGCGGCTGGTGAAAGCCGAGGAAGTGCCGGCTGAGCCCAAGAAGAAGTCACCTGCGCGCAAGGCCGCGGCCGCTGCTGCCCCCGCTGATGCGCCGGTCAAGAAAGCACCTGCGCGCAAGGCGCCTGCGCGCGTTGCCGCGCCCGAGGTCGCCGCCCCCGCCGCCAAGCGCCGCACTGTCGCTACCAAGTCAGCCGCACCGGCCAAGCGTGCGGCACCCGCCAAGACAGGCGTTACCCGCACCGTGGGCGTGAAGTCCACCGGGGCTGCCGCCAAGTCGCCGGCCCGCAAAACCTCGTTGGCACCTTCAGCCCGCGTTGCGAAGAAGGCACCGATCAAGGTCATTGCCGTCAACAAGCCTTCGACCAAGAAGGCCGCGAGCGCCCGCGCGGCCGTCAATGCGGCGCCGGCGAAGCGACCCGCTGCCGGCAAAACGGCAGCCAAACCAGCGCCCAAGAAAGCCCCGCGCGGCGCGTGAAGCTGCTGCTGGTCGCCGTCGGTCAGCGTCAGCCGGCGTGGGCCGACGAGGCCTACCAGGACTACGCCAAGCGCTTTCCGCCCGATCTGAGGCTGGAGCTCAAGGCCGTGAAGGCTGAGCCGCGCAGCGGCAAGACGGCCGAGCAGTTGATGGCCGCCGAGGCAGCACGCATCGAGGCGGCCTTGCCCAAGGGTGTGCGCCGCGTGGTGCTCGATGAACACGGCACGCGGCTCACCACGGTGCAACTGGCTCAGCGCCTGACCACCTGGATGCACGACGGACGAGATGCGGCCCTGATCGTTGGCGGTCCCGACGGCCTCGCCCCGCCGCTGAAAGCCAGCGCCGACGAAGCCCTGCGCCTGTCTGATCTGACCCTGCCGCATGCCTTCGTGCGGGTGCTGCTGGCCGAGGCGCTGTACCGCGCCTGGACGGTGACCATCAACCATCCGTACCACCGCGAATGAAGCGACGCATGGCCACAGCACACGACTTCATCTACCTCGCGTCGCAAAGCCCGCGCCGGCGCCAACTGCTGGAGCAGATGGGCGTGCGCTGCGAGCTGCTGCTGCCCGACGCCACCGAAGACGCCGAAGCCCTGGAAGCCGAACGCGTGGGCGAGCTGCCGCTGGACTACGTGCAGCGCGTCACCCGCGCCAAGCTGCATGCCGCGCAGGAGCGCCTGGCGCAACGCCAGCTGCCGCCGGCGCCGATCCTGTGTTCCGACACCACGGTGGCGCTCGGCCGGCGCATTCACGGCAAGCCGCAGGATGCGGCCGATGCGGCCGCCATCCTGCAGCAACTGAGCGGCCGCACCCACCGCGTGATCACCGCGGTGGCGGTCGCATCGGGAGATTCTGAGCAACTGGCCGTGAGCACCTCGCGCGTCACCTTCGCCGAGCTGAATGCCGACACCATCGAGCGCTACATCGCCAGTGGTGAGCCGTTCGGCAAGGCCGGTGCCTATGCCATCCAGGGCGCAGCCGGAGCCTGGGTGTCGCGCATCGACGGCAGCTACACCGGCATCATGGGCTTGCCGCTGTTCGAGACTGCCGGACTGCTGCGCGCCGTGGGTGTGCGGTGGTGAGGCTCAAGTCGCGCCGCGCTCAACTACCATCGACCGAATGCAAGACATCCTGATCAACTGGACCCCGCAGGAAACACGCGTCGCGGTGATTGAAGGCGGTGCCGTGCAGGACCTGCACATCGAACGTGCGCTCGAACGCGGGCTGGTCGGCAACATCTACGCGGGCAAGGTGGTGCGCGTGTTGCCGGGCATGCAATCGGCCTTCATCGACATCGGGCTCGAGCGCGCTGCCTTTCTGCACGCGGCCGATGTGCAGCTGACTGGTGAGCCCCCGCGACACGCCGTGGCGACTGGGGGCGTGGTGACACCACCGCCGCCGATCGAGCGCCTGGTGTTCGAAGGCCAGACGCTGACGGTGCAGGTCATCAAGGACCCGATCGGCACCAAAGGCGCACGGCTGTCCACGCAGATCAGCATTGCCGGCCGCCTGCTGGTGTTTCTGCCGCAAGACGATCACATCGGCATCAGCCAGAAGATCGGCTCGCCCGAGTTGCGCGAGCAACTGCGCACCCGCATGAAGGTGCTGGCCGAGTTGCCCGACGGCAGCGGCCCTACCGGTGGATTCATTCTGCGCACGAATGCCGAAGAAGCGACCGACGCCGAGCTGGCCGACGACATCGCCTACCTGCGCAAGACCTGGAAGGCCATCCGAGAGCGCAGCTTCAAATCGCCGCCTGGCACCTTGCTGCACCAGGACCTGAGCCTGGTCGAGCGTGTGCTGCGCGACCTGGCGCACGAGGCCACGCAATCCATCCGCATCGACTCGCAGCAGCAGTACGACGCCTTGAAGGCCTTCGGCGAGGCCTTCACGCCCACCTCGGTCGACAAGCTGGGCCTGTACAAAGGCGAACGGCCGATCTTCGACCTGTTCAATATCGACGAAGAGATCGCGCGCGCGCTGGCGCGGCGGGTCGATTTGAAATCAGGCGGCTACCTCGTCATCGACCAGACCGAGGCGCTGACCACGGTTGACGTGAACACCGGCGGCTATGTGGGCGCGCGCAACTTCGACGACACCATCTTCAAGACCAACCTCGAAGCCACGCAGACCATTGCCCGCCAGCTGAGGCTGCGCAACCTCGGCGGCATCATCATCGTCGACTTCATCGACATGACGCGCGAAGAGCATCAGGCCGCGGTGCTGGCCGAACTCAAGAAGCAGCTGGCGCGCGACCGCACCAAGGTGACGGTGAGCGGCTTCACCCAGCTGGGGCTGGTGGAGCTGACCCGCAAGCGCACCCGCGAGTCGCTGGCCCACATGTTGTGCGAGCCGTGCCCCACCTGCGCAGGCAAGGGCCAGGTGAAGACCGCGCGCAGCGTCTGCTACGACATCCTGCGCGAGATCCTGCGCGAGGCAAAGCAGTTCAACCCGAAGGAATTCCGCATCATCGCCACGCCCGCCGTCGTCGAGATGCTGCTCGACGAAGAAAGCCAGCACCTGGCCGGCCTGAGCGATTTCATCGGCAAGCCGATCTCGCTGCGCGCCGAGAACGCCGGCTCGCCGGAGCGGTATGACATCGTGCTGATGTAGCGCGCTGCCAGGTCAGGCCTTCACCCAGGGCTGAGTACGGCAACGCCCGCGATTTGCCGCCGGGCTGAGCGATCAATCAAAACTTGGTGGACGTGGCTTCGATTCAGGGACTGATGTCGAATCATCAACGACATTCACGAAACCAAGAACGCAGCCCCAATCTGACTTTGGCAACCGCGTCGCCACCTGCTGCATGAACTCCAGCGGGAACAGGACCAGGCGCATGGTGCCATCGAGCGCGCGGCAAACTCCTTAACGCTCTCGTGCGTGGACGGTTGCTGACGCAGGCCGAAGCGGGTTTGGGCAATGGTCCTGCCGGCAGGGTATCAGGCAGTCAGGCGCTGTTTCCTGCGCTGCGCGATGAACCCCACCACACCCAGGCCGGCGAGCAGCATGGCATAGCTTTCAGGCTCCGGAACCGGATTGGTGGCGAAACTCACCGAGTAGTTGGCGATGGAGGTTGCATTTCCCGTGGTGTTCATCGAGAAGCTCGCAGCGGTATCCGCGAATACGCCTTGCGTGTCACGCAGAACGCCATTGCCCGCAAGCGTCAGGCTCGTCGTGCCGGTCATGCCTTTCGTGGCCGAAAGAAGATCGAACTGGAAGCGATCCGCAGCGCCGTTGCCGTCATAGCCAAAGGCAAAGAAATTGGTCACCGTGTTTGTGATCGTGCCACCCGTACCGATGTTCAAGGCTGTGGTGCTTTGGTATACGGAAGCGGACGAGGTTGGCGTAGCGGAACCAAATATCGAGATGCCATTGGCGGCATTGAACTCGTTCGTAAATGCTCCGAAGGTTGCTGGAAGCGAGTTGACGATCTCGCCAGGAAAGGTGCCCGTCCCCGAACTTCCCAGAAACGTGATGCTCGTTGCGTTGGTCAGATTCGTTCCGGTGAAGGAAGCGGAGCCACCAAATGGAGCAAAACCCAGCGTGCCGCGGATTTGTTGCGGCGCAGCGTGCACGAGCGCAGGCACCAATCCGGCCACGATCGCGACGGCCCCCATGATTCGTTTGAACATCATTTTTCTTTCAGATCTTCGTGTTTAAGCGGTCTCACGGGGTTGCGTACCCGCGAGCCTTGGCTCGGCTTGTGCCGTTGCGTTTGAACTGCATCGTATTTGGCGCAAATGACACCGGAATGGGCGTGCCAAGGCCATTTGATGGGCCATAAGGGCTATGGGGCCAAACTCTCGGGTGAGGCCTGCAAAGCGCCAGCAGCTTGTCGTGGCGGCATTCGCCGCAGCGCCGAGGCGGGCTGCGAGCGCTGGCGCACGAGGGCGCTCACGCCGCGCCGCGCACGCCGCGGGCGAGGTGCCGCGCAACCACGATGGCCGCGACCGCAGCCACCAGCGCCAGCGCTAGGCGACCGCCGCCGTTCAGGAACAGGTTCCACGAGACCAGCCACGAGTGGCCGCCCGGGTCGTACTGGCGCAGCAGCGCGAACCACAGCCATGAGGCCAGCGACAAGGGTGTATCGACCAGCACCAGCAAGGCCAGCAGCGGCAGCACGACGACGAGCCGCCAAGCGAACTCGCGCACGCCGGCCGGCCAGGCCAGCAGCAGCACCGTCACCACCTGCAGCGGCTGCAGCACGGTGCCGACCGTCACCGACGTGCCGGCCACGCTGCCAGGCCAGACGACGCGTTCGCCGAAGAACACCGCCCGTTCGAGTTGCGCGATGGCGCCGATGGCCAGGTTCTGGCGGTCGTCGACGAAGCCGAACTGCAGCACATTGAAGTCGTCAGCGACCGCGGTGAACGCCCAGGAGAGCAATGGCATCAGCAGCGCCACCACGTCGCGCGCCCAATAGCTAGTGGCAGCCAGCACCAGCACGGTGGCCAGCGGGAGCCGCCAGACCAGGTGGCGAGCCGCATCGCCTCCGAAGCGAGCCGGCAGCGCCACGCTCAGGCCCGGTCCTGCGTGACGGACGCGGCCCCCGCCGGGCCGCGCAGCCACAGGTGAAAGAACATGCCCGTCAGCACGACCATCAGCAGCGGCGCCGCGGCGGTATGGAGCAGGTCGAACAACGCCCGGTCGCTGCGGAAGGCGTAGAACAGGGCGACGATGCGCGCCTGGTTGAGCACAAAGACCCAGACCAGGCCGACCGCCATGCCGGCGAGGCGCAGGCGCCACGGCATTCCGAAGACAGCAAGCGCCGCGACGAGCATGAACACCACGTCGGTACCTTCGCAGCCGAACAGCACGTTCAGGCCGCCCCCGTGTGCGACGATTCGCGCCGCCTGCGCCACGGCCTGCGCCTGCGGCGTGATCGCGTTGATCACCAGCACGGCGCTGCGAACGGTGAGGTCGTGCACCCACAGCCGCTCGATCCACGAACCACGTGCGGCCTCCCAGCCGGCCTGCATCAATGCGAACAGCAGCAGGAAGGCCAACGCGCGCAAGGCAAACCCGCGCAGCGGAGAAGCCTCGGGTTGGTCGGTGACAGGCGGCTCCTGATTCATCTGCAGATCAGGATAGTCCGCTTCTATGACACCCCTGCAGCCTGGCCTCGAAGCTCTGCCGAAGCCCCTTCAAACCTTCAGCGCTTGGCGGCGCTGTGGCGCACCAGCGAAATCGCCAGCAGGCTGCCAAGAAGCAGCATGCCCCATCCTGGAAGGGTCGGCACATCCCCCGAGTTTTGGTACTTGACCTCCGCCGCGGCAATGGTCGCGTCTATCCACGCCGCGTAACCGGCGAGGGACTGGCCGCCGCCGGCCGTGCCGAATGTGCTGGGTGTCGTGGGACCGCCGATGAAGGTCGCAGTGAAGGTATTGACGCCAGCCAGCGCCCAGCCGGCACCGTTGGGGATGAATGCCGCCGAACCCGAGTCGCCGCCGGCGACGGTGGATTCGATCCTGTTTCCCAGGCTGGTGCCGCCGACGAAATAGTTGGGGACGCCGCCGCCGTCAAAGTCCCAGTAGTAGACCTCCTGCTGGCCAGAGCCCTTTTCGTCGAGGACGAAATAGTCGGCGTTGTTGCGCCCGATGCGCTTGACCGTCGCGCTGCCTCCGACGCTGACACCGACATTGCCGTTGCCGCTGGCGCCGTATCCCACGAGGTAAAGCGCGGTGCCCTTCTCCAGGGCGCCGCGGTTGATCGGATACACCGGCACGCCCGCCGGCACTTCCTGCTCAAGCTCGATGATCGCCAGGTCGTTGTTCGGCACGCTGGGATTGAAGCCGGTGAAGTCCGGGTGTCCGTACACGGCCACTGCGCCGATGTCGTGGCTCCGGTCGCCGCTGTAGTTGAGGACAAATCGCACCGAGGCCGGGTCTGCGCCGGCTGCAACATGACCTGCGGTGATCACGTAGCGGCGGCCAATCAGCGTGCCCGAGTAGGGCGTGCCATTGATGACCACGCTTCCGACCCCTGCCCAAGGGGAGTTGGTGGTGTTGGGGTCGACGCGCGCTGCCGGCGTGTCGGGGGCCGCACCGGCCATGATGGCGTTCGCGGTCGGGCACAGGGTGGCGCTGGCAAGAACAGTCGCCAGAACGGTGGACGAGATCACGCTTGCGCGGTCCAGAGCGTGGCGTACTACAGGCGTCAGCATTGCTCTTCGTTCATTTTTTGTTGGGCCTGCACGCTGAGCATTGCAGTCTTGCAGGGGCTTGTTTCGCGCGCATGAACGCGGGCGTGACAAGCAAGATCCGAGGCCCATGGCCGCAGTTGACACCGATCATCGCGATCCTTGGTTACTCGCCAGTGACCGGCTTTCTGGTCGATCAGTCCGATGGTTGTCGTGCTTGACCGAGATGCAACTGGCATCGATGCGCGGCGTGAATCAAGGCTTTGCGCTTGCAAATCGCACACAACCCGAGCCATACGGACTATCGAAAACGGTACGGATCGCGTGAGATTTGACACACGTTTTTCCTAAGATGTCGTCACGCAGCAGGTTTTGTTGCGCTCTCCCGATGACCAACTTCAGGAAACGCACCATGTCGATTGCAAACCTTTCGTTCTCCCGGCTAGCCCTTGCAGCAGCCGTTGCGCTGGCTCTGGGCTCTGCCTCCGCACAGGCACAGTCTTCTGGTCCCGTGGCACCGAACGGCACGCTGACCGCCTCGACGAGCGCAGCCTCGTTTAACAACATTCTTAGCCTGAACGCTTTCCCGGCCTCGACCGGATTCAATTACTCCGGCGCCACGGGCTCGTTCAGCAGCACGGTTAGCACGAACGGCTATTACTACGCGAACTATTTGTTCTCCGTGCCTACCAGTACCTTGGAGTCGGTGGCCATCACGTTTGCCAATTTGACCGGCGTAGCGGGTCTGCAATCCCGCATTTACACGGCCGGCGCCGGCTTCCTCGGCGATGCCACTGCAGGAAGCGCCGGACAGACTTCGTATCTGGGCTGGACATCAATGATCCCGCTCGCCAGTGTCACCACGATTTTGCCGAGCAATGTGTCCGGCGGCCAGTTTGTGCTGGAGTTGCGTGGCACGAACCAAGGCAATTTTGGTGGCAACCTGACCGTTACCCCGGTACCGGAGCCCGAAACGCTGGCCATGATGCTCGCTGGCTTGGGAGTGGTTGGCTCGCTCATCCGCAAGCGCAATCTGACAGCTTGAAGCGGTGCCGCGCCATGAGGGCGCGGTGTCTTGCGAGGCCGCTCGTAGCGCCTGGGGATGTAACCCCAGGCGCGTGAGGATCTTCTTCAGGGGCGGTCGCGGGCTTGCCAGATGTAGCCTATGTCGTCTACGCATTGGCATGCGCGCCGAACTGGTCACCATGCTGGTGGGTCATCGGACGGCTGGCCAGGAGGTCGAGTTACGCCGCCTCAACCCTGCGGGGAGTGTCTGCCTCTCCTGCCCAGTGGCCGGTTGGCCGCGCCGGCTCCTAGAAAGGCCGGTGACAGATTCTGGATCCGGACGGTGTAGCTGCCGGCCTGCAATGTACCTGTGACGATGGCGTCCGGGTCGAAGCCCATCACCGGGCCGGCCTGGATGCTGATGAACGAGCCGCCACCGCCAATCTGGGTGCCGGCAGGGAGGTTACGCAGTGACGCCATCTCGGAACTTCCTTGATGTCTCGAGGCTGGACCACAAGCCGTGCGCAGACCGAGCCCAGCTGTTGGCGGCGCCACTGGCGGTGGCCCAGGTGACTGAACCGCTGGAGACCAGGTGGCTGGTGGCCAGATCGGCACCGTTGAGAACCGTGAAGCCGCTCTTGCGGATGACCCACCCCAAAACGAATCCGCCGTTGGCGCCGTGCGCCCGATTGATGCCAGAGCAGGCGATACCGACCATGCGGTGTGCGCTGCCGTCGGGCTTGTTGTTGACCGAGTCGCCCACGGTCAGCACCGAGGTTACGCTCTAGCGTGCGGCGGTTGATGTGACGCAGGGCCAGGCACTGCTGCTCGGCCCGGTGCGTCTGGGCGAAGGCGCCCGAGTTGATGGTGGCGCCGATGAGGGCGGCAAGAACGAGTTTCTTCATGCGGGTCTCCAGGTTTGAGGGACTGCGAAACGCGGGCTGACGATCAGATTGCCGACACATGCGTTTACACAGAGGGGACCTCATGCGGCGCGAAGACTCTCTGCCACGGCTCGCCTGCGCGACCATCGATCCCGAGGAGTCTTGCCATGCCACGTGTTCCTGCCTTGTTCATGGCTGCTGTGACATCGGCCTGCACGCTGGCGCCGGAGCCGCGCTCCATGACCTGTGAGCCGACGCTGCGCGGGCAGGCGCCGATCGTGATCGCGCATCGCGGGGCTTCGGCATATCGCCCCGAGCACACGCTCGCTGCCTACGCGCTGTCGATCGAGCAGGGCGCGGACTTCATCGAGCCCGACCTGGTGATGACGCGCGACGGGGTACTGGTGGCTCGCCACGAGCCGATGCTCGCGCGGGTGGAGCTTGAATCCGACGGCAGCATCCGCCGCGCGAACGGCGCACCGGTGATCCACCGGACCGATACCAGTACCAACGTGTGGCAGCTGCCGCAGTACGCCTCCCGCCTGACGGTCAAGACACTCGATGGCCAGCGGGTCGGCGGCTGGTTCGTCGAGGACTTCACTGCTGCGGAACTGCGCGCCGATGTGCGCGCGCAGGAACGCCTGCGTGACCTGCGCACCGCCAACAACGCCTTCAACGATCAGTTCTCGATTCCAACGCTGCAGGAGATCATCGATCTGGCCCGTTCCGAGACTGCGCAGCGTGGTCGCACGATCGGCATCTATCCGGAGACCAAGCATCCGAGCTACTTTGCCGCGCACGCCCGTGAGCGAGGTCTGGTGTCGATGGACGATGCGCTGGTGTCCATGCTGCACGCGAGTTACAGCAACTCGGCGGCCGCGCCGGTCTACATCCAGTCCTTCGAGGTGGCGAACCTGCAGTACCTCCGCACCAGGACCGACATCCGCCTGGTGCAGTTGCTGGCGGCCAGCGGTCAGCCCTATGACTTTGTGCTGGCAGGCGATCCGCGCGGCTATGTCGATCTGACCCAGCCGGACGGCCTAGACTTCATCCGGCGCCATGCCGATGGCATCGGTCCCAATACCGATCTGGTGATCCCGCGCGTGAACGGCCGGCTTGGTGCCGCGAGTGCCCTGGTGCGCGCGGCGCATGCGCGGGGGCTGGTGGTGCATCCGTGGACCTTTCGGGCCGAAGGCTTCTTTCTGCCCAAGGAGTTTCGCCGTGGCGATCAGCCTGCGGCGCCAGGCGATCTGGCCGGCCAGTTGCGCGCGTTTCTGGCGGTGGGCATCGACGGCTTCTTCACCGACCAGCCTGACCTTGGCTTCGCCGCGGTCGGCCGGCCCTGAGGGACGCGGCTCTCCGCCGTACTTGAGCGCGGTCGCCTTGCCCTAGAACACCCGCTGAGAGAACACGGTGTGGGCCGCGACGGCCGCTTTGCACGGGGCCAGCACCGTGACGTGTCGTCAGCGACTCGCCTCACCGCCCGCCATGACTGCCGTCATGCGGAACATCGCATCGTGCGCGCAGATGTCGACAGCGCCGCCGCCCCGATGCCCACCGAATCCCACCAGCAGCGGGCTGATATCGGGCACCGCGCTGGCCGTGCGCGCGTCGGGCTCGAGTTTGAAAATCGTCTTGCCTTCCTTGACTGTTTCGGTGACCTTGATGTCGGCAATCGTGGTGGGCACGACCGCCGTCGGGTCCTTGGAAAGGATCGCGAAGTCGGCGAGCTTGCCGCGCTCCAGGCTGCCTTTGGTCTTTTCCTCGAAGTGGTGGTAGGCCGGCCAGATCGTCATGGCCTTCAGGGCCGTGATGACGTCGACACGTTGATCGGGCCCGACGATGCGGCCAGTGCCGCGCGCACGCCGTGTGACGGTGGCATCCAGCACGCGCATGGAATCCGGGAATGCGACCGGCGCGTCGTGGTGGCTGGAGAAGATCATGCCGCGCTTCCTGGCCCAGCCGGTGGGCGAGATGTTCATGCCCGCGACCGGCCCGACGGTGTGGTCGAGGTGCCAGTCGCCCCAGTAGAAGGTGTGCATCGCGAACAGCGACGGAATCACGCCGAGCGCCTTGTAGCTGTCGAGCTGGTCTTCGCGCAGGAACTGGCCGTGGATGAGAACGTTGCGCATCTCCTTGCCCTGCGGGAAGCGCGCCTGAGCCGAGCGGTGGGCGGCGATCAGCAGGTCGGACGCGCGCTCGCCATTGGCGTGCGTGATCACCTGGATGCCGTTCTCGGCCGACCACTGCACTGCGCTCATGACCTCCTCGGCGGAGGCGGCCGCGTAGCCGGAATAGCCCGGCGGGTAGTTGCCCACCAGCTTGAAGTACGGCCTGTCGCGCCAGGCGGTGAAGCCCTGCGGGCTGCCATCGATGGTGAGCTTGGCGCCTGCAACACGGAAGCGGTTGGTGTACGTGGCGCTCTGGTTGGCCTTGATGAAGGCGCGGTCGACGAGCACGTCGGGATAGGTGTTCACGTCGTTCAGGAAGCCGCCTTCCGAGGCCACCTGCTTGAGCATCTGTGCGACCTCAGGCGTGGAACGGCCTTCCTCGGCCGTGGTGTAACCGAAGCGCGCCCACAGTTTCGCGCCCTCTCGTGCGAAGGCCTTCAGCCCATCCGGGCCGATGCGGCCGATGACCACCGGTGCGCCGGCAAAGAACGCGGTCTCTTCCAGCGTGCCATTGGGCTCGGTGGTGCCGGGCTTGCGCTGGATCACGCCGCCAGCCGGGTCCTTGGTGTTGGCGTCGTAGCCCATGGCCTTCAGCATGGCGGAGTTGACGGTCGCGAGATGCCCGGACTGGTGCACGACGAGGACCGGAACGTCCATGGACACGGCGTCAAGCTCTTCCTTGGTCGGGTGCCGCAGTTCCTTGAGCTGCGAGTTGTCGTAACCGAAGCCGACGATGAGCTTGACCTGGTCGACCACCGCGGGGTTCTTCTTCATCCAGTCGCGCAGCGTCTGCTGCAGCGAAGCGATGTCCCGGACTTCGCCGTCGGGCGGTGCCAGGAGATTGGCCGACAGGGCCTGCAGGCCACCGGTCACGACGTGCCCATGCGCATCGACAAAGCCGGGGACGAGGGTCTGGCCCTTCAGGTCGACAAGCTGGGTTGCGGGGCCCTTGAGCTTCATCACCTCGCTGCGCTTGCCTACGGCCAGGATCTTGCCGCCCGCCACCGCCACCGCCTCGGCACGCATGGCCTTGTCGTTCATCGTGAGGATGGGGCCACCTGACCAAATGCTGTCGGCGATGGGCTGGGCCGCAACCGGTGCAGCCAGTGCCATGCAGCCTGCCAGTGCGGCGGCGCACACAGGCACTCGCCTTTGAAGTCGTTCCTTCATTGAATTTCCCTTGGGGGTTGGTTCAGCGGTCCGTTGCATCGCCCTGGTCAAAGCACGATGCGCGGATGCACTCTGCCCAGCCACACCCATGGGTTCGCGCCGCGGGCGCGAGATTTTGCCATTGCTGCCGTGCCGAAAGGCGCAGCCAGTTGCAGCTTGTGCTGGGCTCAAGTTCGGCCATCAGGTGCCGAAAGGCACTTGCATTCTCTGTATCGATGAGCCCGAACATGCCGTACAACCCGAATGATGACGACCCCTTGGTCAGCCAGCCCCGCCGCGAACGCCGTGCGCGACATGGCCGGCCAGGTTCGCTGCTTTGGGTGCGCGAGATCCTGGGCCGGCCGCTGGTGCTGGAGAAGCGCGGCCTGAGCATGCACATCGTGCTCAAGGAACGACGTCGCCCCCCGGGAGTGATCCGTGCCGAAGCGATGACGCAGTTGCTCTTCGAGCTTGGGGTGCATTTGGTGGAAGCGGAATCACCAACCGCGCGCGGTGCGCTGCAGCACCTGGCCACCGTGCACGACGCACTGCTTCGCAAGGGTTGGGCGGGCGTTGCACATCTGCCGAGCAGCACGCTGGCCAGGGCCGTCGTGCAGGCACAGATGGTCAGCCGCCGCGACGCCACCTCTCGCTTGCGCAACTTCATCGAGCACCTGCGACGGCTGCAGGTCGCCGCCGAGGTGCGCGAGGACCGCCTGCATCACGCGCCGACAATGATCAACGACGAAGGCGCGGTCGAGGTTCGCGAGACCTCCGCCGAAGAGTTCGAGGCCAGCGAGCGGGAATGCGCGGGCACGGAACTGCACCGCGAAGACAAGCGCTGAATCAGGCACTGGCAAATTCCCCACGCGACTTCAGTTGTTGATGTCGTTTGCAGTCAAGCCGATACGGCATCTAACTCGTCTGTCGGAGCAGCCGCGCTCGGCCATTTCCAGCCCATCAAAGTCCGAAGGCTTCCCGCAAAGCCCGCCGCAATTCGTCCTGGGTCTGCGGCGTGTGCAGCAGCGCCACGCGCTGGCCGTTGGCGTCAAACAGCACCACCGTCCCGTCGCTGGCCTGGTGCTGCGTGGCAAAAGCCTGTCCGTCCGGTAACGCCAGCGACGCGACCAGGAAATGCACCGAATCGGCATAGCTGGGCCGCAGGTCGTTGAGCAGGTTCATCACCGATGCACCAGCGAGATAGTTGCTGTCCATGGCCAGCACGAGTGCCGCCTGCCCCTGACCTATGCGCGACAAGTCAGTGGGATAACTGCCCTTGGGCAACTGGCTCCAGATAAGACTGCCGGATCCGACAATGATCCCGGTGACGATCAGGCGCCGTCGCCACGGCGACGAGATGCGATGGGGGGATGTGGGATGCTTTTGCATGGCCGCATGAGCATAGCAAGGCGCCTTCCCGCCGAATCCTTTGGCGGTACTTCCGGACGCCATTTAAGCGGTGAGGGTTCACTGCAGCCAGATCCATGTGGCGCCGATGTCGCATGGATGCGGCCAGACCGTTCATCTCCGACGGAAGCCCGGCTGTGCATCTGCCCAACGGGTTTTGCTTTGAAGGCGACGAGGCCGTCCTTACAGCAGTTGCGCCGGGCGATCCCAATGCGTTGATCGATGCACAGCCACGGAGCATTCGGGTGTCACGGCGTTCACGACTAGTGAATTTGTGGCGGCAGGAATGTCGTCGTGCGGCCGCCGCAGCTGGATGAGCTGGAGCTGACTTCGCGACCGCTAGCGTCGCCCAGTTCGATCGCGGCACTGCGACAATTGATCCGCTTCGAACGACACCAGTCATAAGGCGACCATGAACCGCACGGAAGTACTGCAGCAACTGGCCGCGAGCAAGGCCGAACTCGTCCATCGGTATGGGGTGACTCGTCTCGCGCTCTTCGGATCGGTCTTGCGCGATTCGGCGCGTGCTGACAGCGACGTGGACATCCTGGTCTCGTTCGACGGGCCGGCCACGTCGTCACGCTACTTCGGTGTGCAGTTCTTCCTCGAGGATTTGCTAGGGCGGCGGGTGGATCTGGTCACCGAAAAGGCCTTGCGTCCGGAGTTGCGACCCTATGTCGAGCGCGAGGCTGTACATGTCTGACGGCGCGCGCGAGTGGCGCTTCTACATCGACGACATGATCGCCTTCGCCGAGAAGGTGCTGGCCTACACGGCCGGTATGGACCAGAGCGCCTTCGTTGCCAACGCGCTGGTGTACGACGCCACCTTGCGCAATCCGGAACTCATTGGCGAGGCCGCGACCCGCGTACCCGACGATGTCCGGCAGGCGCATCCGCAGGTGCCGTGGCGCATGATCATTGCCACGCGAAACCGCCTGATCCACGCCTATCTTGGCATCGACATCGACACGCTGTGGAGCATCGTGGTCACCGACGTTCCCGTGCTGCTGCCAAGACTGCGTGCGATTCGGCTGCACCCGTCTGGCTAACGGTTTGCGGCGTCTTGCCCCCGGTTGTGTCGATTCTCGTCAACCGCGGTGCTGTGCCGCCCATTCCCGCCGGGCCTTGTGCCTCTCGTTTGATCCAGGTCAGAGCCCGTCGCGCGGTGGGACACTAGCGTCCCATCTTGGGCGGGCCGTGGGTCTGCCGAGTGCATTGCGAGGGCTGCCGCGACATGAATCTGTTCTCCCTGCTCGACCAGACTGCGCTGCGCTATGCCGACCAGGGGGCGGTGTTCCGGGGCCTTGAGCAGGTGCTCACATGGCGCGAGTTGCGCGCACGTGCGCTGAGTCTGGCGGCGGGCATCCGCCAGCGCTGCACGGCCGGTGACCGCATCGCGCTGGTGAGTGAAAACCGCGTTGAATTCCCCGAGCTGCTGTTCGCCGCCTGGGCAGCCGAGGCGACCATCGTGCCGATCAATTTCAAGCTGCACGACAAGGAAGTGCTGCAGATCCTGCAAGACGCCGACGTGTCGCTGGTGTTCGCCTCGCCGAAGCTGCTGCCTGACTTGCCGCACACCGCAGCGGCGCACGCCGAGCGCCTGGTGGTGATTGGTGAGCCCGATTACCTCGCCATGCTCCAGGCCGAAGCCCTGGCGCCGCCCACCATCGATCCGCAGGCCCTGGCCTGGCTGTTCTACACCAGCGGTACCACCGGCCGCTCCAAGGGAGCCATGCTGTCGCACCGCAACCTGCTGGCGATGACGGTGGCGCACCTCGCCGACATCGAGGCACTCGACGCGCACTGCAGCCAGATCCATGTGGCGCCGATGTCGCATGGCTCGGGCATGTACATGTTGAGCTCGGTGGCGCGTGGCGCGCGGCAGGTGGTACCAGCCTCGGGCGCGTTCGATCCGGCGGAGTTTCTTGACCTGTGCGAGGTGCACCCCGGCTGCGGCGCCTTCCTCGCGCCGACGATGGTGCAGCGCCTGCGGCTGGAGGCCGAGGCCAAGCACCGTGCGCCGCCTGCCAACCTGCGCTGCATCGTCTACGGCGGCGGTCCGATGTACGTGGAAGAGCTGCGCAAGTCCACCGCGGTGCTGGGCCCGGTGTTCGCGCAGATCTACGGCCAGGGCGAGTCGCCGATGACGATCACCGGACTCGACCGTGCCAGCCATGCGACAGATGACGACGCCATCCTCGGCTCGGTGGGCTGGGCGCGCAGCGGGGTCGAGGTGAGGGTGATCGACGCGCTCGGTGTGCAGGTGCCGCCGGGCGAGGTGGGCGAGATCGTCTGTCGCGGCGACGTGGTGATGTCGGGATACTGGCGCAACCCCGACGCGACCGGCCAGGCACTCAAGAACGGCTGGCTGCACACCGGTGACATGGGCGCGTTCGACGCGCATGGTTGCCTCACGCTGCGCGACCGCTCGAAGGATGTGGTGATCAGTGGCGGCAGCAACATCTACCCGCGCGAAGTCGAGGAGGTGTTGCAAACCCATCCGGGCGTCACCAAGGTCAGCATCGTCGGCCGGCCCGACCCTGAGTGGGGCGAGGTGCTGGTGGCCTTTGTGGTGTGCACGCCGGGGTGGGTGGTGACGCAGGAAGAGCTGGATGCCCACTGCCTCGACCACATCGCCCGCTTCAAGCGGCCGAAGGAATACCGCTTCGTCGATGAGCTGCCGACCAGCAACTACGGCAAGGTGCTGAAGAACGAGCTGCGCAAGCTGTTGGCGAGCGCCGCATCCAGTTGATGGACAGGAACACGGGAGTGCAATGATGAGTGTGAACGTATCGGTCGTCGGCTGGGCTCAAACCCCTTTCGGCAAGTTCGACAACGAAAGCGTCGAGAGCCTGATCGTCAAGGCGGTTCACGGCGCGCTGGAATCCGCGGGCATCTCGGCGGCTGATGTCGACGCGATCTACCTCGGCCACTTCAACGCCGGCTTCTCCAAGCAGGACTTCACCGCCTCGCTGGTGCTGCAGGCCGACGACGCCTTGCGCTTCACGCCGGCCACGCGGGTCGAGAACGCCTGCGCCACCGGCTCAGCCGCCATCCACCAGGGCATCCAATCCATCCAGGCTGGTCGCGCGAAGATCGTGCTGGCGGTGGGCGTCGAGCAGATGACGCAGACGCCTGGCCCAGAGGTTGGAACCAACCTGCTGCGCGCTTCTTATCTGCGCGAAGAAAGCGACATCCAGGGCGGCTTTGCGGGCCTGTTCGGCCAGATCGCCACCGCCTACTTCGAGAAGTACGGCGACCAGTCCGATGCGCTGGCGATGATCGCCGCCAAGAACCACCGCAACGGTGCCTCTAACCCGCTGGCGCACCTGCGCAAGGACCTGGGCTACGACTTTTGCCGGCAGGTCAGCGAGAAGAACCCGTTCGTGGCCGGGCCGCTCAAGCGCACCGACTGCTCGCCGGTGTCTGATGGCGCAGCGGCGGTGATCCTGACCGACGCGGCCACGGCGCGCGGTATGCAGCGCGAGATCGCGATCCGCAGCGTGGCGCATGTGCAGGACTTTCTGCCGATGTCGCGGCGCGATGTGATGAAGCTCGAAGGCTGCGCACGGGCCTGGCGCAAGGCGCTCGATGCGGCGCAGCTGCAGCTGAGCGATCTGTCGTTCGTCGAGACGCACGACTGCTTCACCATCGCCGAGCTGCTCGAATACGAAGCGATGGGCCTGACGCCTGCGGGGCAGGGCGCCACCGCGATCCGCGAAGGCTGGACGCAGGTCGGCGGCAAGCTGCCCATCAATGCCTCGGGCGGACTGAAGTCCAAGGGCCACCCGGTCGGTGCCACCGGCGTGTCGATGCATGTGATGGCCGCGATGCAGCTTGCCGACCAGATGCCTGAGACGATCACGGTAAAGAACGCCAAGCTCGGCGGCATCTTCAACATGGGCGGTGCGGGCGTCGCCAACTACGTGAGCATCCTCGAGCGCGTGCGTTGATGGCATGAACAAGGTCATCATCACCTGCGCGATCACCGGGTCGATCCACACCCCGTCGATGTCGCCTTATCTACCGGTGACGCCGGAGGAGATTGCGGCGTCGGCGATCGGCGCGGCCGAGGCCGGCGCGGCCATCGTGCACCTGCACGCGCGCGACCCGGCAGACGGTCGGCCGTCGCAAGACCCGGCGCTGTTTCGTCAATTCGTGCCGCGCATCAAGGCGGCGTCAGACGTGGTGATCAACATCACCACCGGCGGCGCGCCGACGATGAGCGTGGAAGAACGGCTGCAGCCCGCGCTGCAGCTGCAGCCGGAGGTCGCTTCACTGAACATGGGCTCGATGAATTTCGGGCTCTACGAGATGCTCGGCCGCTTCAAGGAGTTCAAGCACGACTGGGAGCGGCCTTATCTGGCCGGCAGCGACGACCGGGTGTTCAAGAACACCTTCAAGGACATCGCCTACATCCTGCAGTCGTGCAGTGAGAACCAAACCCGGTTCGAGATCGAGTGCTACGACATCGGGCACCTGTACACCGCAGCGCATTTCCTTGACCGTGCGCTGCTGACGCCGCCGCTGTTGATTCAATCGGTGTTCGGCTTGCGCGGCGGCATCGGCGGGCATGTCGAAGACCTGATGCACATGCGGCGCACGGCCGATCGGCTGTTCGGAAAGGACTACGTGTGGTCAGTGTTGGGCGCCGGCCGCAACCAGATTCCGCTGGCCACTCTGTCGGCCTCGATCGGCGGGCATGTGCGTGTGGGGCTCGAAGATTCGCTGTGGGACGGCCCAGGCCAGTTCGCGACGACCAACGCGGCCCAGGTTCAGCGCATGCGCACCATCATCGAGGCCCTGTCGCTGCAGGTGGCCACGCCGGCCGAGGCGCGGCAGATGCTGGGCTTGAAGGGCCGGGACGCGGTGGCGTTCTGATTGCGAGGCTGCGTCCGTTGCGACCCGGACGCTTTTCCCGCTGATTGGTTTCAACCCAGTGCGTCGTCTGACTCAGTGGTGTTGCCGCCCTTGCCTGGCCGGCTGTGGCGATGTACTTCATGCTTGTCCACCACTGTGGTGATGGCCCGCTTGAGCTTGGCCACCGCGCCATTGATCGCCTGATGTGCCGTGTTGGCCTGGTCCTTCACCACCACCGGGTCCAGCCCGACCAGCCGGGCTTCCAGCGTGCAGTGAATGTCGTCGGGCGTGTTCTTGAGATGGCTGTTCGCATCGGCCAGGTGAGCCTCGACCCGCGTCACGTGGTCTGCGAAGCGGCTCAGGGCGTCCTTCACGACGGTGTTGAGGTGCTCGGCCATCTGATGGCGCCCGTCGACATGGGGATCGGTGTTCAACAAGACTTGCACGGCATGTTCCTCGGGCAGTGGATTGAATCGCCCCGGAATTCGTGGAGGCCATTTGGTTTAAGTCAGGCCGCCACTGCGGTGGCCTGAGTGGCGAGTTGCCGGTAGTAGTTTGCCTCGGCCTCGGCAGGCGGGATGTAGCCGATGGGTTC
>Ga0214921_10000188_pt1 | contig 120882 bp, 111 predicted proteins | sample LL1505_MetaG_FD_177992 | JGI IMG/M metagenome (GOLD analysis project Ga0214921, IMG submission 177992) | Freshwater microbial communities from Lake Lanier, Atlanta, Georgia, United States - LL-1505 | ecosystem: Environmental > Aquatic > Freshwater > Lake | place: USA: Georgia | collected... | reverse complement strand
CTATGGTGACCCCATTTTTTTAGACCAACTTTTCGAATAATTAAGATAATGATTTGCCCTCCTACGTACAAGTAGCCTGTACGTTATTAGCCTGTAGCTGATTTTGTGATTCGTCAATACCATTAAAATAAACGTTTTTAGGTGTTTTATATCCCAACGACTGGTGAGGCCGCGTGCCATTGTACCATTCAATAAATTGGATGATGCATGTGCGGGCTGAATCAAGTGATTCATATGATCGTAAATACACTTCTTCGTATTTTAAGGACCGCCAAAATCGCTCTATAAAGATATTATCTGCCCAGCGGCCTTTACCATCCATGCTTATTTTTATTCCTTTCTCTGCTAAAAAACTAACCCATTCTTTACTTGTAAATTGTACTCCTTGGTCTGAGTTTAATATTTTTGGAGCTTGGTAGCGGGCTAATGCCTGCTCTAATGCAATTAAACTGCTGTGAGTATCAAGCATGTTGCTAATGGCATAACCCACAATCATTCTGCTCATGATATCAATAATGCATGTCACGTAAAAATAACCATTTTTATGCTTAATATACGTAATATCTACAGCCCAAGCATCTCCAATATGCTGAGGAGGGAATTGCTTGAGTAGATACGGATAGCGATACTCTTTAGACCTATTAAGAGATAAGTTACGCTTCGAAATAACTCCTTGAATGTTCAATTGTTTCATCGCCGCCTGCACTGTTTTTTTACTCACTACAATACTGTATTGTGACTCCACTAATGCCTTTATTCTGCGGTATCCAAGAGCTGGCCGCTTCGTATACAGATCAATAATGCACTCATACAATCTTTGTTTTTCAGTAGATACAGATTTAGCACGATAAAATAAAGACGATCTATTAATTCTCAACAAATGAGCTCGTGCACGAATACTTAATGGTGATTTGATATCGTTAATGAGCTGCTTGCGTACGGTTAGTGGCACTTGTTGAGAAACTTCACTAAAAAATCGTTTTCTACCTTCAGCTTACCAATTGTAGCATGGAGTTTGTGAACGTCTTCACTTGGATCAACGGTCTTTCTCTTGCTCCCACGCTCAAAAATTTCCGAACCAGATTCTTGAAGCTGTTTCTTCCAAGCATATGCTTGGGCTGCAATTATGCCGTACTGACTACAAATTTCTTGTATTGTGTCTTTCCCAGACATAATAGCCATCGCAACCTTGAATTTGAAATCTGCAGAGTGCTTCTTACGTACTTGACCAGTATTTTTCATGTTTATCCTTTCTTTTCATGATTCTTAGAATTCAAGGGTAACCACTCTCTTAATCACTGGTCTAGTTTTTGGGGGTCACCATAACCTATTAATAACTGCGGAATTGACACTCATAACTTTTCTCCTCAAACTAAAGCATCAAAAATACATTTAACAACCACTCTCAAAGGCAATTAATGTTTCGCGATGATGTAACCCAACTTCTCAAAGACTTAGAACCTGATATTTCAGCAATAACACAATCATGGCTCAATAGTAATGCCGACGAACGCTATACGCAACTTTATGCAATCATTCATGATGAGCAGTTTTGGCAGCGCGTCGACAACGTCTCGATCTCTCGCGAGTTTGAACACCTTAAAGATGCAAAAAAACAATATACCGCCCTTATCAGCGCCTACGCTGACGCGCAAGATATGTACACACTCTTTGAAGAAGATGAAAAAGAAATGGAAAGTATGTACCGCGAGCTCCGCAAGCTACGCAAGGAACTGATTAGCTTCAAACTCTTCTTACTTCTTAAAGGCGAGCATGATGGGAGTAACTGTTTTATCTCTATTAATGCAGGCGCTGGAGGCACTGAGTCTCAAGACTGGGCAGAAATGCTGCTGCGCATGTACCTCCGCTTTGGGGAACGCGAAAAATTTACTCTACACATTCTCGATCATCAATCAGGAGAAGAAGCCGGCATCAAGTCGGCCACTCTTCATATGATTGGAAAAAACAGCTACGGCCTCATGCAAGCAGAACATGGCGTCCATCGCCTAGTTCGTATTTCTCCCTATGACTCAAACAAACGCCGGCACACCTCATTTGCCAGCGTAACCGTCACCCCTGAAGTTGAACATGCAGCAGTTGAGATTGATGAAAAAGATTTACGCATCGACACCTACCGTGCTGGCGGCTGCGGAGGACAACACGTTAACAAAACCGATTCTGCTGTGCGCATCACTCATCTTCCTACTAATATAGTAGTACAGTGCCAAAACGAACGCTCTCAAAACCAAAACAAACAAACAGCTCTCAAAATGCTTATGGCAAAGCTTGTTCAAAGACAAGAAGATGAAATTCGTGCAAAAAATAATGCAGTCGAAAAACAAAAAATAGAATGGGGCTCACAAATTCGCTCATACGTCCTACATCCGTATAAAATGGTAAAAGATTTACGCACCGAGCATGAATCACCCCAGCCAGACATCGTCCTAGACGGAGACATTATGCCGTTTATCGAAGAATGGCTGCTCCAAAACGTCGAAGACAAAACTGCATGAACACACAGCAACACAGCAATCTTGCTCGCGCAGTAGCAAGCATTACAGAGCAGTTACTCCATGGATATACAAAGCCAACAGTGCTTTTGGGGCTTTCCGGCGGCGCAGATTCTGTATTTTTATTTCACTCCCTTCTTCTACTCCAGCAGGACGGCCGCATTCAACTTCATGCTATTCATATTAATCATGGATGGCGGCATGACGCAGCAGTCGATGAAACATTCTGCGAAGAGCTCTGCGCGCAACATGGCGTTACATATACTACGGAGCACACAAAAGATTGGCTGCCGTTTGTTGCTCCGCACAAACAAAAAACGGGATCACTAGAAGCTAATGCGCGAGAAATTCGCCGTGTCATTTTTACTCAACATAAAGAAAAGCTTGGCGCACAGTTTGTAGCGCTCGCACATCATGCAGATGACCAGATTGAAACATTTTTGATTAGACTCATTCGCGGCAGCGGACTCACCGGACTCTGCAGTATGCAGCCACTAATAAACGGCATCATACGCCCACTCCTTCACTGCACCAAGCACGATATTCTTGCCTGGCTTTCTGAGCACAACCAACCATTTTGCAGTGACAGTACTAATACTGATCTTTCTTTTTTACGCAACCGCATCCGCAGCATACTGAGCCCTGCACTTACCGCCTGCGATGCACGCAGCACAGACTCAATACTTCGCACCATTACGCACCTTCAACAAGAAGAAGCTTTTCTGCGAGAAATCTGCAGACAAACACTGCTGGCGCTCACTAATGAATCAGGGTCATATTCTGTGCCTGGCTTTCTTGCCTGCGCTCCCGCGCTTCGCGCACGCATTATCACTGAACTATTAATTGCAGCCGAAGTTGCCTTTACGCCATCAGAGAAGTTATTTGCAGAAATTATACGGTTTCTGGATTCGCCGCGTGGCGGCATTCATATGCTGGGAAATACTTGGGGCATACAAAAGAAACAAGGTCGTTTTGGTATAACTCGAACGTTGAGTAATCTTTGATATACATACGATGCTCACACGTCATCGCGAGTTGCCTGCCGCAGCCATTAGGCGCAGGCTGGTGGCGTGGCGATCCAGGTTTCAAATACTGTGTCACATGCATGTAATCTAGATTGCTTAGTCGCTCCGCTTTTCCCTGCCTTCGCGTAATAGCTTTGACGGGCAGAAAGCGCAGACGATGGCTACACTACCGACCAGTCATTGCGAGCGAAGCGCAGCAATCCAGACTTCAACTCAGCACTTCAAAACTATTTGATTCATGCGACAGGCTGAGCGTGAGCCGCCGCTTCTTCTCGTTCCCACTCAGCGATCTTTGCAAGCAATTCAGCTTCTGGATCGTGTGCAATCAAACGTGCACCGAGAGATTCATTTTTCATTTGATCCATAAACTTCTTCATCGCCTGCCTACGAACAATTCCTTTAAGACCGTATGCGGAGAATAATGTAAATGCGACAGATGCAATAATTGCCAAAAAACGATTTACAGAATTCACTCTGGGTTTGCTCAATGAATTTTCCCACACGACACAAAAAACAACTGTGGCCAAAGCTCCGAGCGTGGTTCCAATTAACTGCGCGTTAAACCCTTTTTTCATAACATTCTGACGACCCTGCGCAACTGTATCCCAAGCCGACTTTCCATCACCACGTGCCATGTACCCACATCGCTCAGTAAAACGTTGGTATGCTTTCAATTGCGTCGCTCTTTTGGCCATTTTTTTATATCGATTTGCTCGTTTTTTCGCCTTCATCGAAGCAGCAAGTGATTGACCAAATGCAAAGCCTGAAAACGCTAATGTTAATACCATCAAAGGACCCACAAAGATAAGAGCAGGAGCATCACCAGCATGTAAAACAGCATCATCGGTGTTAGCAGTCAGATGACGAATCGTTTTTGCTAGCAATGCAATGACAATAGCCAAAGGCACTGCCGATATCCCCGCGCCGGCCGCTGACCATTTATGCAGCCGTTGCTGCAAGCGAGCCGCTTTCAGTAGCAATTCTTTTGCCTGCTCATCTGTCATACCAGACTGCATTTCCATACTCTTAAGAAACGCCTTTTCAGATTCGGTATTCAGCGCAGTACCTAAAAAGCCATATGAAGCACTTTGAAGCCCGAATACACACATCACAAGTAACAAAACTTTTTTCATACTTTACCTTTACTCTTTCATTAAAAAAACTTACTAAGCTGGGTTACTAGTATACCCCCCTCAAAAATTAAAACAACCCCTGGTTTTGCTGTGTTTTTCCCTGCATAAACAGCGCAGCAAAATGGATTGCTTCTTCGCCCCTGCCTGTCAGTCATAACATGAAAAGCAACAGCCGGGCTCATCGCAAAGACGACGGCCAACCAGACTGGATCGCCTTGCAAGCTCCCACCTGTCTCGTAATAGCTTTGACGGGCAGGCAGCAAAGACGATAGCCCAAAGTTCTGTCCGAGAATTATATACAAAGCTGAACTCCTCTTTTCTTATTAAATTTTGACATGAGATTTCTGTAGCTTTAACGCTCCATACGCTCCCCGTCTTTACGATGAACTAGAAGCAAAAACCATGTATGAGTAAGGCTTAGTGTGACGACTGCCTGCCAAGTCGTAGCCTTGGCGAAGATTCGGTAATCCACAAGGCATTCGATCGCTTTTTAAGAGTAGATCTGGATTGCCACGCGATGCTCCAAGCCATCGCTAAAGCTATTGCTGGCAGGCCGCAATGACGCATTGTGCACGCTCGTATCTTTTGACAATTAAAGCCTTAGCTTGGGGTAATTTCGGACTATTATTTGATAGTGATTTGTCGAACACGGCCTAAAGCTGTATAAATTTTGAAAAACTCAGCGATTCTAAAATATTTGAGCTATACGACCACTTGAGTCTTAACAGCCGTCTCTTTTTGCTCCCACTCTGCAATCTTTTTAAGCAGCTCAGCTTCTGGATCTTGCGCAATAGCACGCGCACCGGAATATTCATTTTTCATTTCAGACATAAGCTTTTTCATTGCCTGCTTACGAGCGACTCCCTTGAGGCCATATGCAGAAAACAAAGTAAAAGCTGCAAAAGCAACAACACTCAAAAAGTTATAGCGATTTGGCCCTTTACAGAAAAAAACTGCAGAAATAAAAGCACCTAAAGCACCCAATGATGTTCCCACCAATTGTGCATTCAAACCTTTTTTCATCACTTTCTGACGACCCTGTGCAATAGTATTCCACGTTGATGAATATCGATTTTTTTCATCAAAACCACCCATAAAGCCAAGTCGCTCTGTATATCTTTGATATGCTTTTATTTGCGTCGCCTTCTCTGCCATCTTTTTATAAGTCCGTGCTCGCTCTTTAGCTCTTACAGAAGAACTGTTTGACTTACCAAGCCCTAGACCAAGTACCGCCAATACACACACACTCAATACAGGAGCTGCATTTCCAATAGTACACACCATACTTCCAAAAGAGCCATCGTTTCTAAAAAGACAAGATTTTAACACCCAGCCTAAAATAATTATCAAAGTACTTGATGTTATTCCGACTCCAGCATCCGACCATAGAGACAAACGCTCTTGCAGCCGAGCTGCTTTCAGCAGCAACGCCTTCGCTTGTTCCTCTGTCATTCCAGAATGCACCTCTAAACTCTTAAGAAACGCCTTTTCTGATTCGGTATTCAATGCAGTGCCCAAAAAGCCATACGAAGCACTTTGAAACCCGAATATACACATCATAAAAAACAATACTTTTTGCATACTTTACCTTTACTATTACATTACAAACACTTACTGCGCTGGATTAATAGCATACCCCACCCTCAAAAATTACAACACTCTATCAAGCTGACATAAAAAAGTGGCGGCCTTTACAAAAGAACCGCCACTCATTACTAATCTAGAAAAACGAATTAAAACTTCATGCTGATTTGAGCACCGATCATCCATCCTTGAATAGCCTTACTGCTATCACCAGCAAGCTCATATGAACCAACCAGGGACACGGTAAACGGAATTGCTTTGATCACGCCTTTATATCCAAAGCCAAGAACCGCCGCATGCGTTTCTTGATTTGCATCAGTACATGCCAGTGTATCGACCTGATACTTTACCGTTGAGCCAGCCAGATGCGTTGCAGTGCTATAACGAACCGCAAGAGGCCCCGCAGCGTCCTTACCTGCCGTAAAGAGATCACTTGCCGTAAAATCTGTTGCTGCAGTATTCGCTTGGTAGTCATACGTAGCCATGCCATAACGATCTACTGGCCATTGATCAGCTAAGTCAACCGTCTCTGTTTTCTTATAAAACATGTTGTACCCAAGATTTGCATAGAAATCTTTCCAGGTTAATGAAACACCCATGGTGGCATCAAAATGCGATCCTGGAGTCACTTTCATATCACGTGCAAGAACATTGGCAAGCGGAAATGTACCTGCATTATTAAGCAGCACACCAAGAGCCATGTGGCCAAACGGGACGGTTGCTTGTACCTCTGCATCAGAATTGTAAATACCAGCAATGCGTTTTTCACGGCCTTCAAACAAGAAGGTATATTCAGCATCGCCACTTATCCACAGCGCCATACGTTTTTCTTTGTTTTCCCACAATTGCATATCGCCATGCGCGCCAGCCATTACACCAACGTGCCGACCATTTCCTACAACTGCTTCAAATAAACGCTCAGCTTTTGGCTTTGTACCAACCGGAATAATAACTCCACCACGCACCTGTACAAGTCCGTCAATGTCTCGTGCAATGTCATACGCAACAGAAAGCTTAATATCTGCGACCGCTGTACGCACATGAGTACCTGGAATAATTTTACCATACTCAAGCGGCTGCTGACTGTTGGCGCCTGACTGTCCGTACGTACCATCAAACAAATGTTCCAGCGTGCTTGCCGCAGTGACTGGTTTTGTATCACCCGCAATAGCTGCCACACTCGTCACATACGTTGCGCCAAGGGTATTACTCACGCGAACCACCGGCATTGCAACAGATACATGCCATCCTTTAAAATTTGCTAACGTTCCTAGATCTGCATGAGCCGCAAGGTATGCACCAATTCGTTTTTGCACAGGACGAAATTGCAGTTTACCCCACATTGCATGTTCAGTATCTGCAACGCTATACGTATGATCTACTTGACGATCAAATAACCCGTTTGAAAGATGTAATGAACTATCACCAACGTTCAACGTTGCATTGGCATCAGAATAATCAGATTTTAATGAAGCTCCAAAATGACGGCCTAAACCCATCTTATTTGTTGAACTAGAGCCAAACAACAACACATCGGTTGCAATACCACGCTCACCAGATTTTTCATTTTTAAAAGGGGCTTGAGCCGCCCACAACCACCCATTATGCTGCAACTCATTACGTGCAGAAAAATAAGTCTTATTCGCTATTTTTGCTTCTATAACACCAGCTGAAACCACTAAGGCTGCAAGCAGTAACCCTTTGCGTATTGCTCCACTCATACAAAACTCCCTGTAAAACATATATCGTTGGCACAGCGTCCAAACGCGTCAAACATTAATACAAGGCAGAATTCAAAAGCAAGCGATTAACAAATAAGAAAGATGGTGCCGAAGAGGGGAGTTGAACCCCTACCCCCGTGAAGGGACTAGAACCTGAATCTAGCGTGTATACCAATTTCACCACCTCGGCATGAGAATAAAGGCAATTGTACTCAAGATTCCTCTCGTGTCAACAACAAAATAATCCCCTTGCGCCTCCCCCCTTTTGAACGATATACTCTTATGTATGTGTTTAAACTAGAAGTTTTATATAAAAATAATCATACAGACAGGTCTACTATGAGCAAAAAAGATTACTATGTTGTCCTTGGTGTAACCAAAAATGCTTCCGATGCCGAAATAAAAAAAGCATACCGAGCACTGGCAATGAAGCACCATCCAGATCGTAATCCCGGAGACAAAAAAGCAGAAGCGCTTTTTAAAGAAGCAACGGAAGCGTATGAAGTCCTCAGCGACAAAGATAAACGAGCGCGCTACGACCAGTTTGGGCATGAAGGCATGCATGCAGGCTCAGACTATCACGGAGGAAGTGCTCACGATGTCTTTTCTCAATTTAACGATATTTTCGGCAATATTTTTAATCAACACGCAAATCAACGACAAAAACGCACCGGCCCGGCTCCGGCACAAGGCCATGATTTAGCGTATGACTTAACCATATCACTCAAAGAAGCGTTACTCGGGTGCAAAAAAGAAATTCGCATCTACCACTATGTTGCCTGCCAAACCTGTAAACAGACTGGAACGCAATCAGGCAAACATGCTGCCATCTGTACGCACTGCAATGGCACTGGCAGCACCACTCACCAGCAAGGATTCTTTGCATTTTCACAGCCATGCCGCCCATGCGCAGGTAATGGATATACCATCCCTGATCCTTGTGGCACGTGCCGTGGCCAATCACGCGTACAACAATACGAAACAGTGGCCATAAATGTCCCGGCAGGTATCTATCGAGGTGCTGATTTACGCATGAGCCAAAAAGGTGATGCAGGAATTTTTGGAGGCTCTGCAGGTAGTCTTTATATTAAAATACAAGTATCTCCGGACACTTCATTTGAACGACGAGATAACGACCTTGTAGGAAAACTCTCTCTGAGCTACGCGCAACTGGTCCTTGGCGCACAACTTGAAGTCGCGTCACTTGATGGATCAATGCATACCGTTAAAGTTCCTAAAGGATGCCCTGTTGGACATGAAATTATCATTCCAGGTAAAGGGTTCCCAAAGCTACAAGGGAACGGTTCTGGTAATCTGGTATTCATTGCACAATGCACTATCCCTAAAAAAATCAGCGCCGAAGCAAAAGAAGCACTCCTTACCTATGATAAAGCGGTTGAGCCTGAAACAGGTGGCATCCACGGATTCTTTAAAAAGTTCCTTGGCTAGATTGCCCATATCATTGCATTCTTTTTCTCTCACTCTTTAGACTGCTTTGTGTTTATGCGCACGATGTGAGCGCTATCAAATAACTAGACAATGATAGCGCCTCGCAGCGTCGCACTCATCAAGGCCCTGATAGAGAGAATGAGAATTCATATGAAAAAATACGGTTTATTATCAATTTTCTTCGCCAGCTTCACCGTACATGGAATGCTTGCAGCAACCACTGCCGCCCCCATCTCACTTGCACAATACACCGAGCAAAAGGCACAACTTGCCCAGCAATCAACCGGCATTAAAAAAAAACTTGAAGAGAAACAATCTTCTGCAGCTGCCCAGATACCCCCTCTTGATCTTCCTGAAAAGACTGCCGGCTTATCAGTCGAGCAACAAAATAATCTAAACCTGTTTATAACCACTTTTTCAGAAGCACATGGGCCAGACATCGCGCAACAAATTATGAGAATCCTTAAACAAGACCCCCAAAGACTTCGGGTCTGTATTGCGCTTGCCCAAACACAAGGTAAAGATTTAAAAAAAATAGTTAAAAACAAATCTTTTATTCAATTGCTTTTGCAAAATCCAGCAAAACTTCTTGCAGCAAAGCGCCCGTATCGAAAACCATTAATTCAGAGCACTATCACTACCATGAGTATGCTCAAAAAATATATGAGCCCCTACCAATGGGGCGCTGTCATGCGCGAATTTATTGGATCATTATTTGTAAAGTTTTGGAGCAGTATCTGGAGCCTTGTCCGCGACGCCCTTGTTCTTGCAATTGGCGCTGAGAAAATTTATGAAGTTGACAAATATGGAACTATTAAACGAGACAGCAATAACCAAAAACTTCCTCGGCTCATCCCTCAATATAGCGTTAATGAGAACGGAGAAGCTGAGAAAAAAATGATCCCCACTAAGTGGTATGGTATTCTTGAAGATCAACAAAGCATCCTCGGACAAATCATGCTTTCAGGAATTGATCAATCAGTCACGAGCACACTACAATCACTTGACCGTTTGTTTTTACGCCCTATTGCAAGCAAAACACTCAATATACCTCGCTGGAAACTATCACACCTCCACTACCGGCTTGCTATGACTGAAATGAGAAATCCGACCAACCAAATAATAACCCCACGAAAACTTGCAGAGTATATAGAACGATCTCCTCAAAAATTTCAGCTCGTTACCTCTGGTCTTCCTTTTAATTTACGTACCATTTTAGGAACCAAGGATACAGAAACACGTCAGAAAATGCTGCAAGTTGCTATCACTAAACATTTGTGGCAAATCTACGAACCTATTTGGGCAGAGTTACAAGGATCAATACAAAAAGCAGTTCCTGGCGCCAATCCGCCAACAGAGGATGCTCTGCGAAATCTTACTGCCATGCCAGACCCCGGCAAAAAAACACGGGCAGCTGCAGCAAAAAGCTTTGCTGATGACGTTATTTCTGAAGCCCTTGAAGTAGGCCGAGACTCTCTAAAGGGCAAACTTCAACAAGGTCCTCTGGGTATGTATATGCTCTATGTAAACCTTGCTCTTAACATTCCTCATGCAATTCTCTCGTTTGATAATCAAGAGAAACCAGAAACTGAACTCAATCTGAAAACACAAGATGGCCGCGTTATACCTGCCTCAGACATTATTAAGGCGGTCGAAATTTGTGAAGCGCTTGCTCGCTATGAACGCCGGGTAAATACTGAATCATTTAAAGACTATACAAAGATACAGCCACGCAGCATAACTATAACTCATCCCGGTGACGCGCAACCTACCACCTATCAATTTAAAGTTGCTCCAATAACTTTAACCCGGCTTCTTGAAGCCCAAGAACGTGGTCTTAAAAAATATCTTCCATTTATGAATGACATAATCCAAGATTCATATGAAGAATACATTATGAAGCTTGTTATGCCACGCCTTATTTTTAACTTGACTCCTGAGGCAGTAAAAAACCAACTCGGCATTCGAACCATAGCTGACGCCGCCTCTGCTATTACGCTCTTTAAACGCTATTACAATATCACTTTTGATGCCTTTGTTATGATCAGTCAAATGCTTGCAATGATTGCAAAATTTGAAGGAAAAGCAAGCTTAGCGGGCCACTATGTTGAAGTTGCAGACATTATAGACAACTTTCTAATCAGTATTAGTCGTCTCATCGCATCTGTTCATCCTACCCAGCGAGATAACTGGGAGCTACGACTTGGCCAATTTGTTGGCCTTGGAAGCACAAAATTTGGCCACGAAATCAAAAATATAAAAGCATCATTCAAATGGATTTATGAAATCGAAGATTGGTCAAACATTCTTGCCAAGAAAGATCCTTTCAGTGTAACCCAAAAGCAAAAAATACTTGCCGCTATGCGAAAAAGTCGCTATCCAAATCCATTACTCATTACCAACCGTACCGACATACTCAAGTTTCTTAATGAGACTAATCAAAACGAAATACAAACATTACGACAAAGTCTGTTTACTGAAAAATCAACCCAAGCAGACCTTGCATATGCTCTCCGCATTCAAAAAGAAAACAAAAAGCTCCCCGAGTACCAAGAAAACGTACTCATGTCTTTAAATGAACTAACACAATTAATACGCAATTGGTATAAAGGCAAGTATACTTCAGAAATCCGCCCATCCGCGGTCAGCTCTAACCCTACCGAAGCTCCAGCAGCTCCTCAGCCGGCTGCAGCTCGCACCCACTCTCCTGCCCTTGTAAAAGAAATAACCGAACGCGCAATGGAGATTATTCTCCATACATTTGGTCTCCTATCTAGCAACACCCAAAACAAACAAGAAGACTTCTTTACTGCAGCAACGCAAAAAACTGTACGCGCTGACAACACACTGGAGCAAGAACTCAAACGATTCAAGTCCAATATTAATGATCCTCTTCTCCAAAGCATCGCACATATCCAAAAAGGCTTGGGTGCTATTCATACACTGTACTCAAATTATGGGCTTAAAGAGATTACTGCTGCACTTGATGCGCACTACTATGCAACGGGAAAACGCTTAAATGATATCCCTCTCAAGCTTCTTGCGCGAATTGCCACAAAAGAAAGCATGGCTCACTTAGTCGGTCGCGGTGCAGACTATTTACTCAACAGAGCAATTCTAACCCCACTCCTTGGCAAAATTAACCAATTACAAGAAAATGGCTTAATGATAGCACCAGGACTTGATCAAATGGTCCAGCAGCAACTCAGCATGTTTATTGGTGGAGCAGGCGGAAAAACAAACGCCTACCATGCTGCACGTTCTATTATTAGAAACATCTTTGATTATGGTAGTACCGCACTCAGTGGTAGCAGCCTGGCCTCAACAGTTACCTCAAAATTTACCCCAACCTCTCTTGGTGGCCTTCCCGGTGTGGCTGAACATCAAGAACTTATGCTCCATGCAAAGATGATTGCAAAAAGTGGTCGCACCCCAACACCAGAAATAGCTGCTCGCCTTAAACGAGCAGGCATAGATCCAAACAACCTTCCAAAAGAAGAATTTGAAGATGATGAAGAATTTGACGAAGAAGATAGCGGCCAAGACGAAGTACCAGAACTTTCTCCCGCTCTTAATAAACTCTTCCAAGAGGCAAACGCTATCGCGCAAAAAGAAGGGCCTGAAAAGGCAAAAACCTATCTCTCAGAACAGTTTAAAAAGCTCTCAGCAGAAGATAAAGCTATCCTTAAAAAACATGGGTTTGAGGAATAACAACAAGAGCCAAGCGTATTCAAAAAATTGACTCTAAAAGCACCTATTGTGTCACCGAAGAAAGTCGTCATCGCGAGCATAGCAACGCGATCCAGTACTATTAATGATGATTATCCTGGATTGCCCAGTCGCCGCCTGCTATGACAGGCAGGCTTTCGTCGCTTCGCTCATCGCAATGACCAGCCGACGCTCTTTGAGCTATGGCTGGCAGGCGGCCTGCGAACTTGCTTTATATCCTATGCTTAAAAAGCAATATTTTGAACTGATGCTGCTTTAATCCAATGCAAATAAAAAAAAGAAGGCGAGATTTTTAAAAATCTCGCCTTTTACAATTTAAAGGGAATACTACTTCGGAAACTGTTCTTATAACGTACACCACACCTAAATAATTATAAGAACCGGGTAAGTAGCACTCCCTAGTTTGCGTACCAGCACACGCGTCTCGCATCCCCCACAGCCGTACAAAACGACACGCGTGCACTGATTCGATTTTCAGACCAGCTACATGCTCTTAGCTCAATAAGTAACACATAACTATATTATAATTTTTATACCCTGAATAATGCAGGCAACCAAAATTTTGGCTGCATTATGTAAATAACTATATAGGTTTTTTTTTAACTTGTCTATACGTAGAAACAAATTTTATTAAACATCTTTAAAAATTATCTGTATGAAATCTTATACTCAATGTGAAACTTTTTCAAGTTGTTTTTTTACGCTACATCGCATTACAGCGTATAGCGAGTCGTTATCACATATCATGGCACATTAAATCTGCAAGAGCGATCCGCCCCGCTCGCACCAACTCGAGTCCCTGCTTTGCCAGCGAATTCATACCATTTGCTTCGGCGCATTGTTGAAAATCTTGCTGCGTTGACGATTCATTATACAGCAGCTCAATCGCGGCAGAATCACACTGCCATAATTCACCAATCACAATCTGACCTTCGTAACCAGTAAATTGACATGATACACACCCCGCCGTACTGCCTGTATGCGTTAAAGTACTCCCATGGAAACGAACCCACGCAGACTCTGCTTCAGATACCGGCACCAAAATCTTGCAATGCCCACAGAGCGTACTCAATAAGCGCTGAGCCAAGACCCCCTTTAATGCTGATGCAATAAGATAGGGCTCAATTCCCATCTCACGAAGCCGAATAGGCACAGCACTTGCCCGCCCCGTATGAAGCGTGCTTACAACTAAATGCCCTGTTAAGGCAGCTTCAATAGCACTCTTAAGCGTATCGGCATCTCGCAACTCACCAATAAGAACAACATCAGGGTCTTGGCGCAATATAGAACGAATAGCAGTAGCAAAACACAGTGACTTACTTTCATCAATCTGAGTCTGGGTCACATGCTGTATACGATATTCAATAGGATCTTCAAGCGTAACAACATTTTTCCGTGCACGATCAACTGCTTGAAGCACAGCATACAACGTAGTCGTTTTACCGGCCCCGGTTGGACCAGTTACCAAGAATAAGCCTTGGGCCTCCCGCGCAACAGCATACAGTGCTGCCAGAATTTTACCTGAAAATGGCAAGGCATGCAGCTGCATAGTGTCATAATGACTCCCCAAAAGCCTCAGCACAACCTTCTCTCCATATAATGATGGGAAAAATGAAGCACGAATATCAATCGATTGACCCTCATGTACTATACGGACAGCGCCATCTTGTGGCCGATTCTGCTGCGTAATATCAAGCCCCATAAGCACCTTGAGTCGCGAAATAACCTGCAATGCTTGCCAGTGCGCCAGCGAAACACCATCCCTTAAAACACCATCAATTCGCAACCGCACTCCAACATCGTATTCATACCATTCAATATGAATATCAGATGCCCCTTTGAGTATCGCGATAGAAAACAAATAATCAACCAAGAGTGATGTACTCTGAGGTGTCGGCTGATGCATACCATAGGAAACAATAGAATACCGCCCTCCGTTCACGCGTTCACCCAATCATATGTCCTATAATAAATCCTATAAGCGCACTTACATACCAGCTTGCATGAAGCCGACATTCTGCATACAACTTATATCCAACTACTGAAAAATCATGCAAGGACCGAATATGTACAAAATCACGAATCACATCCCAATGCAAAGAAATAACCCCCAGATACTCACCCACCGCAAAAACGCACGCCACGCCAATTAATACTCCTACTACATACCCCGCATACCGCTTAATTAAATATCCAAGGGCAGTACCAAGCAAAAGCCATGCTCCCATAACGGCAAGGCCAGATGCTCCGCCTACCACGTTAAACCAATACTCAAGACTTATAAACCGCTTCCATGAAACCGGTACCGGTTGAGTAGCTGCATGTGGAGCAAGCGCCCCTTGCGTAGCCACTGACATACCCACTCGTGACGAAACTAATTTTGCCATTATTGCCCTTTACAAAATTCCCATTATGATGCGATACGGAGACAGAGAAGAAAACGTATTTTAGTCTAGAGTGCTTCAACGCCATACAACGTATTATTGAGCGTTAACTTTATACTAAGCTAATGCGATTTAAGCTTAACAGGACAACAAAAATCATTACTATATTTTACAAAAAATGATGCTATACTAACCGCTCATTACCCGTATTTAAACTCTCATAAAAAGGACTGTTCGTGTTAGAATTTTTAAAAATAATGCAAAACACTGGATTAGTAATTCTTGAGTATATGTGTCTTTATTTCCCCTTAATTCTTGGCTCCTACTGCACTATTTCACTTATGAAAATCCCTGATTTAAGCATAGAAGCTGCCTATGTCTGTGGCTCAATAACCGGCGTACGCATGCTCATTCTAACTAATTCGCTGCCTCTCTGGATCTCAATTATCCTTTCATTTGCAAGCTGCCTGGCTGGAGGTATTCTTGTAGGACTGACTTCAAGCTTGCTTACCCATAAAGCAAAGTTTCCTCATTTACTTTCAAGTATTCTTACTACCGGTATCTTCCATGGGATTAACCAATTTCTTCTAGGCACTTCTAATGTCTCCATAACCTCACGACGTAATCTAATTGGGCTTTTCAACTTTATACGTCGCTACCCAGAACTTCCTACCTTATTTGTAGCCGCAATTGTTATTGGCATTGTTGGATATCTCTTTCTACGCACGCAGCTAGGAATTTCGCTTTCTGTCTACGGAAACAATCCACGTTTTTTTGATAATTATGGCATCTCTGCTCGATTCATTTTTATTACTGGTGTAATGATCAGCAATGGCTTGGCTGGGCTTGCTGGATTTTTTGATGCACAATCCAGTGGGTTTGTTGATATTAATATGGGATCACAAAAAGCATTGTTTTGTATAACATCTATTATCCTTGGTAAAACATTAGTTGCATCAAAAAAACCTTCTTCTATATGGGTACCTATTGTAGGGAGCTTAAGCTATTTTTGCATCCAACAATTCTTACTCAAGATCAACTTCAATCTCAAATATTTCACCATGGTTAACTCATTGATTGTGGCAACAATTCTTATTATTAATCATCAACAATCACGATCTAAAACAAATCATTTGGGGGTGTAATATGAACAAAAATTTTAGCATACAAAACCTCAGGTTTCGATTTGATGAAACACTCCCACAATGGCTTTTTACCGGAGCACACTGCCTTTTTAAACAGAATGCTCTTAACTTTATTCGCGGCAAAAATGGATCCGGCAAGTCAACCTTATTTCGAATCCTTACCGGCAGACTTGAAAATCTTGAACAAGTATCAGGAACAATTACCCTTGATGGCACCACATGGGATCTTGCAAACCAAGAAGACCGCAGCTTTCTCACATCACATATGCGACTTGCTCCTCAAAAGTTTGATCAAATGCTTGCCGACCAATTTACCTTTCCTCAAAATCTTCAACTGGCCTCTCTTCCGCAATATCCAGGACTTGTGGCTTTTAAAGAAACAGCAACAATCCCTCCCCTTGTCGATCGATTTGGCATTGATTATACCGTCCCCGTTGGCATGCTTTCAGGCGGACAACGACAAATTCTTGCAATTCTTATGGCACTTCAGAAATCAGCTTCTATCCTCCTCCTTGATGAGCCGACAGCAGCCTTGGATGATAAAAATTCCAGTATGGTAATGTCGTTCTTAAGCGAACTTCTTGCTACAGATAAAGATCTAACAGTACTCATTATCTGTCATGACAAAGAGCTGGTTGATACATACGCACACAATCAATACCATCAAATCGAAGTCCATGATGACAATACACGCACTATTGAGCTTAAAACCATCAATTAAGGGATACCTCTTGTATGTTTAATTTTATTAAGAAAACGCTCACCAAAGCGTATGAAGCGGTCACTCAAAAAATTTCTTCACTCTTTACCACAGAAACTATCACCGCAGAAACTCTCCAAGAACTTAAAAAAATACTTCTTGCTGCAGATACTGGGCCCATCATAACGCAGCAGGCAATTACCTATCTCTCCCAAGAACTACACAAAAAACCGCTTTCAGGGGCAGAAATTCAGACCCTCCTCTCAAAATATCTCTTATCATTAATGCCGGCCCCAGCAACCCAGACCACTCATCCTCTCGTTTTAATTGTAGGTGTTAACGGCAGCGGCAAAACAACCTTTATCGGCAAACTGGCGAGCCATTACGCAGCTCACAATAAAAAAGTACTGGTTGTTGCAGGCGATACCTTTAGAGCGGCGGCAAGCGAGCAGCTTGGCGCTTGGGCACAACGTAGCAACGTTACCGCACATAGTGGATCTGACAAGCAAGATCCTTCATCAGTGATTTTTGATGGGTGTGGGATTTTTGAAACACAGCACTACGACCATATCATTATTGACACTGCAGGCAGGCTTCAGACCAAGACCAACCTCATGCATGAGCTGGCAAAAATTCGCCGTGTTATTGCAAAAAGGCTTCCTCACACGCCCATTGAAACATGGCTTGTTCTGGACAGCATGCTTGGACAAAATTGTATTGAGCAAGCAAAACAGTTTCATGAGGCCACACAATTAACAGGTCTTGTCCTCACAAAATGTGATGGTACCGGCAAAGCAGGATTCCTCATCAATATATCGTGCCAGCTACAACTGCCTATAACCTATATTACCTTTGGAGAACAAATTGATGCACTTGCTCCATTCAACACCAAAACCTTTATTAAAGAACTATTGAGCGAAAAATAATGGAAACCATTCATGCCGCATTACACACGGCCACTACCGCGCTTACACACTATCTTACTAATTCGATAAGTGGCCGCCAAGAAGCTCTCTGGCTCTTAATGTACGTACTGAGAATCTCACAAACCGAGCTGTTAACAAGCAAACAACGCACACTTACCCCTGGTGAATACTCCCGCTATACCGATCTCATACACCAAAGAATTTCACTTAATACACCACTCGCCTATCTCATAGGCACGGTCCCTTTCTGCGGCCTCACTCTGAGCATACAACCACCTATTCTTATTCCTCGCCATGAAACAGAAGAACTGGTTAATGAGCTCATAGAAACACTCAAACTCCATCAGGGGCCTCTCAAAATTCTTGATATGTGCACTGGCAGTGGTTGCATTGCCCTGGCACTTGCCTCTCACCTCCCCAGTGCCACAATAACAGGCTGCGATAATGACCCCCAAGCCATAGCGCTTGCTACGAGAAATAAGAACAATCTGGGCCTGAGTAATGTCACTTTTAGAGAATCAGATATGTTTACAAACCTAGCTGGGCAGACATTTGACCTTATCATCAGCAACCCGCCCTACCTCACTCCGGCCGAATGGCACCAGCTTGATGCCGATGTGAAAAACTGGGAAACACCTCATGCGCTTGTTGGAGGAGAATCTGGCCTTGAATACTACGAAGTAATTATCTCTCAGGCTGATAGGTACTTAAGTGGCTTACTCAGACAAAGCACACTTCCAGAACTCGCACTTGAATATGGACACACACAATCAGCAGCACTCAGCACCATTCTTGCACAGCATGGCTTTCAGCCCCCAATACTAAAGCGCGACAGCTTTAATCACTATCGCGCTTTATGGGCATATCGTGTATAAAATTTTTATTTAATCTTGAGCTGGCCCTGACGCTTCTTGTGCTGCTTCTTTTTTAGCCACAGCACGGCCTGCAAGCAAGCGCAGATATTTATCTCGTGCCGATTCTACTGCATACGAAGTACTCTGCATCCCAGAATCTTGATACGCTGCTGATGAAACCGTTCCACCAGTAGGCCTACTGGTATCTAGTGTGGCACCATACGGCACAACCCCAGTTCTTTCATATATCTCAATCGCGCTCTCAAATGCTTGCTCAAGCTCAGGTGCACCACCTTTTTTACGAATCGCTTTTGCAATAATGGGCTTTAAAGCCCATTGAGAAAAAAGCACCCCAATGCCAGCTCCCATTATTACCCCTAAATTCGACGCCCTATCAAACATCAGCCCACACCCTAAAACTCCCCCCAGCGCTGCTCCTAAACCAGCAAATTCTCCTATTCGACGCTTTTTTCGCACGCTATTCCATTGACTTACACCAATACTCTGTTTAAAAGAAGAACTATCAAGTAACGCAAATAACAAATCACTATGTTGAATAAACTTATGGTACATATCTATCCGCTTTTGAGCTCGCTTAAGATGAGAAATAATCACTACTGGAGATAGAACCGCACTAATACTTACACCTATAACTCCACCCAAAGCTATTGAAAAAACTCCTGCAGTACCTGTTCCTCGTAAAGGCCTTCCTCCTGTAAAAATATATGGTGTTGCAACCACAGGAGCAACAGCTAGTGGTGCCGCAACTACTTTCCACATAACCTGACTGATTTTTTGAAACTTCAAAGCTTTCATCAGTTTCTTTTCAAAATCCTCTACGATTGGTTGTACCAAAGCATCAGCAAACATAATACGATCAGCCGAATTCAAAGCAGAATCAAATTTAAAAAATTGTGAAGCAACTACTATTTTATTCAAAACTAAAGGAGCAGGAGAGAGGCCTGCCTGAAGATTGCAACATTCTCCCCACCAACACATTACCACCATAACAATTTTTATTACCCAGCTCAAACGCATATCTTCTCTTTCGGCACATTGTATATAAAATCTTTATTTAATCTTGAGCTGGCCCTGACGCTTCTTGTGCTGCTTCTTTTTTAGCCACAGCACGGTCTGCAAGCAAGCGCAGATATTTATCTCGTGCCGATTCTACTGCATACGAAGTACTCTGCATCCCAGAATCTTGACACGCTGCTGATGAAATCGTTCCACCAGTAGGCCTACTTGTATCTAGTGTGGCCCCATAAGGCACAACCCCAGTTCTTTCATACATCTCAATCGCTTTTTCAAATTCTTTCTCAAGTTCAGGCACCCCACCTTTTTTACGGATTGCTTTGGCAATAATCGGCTTTAAAGCCCATTGTGCAACCCAACCACCTGCCTCTGATGCACTACTCAATACACCAGATGCCTTGTGCTCTATTAATTTCATGATCGCAGATCCGCCAACCGAAGCTCCTAAACCCGCAATTTCAGCAATGCAACGCTTTTTGCGCACAGCACTCCACTCAACAACACCCATCGCTTGCTTAAACGCGGGACTTGCAAGAAGCCCAAATAACATATCAGCATGCTTAATAAAAGTACGATACATAAGAGCTCGCTTTTTGGCACGCTTCCAATGGGGAACAGCCCAGGCAAACGAAAGCCCCGCACTACACAAACCGATTCCCACTCCCCCAGCCCTTCTAGCCAGTAAAACAATGTTTGGCGCAATCCTGTCAAGATACATATCGACGTTTTCCCCTGGTTCCCCCTGAATCACACGCTCAACTACCAGGTAAGATTGCGCTAGAAAAAACGGATTAGCACACCCCATCGGCGCTCCTATATATCGGCCTGCAATACACGCCGCGGGAACAACCTGAACTTTCCAAATAATTTCATTAGCTTTTTGCAGCTTTGCTGCAGTAATTAATTTTTTCTTAAATGCTCCAACTGTTGGCTGCACCAATGCATTAGCAAACATAATTCTTTCAGCTGAACATAACGCAGAATCAAATCTAAAAAATCTTACTATGTTCTCAACCTTCAATTGCCCAGATTTATAATCAAGCCGATCTGCTGCTACCGCTTGCTCGATAACCGCGAGGCCCCTCTGACCTGGTTCAAGCCCGAAAACACCATTGCTACACGATATCGAGGCAACATTTATTATACTAACTGTGGCCACACACAGCACCAGAAATCGCATATTCATAATGATTCCCTTTACTAAACTGACTGTAATAGATTTTATTATACAAAAAAAATCATGCAATTCAGTATAATTTATTAAAACAGGGAAGGGAAGTATGAGGAAAACTCATACTTCCCTTCCCTGTTTTTGATTCGTTTTAACGACCCGAATACAATGACTTTGATGATTCACTATCACCAACACTCTGTACCTCCGACCGAGGTCGAGGATCGATTTGTAGCATTTCCATCTTGCGATACAGAGTACTTCTCCCTATCCCCAAGACCCGCGCTGTATGAAAATAGTTGTATGACTGCTCTTCCAGAACGATCTCAATTAAGCTTTTCTCAACTTGGCTAATAAGCAAAGGATAAATATTACCCGACTCAAATTGGCCAATACTCCGCACCATTCTCCGAACAGTACTCTTAAAGAAATCGGTCATTGGTTGTTTTGACATTCCACTCATACTCTCTCCAACAGTTCTGGCCATAGCTGGTAACGCTTCAAACGCTATGCAGTATCTAGAGAGCAATTTTCTAACACAGTAAATGAAGAAAAACAACAGAATATCATGAGGCTAAGCGCATCATGATTTCATGGATAGAAAAAAATGAACCATGTTTTACACGCGTATCAAAAAATGCAAGCGCCTCATACCGCGCCTGAAGAGCTGCAAGATCATTTTTCTGCCATCCAGATTGCATAAACAATGGAGGCAATCTATAACTCATCCCCCGTGCTCGTGTTTGCTGCCCACGCTGCATATACCAACACACCCAATATGCACGCCAGCACTGCTCAGTCCAAAAACTAATCCAGAACATGTCACTATACATATCAGAAACCGCAGCCCATTTTTCAAAAAAAAGTGGCCAATCATTCTTAAAAAACAACTCGGTAATATGCTGCAGTGTTACTTCATGAGGAAGCAAAGTTTGCAAGAATGCAACCGAATCATCTCGCCTTTTGAGAGGAGTATACCCAACATGTACCAGCATTTGCATGATGACATCGAGCGAAAAAAGAGACCTTGGAGGAATAAGTTGTAAAGAATCGAGAACCGCACTGCTCCGCTCCATTCCCAACATCTGTGCGCATACACTAGCCTCACTACCCCGAATGATTGCAGGTACTACAAAGCACCGACAGCCCACATACTCGCTTCCTTGCTCTTCAGCAACAACCATCCAAACAGTATGCGGCCCCCCATACTGTTTCAAAAATTGAATCACTTGTTGTCGCAGCTTAGTACCTTTAGCAGACACTGGTGGCAGACTACACCAATACACCCGCGTAGTACCTAAGAATGATTGCGAAAGATCAGCGGCCCATACTGCAAACTCTTGAGTACTTGTAGGAAACTGAAGCATCAGACAACCATATTTCTGACGAACATAATACCAAAACAGTCCGCTTTGCTCTGAGTCTGAAACTATAACAGAAAGCCCAGGTGCTGCCCACTGCTTCTGTATCTCCTGAATCGCATTATGCCACTCCATAGAAGACTCCTCTCACGCTACCGGTGATATGCACATCATACAAAACAGCAAAACCTATGAGGGTTTTGCAAAACACTCCCCCCGTCATTGCAAGAAGCGAGGCCATGAAAGCCTGCGCGTCATACCACGCGGCGACTGGGTAATTCAGAAAAAATATAGGTGAAGCAATCATTCCAACTCCTGCCAAAGACGTTTCATAGAGCTCAACACCGTAATGAGATTTAGCATGTATTCAGAACGCACAACCTATTACAACGATAATAAATCCACCACAGCGTTGCAAGACCACTCTTTTAAAGTAACCAGCGCATCCCATGACAGAGGACCTTTTTCACCAGTAGCCTGCAATTCAAGCAGATCTGCAGACTGAGTACAGACAAACAGTACATCTGCTGTTGCACGTACATCTTCATCTTGGTTTAAATCAACACAATACAATCCATCAACCACCCCCGCTGAAATTGCAGCAATAGGAGTACTTGTGACCGAATTTGGAACAATCCCCCGCTCTTTCCATTGAGCAAGAGCCCTCACCAGAGCAATACTTGCAGCAGTTATACAAGCCGCCCGTGTTCCTCCATCAGCCTGCAATACATCACAGTCAATCATAATAGTCCGCTCCCCAAGAGCATCAACAGTTGTTACACTCCGCAAGCAACGCCCAATTAAACGAGCAATTTCTATACTGCGACCCTGTTTTTTTAATGTTTCAGACTCGCGCTGGGTACGAACACGTGTTGAGGTGGGGAGCATTGCATATTCTGCAGTAAGCCAGCCAATCCCTTTTTTACGCATAAAAAGAGGAACTCCCTTTTGCAAGGTCACAGAAACATGCACCCGCGTATTACCAATGCTTAAAAGCACTGAGCATTCAGCATACCCAAACTGATTATATTGTAATGAAACAGGCCGCACCTGTTTACAAGTGCGGCCATCTTTACGAACATTTGTAAGAATGTCTGTATGCATATTTCTCATACCGTCTGATTACTTTTCATTCGGCGCAAGTTCAGGCGCAAACAATTTAATACGTCCAGTTTCTGGATCAGATGAAACAACTTTCACCCGCAACACATCATTTACTTGATATTGTTGCGTTAATGTTTTTTGTTTATCCTTTGCAATACTAGAAACATGCAATAAACCGTCTTTACCGGGAACTAACTCAATAAAAAGTCCAAATTCAGCAAATCGCTTAATGACACCATTGAATACTGCACCATCTTGAATATCACCAACAAGAACACGAATCCACTGCTCAGCACGACGTGCCGCAGAAGAATCTTTTGCGTAAATGCGTACCGATCCATCATCTGCAATATCAATTTGCGTATCTGTTTGAGCGATAATTTCTTTAATCACTTTACCAGATGGTCCAATAACTACACCAATCTTATCTACCGGAATATTCAATTGTGTTACTTTTGGCGCGCGGTCAGAAATTTCTGCACGCGGTGCACTCAAGGTCTTACGCATTTCGCTTAAAATAAATTCACGCGCTCTTTTTGCTCGCACCAAAGCGGTATGAAGCAATTCACGAGATAAACCTTTTTTAGCTTTAATATCCATCTGAATAGCACGAATACCTTTGTCAGAACCAGTTACTTTAAAGTCCATTAGCCCAAGAGCATCTTCTGAACCAAGCAAGTCAGTCAATACATGATACTGGTCTGATGAATCTTTAATAAGACCCATTGCAATACCGGCAATCATTTCTTGAATAGGAACCCCTGCATCCATCAACGCAAGTGTTGTTGCACACACGGTAGCCATTGAAGAAGAACCATTACATTCCAAAATATCAACAACTGCTCGAATGGTATATGGAAAATCAGTTTGCCCTGGAATCACTTTAATAAATGAATTCTCAGCCAAGTATCCATGACCCACTTCACGACGACCAACACTCCGTACTGGACGCGCTTCACCAACAGAAAATGGCGGGAAATTATAATGAAGCATAAACGAGCGCTCTTGCACCCCTTCTACCAATTTTTCTACTTTTTGAGCATCTTGTGCTGTTCCCAGGGTCACACAGGCAATTGCTTGCGTTTGACCACGTTGAAATAATGCAGAACCATGCACTTGAGGCAATAACCCTACTTCTGAACTAATTGCACGGACATCATCCATACCGCGACCATCAAAGCGGTTACCTTTTGCAATGATGACATCAGGCAATTGCTCTTTAACCGCTGAATCAAACATAAAGTTGAGCACCGACTGAGGAATCTTATATTCCTCAATAGCATGAGCAAATGCAGCATGAAAAGCTTCTTTTTTATGTTTTAAATGTGCTGATTGTTCTTGCTTGCTCGCACCAAATAATGCTGCAGGAACTTGCTCTTGAGCAACCCATGCGCTTACTTTAGCTTGATGCTCATGCCAATTATATGAACGCTCAACAGCAACCTTTTGCTTACCGCTCTCAGCAATAATCTCATCTTGCCACACTACTTGCTTTTTAATCTCTTCATGAGCAGTCAAGAAAATGTCAACCATCTCATCTTCACTAAGCAGTTCACAGTTGCCTTCAACCATGCAAATACCATCACGCGTTCCCGCAATTAAAATATGTACATCGGATGTAGCAGCCGCTTCAAGACCCATATTAAATACTAAAGAACCATCTATCCGTCCTACAAGAACGGCGCCAACAGGCCCCAAAAATGGCATGTGCGAAAGTCCCAATGCTATAGACGATGCTATAATAGACATCACCGCAAGAGGGAAATTGCCATCTGCTGAATACACAGAAACCATCAATTGCACTTCATTAAAAAACTCAGAAGGGAAAAGTGGTCGCACTGTACGATCAATAACCCGAGAGGTTAACACTTCTGTATCACTCAAACGACCTTCTCGTTTGATGTAACCACCAGGAATTCGCCCAGCTGCAGAAGTCTTCTCACGATATTCAACCGTTAAAGGAAGAAACCCCATAAAATCACGTTCTTCTTTACTTGTCACGGCCGTGGCAAGAACAACGTTGTCGCCAGATTTTAACCATGCAGACCCATCAGCCTGACCAGCAAACTTGCCAATCACTACTTCCAGACCGCCCCCTGGTATTATAAAAGTTTTACTCATGTATAACCTTATTCATTATAAATTCTACTAACTTGAGTTTTTGCGCATAATACTCTGTAAAACGCCAAAAACCCTCACGAGCACGTTTTTATATTAACGCGCTGTTCGTGCTAAATATTTGGTAAATGCACGTCGACGACCAAGCAACAAAGTTAATCCACGATGCGAGTGCTTATCTTTAGGAAATGCTTTTAAATGTTCAGAAATCTGAGCAATACGACGATCAATCAGCGCTATTTGAACTTGACATGATCCTGTATCGTGCTCAGAGATTGCTGCATTTTTAATAATCGCTTGTTTTTCTTCTTTGGTAATTATCATCTGTTTATACCTTACATAAACTACGGTTTGTTCTCTATTCTGTAACGTTTTGGTAGGCGCGAGCGGATTCGAACCGCTTACCTCTGCTACGTCAAAGCAGCGCTCTACCAAGTGAGCTACGCGCCTACACCTACTTTTTTATGCACGCTCAAGTGAAATCTCATCGAGACTCATTTCCAACTGCTCTTCTTCACGAGCTTGACGCTCAAGAGTCGATACATCTTCACCTAAATGGGCCAATCGAAACGAAGCCACTCCGGTACCAGCTGGAATTAACTTACCAATGATAACATTCTCTTTCAATCCATACAAGTAGTCGATTTTACCTTCAATCGCTGCTTCAGCAAGTACCCGTGTTGTTTCTTGGAACGATGCTGCAGAAATAACACTGTCAGTACCCAGAGAAGCTTTGGTAATACCCATCAAGATTGGACGAGCTGTTGCCGGTTTCTTTCCTTCAACCTGAATGACTTCATTCACACGATGGAAATGAACTTTATCAACACGATCACCAACAATAAAGTCAGTATCGCCTGATTCAACAATACGAACTTTCTTAAGCATTTGACGAATAATCAACTCAATATGCTTATCGTTAATAATAACACCTTGTAGTGCATATATTTCTTGAATTTCTTTGACCAAATACTTTTGAAGCTCATCTGCACCAAGTACACGCAAAATATCATGAACATTCATGATACCAGCAGTAATAGGATCTCCTACAGAAACACGATCGCCATCTTCAACGTTCAAATGTTTTGCTCGTGGCACGCTGTATTCAAAAATTTCACCTTCATCTGTTTGCACGGTGAGTTTACGATTTCCACGGTACAAACCTTCAAATTTCACAATACCATTCGCTTCACTGATAATAGCAGTATCTTTTGGAATACGTGCTTCAAACAGTTCAGCAACCCGTGGCAAGCCACCGGTAATATCTTTGGTTCGTTGTTCTTCCCGATTTAACTTTGCAAGAATCGTACCTGGCATAATGCGTTCACCATCTTCAACGTACAAGTTCGCTTGCGTAGAAAGATAATATCGTGCAATTTCCACACCATCATCACTCAACAAAGTAACACATGGCTGACGCTTTTCGTCTTTACGTTCCAAAATAACTTTACGAGACTTCCCAGTCGTTTCATCAAATTTATCTTGATACGTAATATTTTCGACCAAGTCAGAGAATGCAACAATACCAGCTTTGTCAGACAAGATAACTTTACTGTTCGCATCCCATTCCGCCAATTTAGCACCAGCAACTACTGCTTGATTATCAACAACTGAAAGAACAGAACCATACTCAATACGATACGTATCAAGCTCGCGACCATCTTCACTCAACAGCACCATGCTACCTTTACGGCCAACCACAATGCGCTGATTATCAGAGCCACTTACAATCTCAATATTCTTAAACAAAATTTTACCATTCGCAGATGCTTTGTGCATATTTTGTTCAACAAGACCACTCGCCGTACCCCCAATGTGGAACGTTCTCATGGTCAACTGAGTACCCGGTTCACCAATAGACTGTGCTGCAATAATACCCACAGCCAAACCAATCTCAACACGCTTACTTGTTGATAAATCAAGTCCATAACATTCTACACAAACACCACGACGAGCATGACACATCAGCGTAGAACGAACAGGCACTTCAACAACAGCAGATGTTTTAAGACGTTTTGCAACTTCAGGTATTACAAGCTCACCTTGCGATAACACTTTGACTCCGTTGATAGGATCAAATACATCTCGCGCTACAACACGGCCAAAGACACGTGCTTCTAGTGGCTCAAGAATATCTCCTGATTCACGCAGGTCAGTCATCGTAACATATCCCATAGACTGACAATCACGCTCAGTCACTACAACGTCTTGCGCTACGTCAACCAATCGACGAGTTAAATAACCAGAGTCAGCTGTTTTAAGCGCTGTATCAGAAAGACCTTTACGAGCACCGTGAGTAGAAATAAAGTATTCAAACACGTTCAAGCCATCTTTAAAGTTAGCAAGAACCGGTGTTTCCATAATTTCCCCCGATGGTTTTGCCATCAAGCCCCGCATACCACCCAGCTGACGAATCTGCTGTTTAGAACTTCGCGCACCAGAATCAAGCATCAAGAATACCGGATTAAAGTCAGAACGAACACGTCCTTCTTCATTCATATATTCTCTACGATCTTGCTCTTGTAAAGCACTAATCATGTGATTTGCGACGTCATCAGTTGCACGCGCCCATGTCTGAATTACCTTATTATGACGCTCACCATTAGTAATGGCACCATCAGCATACAGCTTTTCAATGCGCTCAACTTCTTTATGCGCTTTGCTTACTAATTCTTTTTTCTCTTCAGGAATAATTAAATTGTCTACCGACAATGAAAGCCCTGCTTGTGTTGCATTATAAAAACCAAGTTTTTTAATCTTATCCAAGAATATAACCGTTGCTTCTTGTCCATATTTGCTATAAACACGAGAAACAAGTTTTACAATGTCTTTTTTCTTTAATGCACGATTACACCAATCAAATGGCGCGCCAACAGGCATTGTTTCATATACAAGCACACGACCCACTGTTGTTTCTATCATCTCACCCGCATGACGAAGATTAATGAGAGCATGCACAGCAAGTACATTGCGTTGGTACGCTGCAATAACTTCTGCTATTCCAGAGAAAATCAACCCTTGTCCTGGTACATTTTTACGTCCCTTGGTGATGTAATATAACCCAAGAACCATATCCTGCGCCGGAACCATAATTGGCTTACCATTTGAAGGAGATAAAATATTTTTTGTCGACAACATCAACTGTGCCGCTTCCTGTTGCGCTTTTAAGCTCAAAGGAATATGAACCGCCATTTGGTCACCGTCAAAGTCTGCGTTAAATGCAGAACATACAAGTGGATGAATTTTAATAGCTTTACCTTCTACAAGGATAGGATAAAACGCTTGAATACCAAGACGGTGCAATGTTGGAGCACGGTTCAGAAGTACTGGACGATTTTTTACTACCGCTTCAAGTGCTTCCCATACTTCAGGCACCATGTCTTCAACCATTTTTTTAGTTACACGCAAGTTAGGCGCTAATTCACGACGCTGCAACTCGACATACACATATGGTTTAAACAATTCCAGCGCCATCAACTTTGGCAGCCCACATTTATCCAATTGAAGCTCAGGATCAACCACAATAACCGAACGTCCTGAATAATCAACACGCTTACCAAGCAAGTTTTGACGGAAGCGACCTTGTTTACCACGAAGCATTTCGCTCAATGATTTTAAAGGACGTTTATTTTGTCCACGAACTGGCTGGCCACGACGACCATTATCAATCAACGCATCAACAGATTCCTGCAGCATACGTTTTTCGTTTTTTACAATAACGTCAGGAGCATCAAGCTCAATCAAACGACGAAGTCGGATATTACGATTCAGTACACGACGATATAAATCATTCAAGTCAGAGCTCGCGAAACGGCCACCTTCAAGAGGAACCAATGGACGCAAATCTGGCGGAATTACCGGCAATACTTGCATCACGATCCATGCAGGATTGACGCCTGCTTTGTGCATACGAGATAATACTTTAAATCGTTTACCCAATTTGTGGCGAACAGCAATCGATGTTGTTTGCTCAAGCTCCTGCTCAAGTTTACGCATCTCAAATTCAAGATCGAGCTTGAGAAGCAATTCTTTAATAGCCTCAGCTCCCATATCTGCTTTAAACATAATATCATCAGTATTGGCACGAACGTAATCATCGTACTCCATACTGGTTAACAATGTTTTAAATGGGTATGGCGAATTTCCTTGATGTAGAACAATGTAACTATCAAAATAGGTTACACGCTCAAGGTCTCGGACCGTCATATTTAAAATCATACTCAAATGACTTGGAATCCCTTTTAAGAACCAAATATGACATACCGGTGAAACCAAGTTGATGTGCCCCATACGCTCACGACGAACGCGCGCTTGAATTACTTCAACGCCACACTTTTCGCAGGTAACACCACGGTGCTTCATTCGCTTATATTTACCGCAGTTACATTCCCAGTCTTTTTGAGGACCAAAAATACGAGCACAGAACAAGCCATCTCGCTCTGGTTTGAGCGTGCGATAGTTGATTGTTTCAATCTTTTTCACTTCACCATACGACAGAGCGCTTACACGCTCTGGTGATGCAATACTAATACGAAGCGCGTTAAAATGAGCCGTGTTAACGTACTCTTTAAAACGCTCGAAAATTTTGTTATTCACCAACTTGCTCCTTATTCGTCCTGAACAATTCAACCGCTAAACCAAGGCTCTGCAATTCTTTTACCAATACGTTAAATGACTCTGGAATACCAGGCTCTGGCACTTCATCACCACGAACAATAGATTCATACGCTTTTACCCGACCATTCACATCGTCAGATTTCAACGTCAACATTTCTTGCAAGGTATACGAAGCTCCATGTGCATATAACGCCCATACTTCCATTTCCCCGAGACGTTGCCCCCCAAACTGAGCTTTACCGCCCAATGGTTGTTGAGTAATCAAGGAGTACGGTCCAACAGAACGCGCATGCAATTTATCATCAGCCAAGTGATTCAATTTCATCATATAGATACAACCGACAGTCACTTTTTGCTCAAACATATCTCCGCTTAATCCATCAAATAATTGATAGGTTCCATCAGAAGATAATCCGTGCTCAGCAAGTAAAGGAGAAATCTGTGTATGATAATTAGCACCATCAAATACCGGTGTTTCATATGCCATACCACGACGCGCAATAGTACGCGCTAACGATTCAACCGCTTCTTTGCCACCTGTTTCTTCAAGATCTGCAACTGTTTGCTTGTCATACAACTGAACCAATCGATTCTTAATTTCTGCATACGCCATAGTATTTACTTGCGCAGCAAGTTGAGAACCAATTTTCTTGCCAGCCATACCAAGCAATGTTTCAAGCAATTGACCGACGTTCATACGACCAGGTACCCCCAGTGGATTCAATACTAAATCAACTGAAGTTCCATCAGCCATATACGGCATATCTTCGGTATTCACAATACGAGACACAATACCTTTGTTCCCGTGACGACCAGCCATTTTATCACCAACAGACAAGTGTCGTTTCATTGCTACGTATACACGCACCATTTTAATAACACCTGATGGTAAATCATCGCCTTTACGTAATTTTGCTATACGTTCTTCTTTTAACGCTGCAATAACTTGCTCTTGGCTTTGAAGCACTTCTTCGTATCGTGAAATACGCTCTGTTACTTCTTTGCTTGTTACTTTAATAGCAAGCAGTTCAGGCATAGTCATTGGTGCAAGCTGAGCTAAAGAATATTTCTTCGGATCAACTTGAGTCAGCAATCGTTCAATTTTTCCACGAATTGCATCATGCAAAATACGCAATTGATGACCGTAGTTTTCTTCAATTTTTGCCGTCTCTTTTGCTACAATTTCTTTATAACGCTTATCTTTACGAATACCGCTACGAGAGAAGATTTTCACATCGACAACGGTTGCTTCAATCCCAGGTGGGACTCTCAATGATGTGTCACGTACTTCACGTGACTTTTCACCAAATATCGCTCGCAACAATTTTTCTTCAGGAGAAACTTGTACGTCACCTTTGAGTGTTACTTTTCCAACCAAAATATCACCAGGCTTTACACGACTTCCAACATACACGATACCGTCATCATCAAGCGCTTCAAGTTCTTTTTCACTTACGTTTGGAATATCTTTAGTAATCTCTTCAGCACCAAGCTTCGTATCACGCGCTTCTACAACAAATTCTTCAATATGAACAGAGGTAAATACGTCATCAATAACTAATCGCTTGCTTGCCAAAATAGCGTCTTCAAAGTTATATCCGTGCCATGGCATAAATGCCATTAATACGTTTGAACCAAGAGCCAATTCACCACGCTCAGTTGCCGCACCATTGGTCAATACATCACCAAAACCTACGCGCTGCCCAACCGTTACGATAGGTGTTTGATGCACCCACGTATTATGACTTGATCGACCAAATTTCTTTAACTCATAAATATCAACCGGACGAGCAAACCAACGCTCATCGCCGCCTACTTCATCAAGACGAATTACAATCTTATCAGATGAAACATATTCAACAACACCGGCATTGCGTGCTGTCAAAACAACACCTTGTGAAACGCCAATATCTTGTTCCATACCAGTTCCAATCAATGGTGGCTCACAACGAACCAACGGCACTGCTTGTCGCTGCATGTTAGAACCCATCAATGCACGGTTTGCGTCATCGTGTTCCAAAAATGGAATCAACGCTGTTGCAACAGACACCATCTGACGAGGTGATGCGTCAACATAATGCACATCAGCTGCGTCAACGGTAATAATATCACCATCACAGCGCACCTGCACTCTATCAAGCGCAATTCTACTTTGTTTATTTAATGGTGTTACTGCTTGCGCAATATTTTTGCCATTTTCCTGGAAGGCATCAAGGAATACAACTTCATCTTGCACCACTCCATCAACAACAGGACGATAGGTTGTTTCAATAAATCCAAGCTCATTGACACGCGCATAGGTTGAAAGAGATGAAATCAAACCAACGTTCTGGCCTTCTGGTGTTTCAATAGGACAAATACGTCCATAGTGAGATGCGTGTACGTCGCGCACTTCAAATGTTGCACGTTCACGAGTCACACCACCAGGCCCAAGTGCTGAGATGCGACGCTTGTGCGCCATTTCAGCAAGAGGATTTGTTTGATCCATAAATTGTGATAATTGTCCGGTACCAAAAAATTCACGCATAACTGCCGCAAGAGGCTTTACATTCAAGAAATCGTACGGCATTAATGCAGCCGCATTTTCTTGTAATCTAAAGCGCTCGCGAACAATTTTTTCAATACGTGCAAATCCTGTGTACAACTGATTTTCCATCAATTCACCAACAAGGCGCACACAACGATTTCCTAAATGATCAATATCATCAAGTTCACCTTCTCCACATTCACGCAACCGCACTAAATACTTAATAGTTGCAATGATATCATCTTTTGTCAGATGAGTAATGGTATTATCAAGCTTTAAGCTGAGCTTACGATTGGTACGTAATCGACCAACCAAAGTCATGTCATAAAAACGAGGGTTGAAGAAAATATTTTTAATATACTCTTCCATAAGCTGAACAGTTGGAATATCACCAGGACGCAAACGATAATACACTTCACGCAAAGCATCAGCGTAATTATTCACCTTATCTGCGCCTAATGTAAGAGCCATAAATGGAGGAACCACATACCCGCCAGATCGTACTAACTCAATTTCACCGACGCCACCTGATTCAACAATTGCATCAATCTCATCAGCACCTAACGTTTTACCTTGTTCAACAAGAACTTCGCCGGTGACTGTATCAATAATGTCTTTTGCAACAACACGATTTAATACCGTGTTTGCGCGAACGGCTAAACTCTTAACTCCTGCATCTTTCAATGCATCAAGAATTTCAGGAGTAATCCGTTGGCCAACAGTAAACTTGTCAGCAACGCCGTCAGGTAATGCGCCTGCTTCAATTCGCTGACCCAACAATGCTTTTGAAACACTCCGCTCAAAACCTTTTTTCTTCAGCTTAACGACATCAGCTTCATAAAATAATGGCAGAATTTCTTCACGCGCAAATCCAATAGCTTGCAAGAATGTTGTCGCAAGAACTTTTTTCTTCTTATCAATACGAACATACAACAAATCATTGTTGTCAAACTCAAAATCAAGCCATGAACCACGCGATGGAATTAAGCGCGCCACATGATACGGATATCCACGAAAATCTTTAATTTTTTTGCTCAGCGAGAACACAACACCGGGTGCACGGTGAATCTGACTTACCACAACCCGATCAACACCGTTGATCAAAAAGGTCCCTTGGTTACCCAAACGAATCTGCCCGTTAGCATCTTCATGCAAGTCGATCATAACTGGCAAGTCGCAGAAGAATACTTCTTGCTCCTTAATATCCCGCACAATACGCTCACCAGTTTCTTCAGCAACGTCCCAAGTTGTTAACTGCATGCGCACTTTTAATGGAAGCGAATATGTCTTACCACTATAACGACACTCATCAACAGAATACGGCAGCTTAATGCTTACACGAGATGAACATTTTTTACATAATTTGTACCGACGATCTCCCGCATCTTTTGGTAAACGACCCTTGCCTTCTTTTTTTGTTTTAACATCAACCCAGCGATATCTATTTTCGATACCAGTCAATGCTCCACAAACACAAGCCCATTCACCAATTTCATAGCTTACACACTCAAGTGCAATCCGATCATTATAATCGATTGGGAAAATATCACGCAAAACTTTTTCAAGTCCGATATATGCTCGTTCACTCGGCAGATAATCAAATTGAATAAAATCGTTGTATGACTTTGATTGCACCTCGATAAGATCAGGCAGACTTACTACCTGACGAATCTTTCCAAAACTTTTTCTCAATAACGCCGTTGAATTCTGTTTACCAGACATACATGCGCTCCTATAATCCGTACACCAACGCTATGCTGACCACACGACCCTACAACATAGACACCATTATTCACCGCTAAGGATGGAAAAGAGCAGGTAGCACCTCACGTGTCAGTACTACCTGCTTTATTTTTATTAAGTTAACTTTTCAAAATTATGAAAGTTCAACTTTAGCACCTGCTTCTTCAAGCACTTGCTTCATTTTCATCGCTTCTTCTTTTGGTGCTGATTCAGCAACAACAGCAGGAGCACCTTCTGCAAGGTCCTTAGCTTCTTTCAAGCCAAGAGATGTGCAGCTACGTAATGCTTTAATAACGTTAATTTTGTTATCACCAGCTGACTTCAAAGTAACTTTATATTCGTTCTTTTCAGCAGCAGCAGCAACCGTAGCACCTGCAGCAGGAGCAGCAGCTACCGCAACAGCAGGAGCAGCAGCTGAAACACCAAATTCTTCTTCAAGATCTTTGATGAGTTGTGCAAGTTCAATAACAGTTAATTTACCAATTTCTTTTATCATCTCTTTAGACATAATAACGCCTCCCTAAATTCCAATCAACTACGCAGTTTGCTCTTTTACTTCAGCAATACGCTGCAATACATACAGTAATCTCACAATCAACAAATTGAGCAATCGAACAAATTGCGCAATCGGTGCTTGCATAGTACCTAACAGGTGTCCAATCAACACTTCACGAGAAGGAAGCGAAGCAAAGTAAACCATTTGCTCCGTAGACAAAACTTGTGCCTCATAAAAGCCAGACATAACTTTTATGGTCTCGTTAGTTCTAGCAAATTCAAGCAAGTCTTTTGCAACGCCACTTACATCTTTAGTGTTTGCAATAACTAAACCAACTTGCTCTCTTAGCATCTGAGCAAAATCGGTTCCGCCTGGCATTGTCGAAACCGCAAGCTTAAGCAAACGCGCTTTAGCTACACGAAATGACGACTCATTCGTACGCAATTTTTTACGAAGTGCGTGTAATGTTTTTACCTGAGACCCTTGATAGTTTACTAGAAACGCTGCTGACGCGCCTTGTAGCTGCTGGGCCACTTCATTAACGAGAAGCTCTTTTTGACTTCTGTTCATAGCTCAACTCCTTATACAATCCCATCAACTGCTACCAATACCCCAATACCCATTGTCGAAGAAACAGAAATCTTACGAATATACTGTCCTCGCGCTGAGACTGGCTTGCTTGCGACTACTGCGCGCATCAACGCAGTAAAATTTTCAGCGAGTTTATCAACACCAAACGATACACGACCTACTGGTGCATGCAATACGCCGGTTTTATCATTTTTATAACTCACACGACCCTTTTTAAGTTCGGCCACTACTTCTTTTACGTCAAAAGTAACGGTACCAACTTTTTTATTAGGCAACAATCCACGAGGCCCAAGAATCCGCGCAACTTTACCCACAACACCCATCATATCAGGAGTTGCAACCGCTGCATCAAATTCAAGCCAACCACCAAGGATTTTTTCTACTAAATCATCAGCGCCTGTTACATCTGCTCCAGCCGCACGCGCTTCGTCTTCATGCTCACCTTTTGCAAATACAATAACGCGAACTTTTTTACCAAGACCATGAGGGAGTACTACTGCACCACGAACGTTTTGCTCACCTTTTGCTGCATCAATACCAAGAACGATATCAATATCAACCGATTCATCAAACTTCGCATGCGCTGTATCAAGAACTGCTTTTAATGCAGACTTAAGAACAACTGGCTCAGTAAAAGTAACCTTTTCACGGGCCAGTTTATGTTTTTTACCAATATTAGCCATTGTTCACCTGCTCAACTATAAGTCCCATACTGCGTGCAGTTCCTGCAATAATCAAACACGCCGCTTCAAGCGTATGCGCATTCAAATCAGGCAATTTAATTTTTGCGATCTCTTCAATTGCTGCCCATGAAATCTTACCAACAGTCTGCGTCCCTGTCTTGCTTGATCCTTTAGCAATACCAGCCTTTTTGCGAATTAATTCGCTTGCGGGCGGAGTACTTACTACAAATTCGAACGTACGATCGGTATACACAGTAACTTTAACCGGACAAGTTTGACCACGTCGATCAGCTGTTGCCGCGTTAAACTGCTTACAAAATTCCATAGCACTGACACCTTGTGGTCCAAGTGCTGATCCCACTGGAGGCGCTGGTGTTGCGCTACCACCGGCAATCTGCATCTTCAATCTGGCTTTCACCTCTTTGGCCATTGTTGCTCCTTACCTACACTTTTACTTGATCAAAACCCAATTCAACTGGTGTCATTCGACCAAAAATGCTCACCATAACTGTAACACGTTCGTGCTCATCATCAATTCGTTCAACAACGCCGACAAAACCAGAGAATGGTCCTGCAGTAATGTGAACTTCTCCACCCACAGTATATTGAGTGCTATCAGCAGAAACCGATAGACCACCTTCTATTTGCGAGAAGATTCGTTCAACTTCGCGATCGGTTAGAGCCATAGGACTTTCACCACCTAAAAAACGGGTAAATCGCGGCACCATTGTTACTAGTCGATGTGCCTCCCCAATCATCTCCATATTTACGAGAAGATATCCTGGAAAAATTTTTTCTTTTGATGCACCCTGCTCAGAGAACGCACTAATCATTTCACCTTTTGGCACCAAGATTTTACCAAAAAGCTCTTCTGCTTTTTCTTCTTGTATTCGCTTTTCAAGATCAGCTTTTACTCTGTCTTCATATCCAGTATATACCTGAACAACATACCAACGCTTCATCGACACCCTTCAGTCTGACAAACTATCCACCAATAATATAACGAATTGCCGCCGCAAACCCTGAATCCATTGCACCTAGAACTACCGCAAAAAAGAGCGCGAACAAACACACAACGACCGATGACCCGATTAACTCGGAACGCGTTGGCCATACAATTTTTTTAATTTCTCCAAGAACCTCTCTCAGAAAAGAAATAGCCTTTGAAACCGCACTCACCATGGAGATTACCTCTTGTATTATTGATTACTAGTTGCCTTCACTTAAAACATGGCAGGCCAGGAGGGACTCGAACCCCCAACACGCGGATTTGGAGTCCGCTGCTCTACCAATTGGAGCTACTGACCCACGCCTTATTGCACGGACAATTCCAAAGCAATTTGGAGCCCGCGACCGGACTCGAACCGGTGACCTCTCCCTTACCAAGGAAGTGCTCTGCCAACTGAGCTACGTGGGCGTTATATTTTTTCAATAAAACTACCATAATAACTTAGCTAAAACGATCCCAATAAGACTTGTGATGGTCAATCATAAAATGATTTATGAAAAAACGCAAACACGATTCGCATATTTTGATCATTGATTTTTTACTTTTAATACTCTCCACACTAAAAAATGGAGCTGGCAGCAGGATTTGAACCCGCGACCTACTGATTACAAATCAGTTGCTCTACCAACTGAGCTATGCCAGCACCTTTATTTTTTTAATTTTGGAGCGGGAAACGGGACTCGAACCCGCAACCTACAGCTTGGAAGGCTGTCGCTCTAGCCAATTGAGCTATTCCCGCACGACCGTATTGTATACTGTAATGCGTACCTCCGCAATCCACCGCTACATATTATGGTGGGGAGAACAGGATTCGAACCTGTGAAGGCGTTGCCAACGGATTTACAGTCCGTCCCCTTTGGCCGCTCGGGAATCTCCCCGTTACAACGGATAACTACAGGCGAATGAAAACTTCAAAGAAACAAGAGGGTGGATATGATACCGGTTTTATCACGGAATGCAACTACTTTTTTTTATTCCTCAAGCAAGATATCATTCGCCGAAATAACAAGAGGCCTCAAAACCCATCGTAATTCTCGCACTTTTTCATCGCTCATTACGTATAAAAATGTTAATGAAATTAGCCGCTTACAATACATCTCACGTTCAAGCAATGAAGCAATGCGCTCTGGCCACTCAATGCAAATCAATGAATTTGTATCATTTAAATATTCATAAAACCCCAGCGCTTCAAATTCTTCAATGCCGCTAATTCGATATAAATCAAAATGATATATCGTAAGTCCTGCAACTTCATACATTGAAACATATGAATAGGTTGGTGATACCACCGGCACACATACACCATATATTTGGCATAATTTTTGTATAAAAGTTGTTTTACCCGCTCCCAGGAGCCCATTCAAAATAAGTATCGAGCCGGGCGTTATATCTTCATACACAGCAGAAGCAACCTGGCCAAGCTGCTCAAGCGTGTACAGAGTACGTTTTTGCATACTAATCCTTTCTGTTAACCCAATTTCTTACGCATGGCCCTGGCCGCTTTTTCTTTTTTGCTCAAAGCATTTACTCCGCACCGCTGCTTCCCCAAAAAGTCTTTTTCATTTTTATACTGAGGCAAACTTATGCTTCCTTCAATCAGCAATCCATCAACCTCACAAGCCAACGCGCTATCTTCATCTTCGTCACTGCTATATTTAGTGAAATTAATTGCCCCAAAGCGTACTGCGTCATCTTCTTGCTGTGCAAGGCATACCGCAGTAACCATATCCCAAAACTGAGCAACCCCGACGCTGTCGCAGGCATGCACTGCCATGCGTCGCTGCAATTCTCGATCATTGCTCACTAAAATAGCCCCATTTCGAAACTGCTTGCCATACTCAACCAGCACATCATCTGCTTTCCGTCCATGCCCGGCATACATGATAACAATTCCTCTGTGTAGCTCACGAGTCTTGTGTGAAAACATTCCCCCATCAAGCACAACCACAATCTCATGTATATGTTCTTTTTTTAATGCATAATAACGCACAAGACGAGTAAGCAAAAAGGCCATTTCAGCCTCATGCGAAGGAGACTCTCGGGGGAATAAAAAGCGGGTAACATTATATCCATCAACCAAAACCACCATATGAAAAACCACCCATCATTGTATTCAGGTTATAACTTGCGTACACTACTATTGTCATCAAGAGCATAGCAGTTTCGTCCCTCTTTGCAAAAATAAAAGGATCATGGTGCATGGCACATCTTTCGCATATAAAAAGTCGCATATTAACAGTACAAAAGACACAAAAAATCACAAAAGCTATGCGTCTGATTGCTATGTCTTTTTATTCAAAGCTTGAACGGCAACGCTCAATGCTCACTGCGTATCGCAACGCGACCAACACCCTTACCAGTCTTCTTTCTGACGGATATGCGGTCCTTCCAGCCGCATATCAAAAAAAACAATCGACTACCCAGCACAAGTCTGGCGAACACGCCCTAACTATTGTCTGTTCAAGCGCAAAAGGACTTTGTGGCGGCCTGAACAACAACCTTATCCGGTTTTTTGAACGATCATCTATTTCAACACAAACTACTAAGCCATCGCTTATAGCAATCGGAAATAAAGCATGTTCATACCTCAAAGAATCAAACTACGGTACCATTATCGACCGCATACCAGAATATCACTTCTCTACTATTAGTAGCATTGCGCAAACGATTGTTTCTCATATTTGGTCACAAAAAATTCCTTACACCTCGGTGACCATTTTTTACACCCATCTTAAAAACTTTTTTTTACAGGTTCCCAACAAACTTGAGCTCATCCCAATCTCTCTTGAAAAAGCTGATGCAGCAACTGAAAAGCAATCTCTTGCCAATAAAGAGCGGTACCTCTGGGAACAAAATCCTGAAAAACTGGGTGAAGCGTTAGTCAGACAACATTTATATAGTGCGCTGGTACATGCATTATTTAACAATCTTATTTCAGAAAATGCTGCACGTTTTATCGCCATGGATCAATCAACAAATAATGCAAAAAAATACCTTGAAACGCTGAATCTTGCCTATAACAAATCGCGTCAAAACACCATTACGCGTGAAATTGCGGAAATCTCAAGCACGCTTGAATAGCCTCACAATATCGCATACACTACCGACTCACGGTTACGACTACTTTAGTATTCACAAACAAAGGCTACCGACCATGACTCATGCCCCAGAAAATCTCTACATACCTGCAAAAAAGAACCCCGGCCGCCTTGAAGTAATTTGTGGATCAATGTTCTCGGGAAAAACAGAAGAACTTATGCGGCGGTTGCGTCGTGCAGAATTTGCAAAACAAACTGTACTCACCATTAAACATTTAGTTGATTCTCGCGCCCATCATCAGTGCATTCTTTCGCACGATGGCCAAGAACGTTCGGCCCACCCTGTCGACAACACGCCACAAGGCATTCGTAAAATATTAACCCTCGCATCACACAGTATTGACGTAGTTGGAATCGATGAGCTGCAGTTTTTCCCTAAAGAAATTATCCCTATCATCAGCACACTTATTGAGCAAGGCAAACGGGTCATCGTTGCCGGTCTTGACCTTGATTTTAGAGGAGAACCATTTGGTATTATTCCTACGATTATGGCTCTTGCCGATAGCGTAACAAAGCTTAATGCCATATGCAGCAATTGCGGAAAGCATTCTCATTTTTCTCAACGCATCGTTAATGGAGAACCTGCTCGCTATGATGATCCGCTCATGCTTGTTGGCGCAGCTGAAACGTATGAACCTCGCTGCCGCAGCTGCTTTGTCATTAACAAGGTACCAGAAAAAGGAGTGAGTCATGCTGCATAATAAAGGATCACTTGAGGTTATTGTTGGCTGCATGTTCTCGGGAAAAACAGAAGAACTTATGCGGCTGATTCGCCGCGCGGAATATGCCAAACAAAAAGTAGTCACTATTAAACATCGCATTGATAACCGTGTAGATACCACTTGCATCAACTCACACGCAGGGCGCATCCTAATCGCAGCAGCTGCTGATGATATGACCTCAATGCGAGCCGCCATTCCCGATGATGTACAGGTTGTTGCTATTGATGAAATACAATTTTTCCCTCTTGAAGTTCTTGATGTTATTGAAGATCTTATCAACCAAGGTGTTCGTGTGATTGCTGCAGGCCTTGATACCGATTTTCGCGGCGAGCCATTTGGCGTTATGCCTCACGTTCTTACCATTGCCGACCACGTCCATAAACTTACTGCTATTTGTGTGCGATGCGGCAAAGATGCCCGCTTTACCCAGCGGCTGGTGAATGGCAATCCTGCCGACTGGAATGACCCACTCATTCTGATTGGAGCAGAAGATTCATACGAAGCACGCTGCCGCTCATGTTTTAGCATTAATCGTCCAGCATCACGCTATGGCAAAAAATAACTCCCAGCACATCTGCAACAACTGTGGCTTTACCACGTTTAAATGGATTGGCTGCTGTCCTGAATGTAAAGCATGGAATACACTTGAACTTCACACTCCCTCCTCACAGGGCGCTGCGCATACACTCTCTACACACTCCACTACCCCTCTCTATGCGCTCAATGATCTTGCCCATGCCGTATCACTTACCCGCTATACCAGTGGAATTTCTGAATGGGACCGTGTAATGGGCGAGGGCGGCCTTGTCCCCGGCGCCTTTTTAATTATTACCGGTGATCCTGGTATTGGTAAATCAACCCTCCTCCTGCAAGTTGCAGCCGGGCTTGCCCATACGCAACAGGTACTCTATTTTTCATCAGAAGAATCAGGCGCTCAGCTCAAACAGCGAGCATTGCGCCTCAACATAGCACATACCAGCCAGTTACGATTTTCAGACTGCGCCGATTTGCCCACTATTATTTCTACCGTTACCACAGAAAAACCGACCATTATTATTATCGATTCAATACAAAATTGTGTCATTCAAGATGACAATCTCCAAACAATTCCGGGTTCTATAAACCATCTCAAGCATGCTGGGTTTATGCTTATGAATCTTGCTAAAAAAGAGAATATTACCGTTATCATAACGGGTCACATCACCAAAGATGGCCACATGGCCGGTCCCAAGCTGCTTGAACATATTGTTGATGGCGTTTTTTATTTACAAGGGGAAGATCGCTGGCATGTTCGCATACTCCGCGCGGTCAAAAACCGTTTTGGTACTATTGATGAGATAGGTTTTTTTGAAATGGCACCCACCGGCCTACAATCAGTCAGCAACATCAATGCTCACCTCCTCAGCCAGGCTACGTACGCGCCCGGCTCTGCACTGACCTGCAGCCTGGAAGGCACACGACCGCTGCTACTTGAACTGCAAGCACTGTGTATTCCTACTAAATTTAGCATGCCTCAACGCATTGTAACCGGCGTGGACCCCAAACGAGTGGCTCTTATTGCTGCAATTTTGGAAAAGTACCTGCACGTTGAATTCAGCAGTATTGATATCTTTTTTAAAGTGAGTGGTGGCTGCAATATAAAAGAAAGTGCCAGCGATCTTGCCATTGCACTGGCACTTCTCTCTTCATTCTTTAAAATCCCACTTCCCGAGAAGTCACTTGCATTGGGTGAGATTAGTTTAACTGGGCATATTAAACCCATTAGCTATATTGAACCACGCCTCAAAGAAGCGGGAACTTTTGGGCTCAAAACCATTTTCTTGGCCGATGAACAGCAACACCAACAAACACCCGTTACAACAGTACAGCGTTTTAAAAATGTACTGCAGCTAATGCAGCTCTTCCCGGTATAATAGATTCATACGTCAGTTAAGGCATCAACCTCTGCACTCACACCTGATTCGCCTCTATACTTTTTATTAAACTGATTTTTTACACGATCTTTGTACCAATAGCCACCAAGCCTCATAAGTGCAGAGGGCACAAGCGATTGCGCAAAAGATAATGCTGATCGTTCAAGTCTACGTTTTTTATTAGTACGAAAACCTTGAAACGTTTTACTGTTTTTAAAACGCTCAAACCTATTCAAGAACTCAAGTGATGCATTTTTATCAACTACTATCTGGGCAGCAAGTCCCCCAATATTAGCTGCATGCCCCAATCCTTCAACTCCTTGAGCCTGGGTAATCTTTTTTTTGGCAGCTTCAAATTCAGAAAAATCAAATCCATTTTTAGCATTAGCATAATCTTTCATAGCCAACAATGCGTGCGCTTGTTCTTCTTGAGCAACAGAACCTCTCTGCATCATTATTCTCTGATTGAATAAAGCTTTTTCTACTGTAAGACACTTTGCCCAAGCTGTTTCTGACACAGCCAATGCAGTAGTTGCGCTTACTCCAACACACATAGCTAATGCCACAAACACTTTCATATGCATACTCACTGTTTTTTAACCACTTAAAATAAATCTTTTGCAAGCTATTAACAAATAAGATACACAATCCAGAAAGCTCGTACATAGAATCCCCTTAAAAAATCCCCCCCCATTAAGATGAGCTTTTTATAAACTGAAACAAACATAAAAGAATCTGTATGGTGATCACAATGACTCACCATGTAACTACGGGTAGCTTATTAAGCAAAAGCCTGAAAATTATCTCCCCCTATAAAAAACTACTCTGCATTCGTAGAAATGTTTTTTATATTATTCTGCGCAATAGTATGTCCGCAAAAAGCCGCTTTTTCAAACCACTGTACCGCTTGAGCATTATCTTTATCTACCCCATAGCCTTTCCAGTACAGTAATCCAAGATTATTCATTGCATTACTATTACCAAGGCTTGCCGCCTTTTCGAACCACGATTTTGCTTGTGCATAATCTTGCCGAACACCATGAGCACAATAAAATAACATGCCAAGATTTACCATTGCATCGGCACTATTTAAAGCTGCTGCTTTTTCATACCATTCCTTTGCTTTTGCATAATCTTGAGAGAATCCTCGTTTACAGTGGTATGAAGCGCCAAGATTAAGCATTGCTGCTACAGAGCCCCCAACAGCTCCCTTCTCATACCAATAGGCTGCTTGCACATAATCTTGAGCAACCCCTTGACCCTTTTCATATAGCAATCCCAAATTATTCATTGCATCAGCACATCCTAAATCGACCGCTTTTTCATACCAACTTCTTGCCTGTGCATAATCTTGAGAAACCCCTTGCCCAAAATGATAACATATCCCAAGACTAAGTATTGCATCAACATTATTGAGTGCAGCTGCTTGTTCATACCAATTTTTTGCTTGTACATAATCAACTGGAAATCCTTGGCCCATTCCATACAACCTCCCAAGGTTAAACATTGCTTGTGCATTCCCAAGATGCGCCCCTTTTTCAAATAACAAAAGTGCTTGCTCGGGATTTTGCTTACATCCATGCCCTTCTCGATACATCACTCCAAGATCATTTATAGCCTGAGACTCATTTAAAGCAGCTGCTTTTTCATACCACATATGTGCTTTTGCATAATCTTGTGAAACCCCATTTCCATAATGATACATTCTGCCAAGATTATACAAAGCACCAACATCACCAGAAGCTGCAGCTTTTTCATAAGATTTTACTGATGCTTTTAAGCCACCATTACCCATACACCAAGTAGTTAAACATACCCCCATAAGAAAAAATTGAAAAATCTTATATTGCATAAAATATCTCCTTAAATTATGTAAAAATACATTAAAAAAATTTCACAACCTTGGGATTACCAGTTGCTAGGCGTGGCCTATCAAGTGGTAGTCCCAAATATTCAGTCATACTATACACCAGCAGTTGCATAATTCCTGCAACTGCAATAGGACACAACGCGGCCGTAACCGATGGTATAATAAACACAGTATGAGCAAGTGCAATGAGCTCTTGCTGCCCCTGAAACGCAAACACTACCAAATGCCCATCTTGCGCCTTAATTTGATGTGCATGCCGCAACACCACCTGATACGCCTCTTCATCAAGACAAGAAAACAATACCAACGGGGTGCGTGCATCAACCAACGCAAGCGCCCCTCGCTGCACTTCACTTACTGTATAGGCATGAGCAAACACATGAGCAGTCTTGCGCAGGATAAGCGCCGCTTCTTGCGCAAAAGGAAACATTGTATAATGCCCTACCAGCATCATACGGTCAAACGATGCATACCGAGGCCCAGTTACCGTACGCAGCTCATATTCATACGATACAATAGTATTTTCAAGCACATCGGCTGCATGTATGCAATCTGCAACTGCTTCAATCAACTCTCGCTCACTGACGATGTGCTGTGTATACGCAATTCTATGCACAAACCAATACAGCAATGCAATTTGTGCTACAAATGTTTTAATAGGTGTAATAGATAGTTCTTGTCCTGCACGCGTAAATAGGACCCCATCGGCCTCTTGGGCTAATGTACTCAAACGGACATTTGTTATAGCAAGTGTCTTACCACCTTTTGCCCGCACGGTACGCAGTGCGCGCAGTGTCTCGCTTGTCTCACCAGACTGTGAAATAAATACATATAATGCTTGCGCTTGAGGGAAAAACATTGTCTGATGAAAATCAGAAGCAGAGATAACCCGCGCTGTTCTATGAGTAACCGATTCAAAAAAGTACTGCGCAATGCGCCCAGCATGAGATGAAGTTCCCATTCCAATAAAATAAATGGTTGAAAGCTGCCGTATACTTTCCGCAGATAATCCGAGACGCGTCCAAAAACTTTCTTCTTTTCCAATGGAGGGCTCACTATCCAGCGCTTGTAGCGCATCCAGTGTTCTTATAATTGCGCTTTTTTGTTCATAAATCTCTTTAAGCATAAAATGGTCATATGCGCCTTTATCAAGCGCTGCCTCACCACTACTTTTGAGGGTTGGAACAACAGATAGCGCACGTCCCTGTGCATCATACACTTCATAATTGTGAGCGGTTACAACGCCAAAACTATTATCCGGAATAAAAACAACCTGCCCTACCGTTGCATTAAACGCCAACTGATCTGACACAATAAACATTTGCTGGCGACCTACCCCAATAAAAAGCGGGCTTTGATGCCGTATAAAACCAATTACATGAGGCAAACGAGATGAAATAATAGCAATTGCATACTCACCATATAATTGAGCCCGCAGCGCGCCAAGCGCTGCACGCATATCATACGCATGAAGATCGAGAAGTTTTGCAAAAATATGCGCAATCAATTCAGAATCAGTCTGAGACACAACATGATGCCCCTCGGCAAGAAGCTTCTCACGAATCTTATCGGCACGCTCAATACTGCCATTATGAACCACCGCAACAGTACCATCACAATTCAAATGAGGATGAGCATTCTCAAGAGTCGGTCGACCATATGTTGCCCACCGCGTATGACCAATTCCAATAAACCCATCAGTTTTAATTGTCGCAAGCTTTGCGTTAAACAAAGCACTTTCACCAACAACCTTAACTACACGAACAGCACCCGTATTCGATTCTACATATGCACAGCCAACAGAATCATAGCCTCGGTATTCAAGAGCACGCAATCCCTGCGCTAATGTGTCTTTACATGCTTGATGCTGCCCAACAACTGCAACAATTCCACACATTTAGACCCCCTCTTGTATACCAAGGCTATCCAAAAAATAAACCAGAACGCAAATCGTTTTTTAAACTGATTACCGCTTAACGAACTGAAACTTCTTACGAGCTGCTTTTTGACCGTATTTCTTACGCTCTTTAACGCGAGAATCAACTGTCAATAACCCTTGCTCTCTGAGCGTTGGACGCAAATTTTCATCAATCGTTAACAACGCACGTGCAACACCAAGCATAATTGCGCCTGATTGACCAGTGCGGCCGCCGCCTTGCACATTTGCCATAACGTCATAATTCTTGCTCAATCCAGTAAGCACGAGCGGAGTACATACTGCAGTACGCGCTGTGTCTGTATCAAAATATTCTTTATAATCACGACCATTAACACTGATTACACCAGTGCCGCTCTTCACCCACACACGAGCAGTCGCACTTTTACGACGACCAATCCCGTGGTGCATTGTGTTACTTTGTTTCATATGACCTTTCAGATCAGAAATCGATTATTAAACGCTTTTTTATACGCTGAGCGAGTAAGTATACTGGGAACAATAATTTTGTCAAAAACAGAATCACCATTCCCGCACTACTATTCCCACCCCAGCGGAATAATATTTTCTACTATTATGCGCATGCGATCATCCAGCGGAAGTTTTTGGAAAAACGCTGGATTTGTACGCATGACACTTCCTGAAATCATTGCTTCAACATTTTTAATATTCCGCGGAGACACCCCTAAAGCAAGTGCATAACAGAGCTGTCCCGCATACGCACCACTCAAAGTTCCCGAGTCTCCCCAGCCGACATCGGCTCCTTGAAAAACTGAGGCCAAATCATTGGCACAGAAAACAACCGAAAGCTCTCCACACAACTTAGAAACTTTTTTGGCATTAATCTGAAGACCTGGATCATACAGAGACCAAAGTACATCAACTCCTGCAAGATGAGGGGCAATCTGAGCGATAACATCTTCTTGCACATTAATACTCACAAACCGAACCTCAATAGCATGTTTGTTAAGAATTACGGCCAGACGCTGCACATCAAACTCATACCCTTCTCCTCCAAACACTTTATCATGAGGAATCAGCACAGAACGAAGATTAGGCAGCAAGACCTTCAGCGATTCTACACAGTATTCATAATTAAGTGGCGACGTATTAACACCCACAATACCTTCTTCAGGAATTTCAAAACTTCTAATTAAACCATTACGCACAGGATGCTGAACACCTAAAAACAACTGAGTAACCTTCATGTTACGTGCTCTCATGTGTAACTTCACTTGCTCACTTACCCATGACCCACAGGTAACCACTGCTATATACTCTTTCTCCTGCGCTGCAATGGCCGGCATAATATCTTCTTCAAGCCGCTGGCTTGAATGCTCAGCAGAAAAAATATCAAACAATGGAGGCTCTTCAGGTGAAAATGCGTTTAAAAGACTTGAAATAATTCCTTTGATAGCACGGCGCTCCCATGCATTTTCATGATGCAAAATCACAATTGCTATGCGAGTTCCAATCATTTTTTTTCTTCGTGAACGAGAAAACAAAAAACGAAAGTTAAATCCAAAAAGTGACAATCCCGCAAATTGTTGAGGACAGTACGCGGCTTCCATTAAACCTAGTTCGTCTCGACTTATTAACTTTGACACAATATATATCCTTACTCATTTTGGGTTAGACTTGCTTCTTAAATTTTTCCCCCCAGATTAATTCGAGCAGTGTCATATTAAAACGATTTCAGAAGAACGTCAAAAATCAATTTGCTAAAAATGCTTTTAACACCGCATCTCGCGCCATTTTTTTGTCATACCCACGTGCCTGCAAATAAAACAAATGGCTCGCATTAAGATGCGTAATTGCTGATCCATGACTACAGGAAACATCATCAGACAAAATATCAAGCGCAGGCACAGAGACAGCCCGCGCACCTCCATCCAACAGCAAGTGTTTATGAACCTGACGAGCAACCACTTCCTTCTGGTTTTTCTCAATATGAATGGTGCTTGATACCGTTGCTCGAGAAACCTGCTCACTCACTCCCATAATGCGCACCGAGCTGCGTGTATGAGATGCACCATGGTCTTGAATGGTAGTAAGAGCAACTGAACCAGATTCTTCGGTATGGCATGCAATAAACAAAGTAGCCACCCCTTCGCGCTCTCGACATACCGCCCTGATGGTTCGCTCAATATGGCCTTCACGAACAAAAAGCTGCACCCGACACTGCACCTGCGAACCTTTTCCCAGAACCAACGAGACATCCAAAGAAGAATGTCCACCATCATCTACAACATCAACCGATGCACCATCAGGAATTGTAATAGTCACCACGCAAGCACCAACCTGGCCCACTAGCGCTGCAAGCGACACGACGCTTTGATCTTTTGCAACATACACCAGCGTGTTCATCCTATACTTCCTTCCATTTCCATTGCTATCAATCGATTCATTTCAACGGCATATTCCATAGGAAGCTCTTTTACAAATGGCTCAATAAAGCCATTCACAATTAGCGTACGGGCTTCAGCTTCGCTAATACCGCGACTCATCAAATAAAAAAGTTTATCTTGGCTAATACGCCCCACACTTGCTTCGTGTGAAACATCACTATCATGAGCAAGTACTTTCATAGTGGGGTAGGTATCTGATCGAGACAGAGAATCAAGCAATAATGCATCACACTGCACACTCACTTTACACTGGTGAGCCTGAGGACTCACGAGCACCAGGCCACGGTAGCTAGACCGACCACCATGACTACTAATTGATTTTGAAATAATACGGGAACTCGTATGTGACGCCAAGTGAATTACTTTCCCCCCCGCATCTTGCACTTGCCCTGGATGACAGGCCATGGCTACTGACAAAATTTCAGCACGAGCTCCCTCGCCCTTCAGCACCACGCATGGATACTTCATTGTCACACCACTTCCCAGATTACCATCTACCCACTCAACAACTGAGTTTTCATAGGCAAATGCACGCTTAGTAACCAAATTAAACACATTACGAGACCAATTCTGAATTGTAGAATACCGTACACGTGCCCCAGGAAGTGCAACAATTTCCACTACCGCACTATGTAAAGAATTGCCACTATAATTAGGCGCAGTGCACCCTTCAATGTAATGCACAAAGCTTCCTTCATCAGCAATAATAAGCGTTCGCTCAAACTGCCCCATTTGCTCAGCATTAATACGAAAATAGGTTTGCAAAGGAGCAGTAACATGAACCCCTTTTGGTATGTAGACAAAGCTGCCACCACTCCACACCGCACTATTAAGTGCCGCAAACTTATTATCATTTGCGGGAATGACAGTGCCAAAATATTTCTTAAAAAGCTCTGGGTACTGGGCAAGCCCCGAATCACAATCCAAAAAAACAACCCCCTGATCTACCCACTCTTGCCGTAGCTTGTGGTACACCATTTCTGACTCATACTGTGCACCCAGCCCAGCCAAATATTGCCTTTCGGCTTGAGGAACCCCGAGACGATCAAACGTACTTTTAATATCTTGAGGCACTTCTTCCCACGATGAATGCTTTTTTTCAATTGGTTTGATGTAATAATAAATATCATTATGATCAAGCGCACTTAAATCAGGTCCCCAAGACGGCATGGGCCGATCAAGAAAATATTGCAACGCCTGAAGACGAAACTCGAGCATCCATTCAGGCTCACCCTTGCGAGCAGATATATCGCGGACTATGGACTCGTTTAACCCTTTTTCTGACTTAAAATCATACTGCTCAGGCATGCTAAATTGTTCATGCGACATAAAAGAAACCCTAGAGATGAATAATGTTTTTTAATAATAAGACAGTATAAGAGATTATCAGAGAATTGAGTAGTAACAAAAAGATACGACGCAAAACAATCCCTTAAGCGGAGAAGAAGCAAGCTCGGCCCCAAAACCCTTCCCCACAAGCCATTTAAACCCCTCCCCAATAAGTTGTTTGACAGCCCAGTAACGGTTATGGCATAGTAACAGCGGTAATAATTGTTACCGGTACATAAATTTTGAAGGGATAAAATTATGAAAAATATAATGCTTGTACTTGCACTGTGTGGAACTGTTTCAGCCGTTGTTGTAGCAAACGAAGAAGTAGTAGAGCAACCACTTCTTGAAGGCGTTGAAGTAGTTGAAGTAGTTACTGGCCTTGAAGGTCATGTTGAAGTAGCTACTGGCCTTGACACAGAAGCTCCAGCTACTGTTATTGAAGAAGCAAATCCAGAAGCTCCCGAAGCTGCTGTAGAAACAGGCACAGGTGCATAAATATCGATTACATTTCATACAATACAAACGGTGAGAGGCCTCTGGAATTCCAGAGGCCTCTCACCGTTTAATACGCTAACCATTGACTTTCCCACCACCTTCTGTAAATTTGAAAGCGTGACTTTGAAACTTACAAGGAGCTCTATGATATCGTACCAACGAGCCGCACTCACTCTTATTACTCGATACGCTGAAATCTATCCTGCCGTAGCAATTAATGGCCCTCGCCAGTCAGGAAAAACCACGCTTGCAAAAACAGCATTCCCCCACTTACCCTATGTTTCACTTGAAGAACTTGATGTTCGCATTCGCGCTGAGCACGACCCTCGCAAATTCCTATCAGCATACCCAGACGGTGCAATTTTTGATGAAATTCAGCACGTCCCTCATCTTTTGTCTTACCTGCAAGGTGTTATCGATACAAGCAATACTACGGGCCGCTTTGTCATAACCGGTTCGCAAAATTTTGCACTCAATGAAAAGATAACACAATCACTTGCTGGCCGCGTTGGACAAGTAACGCTGCTTCCATTGAGTTATTCAGAACTTGCGACAGCCATAAATCCGCTCGACCTTATTGTGAAGGGAGGGTATCCACGACTCCACCTCAAAAACATGCTACCTCATGAATTTTACCCACACTATATTCAATCGTATATTGAGCGAGATGTCCGCCAAATAAAAAACATAGAAAATCTGAGCACATTTAAACTTTTCACCGCCCTATGCGCCGGCCGCGTAGGACAGGTCTTAAATCTTAATACACTGGCAGAAGACTGCAGTATTACGCAACCCACCGCTCGACAATGGCTCACTATTTTGGAAGCAAGTTATATTGTTTTTACACTTCGTCCGTATCATAAAAATTTTAATAAGCGACTCACCAAGTCTCCAAAGCTTTATTTTTATGACACCGGAGTAGCTGCATCACTCCTTGGAATAAAAACACCTGAAGAACTCAATACTCATTACGCACGGGGAGCATTATTTGAAAATCTCATCATTCTTGAAGTGTTAAAAAACAGACTTAATAGAGGACACGAGCCACGTATGTACTTCTGGCGTGAAGGCACCACTGAAGGTGGCGGCAAAAAAATTGACTTAATTGACGAGTGGAATGGTGCAACCAACTTGTTTGAAATCAAATCAAGCCATACCTTTCACCCGAAAGATGCAAAAACATTAGAAACGCTTGCCCCGCTATTCTCAAGCCCAAAACCTGCAATTGTGTATGGAGGGCCGCAGCAGGGCAATTTTGGCAATACCACACTACTCTCTCTTGATACCTTAGAAAAAACATTACTCTGAAGCGTACCCAATCTTCTCAATATCACGTGCAAGCTGCGCGCCACCACTCTGAGTAATCAGACCCTCTTGCATAATATGCACCTGGTCAGGAATAATATACTCAAGAATTCGATTGTAGTGGGTAATAAGGACAACTGCCATTTCAGGTGATTGACCTTGCACAACTTTCAGCGCCGCACACACTCGTCTCAATGCATCAACATCAAGTCCGGAATCAACTTCATCAAGAATCACCAATCGTGGTTGAAGCACCGCCAATTGTAAAATCTCTGCTTGCTTCTTTTCACCACCAGAAAACCCTACATTCACTCCTCGCTCAACAAATGAGCGATCAAGCTCTAGCAGCTGTAACTTCTCTTCCAGCAATTGGTTAAAAGCTTTAATCCCAATTTGTTTATCAGTCCCTGCATACCAGGCATTATACGCAGTACGAAGCAAATCTTTCAGCGGCAAACCTTCAATCTCATACGGATACTGAAATGCTAAAAATATTCCTTTGCGCGCACGCTCATGCGCCGGCAGCGCAGTAATATCTTCCCCTTCAAAATACAGCGCGCCCGCATCAACGGTATACAACGGATGCCCCATCAATACTTGCGCAAACGTGCTTTTACCAGACCCATTGGGCCCCATAATTGCATGCACTTGGCCCGGCAAAACAGTAAGTGATATATTTTTTAAAATCTGTGTTTCTTCAACAGATGCCGCAAGTTCAACAACTTGCAATAATGGTGTTTGCATGTAATGCCCCATTTCAATAATTTATACTAAGATAAAACACAAAGCATACATAATTTATGCACCAAAATCACTGACAAATAATGAGCGATTTATGTGGCGCTGCTTGAAGCAGCAGCAGGATAAAAACAAAAGTGGCCCCTGCTTTTCCACAAGGGCCACTCATTGAATGTACTATTTACTTTGTATCGTGTCTTACGACTTCTTACGATCGTATAAACTTTGATAAAAAGTGGACACTCGCAGCATCGGCCATTTCACGGGCTACATCCAACGGAGTTTGCTCTTTGTTATTCTCAACAACCAAAATACTAGGTTGCTTCAATAAAAACTCAACGAGAGCTGGACAACCTATTCCCACCGCATAGTGCAACGCGGTATTTCCATAGTCATCCGTAGCATTAATATCAGCTCCACGCCTTAACATCTTCTCAACAATCCTAATCATTTCATTATTAGAAAGACCTCGAAAGTACTTAAGGAAGGCCAACAAAGGATTTCGCCCTTCTTCGTCCTTAACCGCCAAAGCAGTTCTGTCCACAGCTTTTCCATGTAATTTCATGGTTAGCAGAGTATATGCTAGCACAGGACGAGTCTCAGACCGACCAATAAGTTCATGTAAAACTTCTCCTGCAGCTACAGATAAAGCAGCCCCGCTATCTGTAGCAATAAGGCTCAAACTCACCATACTTATACTGATATATAATACTATTTTCTTCATAGTTAATTCCTTTGAGATTGTTATTAAAAAAAAGTGGAGTTCTGTAAGCTTATCGTGTCTTACGACTTCTTACAATCGCATGAACACTTGCTACATTCCTTTTTTGCTGTGCAGCATGAATCATCTTCATCATCAACCGATGCATTACCAATCAAGGCGCCACCAATACCACCAATACCAGCACCAAGCAATGCACCACCAACATTTTTACCAATTAAGCCACCAACACCAGCACCAGCCAGCGCACCTACACCAGCGCCAATTGCTGTTGCTTTTTGCTTTTTAGTTGAACAACCACCAACCAACGTTAATGCACCAATTGCGCCCGCAAGCACCACTAATTTCAATAATGTTTTCTTCATAACCTAAACTCCTTTATGCGAAAAATACATAGTTTGTATTGTATCACCCCTATTCTTACAATACGCAACTCTGCCACATAAAGACAATGGTTTACTGCTTAATCTCAGCTTTTTGTCTAATAATTATGAGCTTTTCACCATCAATCCAGCCTCTTTTATGAGCATATTGAACCTTATAGTAGACCGGCCCTTCTTTTATACGAGCACTCCCTAAACACTTCACTGCCGAGCCCAGTGAAAGCATTCCCACTTCAGAATATCGTTCATCGGGCCCTGAGCGTAATGCGGTGGATGCAACGACAACCGCCCCCATCCTTGTGCGATACGAAACACTCAGCCAAGCAGCGCTCCCCAAACACCCCATAGCAATCATCATCGCTAACAGGGCGTACCAGGCACGCGCTGCCCACCAGCGCCGCACCTTCCAGACAAAAAACAACACACATAATAACGCAAGAACTTGCCACAATAAGGGCGGAATAGAAGCCGCTGCAGTTGCCAAAATCCACAGAGGCGTTGCCGCAGCTCCCCCGAGTCCTATTTGAGACTCAAGATGTGCAATACGCAATGCTATCTCGTAATACAATAAAAAATAAAGTCCCTGCTGCGCTTCATACCAATACGCAAGCGCTTGAGGATACTCTTTCAATGCACGCGCGCACTCTCCCATGCGCACACATACCCCCGGCGTGCGAACCGGCCCCTGAGTATAGGCGGTCAATGCCGCTTGCCAATGCCCCTGAGCAAATAACGCATCAGCAGATTCTGGGGTTGCACCAAGCATACCACTCAAAAGCCCTGCCATAAGAATCCCTCGTATATACTTCATACATTACCCTTTACGCTGTACACGAATAAAGAATTCATACCAAAATGAGGCTTTGTGTAAAAGGTCAGTTTTAACTGACTCTTTTACCATATGAGGCGCAAACGCAGCTTGACTACATGCATCTATATACGCAGCGCAGGCATCAGCAGTTTCACTATCCACATCCTGAGCGCGAAGCATTTCTCGGACATACTCTCCGTCAATCATCTGGGAGTGACACCGCCACAACCGCATAAGCACCGTCACAAAAAAAACATGTATCTGCTCAATGGCTTGAGCATCAAGCAGTTGTTTTAATGCATGCCGCTCACGTTTCACAACACTCGTAATACCAAAGAGCTCAAGAAGATAAACTCCCAGCCGCATCCACAAATCATAAAAAATTCCAATCACACTGAGAAGCACTAATACCCCAATCACCCACCAAGGCAATAATGGAACGTGAGATGTTTCACCAAACCCCGACGCCGCATTTCCACCCTTCTGAGCCTGCAACATTGCCGTATTATCCGTTTGCTGAGGAGCAGCGGCTACAACCTTTGGCTGCTTAACCGTAACCAGACATTCATTTGTTGTTATTGTTCTATATGCACCCACAGAAACATCAAAATACACAAACCGCTGAGCAGGAATATGATGCTCTCCTGGCTCCCCAATCTGAACAATATATTCAAAAACCTTTTTCCCCGTGTTGGCCGCTCCTGCCTCAGGAGTATACTGCGTGGTCGACGGATACACAGAAATAACCTCTGGAACATGTAGCGTTGGCGCTATTAGCGCATCAAAATTACAACTTCCCACCACGGTATACGTCAATACACAAGGCTCATTTAATTCAAGCACTGACTTCTGAATGTGCATCACAACACTCGTAATGCGACCTACTGCATCAACAGGCTCAGCACTCATCGGTAACGGCTTAACCGCTAAAATACTGCTATTAGATCGAATTGACCGCTTCTTGCCTGAAGGGCCAAAGAAGCTACCAAACAATCCCCCCATCATGTCTCGATCTTCATCAGGTACCAGAAAATGAGCAACTGCAGGCTCAATAGTATAAGTGCCTGGCTTATCAGCAGAGACTGAATATTGTTGGGTGGTAATCACTTTTAACTGGCCATTCATTAGTTTTTGCTCAGAAAAAGGCTTTTCGATAGGTTGTGCCTGCAATAAACCAAATTCTGGAGCCTGCAATCCTCGGTCATGCACTTGCCCATCATCTTCAATAGTAACGGTTACCACCGCAGGCTGTCCCACGTACACTTCATGCTCAGCAATCTGCATACGACATCCCAGAGCCTGGCGTGCAGCTCCTTTTTTGCCAGCAAACTGATCATACGCCGCCGGAGTTACTACACGAACTGCAATTGTATTACTTTCACTCACCGTTCCAGCATCATCCACCAGCACAGGGCCTATTGTATACGCCCCCGCCTTTAATGGCTGGACTGCATAGGTATACGTAATAGTATGTTTTGTTTTTCCATTAATCATGGTCATGCTACTACTCGTGCCGCCTTGAGATACTATAAAGTGAGGAATTTTATCAATTCCTTGTATGTGAGCTTTCTCTGAAATACCCTCACATACTACCTGCAGCGTATACTCATCCCCCTCAGCAATAACAGTTACCACAGACCCAGAATCTTCTTCTTTGCCCTGCAGGCCACCCTTTAAACGAAGCTGTACTCCCGCCTCCAGCAGCTCTCCACGCATCATGCACCCAATGAGAACTACCCCAGTCAATATCCTGATCATGTTCCTATACTGTGTTACCATTGATTATATCCTTTATTTTCTCGCTGTTTTACGGCGCTTTGGCGCAATAACTGGGCCTTTTGTAATGCTGCCTCATTTTGTTGTAACTTATCCAAAAGAACTAATCCTCGTTTTTTGGCCATATCTGCATTCGCATCATACTGCGGCATCAGAGTTGTTCCCTCTTTTTGCTCTTCTCCTGATATTTCTGCTTGCTCAGACGAAGCCTCTCCAGAAGCTGCTTCAGCGCCCTCAGTAGCCTGCTCATCTTTTTGCTCAGCACTGCCAGTGTTGACGTTTTGGCTTTCTTGCTGCTCACTTGGTGCTTGTGCCAGCTGCTCTTGCTCTTGGCCTGAACGCTCTTGCTCTGATTCCTTGCCTACATCATCTTTCTGGTCTTGCTGGTCCTGCTGACTTTCTTGGCCTGCTTCCTGCTCGCCCTGCTTCTTATCTGCATCATCCGGCGCATCACTCGGAGAATTCTGCGCAGATGCATCTTTTTTCTGATCTGATTTTTGTGGCTGATCTGATTTTTGTTTTTTATCTTGCTTCTTTGGCTGGTCAGAGTCTTGCTGCTGAGAACCTGACTGCTTGTCTTGATCTTGCTGGTTACTGCATTGATCTTGCTGACTATTGTCTTTATTTTGCTGACTATTGTCTTTATTTTGCTCTTGATTATTTTTTTGATCTTGTTGATTTTTTTCTTGGTTTTGCTGATTCTGCTCTTCTTTTTTTTCTTCCTCTTGCTTTTTCCGCTGCTCCAGCAATGCCCGAAGCCGGTCAACAATTTTTTTCCGCTCGCGAGCCGGTGTATGCCTTTCATCAATGCCAAGAACTGCCTCATATTGAGCGCCCGCCTCACCTGCTTTGGCAATAGCTGCATCAAGCGCTGAATCTTTCAATTCCGGCTGAGCCTGCATCTGCTCCAAAAGCTGAGTTGCTGCCGCGTCTCCCCAAGAACAATGCACCGGTATTAATCCCGGATCACCTGCCGCATATATATCAACCGCTAATGAAAAATGCTTTTCCGCTTGCATATACTTTTTTTGCTGCAACGCAGCAATACCATTATTATAACTGTAGAGGGGATTTAAAGGGTCATCAATTTGCTGGGTAGTAAAATAGTCAGCCACCTGAGCAGGAGTCAATGCACTCACATTACCAAACCACCCATGTGCTTCAACTACACCACTACTCCACACCAACCCCATAACAGATGCTGTCTGTAAGATTTTCATCACATCTATAGCCATATAACGCTCCCTATATCAACCACTCAAGAAGCAAGCTTGCCCATGTTATCGCAAGAAACAAAGGATACCGCTCTTGATATTGCACCAGTGATCTTTCTTCTAGTTTTTCTCGCTCGTACCCTGCAAGTGCTTGCATAATACGCTCCACGTCGCCATCATCAGGCATTACGCGCTCATAGCGCCCTCCCATAGCACTCGACAGCTTTTGGAGCAGTTCTTCATTCAATTTAGTAGTAGCAATGGCGCCCATTTTATCTTTTGCATATCCGGTCATAACCCCGCGCGAGTCAAACAATGGGACAGGAGCGCCCTGCGTGGTTCCTACACCCCATGAAAAAACTGTTATTTTTTCTTTCTCAATAACACGCGCCACTTCCTCAACGCGTGAAGCAAAATCTTCCCCGTCAGTAACCAGCAGCAGTAATTTGTTTTTACGATTTTGACTGCGATTAAACAGCTCAGCAGCTTTCATAATTGCAGAACCAATAGCGGTTGTCCCCGAAGAAATAGACTCAGTGGTCACCTGATCCAAGAACAGTAAAAACGTTCTATAGTCAGCGGTCAATGGGCATTGAACAAATGCGCTTCCTGAAAACAATATGAGCCCCACTCGCTCAAACGAAAGACGTGCAAGCAGCTTACGTATTTTTAATTTAACAAAAGCAAGTCGATTTGGTTTTACATCCTGCGCCTGCATACTTCCCGAAACATCAAGAGCAATAAGCACATCACGACCCTCTTGCTGGACAGAAACTTCTTTATGCCCCCACTGTGGCTGCAATAACGCAATTGCTATTCCCAGCAAGCCAACAGTCAACAACGCTGCCCTCATATACATACGCCATGCAGCAAAGCCTGGTAGCATGAATTGTACATGGCGTGCATGCGCAAGCAGTGCGTGCATGCGCACCGTGCGACGCGCCCAGACCCAAAAGCCTATACTTATAACAATGATAAAAGGGAGACACCAAATACGCTCAGGCGCACCCCACTGCACCATATATTCAAATTGATTGTGCATCATACTAATCCCCTCCAGAGTACCATTCGCAAAAAGAGCTCAAGTAATAAACACGCAAGCATAATCCATACAAACCAATCAAATAACTCATGATAATTATGGAACAAGGTTGTTTTTATATCAGTTTTTTCAAGTGAATCAATCGACTCATATGCTTTTTTTAAATCAGCGGGAGTATACACGCGATATGAATGACCACCGGTACTTTGCGCAATCTTTTTTAGTAACGCCGCATCAACCTGGCTCGGCACTTGAGTTACTCGATGGAATTGATCATACGTATATGCTACATCAGCACGGCCAACCCCCAGCGTATAAATTTTAATATTAAACTCTTTAGCAAGCCCAATAACCGTATCAGCATCTATGGGATCATTCGGCGAAGGTACTCCATCCGTTAATAGCACAATCACTTTACTTGCAGCCGTTGAATCACGAAGCCGATTAATAGCAGTAGCAAGCCCGGTACACAGGAGGGTATCGTTAGGGTCAATATCACCTAATGCCAAATCTTGCACCGTTGACTTTAAAATAGTTTTATCAAGTGTAGCCGGTATTTTCGACAAAGCTTGTGCTGCAAAAAGCACAATGCCAATCGGATCATTGGTTCGCTTAGAAATAAAATCGAGTGCTTCCCGCCGTGCCGCCTCAATTCGAGGAGTTCGATCCTTTAGATCATCAAATAATTCCATACTGCCTGAAACATCAAGCGCAAGAATAATATCAATCCCCTTAACATTCAATGAGCGCTCAATATCAAGCCATTGCGGACGTGCAACAAGAAGTGCAAGCAACAACAAACTACTCACCCGAAGAGTATACAAAATTGAACGAATAGGCATGCGAAGTGCCGCACCCTGCTGTATCAAAAAATGAGATAACGCGTAACGATATACAACTCGCTTTTTTAGCCACGCAGTATACACTGCTCCAAGCAATGTAAGTGCCAAAAGCCAGGGCAAAACCCATGGATAGGCACATATAAAATTCATCATAAATACCACCTCTTTTGTTTACAGCACGTAGTATTAAACAAGATTGGAGTTTTTGCCAACACTTAAGCGTTAAAAAATAAGAAGACGGTGTTTACTCAGACCTAATCTGCCTATCAAGAGTAATTTCAACAAGATCTTTTCCTATTAATTCTTTGAACTGAGCTGAACACTTATTCCAATCAACTACATCAACCGTAAAAGGTAAATCTAATTATTCAAGCGCCTCTACTATAGCGTTCAGATCTCTTGATGGAATGGATTCTTTAAAGCAAAGATCTAAATCAAAAAACCGCTTTGGATTTCCTTTGGCTCTAGAACCAAACGCATAAAAGACATACGGATATTTTGATAAGATTTCGAGCAGCATTTGATAATGCCTCGACTCCATATACAGTGCCATATTCATCACTCACTTCGTGCAAGGTTAACGAGGAATTTTCTCAGCTCAACAGAAAAGAGAGGAAAAACATTCACCACATCATCAACGACCTCTTGGTCATAACAATGAACAGTATGATTACACTCTTTCATAAATTCAAACCAGCCGTCGCTAAAGCTATGGCTGGCAGGCCAACAAAGGCTAGACGGCTGTCCGCCGTAGTCTTGACGTAGGCTGGACTCTATCATGTCTTGCCGAAATAACTCAAATTTTTCTTGTGCACGCAACAATGAGTCAATAGAAATACCGCTAATAATCATAGGATTTTTCAAGTCAAAAGGAGAGAGTAAACAACTGCGATTAGCATACCAATATTCGCGGTGAGAAAAAATAATTGATTCAATTTAATCAACACTCCACAATTCAATCCCCTGTACTTACCCCAAGGTCGACGCATGATTTCGTTAAGCAAAGATAAGACACGGCACATTCAACACAGAATCCCAGGACCTCCAAAGTTTTATTTGTAAAGAGCGCTCAGGGCACATTTTTGCACAAGCATAAGATTCTCTGCTCCGCTCTCATTAAGAATGGAGATGGTGCGGGCATTGTGTGATGTACTGTATGCGGTACGTCTGCATGTGTTCGGTACGCTGCTGCAAGGACTATACGTCTTTGCGAGGCGCTTAGCGCCGTGGCAATCCAGAACTATACTGTATAGCATGCAGTTATACGTGCAGACAAAAAAGTTAATTATTGATGAGATTACTGTGTTTTGAGCAGGGCTGGATTGCCGCACTGCGCTCGCAATGACGTGGTGCGGGCGTTGTGTGATGTACTGTGTGTGAGGCGGCAGTGCATCACACACAGTACATTCGTCGCTTAAAAAATCGTGCGTCGGCCCTGCGGCAAAAGTGCTCATATCCTTGAATAAAACATGAAAATAAGTGTATTATAAAAAATACATGCAGGAACAAAAATGTCTAAAAAACTTACTCCATTTTTTCTTATCATCTTCTGTGGGTACACTGCATACCCCGTCGACAGCATCTTCAACACCTTGGATCGCATAGAAGTAGCCAAAGCACTCACCAGTAAAACCCCAGAAGAGTTGCAAAAAAGGTTTGGAAAAGCAGCAAATCTTCAAAAAAAACGTCGACTCGCAGCAAAATTAACTATTCCCCTATCTTTCTTAGGAGTAATTGCAAGTCTCGGCATGGCGAATCATTTTGCACACAGAGATCAGCCGTTTCGAATTTTCAGATCATTTGTCCTAGCAGCCATATGCTTTCAGCATGCTTTAACAACCTCTGGCGCAATACAACAATCTAAAAACCGAGAGGCTTTCTTACGACGATGCAAGAACCATTCATCACAACTTCATGCACTCCTAACCAATACCGAACTTCACAAAAGTCATCATATTCAAGACTTGCAATTTTTAAAGAAAAAAATTATTGCCAGCGAAATTGCTGGAGGTGCTACTCAACTTGCGCTTAGCTTGGGATGGCTCGTGCAATATTATTACTGGAGATGTTCACGTACTACGTTTGATGATGGAAACCGAGCAAGTATCCTGGTTGACATGGTACATATATTCTTTACACCGGTGCTCGTTCCATTGATTTTCTATGGCATAAAACCTATCATTACTCAAGCTACTCGCCGACATAATAAGCTACTAAACATTGATGCACTATTAACAAACTACCTCAAAGAAATAAAGAGTCAGGAATCTAATCAAAAAAAAGAAGAATACCTTAAGCATCTTATTGACCGACTCTTACTGCAATCAAAAACAATTATTATGACTGACTTTGCTCAATAAACCACTCTCGTACCTGCGCAGTAAACTCCTCATGAGATTGCCCTTTTCTACGAGTCATTGGAGCGCCTATGTTTAGTGTAATCAGCTCATTACTCATAATTAAAAAACTATTTTTGGGATACACTCGATGTGTATTATGAATGTAAATGGGTACCACATCACGATCAAGCACTTCAGCCAGTATCGAAAAACCTTTAAAGAATCGATGAATACGCCCATCATCAAAACGAGCCCCCTCAGGAAACAACAGAACATGTGCTGCATGCGTTGATGCCTGCTTCTGAATAACCTTTAGCGCACGAGCCGCATGCGTTGGTGATTGCGCATCAACAAGCACGTGCATACGTTTTAAAATCCAATTCAAAATGGGCATCTTATCGTACTCATGCTTACCAAGCCAAATGCGTGGAGTACCCCCCAACAATGTTTCCACGCACACAATATCAAGAGCTGATGCATGATTCATAACATACACAACAGGTGCTTTTGAAACAGTACCGTGAGCAACGGAAACTGAAATTCCAGCAAGCCTCATCATCAACCTACTCCATAACGAAGTCAGATAAAAGAATACGCGATTGCTATGTCGATAGAGAGGTGGAAATATCAGCAAGGGACAGATAAGACACAGCAATAACATACTCAGGATGACCCCCAACACATACGTGACCAAGGTCCTCACTAAAATATTTCGCGGCGCCGCCATAACTATTCCTTTATTCGGTTGTCGGCATCACTTTTTTAGGTGCTCACCACACCGCATCTGAGTGCCTACCGATTTGTTGGTATTTTTGCAATTCGTTTATGATACGAAAACATGAGCGCGCAGTATAACAACAAAATAACCACGGTAGCAAAGTGTATTCCATGGTTAATAAGCGCATATGGAAATCGATCATACGCATATTCTCCGGCAATACTAAATACTGAATTGAATCCAAACTGCAAAAGCATGAGGGAAATGGTGTATATTGAATGCGCAGCAAATAATTTTTGTCCTTTACGGATTGATTCAAAAAGAGGCTTACCTTGCATAATAAATGCCATAGTATAGGTCATGGCCGCAAGCACAACACGCATAAGAAAAAGAAGTACTAACACCAGCAGCAAACTGGCAACTCCGATGCCTGCCATCAGCAATATATCTATCGTAGTTTTTGGTTGAGCAATAAGAAGCTGCATCTGATCAATAAGATATTCTCCACCACATTTTGCTAGCACAAATCCGACTGCTGCAACTATGGCTAAAAAAATAATAGCAAGCATATAGCGCGCAAGATATACCCACAAAGCATCATTTGCTTTGCTGCTACGCGAACGAGCCATAAACATCTCTTGCCCCAACAGAGACAGAGAAAAAATAGGAATCAATAAATAAATAAGACTTGTTATATCAACAGGAAGAAACATACTGGGAACACAATGAGTAAGCGCCGTAGCAATACTATCCCACAATCCTGAAAAATCCCCGATCAGAGCAATCAGCGCACCGCCAATCAAAGCTCTAAATGGCCGTCGAAGCTGATCATCAAGCGACCACAACTCATCCCAGTGATTAACAAGATTCAGTCCTTTACTCCCTTTACGCAGTACATCTCGAAGCACTATACTCACTTTCTGTTCCTTATAGTAATAGAATCCACTGATGTATAATCCGTATCTCAAAAAAATACTTTATCACAAGAGCTTCGATTTTTTATTAAAAAAACTAAGCCCCATAACTCTTTTCTAAAGATACAAATGCTTGCGCTGTTGATAAAAAACCATAAATGCCAGCCATCCAATTTGCCAACATATCAAAGTAAATCCATGAATGATAATTCCTGCTCCATAAATACTCATATACTGATATCGCACACAAGCACCCAGCAGCTCATACAGCGCAAGAGTGAGTGGCATCATTCCCACGAGCAAACATGTAATAAATGGGAGCTCGGACCATGTCATCTTTTGCGAGTGCTTCCATACTTTTTTAAGTGGCGCATTTTTAAAAGGAGGAAATAAAACGGCGACACCCGCAATCGGAAGCGCCATGAGGGTTGCCATGAAAAATGGTGCAAGTGCCGCAAGCACCACAATTAAGACAATAAGCACCTCAAGAGACCCTTCTGCATATATCCAATACAACCCTAGACTTGCCGCAGCAATGGCACCATAAACCGCGAGTGACCACCATAATGACGTGAGACGAAATTCCCGCTTCTGACTGGGTGTTTCAATAGCCTGCACCAAAAAAGGTGCATAAAAAGGAGAAAAGAGCATTGCAACACTGGGTGGCCGCAACGATAATAAAATATGAAAAAATCGAGAAATATACGGGATTGAAATACATGATATTACAGCACCAAGTACAAAGATTGCTGATGATATACCGATACACACAGCAGCTTTGATAACCGCTTTACGTACTGCTGTATAAAATGAGGGGGCACACACTTGACTCATTGACCGAGCCCAAATAAGAAAAATTCTCTTCATAATGATACACTCCTGGTTATAACAACCAAGAGTGTATCATTCAGTAATCGTATAAAGGCAACTAAATATCTAGATTTCGCACAAAATGCGCATGTTTTTGAATGTAATCACGGCGATCGTCAACAGACTCTCCCATCAGCGAACTGAACCACTGATCAGCACGCAACGCATCTTCAATCGTCACTTTGAAGAATCGTCGGTTTTCAGGATTCATAGTTGTTTCCCACAACTGCTCTGGATTCATTTCTCCAAGCCCTTTATAACGCTGCACAGTCATCAATGATTTTGCCATACCAATCAGCACGTCAGACATACCAAATACCGACATTCCTTCTTCTTCAGATGACACCGTTTTTTGCTTACTGGTAACTGACCACGCCTGAGTATCTGCATGATGCAATGCTGCATACAAAGATACAAGCGCTTGTGTCTCTTCTGCTCTGAAAAAACGTACCGGCACATCCCATTGCCGTTTATCATAAGTAAACACATAGTGCGTCATAGTAGAAACAGCATCACTGCCTACGGTATTTACCGCGTACTTTGCTTCTACTTCATACTGGCCAAAAATAGTTTTTAATTGATCCAGCAACTCAACATCATTTGCAGTACGCAAACTATCATGTTGATACAGCGCTTGCATACATTCATGAACATGCAACGATGCTACTTCAAAATGATTGCGAACTTTTTCAAGCTCACTGCGATACGCAACAATATCTTTAAGTAATGCTTGTCGCTCAGAATCAGACAACTCAACACTAGCAATCGAAATTGCAACGTTATTATGAATCCAATCAAACAAGAAAGCTTCCATTTCTGTTTCATCATTTAAGTAGCGACTTTGCTTGCCTACTTTTACTTTATATAAAGGTGGCTGCGCAATATACAAATACCCTGCATCAATTAATGGAAGCATATGACGGAAAAAAAACGTAAGCAGCAGAATGCGAATATGCGCACCATCAATATCAGCATCGGTCATGATAACAATTTTATGATAGCGCGCTTTGGCAATATTAAACTCTTCTTCACCAATCCCTGCCCCAACTGCCGTAATTAAATCACGTACTTCATTATTAGCAAGCACTTTATCAAGACGCGCTTTTTCAATATTAATAACTTTTCCACGAAGAGGAAGTACCGCCTGGGTAAATCGATCCCGCCCTTGCTTTGCTGTACCACCTGCAGAATCCCCTTCCACAATGAACAACTCTGATTTTGCGGGCGACTCTTCAGAACAATCGGCAAGCTTGCCCGGAAGCACCGCACTTTCAAGTACGTTTTTACGACGCGTTAAATCACGCGCACGCTTTGCTGCATTGCGTGCTTGCTGCGCAAGCAATCCTTTACTAATAATTTTTTTAGCAATCGTTGGATTTTCTTCAAAATAGGTATCAAGAAATGCGTACATCCATTTTTCAACAACACCTTTAATTTCACTATTACCCAGTTTTGTTTTGGTCTGCCCTTCAAACTGTGGTTCAGGAATTTTAACGTTCAATACGCACACAAGACCTTCACGTACGTCATCACTCGATAACGCACCATCTTTGAGCATATTAACCGATTGCCCATACTTATTGCATGCTTTTGTCAGTGCCCCTTTAAGCCCCGCTTCATGCGTGCCGCCTTCAATAGTACGAATATTATTCACAAAACTGAACGTGCTCTCTGCATACCCATCATTATATTGGCAAGCAAAATCAAGCATATAGACATCATCTTCTTTCGAAAATTCAATCACTTGATCAAACAACACTGTTTTCTTTTCATTCACATATCCAATGAATGAAACAATCCCTTTTTCAAAAAAGAATACTTGTTCTTCGCTGCTTATTGAATCAATAAACGTAATGTGCAAACCTTTATTTAAAAATGCAAGCTCGCGAAACCGGTTAGCAAGAACAGTAGGCGTAAATTCAACCGTCTCAAAAATAGTAGCATCAGGATAAAATCGCACACTCGTCCCGCGACCTTCTCCCTCACCGATCACTGCAACGGGCGCTTCAGGATGCCCTGCATGAAATCGTTGAAAATATTTTTTACCCTCACGAGTGACCGTTACTTCAAGCATGGAGGACAACGCGTTTACCACAGAAACACCAACCCCGTGAAGTCCACCAGAATATTTATACGAATCTTTATCAAACTTACCACCTGCGTGGAGTTTGGTCATAACAACCGTGAGCGCAGAAACTTTTTCTGTTGGGTGCATATCTACCGGAATACCACGACCATTGTCAGTAATGGAACATGAACCATCAGTATGCAGCTGAATAGTAATATGAGTACAGTGACCAGCCAGAGCTTCGTCTACCGAGTTATCAATAACTTCATACACCAAATGATGCAAACCATTAATATTGGTTGAGCCAATATACATTGCAGGTCGTTTACGTACCGCCTCAAGACCCTCAAGAACTTTAATGGACTGCGCACCATACTGCTGAGCTGCAATCTCTTTATTAGACTTCGTTTTGTCCGCCATAGACTTGACTCCACCGGTTATTAGAAAAAGTATTGAATTATTTACTGCACACTGTGCATTACTTTTAGAAAGGAAAAACAGGCCGCAGTATACCAAGCAATCGGTAAATGTGCTATTGTTTAACCCTTAGTTTTAAACAGGTGCTACCGTAAACAAAAACATGCAAAACACTCAACAAAATAGTTTTACCCCCCGTGATCATTTTTTTATGAAACAGGCTCGCCTTCTTGCACGAAAAAGCGTTCGGTTAGAGGAAGTCCCGGTTGGAGCGATTGTCGTATCGCCAAGCGGCATAATTATTGGCCGGGGCTATAATAAAATTGAAAGAAATAAAACCCAATTAGCGCATGCAGAGATTACTGCGCTTACAAAAGCAGCAAAAAAACGGGGGGGCTGGAGACTTGATGAGTGCACCCTCTATGTAACCCTTGAGCCCTGCATGATGTGCCTTGGCGCAGCATTGCTGAGCCGTGTGAGCACTATTATCTACGGAGCCCCTTCTCATCTTTTTGGCCTTCAATCAATCATTACATCACTCCCTCCTGTCTACCAAGCACACACCAGAATCTATCAAGGATTGCAACAGCAGGAATGCGGTGATATGTTAAAACACTTTTTTCACACAATCCGCTCTATCCAGGAGGCCTCGCGTGAGCGCACAACAATCATTCATACACCAAATGAAAGAGAATCTCTTAAAACGTCGAACCGTTCTTCAGACCCTCTTGACCAATGCAAATGAACATAGTGATGAGTTACAAGTAAAAGACTCAGGAGATGAAGCGACCGCGGCATCTATAGATTCACTACGAAACTCGCTCGCACAATCGGATGTAGAAGAATTTAATCAAATTGAAGCAGCACTCGCGCGCATAGAACGAAATGAATTTGGCCTGTGTATCGATTGTGGCGACCACATAGCGGAAAAACGCCTTACCTATTCGCCATTTGCTGCACGTTGTATTATCTGCCAAGAAGAAATAGAGCAATCAAAATAAACAAAAACTGCACTTGCAGACCAACTCAGAATCTTTTAAGCTTCAGGCTCTTCTAAAAGCAATGCTGGTGTAGCTCAGTGGTAGAGCACCTGATTCGTAATCAGTAGGTCGTCGGTTCAACTCCGATCACCAGCTCCAGCCTTCGCACAAGGCTACGGCTGGCAAGCCAGCAAAAGATTAAAGACTTTCCACCAACCTCTGGGCCATAGACCTTCGGGCGGCGGCCTAAATTCTTGCGGCCTAAATTCTTGATGTAGGCTAGACTGTCTGAACACTCAAACATTCATAATCAACTTCATGAGCCTTCGCTAAAGCTATCAACTTACGCTCTTTTTGAGCTTCAGCAGACAGGCATCTGGCTGGCCAGCAAAGGATTCAAAGACACGCTTACTGATGCGTATGCTTGAGTCTCAAAAATACCTGATTCGCGCTATTTGCTTGCACAACGCGTGCATAAAATGCATACAGCATCGTGACAAATAATAAGTATAAAACTAATGAAGTGGTATACTTGGCTGCATAAGGAGCAAAGTGATATTCATCAAGAGAGGTCATCTCCCACACAAATCGGTGGATATGAAACAACACTCCATGTGCAGCCCCAATACACACAAGAAATGGTGCATACAACACCGAAAGCACGCAGCCATTATAGAGAGAATAGAAAAAACCACGTATAGAATGGCGTGCATCAAGCAGAAAAAAGCTACTGAGCCAAAATACAGGAAATATGTAAATATGAGGCAAGAGAAAAAAGAATGGAATAAAAAACAGTAACCGCTTACTTTGACGAACAAAATATAAGAATCTTTTTGCCTCCAAAGATGAACGAACTGCAAGTAAAAAAATAAACACTGAAACTGCCAACGTAATTAAATAGAGCCGAGGCTCAAACCCAATCCCATAATAAAGCGGCGTTGCATATTCCCATAAATGGCAAAATATACCACTTCCATCAATATATAAATCAATATAGCCGGCCCACACCAAGAGCCACCATGAAAAATAATATAAGATAACAGCAGAACTACGAACCATAGTATTAAGCGTCACTAAAAACAAAAGCCCCAGCTCTTTTGGCTCAAACAAATCAAATGCCGCATACCACGTATGTAAAAGAGATTGAACTATATTACCGCGTGAATGTTGCATACTCGTACTCCTGATTCCAAATTATGATGTGTACCCACACACGGTAGTACACCATAAAAGAGCGTTCCTATGCAAGGGGCGCTATAGAGAGTCTTTGTTTGCCATAGTATCTGCAATAATTTTCTTAAAACGTGGCAGCGTTAGCTCAAGCTCTCCTGCATTTAACAAAGGATATATTGCCTGCGCTATCATGCCACTAATTTGCCGCCCAGAAAGACCTGCAATGCTTTGAGCTAACGCTGGAATTGCCTGTATCACTTCATCTGAAACAACAAAGCCTTGCTCTACCAGGACATCATTCAAATACTGGCGCAAGAAAATTTCTCGCTCTTCTTGTCCCGGCACATCAAATAAAATTTGGTTTGATATATGCGTTCGATCCCTAAACGCAGGATCAAGATCATTCTTGTGATTCGTCGTTGCAATAAATACTACATGCTTGCCTACTGATTCATTCATCAATCCCAATAACGTGGTCAACGTGCTTCGACTCATTTCTGTTGATATTGCAGGATTTCCTCGATCAGCAAATAAAATCTCAGCCTCTTCAAAATCAATAATCGTCGGCTTCTTCGTTTTTTTATACGAATGCTCGGCCGCTTCAAATATAGCCCTAATCGCACTTACTGCCTGCCCTGGTCGCTTAAATTGCTGAAAGGCCGGACCGCGTATAATGATATGATGCGCAAGTTTTTTATCAGAAAGACTGCGTACAAATTCTTGTGCTGCAAGACTCTTTCCAACCCCCGGTGGCCCATAAAACAACATATTGCTCAATGGCAGCCCTTTTGTTATGGCAAATTCCATACCCTGAAACTTTTGCATAACTGATTCTTGCAATGCTGGCGGCAAAATGAGCTTATCAAGCCGTGACTTTGGATATACCGCCTTCTTAGGCCAGAACGAAATCGAAGTGTCTTGTGGACGAATTATTTTTGGACGTTCTTTAAAAAAATGCCTGAACCCAAAATATGCACCCATGCCACCTACCGCGCTCAATGCCGCCGCTATAAGCATCCACTTTCCTGCCGCTATTATCTTTCCATGTCGCGCCGCGTGAGCAGTATCTCTATCGCCTTGCACAGCACGAGCTCCTGCGGTTCGCGCATCCTCCAATGCAGTACCAACTGCTGTCTGAACTCGAATATCATTATCTCCCTTCTGCTGTAACTCTACTGCTCTTAACTGCGCGGTAACCACACCATCTGCCAACTGTTGCTGACGTTGATGATCTGCAAGCGCACGATCTACCACAAGCCGCGGCTGAAGCGCATCATACGCAGCTGCCTGAGCATGGGTAGACAACATTCGTCGATTACGCAAATCATCATAACGCCAAGCAATTTCATTCACTGTATCCTCAGTTCTTTTTAACATAGGCCCCCAATCAGCTTGAAATCTAGGCCTAATAGATAGCACCCCCCATTCACCACCAGCTCCTTGCTGTGCGTGAGTTAGCTGAAACCTCGGCGTCACAACAAAATCATACAGGTTATCCCTCATCGTAGAATTCGACTGGCCATTGACAAATTGTTGAAATAATAACTTATATGCACAATCCAACCTAGCTAATGCTGGCTCAAGAGAACCATCAACAGGACTGTCTGGACTGTAGGCTATTCGTGCAGACTCAACCCTCTCACGAAGAGCAGCGACAAATAATTTATATGTTTTTGTTATACGCACGCTAATTTGATCTGTACTTGTTGGCTCACTTGCATCAACCGGGCCGTGAGCAATAAAATAAGCATTTTTTAGCCGATCCATAAATTGCTTAGCCAAGCTGTTAAATTCAGTGCGGCCAGCTACTACCTGAGCATCTGTAAAACCACGGGCATCCCCCGCACCTCCCACAAACCCCCCAGCGGCTCCCGCTGCTGTGCCAGCTCCTGTCAAACCTCCCTCCATAGACCACAACCCAATACTACTCACTACACACAGGCTCACACACAAAATATACTGTATTTGCTTCATACCATCCCTTTAATTTGCCACATTTACTACGCTGGATACATTTTCACTCATTGTTGCCGTAGCAGGTTATACAGATTGTTTCTTTGCCATAGTATCTGCAATAATTTTCTTAAAACGTGGCAGCGTTAACTCAAGCTCTCCTGCATTTAATAAAGGATATATTGCCTGCGCTATCATGCCACTAATTTGCCGCCCAGAAAGACCTGCAATGCTTTTAGCTAACACTGGAATTTGCTGTATCACTTCTTTTGATACCACAAAGCCTTTTTCTACCAATACATCATTCAAGTACTGGCGCAAGAAAATCTCGCGTTCTTCCTGCTCTGGAGCATCAAATAAAATATGATTTGATATATGAGCACGATCCCTAAATGCAGGATCAAGATCATTTTTATGGTTCGTTGTTGCTATAAACGCTATATGATCACTCGTTGATTCATTCATCAATCCCAAGAACGTAGTCAACGTGCTTCGACTCATTTCTGTTGATATTGCAGGATTTCCTCGATCAGCAAATAAAATCTCAGCCTCTTCAAAATCAATAATCGTCGGCTTCTTCGTTTTTTTATACGAATGTTCGGCCGCTTCAAAAATAGCTCTAATCGCGCTCACCGCCTGCCCAGGTCTTGCAAATTGCTGAAACGCCGGCCCGCGTATAATAATATGATGCGCAAGTTTTTTATCAGAAAGACTGCGTACAAATTCTTGTGCTGCAAGACTCTTTCCAACCCCCGGTGGCCCATAAAACAACATATTGCTCAATGGCAGACCTTTTGTTATGGCAAATTCCATACCCTGAAACTTTTGCATAACTGCTTCTTGTAGTGCGGGAGACAAAATAAGTTTATCAAGCCGAGACCTTGGATATACCGCCTTTTTAGGCCAAAACGAAATCGAAGTATCTTGTGGACGAATTATTTTTGGACGTTCTTTAAAAAAATGCCTGAACCCAAAATATGCGCCCATTATCAAGAGTGAACTTGCTGTTAATCCAGCAAGCCCATACTTCAGCCGTTTTGTCGTCTCTGCTCGGTCTGCCGCAGCCTGGCGCTCAAGCCGAGGATTATTCACATGTGCTTTGACGGCTGCCTTATTAGTCGCCAAAGCAATATCACGCTGCTCACTCAGATGTCCTGTTAGAGCATTTGCAGCTACGTCTGCAGCACGCACTGCGATAGTGCTCGCAGTATCAAGTACATTTTTTTGTAATGCATTAATTTCCGCCTCTTCTTTGGCTATTTCAGATTCAAGCCGGCGAATATCATCTTGCAAATGCTCAACCTGGATAGCATCAGCTGGAGGCGAACTATCGAAGGAATTAAGAACAATATTCCAGGTCTTTTTCGGATTCAGCATCGCATGCAGATCAGCCCTGAGATTACGTAATCGATCTTTTCGCTCTTGCTGTCCTGCTTGACGTCTTTCTATTACATTGTTTCCTAAGGCTGTGACTCTGCTTAGCATGTGCTCACCGACACGCCCGACACCCTCCAAAAGTTCTCCCATATCTCGAGCCCTTACATCAGAGGCCATTACCCCAATCCAAAGCACTACCCACAAAATTTTCATCATTCTATAATATCTCTTCATCATGTCCCCATCAATGATTGTGCAAATGGTATTCCGTTTTTAACAAGCACAAAAACGGCTCGTGCAAGCAAAGGTAATGTCCATATCGTATTAACAAAAAAAGCAGCTTTTAGCCGATACCTAAAAAGTATTTGAGCGTCGATGAGCTTTTGCGAAAGTTTTTTAGCTTTGCCATTATTAAGCACACTGCTCAATAATGACCGCTGACGCAGAGCACTTTGTTTTTCTACATACTCAGCAAGTGCACGTTCAGCATCGGGTGATTTTTTATCAACTACATCTTGGAGTAACGCAAAAAGCGTGCCTTTATCTTTGCCAACAACACGCATTAATTTTTTTGTTGAATCCTTATCAATTTTTTGCAACGTAAAGTACACAATTAAAAACCTACGGATCAAATCAAGTGCAGTCTTTTTCCATGACGACGTAAGCCCCGCATAAGCTAGGGTTGCCGCACTCCCACTTTCTCCCAATTTTTCAAGCAAACCAATCCGACCTGTACTTAAAAATTCTACAATCGGATACAATTGAATTGGAACCCCTGTCACATATTCCGGACTAAAAGAGCTAGAAGGCAAATCCTGCAGAGCAACGAGTCTATACGCCTTCTTTAGAGCACTTTCAATATACGACACATCAGGTATCTTTTTACGTGCAAAAAGAGCTATTTCACTAATCACCATATACGCTGCAAGATAGGGAAGCGCCCGAACATGGAACGGATTAAAGGGCATAAATCGTAATTTACCCTCAAGCGCCTTGAGCGTTATACTTCCTCCCACAATATGCGGAGCCTGCGCGATAAGTGTTTTTACTATATACCTGAGCCGAGCTTTCTTAAACAAAGAATACATCAGAGAATTAGCTACAACCTCACCACCAAGAAGTGCCAGTTTTTTATAAAAGTGAGGATAGGTACCAACCGCAAAATCCAAACGATTATGCGGAATTATCTTTTGATCAGATCGCTGAAAGTAATTTCCTGTTGGTTCAAACCGCGTGCCATCATCAAAAAGTTTTTTTATCTCTTTAGGCGCAGCCACATAGGCATCACCATCCTTTATATAATACTCATATCCATTCTGCACATCATCTACAACCGGATCCAACATCGTAACAGTTGAATTATTAACAAGTTGAAACGAACTCTTATCAAACAAACAATCGCGCGCTCTCCATGCCTCCAACTCTTCTCTATTCGCTTCATCTGCAACAACACGCCTCAAAGGATTGTCCTCAACAACTCTCTCATCAAACCCTGGTACAATAACCCGCTGAGGAACTATTGTATACCACTGACCATCTTGATGATTTGGAATGTTTTTGAGTTCGTTTTCAGTCGCAGGAAGAGCAAAAACAGGCCCAAGCACCTGAGGAGTTATAATCTGATGCTCATACTCTTGAGAGAATGTTAGCCCTGGCATAGTCATTACACTTCCCACGGGCAAAGCCGGCTGCCGTGCATTATGCCTTTTGAGCTCATCTAAAGCAGGCGTTATGTCGGGACGCGGCAAAGTTTGTACACTCGCGAGAGCCGGAGCAATATCTTGCACAATGGCATCAATCTCATCCTGGGACAACTGCCCCTGCACTTCTCCGTACATATATGGCAGAGCACACATGAACCCACTCATTAGAAAAAAATAACTAATTCTCATCACTAAACTTCGCCTATCACCAGACCTTTATGACTTTTACCACTCAGCTTAGACAAGACCTTACGGTTGCCGCCGATACCTATGCATCAAACTATTTCCCAAAACAGCCCCCATTGCTATGCTTGTCAATATTGCGGCAGCAGTAACCGCTTTTCCAGCAACAGTAAACGATTTTTCTCTTTCAACACGAGCATTACGATAATCTACCGCAGCAAACAGGTCTTTCCCTTTTAAAAACAGCCGCTGCCGTTTTGCCAGAACACGCATTGCATCTTTAACATCATTACGGAGTGCTGTAAGCGCCGTCAATGCAGCATGGCGCTTTTTCTTCGCCGCTCCTTTTAGTTTTAACTGCTTGACCGCTTTACCCAGCACATCAAACGAATCTATAACTCCTTGATACATTAAAGATCGTACCGGCACCCGCAGCACCGCAATCGATTTATCAAGCAAGGCAAGTTCAAATTCATTCAAAAATGACTCAAGCCGTTCCCGCACATACTCGGCAGACACCGGCATCCACGGAAATAGTGTCATGGGTGTAAGAGCTACCGGAACCTGCTGTCCTCCAACCTTAAGTAGCAAATCTGCCATATCATTTTGTGATGAATCAGTGGCATAAATCGCACCACACACGCCCATAATAAGCCCTATTCTTATAATCCATATCTTCATTTATACATCTCCCCCAACTGCCAACGCCAATCGCGCACGCTCATATGCTTTTGAAAGTGATTCAAGAACACATGATGCCTGAATAATATGTTTAATCTCTTTTTCAGCAAAAGCTCTTTTGCGCATAGAATAATTCTTTACACTATCTACGCTTACCAAAGCTTTATACCGACCTGTTTTATTGTACACATCACGCCGATGTGCAAACCATTTAAACGACTTTTTAATTTCATGTTCCAATAAATTCAATGCATCAAAAGCGTCTTTCAAACGTTCTCTATACGTACGAATACTATCCGCACAATCAGTCTTTATACGCTTGATATCTTTACGGCACTGCTTCTTTGCCTTTGCAGCATCATGCTTTAATTGCTTTACATGCCGGCGTGCTTGGCGATGAAGGCTTTTACGAGTTACCCTCAAATGAGATAACACCTTTGTATCAATCCGAGCCTCAAACAATAATCCCATTCCAGTGTTAAAACTCTCTAAACTCTCTACCGGAAGCAAAGATGACAACCGTTCTCGCACCGACTCACTCAAACCGACAAGCCACGGCGCAACACGCATCGGCGTCATAGCCGATATGGCATTCTCATTCTCAATAAGAAAATGAGACGATGCGCACAAAGCACCGCCTATATCCAATCCCACACAAGACAACACCGCTGCTATCCACATTTTTTGCATACATAATCCTTAACAATCAGAACATAAAGATTATTTCTTGATATATTTATTATACTTTTAAGTATACACAAAAAGCTTTATAAACAAAAAATTATCTAAAAAACACAATTATTAAGCAAATACGCAAACTCACCATGCCTCTGGCTGACCTCAAAATTGACAACTAAAGCCACATACGTTACAAAAGTAATTTGATTCAATTTCACGAAAGCATGTCATGTTCGCATTTTTTATCTCATTTGCCCTCTACCTCAGTATTCTTATTAGCGTCGGCATCTACGGTTACCAAAAAAATAAACGCCATACTCAGAATGGGGCCAACACACGAACAATAAACTATTGGGTTACTGCCCTCTCTGCGCATGCAGCTGACATGAGCATATGGCTTTTTTTTGGACTTCCCGGTGCCATTTATTTCAACGGCCTCTCTGAATGCTGGACTGTAATTGGTCTCATAGGAGGAATGTGGGCCACTTGGCATTTTGTCGCCCCTCAGCTCCGCACGGCAACTGAAATCACAAGAAGTACTACACTGACTCACTTTCTCTGCAGCACCGCAGGCGATACGAAAGGCTACCTCACCCTAGTGAGTTCATGCTTACTTTTGTTTTTCTTTCTCTTTTATATTGCAGTCGGATTTAGCGGAATCGGCACCATTCTCATGTTTACCTTTGGTATCCCGCACTGGCTGGGCATTATAGCAAGTGCCTTATTTGTCACCGGATACGTATCACTGGGTGGGTACGCAACCGTGGCATTTATAGACGCGTTCCAAGGATTTTTTCTTTCTTGCATGATTGTACTCATCCCTCTTATCACCGCATGGAAACTCGCAGCAAGCGGAGCGCTGTCGCTGTCAACACTTACCACCTCATCATCTTTCCAATCTGTTACTCTGACTGCCGGTCTTGCTACTGCCCTTAATTGGGGCCTGGGATACATTGGTATGCCAAGCATCCTTACTAAATTTATGAGTATTGACTCAGTAAAAAATATGAAAAAAGCACAATACGTAGGTCTATCATTTCAAGCTATTGCTCTTACCGCCGCTATGGCAGCAGGTCTCCTTGCTCGCCTGTACTTTACCACCGCCCCTGCTTCATCACAGCAATTATTCTTGCGCCTCATTATTGAACAATGCATCCCTCTGATTGCCGGTTTTGTATTGTGCGCACTCCTTGCCGCAACTATTTCCACCCTTGATTCTCAACTGATTGTCTGTGCATCCGTTATCTCACATGACATCTGTAAATCGGCCGGCACTCACTATGAAAAAATCGTCACCCGTCTTGGCATTGTAGTCATCACCAGCATTGCAGCAAGCATTGCACTCCTCAGCACCAGCACACTCCATGAAATTGTACGCTATGCATGGTCTGGCCTTGGATGCACCTTTGGACCATTGGTGCTTATGAGTCTGTATGCCCCACAGCGCTTAACAACAATCGGCGCGCTTGCGGGAATTCTCTTGGGCGGCGGCAGCGCCGCGCTCTGGCCATATTATGGCCCTTTTCTTGCCAGCACGCCACTGGTCCCTGGTTTTAGCATTGGGCTTATTTCAATGTACGTACTCTCTCAAAAGTCCTAACTCTTTTCTGGAACTTTTTCATAGCTCGCAACGCTTGGCTTAAATATTGCTGCAATACGATCTAAGAACCCAGGAGTTTTTGTTTTCATTTTTTGACCCACAAAACTAATTGCTGCCGCTTTAAAAGCATCACTTAATCCTTCTGGCCAAGCCGCATAAGCTTCAAGGGACATCATATTCATTGCCGTAATAGTCGTTCCCATACAGCCACTTGGAACTTGCAATGGAGTTTTATTATCAACGGTATACCATAGTTGATATTTTTCATTAATGGGAACTTTTATATAGTATTCTTGAGGTGATTTATATGAAGTTGTATCAGCACCCTTTGGAAAAAAGTCTGTCTTTAATACAAGCATCCCATTCCACGTCTGTTTATCAGAGGTCGTAAATTGTACTGGAATAAAATTATCATCAGGACCAAGTTTTGCTATGTGACGCTGTGTTGAAAATTGAAGCGCAAGTGGATACACATAATATGGAGAGGCAACAAGCTCTTCCTTAGAAATCGCCTGTAACATACGAAGAGAACTCAAATAAAAAGAAACTTGACCCTGAAAATACTGCTGGCTTGTTGCAGCCCTTCCTTGAAAAAATCTTTCATGGGCAGCAATAACAAATCCCGTAGGCACGCCATCAAGAGAGACTAACGGATTACCAAAATAACAATTGCTATCAGCATGAGCCGTGTCAGCCAAATACGGATATCCAACAATGGATACCTGTGTCGAATCAGCACTTATGTTAATTGATGTCTGCACTGACCCAACCCCTGATGGAAGTTGAAGATTTTTAGGATCAACCGTGCCTCTCCATGCAATAAACGCATTTGGAATAACTTGACCACTCACATCACGCGCCTGCTGAACAGCAATAAATAACGACCCCATCTTTACATAATAATCAGCAAGAACAAGGCCTAATTGAGATGCTACAAATTGTTTGTTTTGTAAAAAAGGAAACGGCATAACGACAGAAGATGAACTCTGCTGAAGTGAAATGTTTATATTCACTGATGCTCCCGGCACTTGCACACCTTGTGGAACAGGCACAACTCCATTTAATGGATAAAGTGGAGCACTCGGGGCAATAATAAAAGATTGCACAACTTTTGTTCTCTGTGTTGGAAGCTGAGTAACAACTTGATACAAATCATTCAACGACACGGCATACGTAACCAAAGCCCCCCCACAAGGAAATGTGACTGATACAGTTTCAAAGCTCGGCTTTTTTGTACTATCAAAACTATTTTGATACGTTGCTGTAGAAACTGCTGTATGTGATTGCAAAAGAGCATCTTTTGCAACAACCACCATAATTTGTACTTCATCAAGTAGAAGTTGCCACTGAGCTCCCAATACAGGATTTTGTAATAATACACTATCAATAGCTGAAATAACTTTTAAAGGTGGCAATGTACCAGCACCAATAGACACTTGATCATACAATAATGAGCTCCCAACGCTCCCCTCTCGAAATGCTTGTAAAAACCTTGTTCCTCCATAAGAAGCCGAGCAGGAAAAATAAGCACTTTGATGCGGCCATAACCGATCAATACCATTCACATCAATCCCAATTCCACTTACATCACACCAGCGACGCACATTATTATCGTAAATCACCGCGAGATATGCTTCAGAAAAAAATGGTGCTCCATTAACCAAAAATGCTGTTCCATCAGCGTTAATCCATTTCACTTTAGTGCGATAATAATACGGAGCTAGTGAAATCGTATCTGCTCCCTGAGGGTTTATATACATACGAGAGAACGTATACAAATTCGAAAGATTAATATCTGCAAAAGCTCCCAAAAAATCTTCTGTGGATACCGCAGGGTCAAAATTGAGCGGAACAAATACTTTTACACAGAAGACATTGCAGGCAAACATGATGCATACAACCACACTAGTAATCAGATTTTTATAGCTCATACAAACTCCTTATGAAGGACGCTAATTTTTAAGAGCTCCCCCCTGCATATTTTTATATAACTCAAGTCAAACTATGCTCTTTTTCAAAAACAAAAATCAATACAAGATTGACAAAAACGTAGCAGATGGTAAAAAACTACGATTCATACTTTGCATATTCCATACGCAGCACGCTGCTTTTGCTTTAGATCGGTACAGACTCATGCCAAAACTTTTAATTGTTGAATCACCTGCCAAGATAAAAACCATCGGTAAATTCCTTGGTAAGGAATTCAAAATTATGTCAACGTTTGGGCACATCAAAGATTTGCCTCCCCATAAACTTGGGGTGACTATTACCAAAGAAAATCATATTGAGCTTGAATATGTTCCACTTGCAGATAAAGGCGATGTAATAGCCCAAATATGCAAACAAGCAGCAAACTGCGACGAGGTATTCTTGGCATCTGACCCTGACCGCGAAGGAGAAATTATTTCGTGGCATATTGGGCAAGAAATTGCCAAAGTTCTTAAAAAAGGAACAATGCATCGAATTACTTTTAACGAAATTACCAAACCTGCCGTAGAAAAAGCAATTGCAGATAAACGTCATGTCGATGAACACAAAGTACATGCACAGCAAGCTCGACGTATTCTTGACCGCTGGGTAGGGTATGAAGTATCTCCTATTCTCTGGAAAAAAATCACCAAAGGATTGTCGGCAGGCCGTGTACAATCAGTTGCCTTGATGCTCATTTGTATTCGCGACTCTGAAATTACCGCATTTAAAGTAGAAGAATATTGGTCGATTCATGGAAACTTTGGAATAAGTGGTGATAGCTTTGAAGCGGAACTTTCTAAGGTAAAAGGTAAAAAACCAGTCATCACAACCAAAGATTCTGCAGATACACTAGTAGCAAAAATTGCACAACACCCATCATTTGTCATTACCAAAGTCACCGACAAAAAAAGACTCAAACAACCAGCGCCTCCTTTTATGACGAGTACTCTCCAGCAAGATGCCTATAATAAATTAGGGTTTTCTGTTGATCGCACCATGCAAATAGCGCAAAAATTATATGAAGGTGTTCCTCTGGGAGATAAAGACAACCCAGAAGCACTCATTACCTATATGCGTACCGACTCACTCCGTATCTCTGACACTGCGATGATTGAAGTACGTGATTATATTAAAGATACTTTTGGAAGCAAGTACCTGCCATCTAAAGAAAAACTTCATGGCGCAAAAGGCGCGTCACAAGATGCCCATGAAGCCATTCGTCCTATTGCCGTTGATAAAACACCTGAGAAAGTTGGCCGCTATCTTTCTACTGAGCAAGCAAAATTGTATGAATTAATCTGGAAGCGATTTGTTGCTAGTCAAATGGAAGCTGCCGAATATTTTCAACGCAGCGTACAAATTGATGGTGGCGATTTTGAATTTAAAGCAACCGGCTCCACACTCATGTTTGATGGTTTTTTAAGCGTCTATATTGTTGAAGAAGATGAAGAAGAAAAAACGGTATCTATTCCAAAATCGGTTGGTGATGGCAAGGCGGTCGATCTTTTAAAAGCAGATGGAAAACAACATTTTACCAAGCCACCTGCGCGCTACACACAAGCAACGCTGGTAAAAGAACTTGAAAAAAAAGATATTGGTCGCCCGAGTACCTATGCAGCTATTCTTTCAACACTTATTAAGCGTAGTTACGTGATTGTTGATAATAAACGCTTTTCCCCCTCTGAGCTTGGCCGCTCTGTCAACAAGCTTCTTACCGAGCACTTGCCTGATATTATTAATGTTGATTTTACCGCAAACATGGAACAATCGCTTGATAAGATAGCAGAAGGCTCTGTGCAAAGAGATTCTGTTCTTCTTTCATTTTATGAAAAATTCAGTAAAGATCTTGAGAAGTTTGGTGGTGCTCCTGGAAAAAAAGAAGCGCAGAAAACAGACCTTATCTGCCCTGAAGACGGATGTGGCAAACCACTCTATATTCGCTTTGGTCGTGGTGGTGAATTTATTGGCTGTGAAGGTTTTCCTGAATGCACATTTACCAGTAATTATATTCGTGATGAAAAAGGAGATATTGTGCTTACCGCAAATGAACCAGTACAACTTGAGTCAACAGGACTTACCTGCCCAAAATGCAACAAAGATATGGTTAAACGCGTAGGCAAATTTGGTCCTTTTATTTCATGCTCAGGGTATCCTACCTGCAAACACATTCATCAAGAAACGCTTAAGATGCCATGCCCTCAATGTGGTAAAGCCATAGGCAAGCGAGCATGGCGTGGCGGTACTTTTTGGGGTTGCACTGGATATCCAAAATGTAAATTTGCTGTATTTAACGATGTTGAAGAAACGCCCTGCCCACAATGCAACAAGCAATCTTACTTGATCGTTAATAAAGCAAAAGATGGCAGCAAAGTATCGCTTGCCTGTCCAAGCAAAGAATGTGGGTACACACAGCCGGTATAAATCCGGTATCCATGCAGTATACCGCTACACGCGCCACTGCATGGACCTTACTATTTATTATATAACTCTATGGGGGAGGGACTACTGCTTACAACGGTAGTATATATACATGAATACAACTCGAATACTTTTATTTTTTTATACCACGATCACTGCTTGTGCTCTTATTAACGCAGCAGAAAAAGGCGCTGGTACTTCCAGTAACACACACCCAACAAGTTTTTGCACCGAGAAGCAAAAAGACGATGAGCTCCTTATTAAAAAAATATATAGTCTCGTGCATGAACCTGTTAATAACCTCTCATGCATCAATAAACTGCGTTATGAAAATAGCTGCTGGAAAGAGTTTGCTCTTATTATTAAAAATGAATGTGGACGTTGGCCCTTTAAACCACAAGCCGAAAGCATACATCGCTATGATGCACCAAATGAATGGTTTGCTTGTATAAAAGCACTTCGAAAGTACCTCAAATCTCCATGGGGGCACCCCAGTGATCTATTAAATTTTTTTATAAGAATAGCCTCTATCAGTATTTTGAAAATCCCTGGTAATAGGTATATTTATTGCATAAATCAGAACAAACAAGATATGCCTGAAACTCAACCATTCTTTATTGATGCGACAGGATCACTTATTGATACCGAAAACTCAGGAATTCGTGATCTTCTTATTCAGAGCACATTATTTAGTTGCATAAAAGATAATGCATCCGTTGTTCGAACAAAAAGATTATTCCAATTAGTTGATGACACTCTCTCAAAAAAAAATGAAGCAGCAGCACTCTTGGCAAGACTACCGACAGATCCCAAAACTCTTAAAGAGAAGATTGAATCTAGTTGCATTACTGTTATTGTAGACGACATGATAAAATCATTATCACACCGTACATTACTTTCCACGAAATCAATCCCCCAGCTATCAAGTGCTCAAAGACACTCAGCAATAACTACAGATGCTGTTGCAATAACTAGAGATGCTGCTAAATCCTTCCATAAAGCACTCACAGCACTCAGGGGGGATTATTTCACGCCATCTGCCACAACACAAAAAGTGCTGAATCTTATTGATAGCACCGCAAAGTTGTACGTAGCACCTGCTCCCCACCCTGAAGACTATGCGCTTGACAACGGATACAAAACATTCATATTGGTTATAGGCATGATTGGCCTGAAACTTTTATGCACTAAAAAACTTCTTACAACGGATGCAATTAACGACATTCAAGATGAATGGTGTACAATCCTGCTCAAAGAAAAAAAAGAGCTTAAGGCAACTATATCCTTGCTCCAATCTGAAGCTGCGCCAAACCACATAACAATTTTTATTTTTGAGTTTATGCAAAATGGCGAACAAGCTCGCCTCTATTGTATACAAGACTTCAGACAAGGCAGAACCGAGGAAGGTATTTTTATTAATGAAGAAGGAGATATGTTTACCAAAGAAGACATAGTTTTCGGTTCAGAGCTCTTTTTCTTAGGACGTTTTGGGCTGTAAAAAAAATGTGAATCATCTTACAGCCCATATAGTCAAACGTTTTCTATAAAGACACGAGAATTTCAGTAATTCTTTCAATCCGAGTATTCGCGTGCTGTGCACGATCTTCCAGACCATTTTCAAGCGCATCTATATAGTCTTTTTGCGCTTTAACCAACAGTGCTATCCAATCATCCTTACTATCATCCCGTTTAGTTGCTAACTTTCGAGCGACCTGAGGAGCCTCAGCTAATTGGCCTTTTGGCGGCGGAGTTACACATTGCTCTCCATCAAAAGCTCCCAAACTCCAAGAAAGTAACAAAATCGTACATGTATGTATTATGCGCTTAAAAACCATAGTATCTCCGTTATGTAAAGACGATATACGGCTGCGCTTAAGATTTGGGACGACGTGACGGTATCAAAAAACAATATAAAGTTCTAGAAATAGACGTTACTCGTCACTCTCACTTTCTTCTGTACTTGCAGATTCTCCATCACTACCTGACGCACCACTGTCCATATCCATTGCAGCAGGTTGAGGGATATATGCAACCGCAAGAGATGCAAGAGTTACCAGAGCTACATACGTAGCATTGTACTCAGATATTTTAAGAACAAGATCTTGAAGTGCTTTATTTGCATCTTGCTCGTCACCTCTCTCGTATGCCTGACGCACGAAAGCATAGAGGCGCACGAGTAGAGAATAGTCACCATCTTGCGAATTGCCCGCATGCAATGCCTTTTGATCTGGCGGTACAAAAGCTTGCGGCCGCCGGTCAGGAGTTCGAGGACCATCAAATCCTTGCACTACACCGCACACACCGATTGCACACACTACATTCAATATATATTTTTTAAAAACCATACAATCCTCTTCTTCTCGTAAGAATGACATGGCTGTATAGCTAAAGATAATGAGTCATTGATCATGAAAAAGACGCATATCACACGCATGTACGTTGTGCTGTGTCTGCGCATTTTTTTAGTGTGGGTATAACCAAACATTGTTACTCATATGACCTTTAGTCGAGGGAGATATACCATACACTATCGACTGTGCTTATCTATAGACTCTTGAATAATGTAATAATTTCTCTGATCAGAACACTCTTTTAGAATCATGATCTAGATATCATATAAAGCCAAACCCCCTGCGCCATATTCCAAAGCACATCGCCCATGAGCACTCCTGACCAGAAAATCGTTCCCCTTCGTGCCACCTGCACGAAGCGCATTCCCGCACCCACTGCAAGCGCACACACTAATGCGCTTGGCATAATGAGCCCCCCAAATACCAAAGCTGGACTGACTCCTCCTGCATAAAAAAACGCCCCGAGCAATAATCCTATACACACAAATACACTCTGATACTGGAAGGTCTGCATAATGAGCGCCCGAGAGAGCCCTCTGTGTGCAATGAGCGGAGCAACACCAAGAGAAAAATGACTACATAAAAACCACAGTAAGATTCCCACTACGCTGGCCGCTATACAAAGCCCTATCCATTGCGCCTGCAGAATGCTTTTATCATCAAGAGACTCGCGCAGCCCTATTACGGAGGCATGCATGCCATCAACGGCAACACTTCCAACAATACCTATCATAACGCAGACCAACGCTGCTTGTACTAGTGTTACACCGGGAACACACATAACAAGAAGCATTGCCAGGGTCATATACCTGCCATACGGCGCCAGCCCAGTTTTAGCAGCAAATTGAAGCAACGACTCAATAAGAAACGCACTCACCACCACTGCCAGTAATGCTCCATGCACAGACATTCTCCCAATCACACACAGACCACACACACTCAGCCCCATTCCGCTCAGCACCATTTTATTCTTACCCAAAACATGAAGATAGTATGTCCAACTCGCCCAATCACCGATACGCGCTACCAACACTGCACGCCGCTGCCATGCTCCTGCAAGTAATCCACTTACTAGTAGCCCACTACACACCGCATACAAGGCATCTCTCTCTGAAACGGCAAGCCATTGTGAATACTTTCCCCATACAACTAAAGGATGCACTACCAAATACTTGCTGGCCATACCAAGAAACAAAGGAACCACAACTCCAGGCCCTGCCAAGAAACCGGCAGCCCACCCCAGGGGAGCTATATGTATGCTCCCGCTCCCTCCATAGATATCACGAATACCGGCCACTCCAGCAGCCAAAGCAGCTCCCATGCTGAGCAGTCGCGCATGGCTCCTAGTTCGCGATGCATGCATCGCCTCGCAGACAGCCTGTGGAAGTGGAAATGATAGATTCTGAGAGGTCAAGTACTCACGGGAATGGCGACCAGCATACAGACCCCATCCCCCAGCTGTAAGTACCGCCCCACACAGCACTCCACAAAACACCAGAGGTGACTCCATCCACTGTTGCCATAAAGCAGGCTCAAGAAAAAAAATGGTGGTTATTGAAAATCCTATGCCAGTAGCAATAGCTCCACCAAGCGATGCTGAAATTGTAAGCAGCAATGCACGACGAGTATCTCGTATCATGCCCCCCACTAGTACCACGAGGATAGGCGCTATCCATGGCCCCAACCCGGTTGCAAGAGAAATATAGAGTAATGCTGCAGTCGAAAAAATAGTTAAAAATAATGTCAATATCATAATACAGTGTTCATCTTTTAAAAATCCCAAGCATCTGGACCATTCAAGGATCTTAAAAAAGACCATTCTGCAAGAAGTCCATCTCGTACAACTGGGCCTAAATTAGTAAATGAGATATCCGTAGTGTATCAGAATATGATGCATTTATTTACTTCTGATCATCAATGCTCCCACGACACTGGCATCCACATGTTATGCGTACTGAATCTGAACAAAATACATTTTTTTTCACAGAACATATTTTTCTTAGAGACAAGAACAAAATTATATCTTATACTCTGCGCTCATTTAAAAAAAATTGGCGCCCATAGCTCAATTGGATAGAGTACCAGACTACGAATCTGGCGGTTATAGGTTCGACTCCTATTGGGCGCACCATCTTTGAATCATTGCAATAGTATACAAAAACCTTGGAGAGGTGGCTGAGTGGTCGAAAGCGCGCGCCTGCTAAGTGTGTATTCGGAGAAATCCGGATCGAGGGTTCGAATCCCTCCCTCTCCACCACTTTTACACGGTATACTAAACGCAATTCTTATGTGGAGAGATGGCAGAGCGGTTGAATGCGGCGGTCTTGAAAACCGTTATGTTGAAAGGCATCGGGGGTTCGAATCCCTCTCTCTCCACCATTAATTTCTTATTCATTATCTGATTACACATGTTCTAAAAATCTGTTGAGGGCTTTGCCGGTTCTTCAAGAATGCTCAAAATCTCAGTAGCACAATAGACCTTGTCCCGCTTATTATCATTCATCTGTTTGATAATGCCTGCCGCTTCAAGTTTTTGAATTGCCCGCTGAGCGGTGCTATATACCACATTAAGATCCTGAGCGACCTTTTTAATAGTTACGTATGGGTTTGCAGCAAATCGATCTACAATATCCAAAAGTATCGATGAGCCCAATCCTGCCGCTGTTGCACGCCATGTAATTAGCAAATCATTAATACGCTCAGCACGCGACAACGCATCTTCTGATTGAATAGCTACTCCATTTAAAAAATAAATAAGCCATTCACGCCAGCTACCTTCACAGCTAATGTTATACAGCTGTCGATAATATTCAGTACGGGTTGCTTGAAAAAATGCAGATAAATAGAGCAATGGCGAAGGAAGCATTTTTTGATCAATCAAGAGAAGAGTAATAAGCAAACGCCCTATTCTCCCATTCCCATCTAAAAAAGGATGGATCACTTCAAACTGATAGTGACACAACGCAATACGAATAAGGGGTGGAAGCTGCTGGTAATGCAGAAAGCTTTCAAACTCACCAAGTGCTTCCATCAAATATTCGGGAGCTGGTGGAACAAATTTTGCCATATACACCGTACATCCAGGTATGCCTATCCAATTTTGCACCGCCCGGAACTCTCCCGGCATTGCTTGAGACCCGCGTACCCCTTGCATTAAACGATAATAGTGGAGCGTTTTGGAACACAAACACAGACCTGCACGCCTGCTGCTATTATCAAAAAACATAAAAAGCGATAATAATGACTACTAACACAATGAGCAAACGAAAGCAAAGACTTGTCCGTATTCGCATAAAACAAGAAGGATAAAAATAATCACCTCCTCTGCGGCAACACACCAAGCCTCAGACCATTCTGCTATTCGCAAAAACTAAAAAATAAAAAAACAAAATCGGGTACTCCGTCACTGAGAACCACCAAAGATCCCTGGCATTATTATCAAAGAAACCAAACCCCAATAACAATACCCGCTCACACTGGGCACAACATGCCTATCAAGCACCACCACTATTTGCACAACAAGCAAAAAGTGCTTCTACGGCAAACGCCATTGCCCATAAAAGAACAATAGCAACCGCGCCTTATTCGCACAGAGTCGATAAAAAGAAAATAGCAACCATAACTGCACACACAAGATACCCAGATGAATCGATTGCTATTCGCATAACACATAAAAAATGAAGCTAATCCCAAGTAGCTCATCACACTAAACACCAATAAGGTCGGCCACTGCTGGCACAATAAGCAAAACGCAAAACTAACGGAATCGATGCCATACACACAGCACCACCAAGAACGCGGGCAGAACCTGCAAATAGTCGTCGCGCTTGCATTCTCACAGAACAATACTCATGACCATACAAGCTAATCTTTGAGCCAGGTACGATTGACCACAACCATACTTATAGCAAGTACACAGAAATAGAGTGGCATCGGATACGCCGTACCGTTATGGAGCAAGCCAATCCCCAAGGTAATCAGAGACACAACAAGGTAGTACATAAAACCGAAGACACTTGAGGCAGTTCCGCCGCACCAGCGATAATGATCAAGCGCGACAGAGAGTGCGCTACTGTTAACCAAGCAGCGCCCGGCCATAGATACCATATGCGAGCCAAGCGCCACACAAAGTAACAAGAACTTTGTAGAAAACGTTAAGGGGCAACAGAGCACCACAAGTGAAAAAAGACCGGTTGACGTAAGCATCATGAGAGTCCCCCACCGGAGCACATCATGCACTTCATACCGATGGTGAAGCCAGCTTGCAAGCCACCCCCCACTCATCATAGCGCAGGAGATAAAAATAAAACTCATGCCATACGCAGTGGGCGAAAGACCCAATAACTCAATCAGGTAAAAAGCGCCTTCAGAAAAATAACTAAACATCACCCCGTTTGCACATCCAATAAGCCATGCATACGCCATTACTTTTTTATCAGATACCAGCCGCCATACAATATCACCCAATGCAAATGAGCGCCTCTCGGTATTTGGCAAGGTCTCTGGAAGCAGGCGCGCAGTGCACCCAACTACCAATGAACCAACAAACGTTAAGAGTACAAATATTGCAGCCCATCCCCACTGCTCAGCAATAAAACCACCCACAATAGGTCCTACCGCCGGCGGAACACCCAGTGCACTGGACATCGCAGCATATACCCGACTCAATGCCTTACCTTGAAAGACATCGCGGCAAATAGCCTGCCCTACCACACTTCCCGCGCTACCGCCAAAAGCTTGAATAAAACGACTGATCATAAGAAGCGTAATAGAGCTTGAATAGTAGCATCCAACACAGCCAACTACATACATACTCAGTCCCATCAGCATACTTGGTTTGCGGCCCCAATAATCAGATATTTTGCCCCAAAATAACATGCCAAAAGAAAAGGCAAACAAATAAATGGTTAATGTGTACTCAACCATAGCAACCGAAGTAGCCAGCGCATGAGCAATATCAGGAAGCGCAGGCGAATAGACTGTTTCTGAAAATTGAGGAAGCCCTACCAGGGTAAAAATGAGCCATAACGGTGGCTGAACAAGCGTGGCGTGCATAGCGATACGTACCTAGAATTCAAAATTATGTACTAAAGAAAAAGCGTTGTTTGAATGAGGCAGTTGTATACTATAAAAATGAATTTTGCGCTATCAGAATCTACGAGACAGTCCCTTCAGCAGCGCCTGAGCCTGCACTAGGATTCCTATCAACATAACCAGTAAAAACTTTTTCTAAACCATTCTGAATTATTCTTAGCTTCTCAAGCGCGATTTGCTTCTGGTAAGTAAACGCTAGTAGAGAAAGAGACAGCTCACGTGCTAATACAGTATTATATTCTTCAACAGCTTTGATCGTTGCAGATCGATACTGAGCTAATCTTACGGTCGTTAACTTTTGATGCCCCGCAATTTGACCACTCAATTTCTTAATATTATTGTAAAATTCAATATGAGGACCTTCCTGCGCTTCATATCCAGGCCATAGGAGCTCTTCTTCAAATTTTCTCGTGCGATACAAAAGCTCCTGTTCTTCCCGTTGTCGCAATTCATGCTGCTCCCTAGATTCACGCTCAGCTATACGTATTAAATCACTATCTAATTCAGCACCCGCGCCCCCTTGACCCCTTAGTAATAACCCTTCTGCCGCAATTGCAAGCGCTTCATCACGGCTTGTATCCGGCCCAGTACCCGGTATATGGCCGAGCCCTGCGGCACCTGACTCTGGAGCTACACCAGCCGACGCTCCACCCCTCAAGGCAGCACCTCTCGAGTTCGGCATACTACCACGAAGCTTTGCAAACATAGCCAGAGCAGCAACAGCAGTAGCCGCAGCCAGAGCAGTAGCAGTCACTCCAACCCCTATACCCACTTTTGCTCCCACACTCATTCCTGTATACGTACGCATTATACAAGCCAATGCTTTTAATACTACTGCTGACACAACAGGATCCACCTCAGGAGACTGCTGAATAAAATTTCTTAATGCGACACAGCGCTGTTTAAAATCTTTTGGCTTACGCCCCCGCACCATGGCTAACCAACCTGTCAACTCAGACCACTCATCATGTATCAACATGCTACCCCAAGCAGCAGAAGAAAGCTGAAGTACGCGGTCCGCTTCCGTCACCAGTTGCAACAACTTGTGATTGCGTGCAAGCGGCGACTTAGGCTCATACAAAATGGGCGACGAACTCTCTTGCTGCACCGGAAGAGTCACCCCTCCTTGCAGTCCCACACCACACAACAAAACTACCATACCCAGACTTACTACTCGTTTCATATACGATTTCCCATAAAAGTTTTTAGTACTGCTTATTATGTTTTACACTATCTCAGCTCTTATAAAGTAACACATTCCACTCGTAAATAAAAAGATGCTCTTACATTTGATTGCACTTCCTTTTATATATGCTATCCTTTTGACTACATACACCCCCCCTTATATTTGTTTTGTGCATCCACCGAAACGTATCCACACGGCAAAAAGGACTTACTTATATGAAGCATCTGCGTTTATTGTTACTCTTCTTCTTGCTGTGCGCGCACTCCAACTCTTGGATAAGTCCCAACAAGGTCCCTTTACTTATCAGCGCTCAGCCAGAATACAATTGGAGCTACTGGGCAATAGAATTTGGGCTTGGAGCAAACTACCTTCACTTAAATTTTCCCGGCAGTCCTTCACAAAGCAATCAACAATCTGAAACACCGGTTGCCCCACAAACATACCGACTACCCCTTGCTGATTTTCGTATCGGCATAGAAAAAAGTTGGAGAATATCTGATAAATGGACCTTTGCTGTTGACTATGCCTGCCTTACTCCAGCAATTGCATTTGGCTACCTTGTCTCAGCACAAACTCGGTTTAATATTGGATTTCACTGCCCCATAACTCTTAACAACCTGAAACAGCTCAACTCAACCACAACACAATATAGTGATGGCACTACTATTGCAGACACAAGCCGAACTAGAGGCTGGCGCGCACGTAATCAATTTATCTGCATATCTCCCCGTATTGGAATTGATCATTTCACATCACCCAATACCATGCTACGTATTTCATTTTCATACGACTGGCACCAATTTCATGATTATCGCACCAATGCAGTTGTCGGCAGTATGCACTGGCCACAAATTACCATTGGCATCAAGCGATTATTTTAATAATTACTGAGTTGCCATAATATCAGCCAGCTCAACACACAATGCTTTTGCTATCGATTTCAGAACTCGCGTTGTTCCCGCACGCTCATTGTTCTCGAGTTGAGAAATATACTGTTTAGAAACTCCCGCAGCTACAGCCAGTGCCTGCTGAGACATAGTACGATACTCTCGATAGGCTTTAATCCTATTTTGCCCGTCAGCAAGTGACATCACAAATTCAAGCGGGAAGGTCTCTCCTTGCTTGGCTATATACTCTTGAACAATTTCTAAATCTTCTAAATCTTCTATCAACTCTAAAAGCTGCTCATATTCCTTAATCGGTAATACAACAAACTCAGCGGCCGAGCCATTATAAATTGTCTGTGGATGTAACTTCATACATAAACCTTTTTTCGATGTGCAACTGCAATTACTTCAATAATAAACGACTGCGGCAGAATACCATACACTACACGGTAATCACCCTGCCTCAATCGATAATAATCCCATTCCCCTCTTAATTTTTTAAGAGCGATGTTAGGCCGATAAGGATCTTGCGCAAGGTATTGTAATTTTTCAGTAATCAGCACTTGAATATGCTTTGGCAATAACACAAATGATGCTATCGCTTTTTTAGTAAATACAATGGAATACATAGGAACATCTTATGGTAAAACATGATGATCCGTCAACACCATGTTTACTTTTAGCCGGTAATGTCGGGAAAAGTAAACAATTCGCAGTCTTTTCTCACAAAAGCTCACTAGAAACAGCGACGGCGCTCCCCAGTTTTACTATTTAAAAAGCGATCGCATGCTCTGTGCTTGCCCAGTCGTTGCAAAGACAGACACACAGCACAATCCCATATCGCACTCTCTATTTGCGGTACCAATAAAACTGGCCACACAAAACAAGATAATACCCAACAGCTCGTGTGCCATTAAGCACATTCTGAATAGGGAGTTGCAGCATAACACTAATAAGTACTTCTAAAATTCCGGCAAACCCGAGCAATGAAACATAGGCAAAACTCAATCCCTTTACACTCTTGCGTGCATAGTTTTTAAGAATCTGAGGCAACTGAGTAAACAGCTGTATCACTACAGAAATCCATCCCATTGCTTTTCCAATTTCTAGCGGATGCCACCAGGCAACAAAAAGCATCCCAAGAGTTACCGCATGTAATGCTATATAAGAAACAACCAGAAAACGACGTGCTTCTGCTATTCGACAAAAATAAAAACACTGAAAAACCAACGTGCCAATATTCAGCATGCACAATGGCTCCATAACCAAACAGGCAAACGGAAGCCCCAATAAAAAACTATATATCGTGGTAGTCATCGCACCGGTATAATCAAAAAATACCATCCGATAACTGAGCCCAGATGTCGAACGATTCTTATAATTCAGCAGAATTTGAGGAATCCCAGAAAAGTAATAAATCGTGAAGGGAATCCATGCAATCCACCCAAATGAAACGGCATCAAGCTCTGTCATGGGATGCCTTTACCACTGTCTTACGGCCAGAAAACCGAATAAACTGATACACAAAAATCGCATACACCATCACACCACGAAGTGCATTGAGCACACTTTGCAATGGCAGTAAACGCCAATACCCAAGCCCTAAATCCACCAGTGATGCACATCCAATGAGTGAAATATACCAAACACTCAAGCCTTTGACGCTTTGCTCTTGTTGATTCTTAATGAGCTGTGGCACCTGAAATACTGCGTACAGAACCGTAAACAACCATCCCATAGCAACACCAACTTCAAGCGGATAATACCGCCCCCAGAATACTGCAAAGCCAATAAAAATCCCCAAGCCAACATAGCTATACACCAAACTCATCCGAATAACATTCCGCCCACTGTACCAAAACTCCTGAAGTGCCAAAAGCATCCAAGCGCCTAAAATAAATGGATGCATCAAACGATACGCATACGGAAGCCACAAAAAATAATCATACAGCAACGAACAAGACAATCCTGAAATACCCAAAAAGACGGTCCACTGACTCAAAACTTTTGTGGAGTTATGTCTCCAATTTACATATACCTGCGTCAGTGGCGCGCCACAAAACAGAAGCATAGGAACCCACGCAACGTACTCATATATATTCATTATATCCCCCATATTTAGTAGCACTTGCTCTTACAGCAGTACACCACAACACGAGAAAAGAAAAACAGATATTGTTATTTTAGAAGCAAGAGATACGATACACACAGAAATGGCCCCACAGATTTTGTAGGGCCATCAGTAAGATTAAACGTTTCAGATTCTATTTCTTAAATCGACGCGCATACTCAACAAGCACACGAATACCAGTACCGGTTGCTCCGCGACCTAAATACGTTGTGCCCGGAATTTTGCTGTCAGTACCCGCTATATCAAGATGCGCCCAGCGACGACCTTTATCTACAAAATACTCAAGAAACAATCCAGCAGTAATTGCGCCTGCTTTATACGCAGGAGATCCCGAATTAGAAATGTCTGCAACGGTTGATTCAATAGCCGGCTTGTATTCATCAGTCAACGGCAACGGCCACACTTTATCACCTACAAAAAATCCAATATCAACAAGATCTTTACTCAGTGTTTCATCACGAGTCATGAGTCCCGCAAAAAATGGCCCAAACGTCATAGCGCAAGACCCGGTAAGCGTTGCAATATCAATCATAACCGCAGGATCATACTTCTTTTGTACATAGCACATTGCATCAGACAAGATTAAACGCCCTTCTGCATCGGTATTATCAATTTCAACAAACAATCCATTCATCGCTTGGACTACGTCGTCTTGTTTGCTTGCGTGGCCGCTTGGCATATTTTCAACTAACGGAGTAATACCCACTACGCGAACATCCAACTTTAATTGAGCAACAATCTCCATTGTTGCAAAAACCGCAGCAGCGCCCGACATATCATACTTCATACCGGTCATATAGTTTGACGGCTTTAAGCTAATACCCCCCGTATCAAAGCATACCCCTTTACCCACAAATGCAATGGTCGGTGCATCTTTAATATGCGAAGGATTGTATTCAAGAACCACAATTTTGCCCGCATGCTCAGAACCTTTTGCGACAGAATAGAAACAACCCATGCCCATGTCACGGGCTTCGTTTTGCTCAATAACGGTATAGTTTAATTCATATTTCCGCGCAATATCAGCAGCAACTTCGGCCATAATCTCTGGATACATATGATTGCCCGGAGTATCTGCAAGAGCACGTGCTTTATTAATGGCTTCTCCCATAAACATCCCTGTCTGAATAGCAGCCATATCGCTTTCATCAAAGCCAACTAATGTTAGTGCAAGGTCTGTTGTTTTTTTATCTTTTTTAAACTGAATAAACTGATAACTTGCCATCACAAAAATGATGGTAGCTTGTTCCAAATACTGAGCGCGAGAAAGACCAAATGCTGTTTCTGCAGGGATACTTACTGAAGCCTCAGTCACCCCAAGACCATTGAGCTGAGAATATCCCGTACCAAGAGCGCGCCGCAGTGTTTCCATGTTTTCAACAGGTTTTTTATCCAAAGCTCCCAAGCCTACAAATACTAACGGTATAGTGCCCGCCACGTGCACACACGCCTGACCTGCTTTACCGGTAAATTGCACTGCTTTAAATACTGTTGAAACGGCATGTGAGGTGGTATGAGAGGTGATCAGATCTAGCGTATCCTGACGCAAAAAACTTGATACTTCTTCCTGCGTAACCAAAATAAGTGCTGATTTAATTGTTTTTCCAGATGCGGCAATTGAAAGAGATATGCTCATAAAAAATCCTCAATATATGAATGATTATCGCCAAAAACGACCACAGAATACCAACAAAGGCTACAAACCGCTATTGGTTCTTTTCAAGCGCCTGCATCAGTGTTTCTAATGCAAGAAGCACACACCGCAATCGTGTTGGACCTACTGCAATACCAATCCGCTCCTGCATAAATGCAGCCGTAATTTTGCGTACTTCAGCAACTTCAGAGCCATGAATATGCTCCATCAATAACGAAGCTGCTGCCTGTGAAAGCACACATCCTTCTCCTTGAAAGCCACAGGCAATAATTACTCCATCACTGATACGCCCAGAAATTGAAATGCGATCGCCACATGACTGATTAAAAGTCAACGCAGAAAAATGAGGGTTTTCTATTACTTTGCGATAACGAGGAAACTTATAATGATCAAGAAGCTCATCATGCACGAGCATTGCTCCGTTCATAAAACCGCTCTCCATGCATAAATGCTTTTGCGTACCGCATCAATTAAATACTCTACATCTGAAGGAGCGGTATACATAAAGAAACTGACCCGAACTGTTGCACGCTTATTCCACACCTCAGATACTGGATGTGCGCAATGATCTCCTGCGCGCACTGTGCACCCATAAGAACTCAAGGTAGATGCGATATCATGAGCATGAATACCCTCAACGTACCAACTAACCACATGCCCGTGCCGGCTCAGCAACTCACTGTTACCCACAATAATCACTCCAGGAATTGTTTTTATTCCTGCAATAAATTGTGCGCAGAGCATCGCTTCATATGCAACAAGCTCTCCAAAATCAACATTTTTTCTGTAGAAATCAAGAACAGCACCAAGCCCAACAACCTGTGCAATAGGTGGGGTACCCGCTTCAAAACAATGTGGTGGCGCTTGCCATGTCATAAAGTCACTGGCTACTGCCGCAACCATTCCGCCCCCAAAACGATACGGTTTCATCTGTGCATGCATACTCGTACGTGCATACAAGACGCCAAGCCCAGTAGGACCACCCATTTTATGAATAGAAAACGCTAAAAAGTCGCAATCCAGTTTGACTACATCCAAAGTAGTATGAGCAACAGCTTGCGCTGCATCAAGAACAATTCCCGCACCAGCAGACCGACTTTTTGCAATCAACCGATCAAGAAGCACTCCATCTTTGCTCCATATGGGTCCTAGCACATTTGAGCTCATTGTTACGGCAACAACTTTAATTGACTTGGTAAGCAGATGATCAAGCCCCGACAGGTCAACACAAAAAGTTTGTGGATTAATAGGCAATACGTAAACGTGTGCTTTGCACTCTTTTGCAATCTCTTGCCAGAGAACATAATGAGCATGATGCTCTGCTTGCGTAATAATAATACCGTCGCCAGGTTGTAGTATATGACGAGCCCACACATAGGCTACCGTATTTAAACTATCAGTTGCCCCCGAGGTAAAAATAATTTCTCGAGACGATGCCGCTCCAATAAACTGAGCCGTCGCGTTGCGAACCTGCTCATACACCTGCGTCGTATGCTCTGCTGTGGCGTACACCCCTCGATGAACGCTCCCGTGAGCACTTTCATAAAACTGTTTCATTGCCGTAATAGCGGGCTCAAGAGTACATGCCGTAGCAGCACTATCAAAACAATAACGACGTGATGCTTCAGCTGAGGCATTCACCAAAGCAGGAAAGTATTGGGAAAGATTTTTAAGCGTGTGTTTTTTTGTAATCATAGAGAAATAGTGTATCGCCAATTTTACTGAACGTCCAATCGGCAAAATTGACAATATCGCCAGAGTATGGAAAAGTATGCGTCATTAAGGTCGTCCACACTTGTTTCTTATCATAATACATGTACAGCAACAAGCGCCTCGCTTATATCAGGAGATTATTATGAATTTCTCGCGCATTATGTGGCCATTACGCGCCACCATGCTTATTGCATGCCTGGCACAACTCGAACTCTATGCCAGCGAAAAAAAAGTAGACCGAACTATGAGCCCAAGCGCTCAAGATCACTATCTCAACGCACTCCTGCACAAATATCACCTTGCTCCCAATGAAAAGCCATTCTCGTATCGGTTCACTCACGAAGTATACAGTCCACTACTAGGCAGATCACATCAACTTCCTCGAGAATTTATAAATATTGCAGTCCAGCAAAACAGCTATTTACAAAATACTACGTTCTTTCGAGACACTAAGCTTTTACAAAAAGGTGACCTCGTTCGTTCATACCAACTGGCAGCTGCTCCTAACAAAAAAGAGTCTGGTGCGCTCGTTTCGGCCGTGACCGATGATGGCCACGTAGTTGAAGGAACACTCCTCAATCGCAACAGTTCTACACTTATTGTTATTGGACCAGGGTTTACTAATTATCGAGAATTAATGGCTCCCATGGGTGATTTATTTAATACCTACGATGTCCTCTTTTTTGATTATCGAGGGCACGGCTATAAAAAAAGCTCTCTACTCAAGCCAAGTTCATGGAAAAGCATGTTTGAACACGTTATGGGGATTGATCGCAAGAAGGTACGCCTTGGGCAATGCGAAGAAAAAGATGTGTATGCAATTGTCAGCCATGTCTGCAGACACAAAAAATACAATTCAGTGGTCGGTCTGGGGGTCTGCTACTCCGGTCTTATTTTTATAAAAACCGCAGCTCTCTATCCCCAACTATTCACTAAATTAGTACTTGATGGATGTTGGTTTTCTTTACAACATGCCGTTGATATTCTCTCAAAAGATCCCGGCATGATTGCACGTCCTCAGTATCATAGTAAATGGCAACATAATATTTTAGTACGTCAGCGCTGGTTTCAAAAAGCGATTGTATGGCTAGGCCAAAAACTCTTTAATGTTGAATTCAATACTGTTTCAGTGCTTGATTATGCACCCCTGCTACGTGAAGACATGCCAATATTTTTTATTCATGGCAAAAACGACTTACTCATTCCCCGCGATCAATTTGAAATTCTGTATCACGCGACAAACTGCCGGCAAAAAACAGTACTGCTGACCAGCAATGAACACGTCAGAAATCATCTAAAAGAAAAAGAGTTGTACAAGGAAGTAATTGAACTCTTTGTTAATCTCCCTTACGAACAGTTTAATCATCTCCTCATTAATCCTGAAGCACTTGCAGATTATAAAACTGCAGTCCTTCATCGACTTGCTGCATCTGGCAGGTAAAAAAGCGTGTATCTAACTCTGCGTCGACAGCGACGCCAGCCATGCAATATACGCATCTGAACATGCTGGTCGCCCTAAAAAATCACGTAATAATTGCTCGGCATCTTTGGACGCTCCTGGTGCTAAAATGCAATCCACAAAACGTGTTCCGATTTCAGGATCTAATAACCCCTTCTGTTTGATGACCTCAAAAACATCATGCGCATATGCCCGTGATAATGCATATCCATAATACATAGGACCATATCCAGTAAGATGACCAAACGATGCATGCATTCGATTTTGTGGGTGTATTACAACACCCTGGCTCAATTTCTCCTGCACCGCCAAAAAGATTTCAGTAGAATCTTTTTGAGCGCCAGCATTAAAAAGCTCTAATGAATACAAAGCTAAAAACAACTGCCGCACCTCATGATGCCCTTGCCCAAAATCATGAGCTGCAAGCATGCGATCAATTAATTGATCGGGCAAGGCTTCCCCGGTTTTATAGTGAGAACTCACTAATTTGAGCATATCACGATCCCACATCCACGATTCTAATATTTGAGAAGGGAGTTCTATAAAATCACAAGGAACATTAAATGCACTGGTTCTGTAATGTGCAGTTACCGCTAAAGTATTATGAAGCGCATGGCCAAATTCATGAAAGAAAGTAACCACATCTGCATGCAGTAATAATGCGGGCAGGCCCCCCTGAGCTTGAGGGAAATTGGCTAATACCAAGCTTACTGCAGGCAATTCTGGACGACTTATAACACGAGAAAATGTATCAAAGCAGCATGCATGAGAATATTTATACGGACGTGGATAGAGATCAAGAAGTATATACCCAAGAACTTTTGTCTTCCCTTTTGCATAGACAGTTATGCCTTGTACTGATGCATCCCAGGCTCCGGGAATCGATGATGAATATTCAAACTCAATATTCATAAATTTTTCATATATCTCAAAAATACCAGCCACTGTTTTTTGCACCGGAAAATATTGTGCAATTTCTCGATCATCAATGGAATATCGAGCTTTTTTATGTGCCGCAAACACATACCGCTGATCAGCCTGAAGAAGAGCTCCGTCTTGAGTAAGTACAACATCTGCAGGCTTTGAAGTAAGAGCTGCCGCCATATCACAAGCATCTCTGAGACGAGCAGTTTTTTCTATAGAAGAGAGAAAATCATACGCACGCGCAGGTGTTTTAATCAATTGATCGTCAAGCCGCAATGCATTAAAACTTTCAAAGCCTAAAAGCTTTGCTCGTGCATCACGGACCGCAATCAACGATTCAAGCGTTGCAATATTTTCTGGATAGGCACGACGGTTATATGCTTGAAAAAATGCCTGCCGTACTGCCGGATTAGAACAATAATCCAAAACTGCAAGCAATGTTGGCCCGTTACAATACAATTTTACTTTGCCATCACTATCACGCTCTTGCGAAGCAAGAAACGCAGAATCAATTCCGGTTAATGCTGCCTCATCATACAAAATAAAAGAATGGTCAGCATTAATAGCATTATTAAAACGAGAACTCAACGCGGCCTCCTGCTCGCTCAGGCGCGTTGCCTGCTCAAACAACTCAGGAGTAAGCCCATACCCTTGAACAATAAACGACTGCTTAATTGTTTTAAAATAAGCCTGCTGCTGTGTTGTCAAAACTTCTCGACCCATCGCATTGAGCTCATACTCTTGAAACGCTCTAAAAAATGCTCTATCAGACTCTAATACAATCGACTCTGATAGAAATCTATCATTTGCAGCACTCCGACCAGCAACATCAGAGCTCATACATTCAAATGCGGAAAGCAATCCACCAGTTACTTTCAATAATTGCTGAAATCGATCATATGCCGAAATAGTATTGGAATACGTACGCTCATCTGCAGGAATAGCCAGTAATTCTTTTTTAAGTCCAGCCGCATCTTCTAAAGATTGAGTCACCATAATCTCTGCCGCAGCAACATCACGAGGAAATAATGCCACCGCAGATCCAACATCAGGAATCGTTCCATTTATTATCAACGATAAGATTTTAGATGTAACAATCATGTCATTGTCCTCTCTCTCTAGCGCGCACACGCATATTATTTCTTCAAAGCTTATCCAACCAGAATTACCCCAGCCGAGTCCCCGGCGCAATCCCTTCTGCCACACTTACCAGTGACATACAAGCACCATCTTTGGCAACAAGCATCATCCCTTGTGACATCATACCAAGCATTTTACGCGGAGGAAGATTGGCCACAAAAAGCCCTCCTTTGCCTATCAATTGCTCCGAAGTAAAAAACTGCGCAACACCAGCAAGAATTTGGCGAACTCCATACACACCCAAATCAACTTCAAGGCAGAGCATTTTGTCAGACTTGGCAACGCTAACACATGACACAATACGCCCCACCACTAATTCAATCTGAGCAAGCTGATCAATCGTAATAAGGTTATCAGAAGAGGCAGAAACAGGTTCTTGAACCGACGTCTGTGGTGCACTTTGCACGCTCACCGATTGCTGAGATTCTATACTCTCTTGTGCTGGCTGAGCATCTTGCTCTACAGGCAAAATTGGCCTGACAAATAATGGCTCACGAGGCACAAAGTAGGTACATGGTATATTCCAAGAGCCATTCAATAATTCACTGAATGGGACAAATAACGTATGTCCCAGCGCAGCAAGCAACTGCCGCGCTTTAAACGGCATCACAGGACTAATAAGATGCGCTACCACATATAAACTTTGTCCCGTTGCGGCAAGCACCTCAGCAAACTGTGCCTGATTATCTTTTGCAAGTTTCCATGGTTCTTGCTTATGAAAATAACTATTTACTGAAGCAAGAAATGTCCACACTGCTGCATACGCATGCGCAAGATTTAAATCATTCATAGTTGTCTGAAAAATCGCAAGCATCGTTTTACAATCCGCTTGCAATGCAAGAGCATCAGCAGACCATGCTCGGGGTAATTTAAGTTCACTCGCACTCCACTTTAATGCCAGCGCTGCAGCCCGTTGTAATAAATTACCAAGATTATTTGCCAAGTCACTCTCAATACGCTGAGCAATATCTTGAATGCTTATACTTCCATCATGATTCGTTGGCATATGGCGTACTAAGTAAAATCTAATGGGATCAACACCAAACTGATCTGCGAGCACCAAGGGATCTAAAGCATTTCCTTTGGACTTAGACATTTTTTCATTATTCACAAGTAAATATCCATGTACCAGTAATCGATGGGCAGGATGAACTCCTACCGCCATCAAAAAAGCAGGGAAATACACCGCGTGAAACTTTACAATATCTTTTGCCATAACTTGCACATCAGCAGGCCAAAACTCTGCAAATCTGTTTCCTGCCTGAGTTCCTGTATGCAAGAAGCCAAGAGCACTCACATAATTCATCAGAGCATCTCCCCACACATACACAGTATGCTCAGGATCACTCGGGAATGGAATTCCCCACTCAACACTCATCCGTGAAATACTCAAATCTTTAAGACCACCTTTTACAAATGACAAAATTTCGTTAGTACGCTCTTTGGGATGAATAAATTGTGGATTATTTTCATAAAACGCAAGAAGCCTTTCTTGATACGCAGACAAACGAAAAAAATAATTTTCTTCGGAAATGCTCTGTAGTGGCCGCATACAGCCAGGGCACGTAGGCACTCCTTCACTCTCTATTGCTTGCTCAACAGTGACAAATGTTTCATCGGGCACACAATATAATCCCTCATAGCGCGCCTTATAAATATCACCACTCGCCAATAATTGCTCAATCCATCTCACCACTGTTTGCTTATGAGAAAGCTCAGTCGTACGCATAAATCGATCATACGAAATATCGTATCGTTGCCAAGCAGACTGAAACGCAGGAATCATTGAATCAACAAATTTCTGTGTTGGCATCTCAGCCAGTGCTGCTTGCTGCGCTATCTTCTGACCATGCTCATCAGTCCCCGTCAAAAAATAAACATTCATATTATTTAAACGCTGCCAGCGAGCAATAACATCAGCAAGAACTGTTGAATACAAAGTCCCCACATGAGGTTTTGCATTTACATAATACAATGGAGTAGTAATGTAAAAATTAGTTTTTTTAGTATTCATATTTTTCTTTCACTCAGAGAGCCAACAGACATCATCTACTCTACTACACCATCACTCGTAGCTTTTCTCGCCTGAGCAATTCCCCATAATGGCTTCATAAAACGATCCCAGCGAACAATGCGTGTAAAGAATGCGAAAGGATTTTTAAGAAGTGCAAAAAACCAGAAAGACTCTTCACTATCAAGTGAATACAACACAAGACTTGCACGACCGAGCACATGTTCTTCATCAAGAAACATCCAAAATCTACTGTCGCGACTATTCCGCCGTGAATCACCCATCACCCAATATTTACCCTGAGGGACCACCAATGGCCCAAACACATCAACGTTTCTGCGTGTTCGTTGTTCAAAGCACGGCTCACCTGCTGGCAGCAGAAGCGGATCTCCAGTCAGCGGATTGCGAATTAATTCTTCTGGCTGCATGTAGTAAAATGGTTGCTGATCAAGTGGCACTGATGGATCATACGTATACCGGACTTCACTTACCGTGCGGCGTAAAAATGCTGGTGCAAGAGATCCAAGAAGTGAAAAGGAATTAAAAAATCCTGTCGTCTTGCGCAGGCGAATTAATGGATAAGGATTAACATACGGCTCATGAAGTTTCTCGCCATTAAGATATACCACCGTTTTGCCATCTTCCATACGCCCTTCAATAGTATCACCAGGCACTGCGATAACACGCTTAACCCAATTTTGTGGTCCACCTTTTAGGACTCCCAATAATGGAATACCCGCATACTGCTGCCATAATTTTTGCCATGATTGAGTGCTGTAAACAAACTCAGGATCATTAAAAATAACCAAATCGCCGCGCTTTGGATCTTGCAAGCGATACGCCATCTTATTTCCCCATAAGCGATCACCAACTAAAATATTACGTTCTGCTGAGCCAGTTGGGACATGGTAAATTCCAAAACCAAATGTGCGTATAAAAAATGCAGCTCCACCCGCTATAACAATTGCTTCAATCCACTGCCGCCATAATGGTTTAGAGATCTGTACCAATTCTTTGTAACACTGTTTCATCTGCTTATAGAGACGGGCAATACGATCTTGGTTATTACTATCAACTTGCACCAGAAGTGCATTGAGCGCTGCATGATATTCTTCTATCTGCGCCATCAGCGCTTCCATCTTAGCTCGCACATCTTTGTGTGAGTTTTCTTCTTTCCATTCCGTAATCTGATTCACCCATTGGCGGCGCTTTCCTGCATAGGTCTGAAAAAAAGTTTTTACTAACTCTGAATATTGCTTATACATTATTACACCTTCGCTCTCATTATTTATTACTCATTATTCTATACAATGGCTTGCTGCCACATTTTTTCAATCTTTTTAAGTGGTATGGCGTTATTCAACATATTAATAGTGGCAAAAACACCACCGGTAGGGAATAAATACGGATGTGTTCTTACATAATTAGGCAACTGCGCACATGCCTTCAGATTAGTAGGAATAAATGCATGCCGCTTAAAACAAGTAGTCGAACCTTCTTCTGAAAGCAAATAATTTATCACCGCATGCGCTTCTTCTATTTTTTTACTTCCCGACACCAATGCCATATTTCCCACAAACATAACCGTACCTTTTTGAGGAATAACAAAATCGACCCATGGTGAAATCTTTTTTTGCTGAATCATATATGCCGCTGGCAATACAACTGCAGGACACACCCCTGAAATCAAAAAGTAGCGAAGGTTGTTGGTATAGCACTCAACCCATTGTTTTTGAGTTCTCAAAGTCATAATAATTTCTTGTTCTTGTTCTGGCGTCATACGAGCAAGAACCTTTCCGTATAAGTGAATCATGACAAGCCCAATCGATTCTATTGGATCTTCACCCAAGCATACTTTTCCCAGATGAGGTCCATCAAATAGCGATCCCCATGTTATGTCTTGCGGAGATATCTTGAGCACCCGCGTATCATACCCAATTCCAATCGGAGTCCATGAGAAAGGAACAGAAAATGAATTTGTTGGGTCATAAAATAAATGTAGTAAACGTGGATCAACATCTTTTAAATCAGGAAGAAGCGAAGCATCAAGTGGTGCAATAAGTTTTGCATTCCGCAGCACTTCAACCATTGCATCGGTCGGAGCAACAAGATCAATTCCATTCTCCTGGGTAAATGCTAACTTTGTCATAATTTCTTCAATCGATTCAAAGTGACGCACTATCACCTCAATACCAGTTTTCTCAGTAAATGACTCAAAATCTTCTTGCGATAACATGTCGCAATACGCATATATAGTAACCACCTTCTGCCTATCTTGAAGCACATCACCGAAAAATAACAGCCCGCAAAGTGCAGCTGTTGAACACACCACCAAAAATGTTCTGAAAAAAAATTGGATTACTCGCTCCTGGCTACTCACTATGCACCACCTGATCAAGAACATTTAAATATGCCAAACACATAACGCACGCACTACTAATAAGCAACATGCATGTTGATAATGCATTAATACGAGGATCAATCATATTTTTCACTTGATTAAAAACATAGACCGACAATGTTTCGATATGAGTGCCTGAGCAAAAAAATGATATCACAAAATCATCAAGAGATAAGGTAAAGACCAACAATCCTGATGCCATAAGCCCTGGCATTAATAGCGGCAACACTACTCGTCTCATGGTTTGCCATTGCGTTGCGCCCAAATCAAGCGATGCTTCAGTCAAAATAGGATCTATTTGGTGAAATCGAGCTCCCACAATAGGAATCACAAAACCCAAGCCAACAACCGTATGTCCTATAATTAAACTCTTATATCCAAGCGGAAATCCCATAACTGAAAAAACACACAGCAGCCCAATGCCAAGCACAATATCTGGCACCAAAACATTTGCATAAAAAATATTAAGCCATCGACCGAGGCGCAGCCATTTTGTCGCAATCACCGCGCAGGTTCCACAAACTAAACTTAATATGGTCGCACTTGAGGCAACAATTAATGAAGCCTTCAGCGCACCAAGAATTTCGTGCGAATCGGCCATTTCGTAATACCAGCGCAGAGAAAACCCTTTCCATCCGCCTGCAAAATCGCCATCATTAAATGAAAAAACAACCAAAACGACAATGGGAAGATATAAAAAAAGATACACCCCCAGCACAAATAAAGGATTGAGATATCGCCCAAAGCGAGACCCGGCCAACTGCTGCATACTTATTCCTCTCCTTGCACATAGCGCACAGATTTACTCATTAGGTACCACAAACCCACACACACAATAGGAATCATAAATGAAAGCATCACAACTGCTGCGCCAGAATGCCAATCACGGAAGACTAAAAATTTTTCCATAATCATATGACCCACATACAAATCTTTTACCCCACCCATCAGATCAGGAATCGCAAACTCACCAAATGCAGGCACCATCACCAAAGCGAGTCCTACTCTAATTCCTGAATGTGACAACGGAAGAACAATATGAGTAAATGTTTGCCATGCATTCGCACCTAAATCAGCTGACGCTTCTAGTAATCGTTTATCCATTTTTTCCAAAACGGTATAAAGCGGTAAAACCATAAAAGGAAGATAACAATACACCATGCCCAGCACGGTTGCGCCATAGTTATTAAGCAGTGACAGCGGCTCACTGGTCAAACCAATAGAGTAAAAAAAACTACTAAACAGACCATGTTTTTGCAAAAGATAAAACCATGAATACACCTGAATAATAAAACTTGTCCATGATGGCAGAATCAAAAAAACCAATAATGCATGCTTCATACGACCCGCACGCATAGCAAGATAATACGCAACAGGATAACCAATAAGCAAAGAAAGCCCGCCCGCAATGCATGAAAGAACTGCTGAATTAAAAATTACTTTCATATGCATACTGGAGCACAAATCACGATACTGCGACAGAGTGAAAAGCCACTGCCCGCCCAATGCATCACTGGTCACACTAATAACCACAATAAACGCCAAAGGAATAAGCAAAAAATAACCTTGCAAAAGAAACGCCGGCAAACTTAATAGAAAAGGAAGTTGTTGAGACGCAATTTTTTGCAAGGTAGTTACGACACGCATCACCGCTCCTTAATGTCTGAGTAAGACAGTATTTTCTTTCTGGAAGTATAAGTACACATCATCACCAAGTTCGATTGATTTTTTAGGGAAATGGTGCTCATTTTGCTCAAACACCATTATGCTTTGACCGTTTGCCAAAAGAACCTTATATTCGGTGGATCGACCATAATAAATCATGCTGATTACCCGCCCCATAAGCTCATTTGAAAACCCTTCCATCTTCTGAAGAGAGATGTCAATTTTTTCAGGACGAATACTCAAAAATAACTGCATACCACTGAGAAGCCAAGTAATTTCTGGCGTCACGTTTAACACAAAGCTTCCCAAATCATCCACATCAATATAATACGCTTCCCGCGTGACGCGCAGCTTACCATCAAAAATATTGGTCCGGCCTACAAAATCTGCTACAAAACGGGAATGAGGAAATTCATAAATAGATTCAGCGCTTCCGAGCTGCTCAATATTTCCATGGCGATTCATAATCCCCATAGTATCTGCAACTGTCAACGCTTCAAACTGATCATGCGTAACATACACAAATGTGGTGCGCAGCTTTTGTTGCAAATCAACAAGCTCCATAAGCATTTGTTCTTTTAATTCTCTGTCAAGCGCTGCCAGCGGCTCATCCAACAATAACACTTCGGGCTCGCACACCAATGCACGCGCAAGTGCTACACGTTGCTGTTGACCACCAGACAACTGTGTTACCGATTTTTTTCCAAATGCACCAAGTCGCACCGTACGCAGCGCATGCGCAACACGATCATCAATTTCATTATTTGCAATGCCACGAACACGCAAACTGTATGCAACGTTTTCAGAAACACTCATGTGCGGAAATAAGGCATACTGCTGAAACACCGTATGGATTTTTCTCTTATGAATAGGCACATGAGTAATATCTGCATCACCCAAAAAAAGTCTTCCTGCATCTGCAGATTCAAGCCCTGCAAGAATACGAAGCAATGTTGTTTTACCGCAGCCACTTGGCCCCAACAATACAAAAAATTCACCTGAGCGAATCTCAAGATTCAACTTCTGAAGAACCGGCTCTCCGTCGCGATATTTAGTAATACCTTCAAAACGAATATTTTTATTCACACTTACCTCTTTTCTGAGCAACATGGCCATGTAACTTGCCAAACAATGTAGGAACAATCACATCGGCAAGCGTACAAGGAATAAGTACTGCCACAAGCAAAAAGCAGAACACAAACGTCATATGGTTATACCAATCACCAAACCCATGACTAATCATGTATACCGTAGAAGCAAACGCACTAATAAAAATATGCAAAAAATGTGCTGTTGCCGCATACCGCTTCTGACCTTCTTCATCATGCTTACTCATTACAATACCATTAATTACTCCAACAACAAGAAATAAAAAGATGGTGCTGAAATGATCTCGAAAACAAAAATGGAACTGCATAGGAATACCGCAAAGCACACCACCAAGGTAAGGCATAATGGCATCAGAAAGCGTGCAAAAGACCGCAGGAACAATAAATCCAACCCCGAGTGCTGCCCACAAGCGTCCCCCGTGTTTCAAAAAAACCAAAACGGTTCCGGTTGATGCAAATAAAATATGAAGAAAATGGAGTGTGTGAAATAATGCATGCATTTGACCATGCGTATAGGTTTTCCCAAATCCAAGAAGCGTTAAAAAAACTAAGCTGAGCGTAACGGCAAAAACCGCATACGGGAAATGACACAAAAGTTCATGTGTTAACGAACTTTTATTAGTAGAAAGTTCTGCATGGCAACAACCTGCTGTTGATGGTTTTTGATGCTTCATAACTTGCCCCTTTTAAAACACATACTTAAATACACAAGGGCCGTAGTGTATCACATAAAAAACAGCGCCGCAAAAATCAGTTTTACTCTCAACTAATTATACGAAAAACACCTCGATAATCTCGTCCTGGCTGCGCAATCTCAATCGCTACTTCATTCACAACCGATTGCGCTGACCCTTGATAAACATGATCGATAAAGTTATCCAGCCCTTCACTCGTCCCCACTGCATGTATCACCATAGAACCTTGCTCACCAAGCTGCAACGTTCCTTCTATTTTAAAAACATCAGCATATTTCTTAACATGCTCAGAATACCCAACACCTTGCAGCTCACCAAAGACCGTAATTTTAACCCAGCGCTTCATGAACATCTCCTCTTATTGCTCGACACAGACACTTCGCATGCACCGTAGCAAACCAGAGTGAGTAAAATCAAAGAGACACAAGAAAAAAGTCAAAAAAGCTTACTCTGATGAGATACCTTTATACAAACGCCAGTGTCGCAAACATACCACCGCTTCATTGAATTCATTCATACTTTCTTGATGCGTTGTCAGTCGCTCATATAAAGGACGATCAATAAGTACTCTATACACTGCTGCACAGAGCGCTGCTTCATCTGCAACGGCAACAAGCAATCCATTTTTTTCGCTCACGATAATTTCATCAACCCCACTGCTTGCATAAGCAACCACCGGAACCCAAGAAAGACGAGCCTTAATAACCGATACTGGCATTGACTCAAACAATGAACACTGTACAAACACATGCCATGTGCCAATAACTGCAGCGGTATGCGCTTGCCATCCGAGAACCCGCACAATATCAGGAACTCCTGCTTCAAGAAGCCATCGGGTAGCATACCAGCGCCATGCCCCATCACCTACTATCTCCCCACGTACCGGAACTCCTTTATCGTACAAACCTTTCATTACACGAAGAAAGGTATACAACGTTTGCTCTTGATCAGGTGCAGACGCATCAAGCACCATACCCACAACAATAGGATTAGACACAAGCCGCTCATGAGTTTTTATCGGCTCTGGAACATAAAATTGCTGCCAATCAACAGCTGGTCTAATCACGGTGCTTCGGGCATGAAAAAATGGAAATAACTGAGCCCCGTACACACGATCACTCGTACGCACGCAAATATATTCAGAGGTAATCCATGAAGTACAATATTCGGCAATATAGGCAAGCCACCAGCGATACGCTTTCATACCAGGAGCGCAGGCAAAGGCATAAACTGTATGGACACTATGCTCAACACCCACACACCACGCAGCCCAGCGTCCTATAAAACCGGCAACCGTTCCGTGGGTATGCACAATACTCTCAGGGTATTTAGACATAACATCATGCAGGACCCGGCACACTTTTAAAAATGCAATAACCCGTGAATACAGTCGCATTACGCCAGAAACCTGTGGCTGCAGCTCAGGAATAGAAAAAATCTCAGTACACTGAATACGTTGATCAATAACTTGCTCAGGAGTAACCGGTGCAATCAAAAATGTTGCAACCCCCTCTCCATGCATTCCATGCATAACAGCAAGTCCTGCATGTGCTTGCGATCCCGGAACACATGTATCCATAATATAGACAAGTGCTCTCTGCTCAAGTGCACGGGCTCCTTTAATACTCATCCTCTCTCCTTACATATATTGTTTAATGAGCAACACCGATATAATAAGGGAATATATCACCGCAGTATCAATAATTGCCTGACAAAAAATTGCAAGCCGCGCCACTGACGACGCCTGCTCAGCACACGCTGCCATACTGAGCGCAGCCCGAGCTGCTGCTCGCCCAGAACCAATTGCAGCTCCTGCAGAACCCATACCAATGCCGCACACAACACCTAGGCACACCGAAGCAAACTCAACCAAAGGTACCGCTGCAACAGGTGTCATAAGCATCATCATTAAACTTACCAAAAGTGCAAAAATAACGGGGGTCTCAATCATAGCCTGCACAATAAATGAAAATGAAAACAATCGAGAAAAAAGTCCAATATTCAGCCCTGCTGCCTGGCACACTGCGCGACAAAATCGTGCCTGGCCGATAGCCGGCCCTACGCAACCAGCCGCAAAAATAACGCTCCCTCCAATCAATTGAGCCGCGTACAGGGGAGAAATATCAACAGTCACCCATCCCTTAATAAGAAACGCAATAATAAACATAAAGACCATAGGCGCTTCAAGAAGCATTTGCGCAATCATCATTAGCGAGAAAATTTTACCTGATTCATGTGGCTGGCGAGCCATTCCACCAAGAGCTTGCGCAACTACCGTGCCAGAGGCCGCACCAACAACACCTGCAACCACCCCCATACAGAGCGCTGCTACGCCAAAAACCAATGCTCCTGCGGTTGTTCCCGCAGCGGACCCGCTTAATAAATACACTAAGGCAACAATTAGTGAGAATACGCAGCCACTCTCCAGAAAAGCACATCCCACAAGCAAACCCTGCCGAACTGGCTGCTGCGCCAAAGTTTGGCGCGATGTCCCTTCACACGCCACGCCTCCAGCGTAGCCTTGTCCCAGCGCTACACCACCAGCACCCAATACAATACAAAGTGCAATGCCACCAAAATAAATGAGTGCGGCTATTAATTCCATGCAATCCCCTTACGATCACGCAACCGGTCATGTTTCACTGACAACGCAAGATAGGTCATTGAAAGCATAGCAATAACAAATGATTGAATTAATGACTCAAAAATACCAAAAAACATTTGTATCCAGGCAACAACAAACAGCACCTGAACGCACCCATTAATGAGCTTGCCTGTCGCAGATGAAAAAGGCAATTTCATCCAGGTAAAACAAATAAACCAAACTACACTTCCTACAACCACTGCAATTAAAAACTGCTGCTTATAGGCAAACACCATAGCGAGAATCAGATGGTACACTACCGCGCCACCAAGAACGTTACCAAACAGCCGGAAAGCCATAGAGATAATTTTTGAAAGTTTCCCCATTGTCTCAAGAGGAATCATAATAATACGAACAATCATCGGCATTTGTGGATGCCCTAAAAAATGAGCCAGAAATGTCCCTATACCTTCTTGAACAATTTGCTGGTAACATACATACACAAAACTAATAATGGCTATAGCAAAAGTGGTATTTACATCTTTAGTTGCCTCTTCCATCCAGGGCAATACACTGACAACACAGCATGAAAACGTAAACATAAAGAGTGTAGCGACAAAATAAAAATAATCGCGCCTGAAGTATCCAATAGAGTCAGCGCACATCCCTGCAAACGCATCAACTATCCATTCAATCGCCACGTACACCAACCCGTCGTAGTTGAAAAAATAGCGCCGAGCAATAAAAGCACCTCCCAAAAGAAGCGCCATTGCAACCCATGTATATACCAAGGTCTGCACATGCAAACCGGTCCATGGCTCAACCATTCCAAACATTGCAAACGGATACCATACGGTATACGAAAAAAGTGACGTTACATCCATTTAACCACCTGAAAGAGAACAAAACTCATATACCCTGCTGCTATTCCTGCACCAAAAGTCTCCACGTGGCATCCTACAAAAAGAATACAACAGACTGAGACGGCAAAGAGTAAACCAAGTCGCACGCCCACGCCAAGAAAACGTGCAAGAAATACCGGTCGACCTTTCCACTCTATACTAACTTTATATTGAGATTGCGCAGCATATGCATATGCCCACCCCAAAAAGCACGCTAAAAAAAATGAATGGTAAAAGGAAGGAATCATAAACAGCCCTTTTTGTATATAAGTAAGGCAAGGGTACTATGATTCAAAAAAAGGGGCAATAATAAGAAGATTTAGTAAATCTCACCCCAATTAAGTTACTAACTTTTAAAGCAACCCAAAACAACCCAGCAGGCATATAATTACTTTGTACCGTACTTTCTGATCATATCAATACAACGCAACTCTGGCATATTCAATAGATTTCTGAGTCCCTGTCTTTGAGCCCATTCATTAAGTATGCCAATAAATCGAGAAGGCTCAGCTAAGCGCAATAAATATTGATTGAGTAAAGAGACAATTCCATCCTCACAAATCGTGCAGCCTTTATCCATAAAAAACTTTAGCATATCTGGATGAAGGCAATAGCTATAATAATTAAAACCCCTCAGAAGAGAATAAGAATCAAAAAGAATTTGAAGCTGCTCCTGAGAGAGGTCCTTCATCAAGGATTTAACCTTTGCACACACATCTGGATTGGCCATATCAGAAAAACTAAGCGTATCTCTGAAGCAGACCACTGGTAATGGACTACCAAGGTCAACCTTAGCGCCAGAGGTTATTAATGCCTCGCATACAGGCCAATATGCGGGTCCTTTCTCTGCCGCTAAAGAGAGAAAGGTTGCAGTAACGTTGCTATAGATACTGCTCTCATCTTCGCCTGGCTTATAAAACAATCTGTTAATATCATCAGAATATTCACCATTCGCTATCCTAAGCAATTCTAAGAGATTAGTATCATAATAACGAGCACCGAGCAAGTCTCGAAATCTCCTCCCAGCTTCTACGTTTGCAACAAGAGTACCATCCAAATCTTCTGATATATTAAGGAAGGCTTGCCTAATATTATGAACAGGAGCTGGTCTTGGACCTCTACTTTCACCACTACGACTAAGCCCGTGATTCGGGGCATCACCTGCTCCATCCAAACCCTTTTGCATTTGGCATGCCGGTGCAGCAGCTTTAAGCGGCGGAGCTGCTATGCCTCTTAAAGCTGCTGCACCGGCATGCCAACATAGGTTTTTTTGAACTCGCACCAGGCTGCAAGGCGACACCCCTTCTGTCTTTATTTTTATCCCATGAACTTAATGCGGCAATAAGCAACAGTCCGACAGGTACGCTTACCCCAATAGTCGCCTTCTTCCACCCGGCCATACCAGCAGACTTTTTACCAAGCACATTCAACGTATGCAGCTGCTTATACAGCTCCGGAGAGACCTTGTGCTGCCATATCGTCTTGCATTCTTTTTCAAATGCCGCCCGATTTTTCGCATACCCTCGTGGCTTCCTGCTTCCCTCAAGCACCCAGCCATACACCTGCATAATGCGCTCACCAAGTCCAAGGTCATGTCCCATTTCACAAGCAACAGCATCAACCAACGTGCCGCACATCTCGCGCAGCATATCTTGCTTTTTGTGTATGCGAGTCGGCTCAGCAGAAACCTTCCCAGCCGCGTTCAGCGCAAAAATGCTCATCAGAAAAACAGAATGTAAAAGTACATATTTTCTCATAAAACCTCTTAAAAAAAATCAAGCAGAAACTTGATATCTTATGTAAGTATACAGAAACGCATCAATAAATATACAGAATCTGCCCAAAAAGCAGCTCATTTATAAAGTGCATACACTTTTTCTGCTCACAAAACCAATGCTGTGTAAATAATATGCTGCAAAACTGATATTTACATTTCAGATTGATTATATGCTGCCAGTCGATGTATCAAACGTACACAAACATCATTGTCTACACACATGAATAGATGTGCGCTTACTCGATAACACCACATCCCAAACACTCATCACCCAGGTACATAACCGCAAACTGTCCTGGCGCCAACCCTTGGTCTCGCGCAGCAAGATGCACTGCTATACGATTATTCTCTAGATATGTAAGCTCAGCAGTATGAAATTCTGCACCATGACGCACTTTTATAGACATCTGAGAAAATGCTGGTTGCTTGCCAGAAATCCAATGAATGTCACTCATAATAAAATGGTCCCGCTGTTTATCTGCCGCATGATACTGACACGAAATAAACACCGTATTAGTATGTGGATCTTTACGAACCACATACCATGGCCCCCCAGAAAGGCCAATTCCTTTTCGCTGCCCAATAGTATGGAACCAAAATCCTTTATGCATCCCAAGTATCATACCTGTTTCTTCTTCAACAAGCGGTCCGACCTGAGTACCTAAATAATGTTCAATAAACTGAGCAAAGCTTATTTTCCCCAAAAAACAAATTCCTTGAGAGTCTTTTCTGTCTCGCGATGGAACCCGATACCGTTGAGCATCTGCGCGAACCTGCTGCTTGGTCATATAACCAATCGGGAGCAGAAGCCGACGCAACTGGTCCTGACTTAGATGAGCTAAAAAATAAGTCTGATCTTTCACTGCATCTGGAGATGTATGGAGATGGTAGAGCTCATCATCTCCATACAAAACTTGCGCATAATGACCGCTTGCAACTTTATCATAACGATCACCAATAGCTTCTAAAAATGCGCCAAACTTAATACGTACATTACACCACACATCAGGACTTGGGGTGCGGCCTGCACGCACCTCGCTAATAGTATACTGCACAATACGATCACGATATGCTTCTTGCAGTGGAATAATCTCAAGCGGAACCTGTAACTGGTCGCACAGTGCGCGCACATATGCCAAATCTTGTTCCCAAGGGCAATCTCCTAAAAATGACAACTCATCTTCAAGCCAAATTTTAAGATAAAATGCTGTGACTTCATGCCCTTGCTCATGTAAACGAGCAAGCACTACTGAGCTGTCAACCCCACCAGAAACTAATACCGCTACTTTCACAAATACCTACTAAATAAATAATGAAGCAATTGCGGCATTTAAAATATTTACCAGTGTCCCACCAAGCAATGCTCGTAGCCCTAAGCGCGTAAGCAACTCTCGCTTTGAAGGAACAAGTGCGCCAATACCACCAATTTGAATCCCAATACATGAGAAATTAGAGAATCCACACAATGCATACGTCATAATAGTATGGGTACGAACAGAAAGCCCTGCTTTTACCATATCGACGTATGCAACAAACTCATTTACCACTAATTTTGTTCCAAGCAATGCCCCTGCTGCTTCTACTTCAGTCCCTTGGATACCAATTGCATACGCAACCACTCCAAAAAGTTTGCCAAAAATAGCACTCAATGTAAGTGGAGTTGCAAAAAACATACCAGTCACAGCGCCCAATACATAATTAACAAGTGCGATCAAACTAATAAACGAAATAAGCATTGCTGCAACATTAGCGGCCAATGACATCCCATCAACAGTCCCTGCAGATATTGCATCAAGAACATTTTTTGTTTCTGGCTTCATATCGCTCATAGCACACGCCGCATTGCTTTTCTCAGTTTCAGGAAGAAGCATTTTTGCAATTACTATGGAACCAGGAATAGCCATAATTGATGATGCAAGAAGATGATGCATAGGAACCCCCATACCACCATATACTGCTAAAATAGCACCACTCAACGTTGCCATTCCACTCACCATTACGACTAAGATTTCTGACTCAGTCATATCTTTTAAATAGTTTTTAATTAAGAGAGGAGCTTCAGTCTGCCCGAGCATACTATTTGCAGCAGCACACAATGTTTCAGGGCCACTTGTCCCAAGCAATGGACGAACAGCGAGCGCAAGACCATTAACAACTTTTTGCACGATGCCCAAATGAAAAAGTAATGACATAAGTGCACCAAAAAAGATAATTATTGAGATAACCTTAACCCCAAAAATAAATCCCCATGGCCCAGCTGGATTGCTTAAATTACCAAACACAAATGCAGCACCCTGATCGGCAAATTGATATACTTTTGAAAAGCCTTCTGCAAGCGCTGAAAACACTTGCTTACCAACAGTTGTACACAAAATAAAATAGGCAAGCGCCACTTGAAGCCCAAAACCTTTTAGTACCACATCAAGCGCAATTTTACAGCGATGCTTTGATACCATATACGCAACTGCAAACACTAATCCAACACCAAACAAGCCTACAAATCGTCCTGCTGGCAATACTGCTAGTATATTCATACACACTCCACATTAAAAAATTGTACCTAAAATAGAAAACACAAGCTTACCCTTCATGCGTTCAAAATGAAGAGGCATAGCCTAGCTCGTTTTTTATGAAAGTAAAATTAAAAGATTTTTAGTCAAAGCAACTACTTTGCTTTACGCGCACGTCGTGCTTCATCAACAAGCGCATCAATTAATTCATGCATTTGTCCTTGCATCACATACTCAAGTTTTTTAAGCGTCAACCCAATACGATGATCGGTAACCCGATTTTGTGGGTAATTATACGTACGAATCTTTTCAGACCGCTCACCACCACCTACTTGTTGCTTACGATTCGCCGCTTCAACTGCTTCTCGCTCGGCTTTGTTTTTTGCCATAATGCGAGCCAACAACATCTTAATTGCCTTTGCCCTATTCTTAATCTGAGACCGCTCATCTTGACACTGCACTACAATACCGGTTGGAATATGCGTCATACGAACCGCAGAGTCAGTTTTATTGACGTGCTGCCCACCAGCGCCACCAGAACGATACGTATCAATACGAACATCATTCATATTTAAAGCAACATCAACTTCATCTGCTTCAGGCAGCACTGCCACTGTTACCGTTGAAGTATGCACTCGCCCTTGAGTTTCAGTTGCCGGCACACGCTGTACTCTATGAACACCTGATTCAAATTTAAGATTTTTATAAACATCTTTACCTTTTATAAAGAGAACAAGCTCTTTATAACCACCCAAATCAGTCTCACTCACATCTTCAACTGTTAATTGCCATCCTCGTGAGATTGCGTACAAATTATAAGCCGTATACAAATCAGCAGCAAATAAAGCTGCCTCTTGCCCTCCAGCGCCCGCACGTATTTCTACATAAACTGAGCGTTGATCATGCTCATCAGCAGGATACAAGGTATCATCAAGCTCATTCTCAAGCGAAGCAATCTGTGGTTCAAGCTCAATAATTTCTTGTGCAAACAATTCTTTCAACTCAGAATCGTTTTCTACTGCATATTGCTGCTGCGCCTGAAAAAGTTCAGTACGCAACCACTCAAGTTTATCATGAAGCGCAAGTACATCAGCAAGAAAAGCTGAGCGCTTCTGCACTTCAATACGACGGGCATTATCAAGAAAAGCGCCCGCTAGTTCACTAGCGAGCTGCTCATATTCTTGACGTAATTGCTCAAACAATGTCGCTGACATTATAACTCAATTACTTCGTTACTTGTTTTGCATCAAAACGACGTTGGAACTTCTCAATACGACCAGCACGATCTAAGAATTTTTGCTGACCAGTGAAGAATGGATGACAATTAGCACACACGTCAAAACTTGCTTCATCAAGAACAGTAGTCATTGCATACGACTGACCACATGCGCAAGAGGCTTGAATAGTATTAATTGTTGGATGAAGATTTTTTTTCATATTCGTTAACTTTCGTTTGCCCATGGCATCTTTAGATTTTGATTATTCAAAACACAGTGTGCTTAGGTACACTCGGCATTATCACACAGTACAGCGTAAGTATTACGGAAAAGTACCGCTTTGTAAAGGTCACCTCACTCCACGCCTACCCGTGTCCTCATGCGCCTTGCAGCAACTACTGCCGCCACACCAAGTGCTGCACAAGGAATTGCTACCGCAGCATCAATTTTTAACCGCCCAGCACTTCTCCGCTGCTGCGGCGTTAATGGAGCTACTTTTTTGCCCCTAAGCTTTTTAAAAAACCAGCTAACTAAAGCACGATTTTCTCGATTTTTACTCAGCTCGGCAGCCAAATAAGCCAGTGAGCCAAGCGCTAAGACTGTACCGCCACCAGCAATTTTTTTGGCGTGCATACTCCATTTTTGTTTAAGCTCTGCCTGCACTGGCACTTCTGTCCACACAGGGGCTGCTTCTGCCGCTGGAGCCTGATATGGCGCTGGTTGTGTCACTGGAGCCGGAGATGGCGCTAAAGCTGGAGGTGAATGATCTGCTAGCTCTGAAGGATTTGCTGGAGATGCCACTAGCTCTTCTGTCAACACAGGGGCTGCTTCTGCCGCCGGAGCCTGATATGGCGCTGGTTGTGTTACTGGAGCTGGAGATGGCACTGGTTGTGTTACTGGAGCTGGAGATGGCACTGGTTGTGCTACTGGAGCCTGAGATGGCACTGAATATACAGCCACTCGACGTAATGCTGGCCCTACTAAAGACTGTTGTGCTGCTAATGGAGTACGATATATGGGGTCTGGCGCTGGAGCCTGAGATGGCGCTGGTTGTGTTACTGGAGCTGGAGATGGCACTGAATATACAGCCACTCGACGTAATGCTGGCCCTACTAAAGACTGTTGTGCTGCTAATGGAGTACGATATATGGGGTCTGGCGCTATATATCGTACAGGGGCTTTTGAATTTTTAATCCTATCAATAGTTTCAAAAACAACCGTTGCATGAAAATCACCTTCTTTTTTAAGCCTTCCTAGAGTTAGTAATTGATCATACGTTAAGCGATCTTTTATTATATATAAAAAATTGTTAAACATATTAACTTGTTCATTAAACGTATCAGGAGAACTATGAAAAAGCCCCCTAGCTTGAATAAAAATCTGAATAATAAATTCTACTTCTTTGTACCAAAACGTACTATGCAAAAGAGGCTTAGCATGTTCAAGCAAGGTATTAAAGTTGGTAGGTGTAAAAAAAACACATGCAGGTAGAAAAAAAGAGTGCTGACCACCCTCCGTACAAAACAAAGATGCATTTTTATTATCTAAAATATACAAGATAAATTGAAACCAATCTTCTTCTTCTCTAAAATCTCGCCTTGCAACACGTGTATAAAGAGCATCCGTCAAAACAGTTACTACACCATTAGTACCAACTCCTAAATCACATAAGTGTCGCAAATAGCCAAATGGTGCATGCAACGCAATAGCATCAGCAAGGAATTTACCTAAGTGGTACTCAGTACGTTCAAGCCAAAAATGAGGAGGGAAAACATTTAAAAGCTCCATACTAAAAGCTTTATGCGACAGACTTTGGGCTAATACATGAGTAGCAATATGCGAATTAGAAACGCGTGCAACATCTAAAATGATATCTTTTTGAACTTTGCAAGCATCTGAAAGCTCTTTAGAGTTACCTATATGGTCGTAGTTTTTTTTTATATTAACCCACTCCTGACGTAACAATTTCTCACACTCAGATTTTCTTAGTGAATCATACCATTTTGAACTCAATAATTTTTTAAGCGCCAAAACACCATACCTTTCATCTTGCCATAAGAAATCAAGTCTAGAACAATCACTAAGAACCCTTTCTAAAAAAGGTCCTTCAGCATATGCTAATGCATATGAATACACTGATTCAAAATCAGTGTTAGAAATATCGACGCCACCTCCTTTTTCAACAATCATCTCATACAAAGCTATGTCATTCCACTCACATGCTTTCATCAATAAAGTCGGATATCTATTGCTGTCATAATCAGTATGAAGACTAAAAGAATCAACACAACGACAAACGTTTTTTTTATCTTCAAGTGAAAAAACTTCATCCGACAAAGAACACACTGCAACACAACATTTATTCGCCACTGGAGTTTTAAGTAGTAATTCTTTAATAAATGGATCATTCAAAAAATCTGATTTTTCATAATAAACAGCACTAATAATTAACTTTTCCACAAGATCGCATTCTGTAAGATACGATTCAAAATTTTTTAAAAAATTGATAATGATTGAGCTTGAAGCAGTAAACGACATATTAAATGATAAGCTCACCATACGTAATGCATCCGGATGATATTCTAAGATACTCTTAACAATATCAAGACAACGCTGATCTGAATGGTTTTGCAGACACATGTCTACAGCCTGTTGCATACAAGATTTTCCTAGAGGTGAACCAGAAGTCCAAGCTATACCTCCTCTCTCCTCGACTGTGCTGATAGGAATCCACCCACATCTAATATTCGCCCCTCTATGCAACAGAGCATTAACCATTTTCAAATTCCGGCTGGTGATAGATTTATACAACAAAGTTTCCCCCTTTCGGGAGGCATAACTATACTCATCCAACAAACATGAATAGTAAGAAAGAATTTCATTAGCTTTTAATACTCCTTCGTCTGATACATTATCACCCAACGCAAACCATTCGATGCATAATGGGGAATATGCCGTGATATGTAAATCTGAATCTTTCGCACTCGCAAACAATTGAGTACTCAAACATAACGTCCCTATTAAAATAAATATATTCACTTGTACCTCACCATTTTATGTATGTAATCACCCTCTCATGCACCTTGCAGCAACTACTGCCGCCACACCAAGTGCTGCACAAGGAATTGCTACCGCAGCATCAATTTTTAACCGCCCAGCACTTCTCCGCTGCTGCGGCGTTAATGGAGCTACTTTTTTGCCCCTAAGC
>Ga0214921_10000187_pt1 | contig 121276 bp, 183 predicted proteins | sample LL1505_MetaG_FD_177992 | JGI IMG/M metagenome (GOLD analysis project Ga0214921, IMG submission 177992) | Freshwater microbial communities from Lake Lanier, Atlanta, Georgia, United States - LL-1505 | ecosystem: Environmental > Aquatic > Freshwater > Lake | place: USA: Georgia | collected... | reverse complement strand
GCGCATCTTTTGATAAAGCTGAGGACCTCCTGCCGCCAGGGGATTGAAATTAGGAGGAAGCTGCGGCATGCGTTTTTTAATACCATCTAACGCATCAGGTGTCCATTGTTGATAAAGCTGAGGACCTCCTGCCGCCAGGGGATTGAACTCAGATCCCCGTTTGCCCATCGCCTGGTTCATAACTGAAAATCTTTCTGAGGGGCTTAAACCGGCATCCCATCTTTGTTGTTGTGGTTGTGGCGCATAAAAACCACCAGGAAATGATGAGCCGCCAACTACAGACTGGTTAGGACTTTGTTCTGTATTCATATCTGGATACTGCGTAGGAGTCGCAGCCTGCGTAGGTTGCTTTGGTTTATTTTCGAGAGCTGAAGATAAGAAACTCGAGCCGACCGCCAAAGGAATACCAACTAAAGGAATTTGACTTAGTACACCACCCGCAACGTCCACACCCGCAGAAAGATAATTGCCTTTTCTTAAATTATTAAGAGCGAGACCGCCGCTAATTGCAGCACCCGCAAATGGTATAGCCCGACTTAAGCCCTTGCCCGCAGCCATGCCTGTCGCTTTAAGACCAGCCTGAGGAGCTGCACGAGTAGCGGTAGATAATGCCGTGTTTGCGGTGCTGCCAATAACTTTACCAGTCGCGGCGTCAATGATCGGAGGCGCACTAGCTGACTTTAAACTATTAACTTTCCTAACGACACGTTTGAGTTGATTAGAAAGAATATGATTTTGGTCAGGCTTTGCTTTGCCTGCAGTGCGCATAGACTTCTCTTGCACACTAAGCAACTTTTGCTGATTCTTAATCTTCTCAGATTGAAGCTCATATTGCGCGTCCATCTGTGCTTTTTGAATTTCTTGTTGCGCGCTCATTTGCATAGCTTGTTGCTGCTGCTGCGCTTGCGCTTGAACATTCTGCAATTCACCTTGCATCTGCGCTAACTGTTGCTTCGTTTGCTGTAATTCATTAACAGCATCCTCTTGAGCCTTTTGCATCTGCATCATTTGCTCATTGCCTGCTCCCGCAGAGGCAGCGCCTTGTTGCTCTGCTAGTTCTTGCTGTTCTATCTGGTTGGCTTTGACAGAATTGGGCAAGGGCTCTGGAGGCATAAAAGATCCAGAACCCATAGCTGCAGCATTTTTAATATGCTTTAAAAGTTTATAAGCAGAATTATGCATTTAAAATATTAAGTAAATAGTTTACTTTCTGTAACGATCCTGTTTTAACAGAAGCTTCTTTAGGTTCCATTAAACCGCCTAGCGTGCGTTGAACAGTACGTTCTTTTGTTTCTCTACGAATTCTACGTCTCAGATCTCTTTGTAATTTTTCAAATTGAGATCTCGACACGTCAAGATCATCTATAGGTAACTCAATAATAGTTTCTTGGTCATTTGGATCTTTAGTAGGAAGAGCTACACGTACTTTACCCCGGGCAGATTGTTCCTGCGCTTTGGCCATTTCACGCATAGCTTTTATAGCCTTGTAACCCAAATAACCACCGCCTAATAAACCTGCAGCGCCAGCTCCAACACCTAAAGCTTTTTGAGTAGGGCTCAGCGCGCTCAACAAGTCAGCCATACTTCTGCTTTTATTTTCCGAAATAGCTTTTACGCTTTCAGTTATAGAAGGAATCGCGGGAATTGCAGCTACCGCAACATCCTTAGCGGGTATAGCAGCTAAAGCGGGTAAGGCGGAAGCAAAAGAAGGAGCAGCTGCGGCAGCACCACCAAATATTGTATTAGCAAGAGCTTGAGCTCCGCGACTCATACTAAATGGAGTATTTAAATACTCATCTAGACTTTTATCGCGCCCATAAGTGTAGGCATCCATAAAGCCCGCTGCTCCTGCACCGCCTGCTAACATTTTCAATAACTGTTTAGCAGATGAAGCCTTCTTTTCTGACCCCGCTTTCACAACAGGAATATGTAATGCATCAGCCAAAGCTAAAGAAGGTTTATTATGCTTCATCACCAGCGCTTGTACACGATCCACATTAGCTGCTTTAATAGAAATTAATTTCGCTACAGCCTGCTTAGCATAACCGTTATGTCTATACTCTGGTAGAATGCCTATAGAATAAAAACCGACTTTGGTAGTACCATCCATTCTTTCCTGCCAGCCAGTAAAACCTATTGGTTTTTTAGTGCTGGCTTCTCTAATCATATACACACCGCCGTCATGTGCGGCCATGTCCAAGCCATAAGGCCAGAATGAAGGATTTTCTTCATAAATCTTTTTCATGATATCTTCACATTCCCGTCGAGCTTCCAAATTAATAGAAGTCGCTGTTTCATGCGCAGCCTTAATAAACTGAACTTTTTCGACCGTGAACATAATTAAGTAATATAATCATCAATATAACATGTTTTCAAGTGCCCGATAGCTAAAAAAAAGACAAGGCGCATTTTACTGCGCCTTGCCTGATTCTTTAGTCGAAGAGCTCTACCGTCTCTTCTTCGGTCACTTCCGCTTCCGGCATGGTCTGCGCCAGAGGATTGGGCGGGACATAGAAGTCCTTGCCATCCTCCGCTTTTATCATGTGTTCTGCCGGGAGGTCGAAGGAAACGCCCAGTGGCTCTTCCATTTCCACTGGATCTTCCGAGTGGTCGTGGAGGATCTCCTCCTCCATGGCCGGGGACATGGTCCCCTCCGCGACGGCCTGGTCAAGCTTCCGCTTGATGCCGAGACCGAGAGCTGCCATGAGATCGACCCCTGAAAAGAGGCCGAGTTCGTTAACGATCTGTTTCTGCCACCAGAACAGGTGCTTGTAGCACCGGGCGAGTTGGATTGGCGGCACAGAATTGAATGGGCACTCGACCGCCATCGTGTGCTTGTCAACATCCTGCCCTGCGGCAGGAGTTTCGAACGACAGGAGCTCAAACCGCGCGGGAGCGCGCAGTCCGGCACGATAGGCGCGGAGCACGCGGAATTCCGCATGTTCGCATGTCATGGGGAGCTTGGAGTAGTCCAGAAACCCGGTCAGGAAGTGAGGGTTCCAGAAGGCCCCCTCCTTTTTCTGCCCGTTCCATGCGATCACCACCGGCTTGTGCTCGCCGGTTTTGTGGTCTTTTGAAATGAGGTACTTGATACCCTTGTGCTTCCCGTCCAGGGGCGGCGGAATGAACGCCGAGATGAACTTGACAATCAAGTCCGTCCGCGTGTCGTACGCCACCAACGCTTCTGCGATGGGAACGATTTCCCGACTCGCGGTCATCAGAGAAGAGCAGAGTCTGATGCGACTGTCTTTAATGACCAACTTCTGCAGCTGGGCGGCGGCGGAGCCACCGAAGATGCCGTTCTGAATTTCAGTATTCTTTTTCATTTGCTTTATTTTTCTTATCCCCGGAGTGTTGTTAAAAGAGCAGCGCCGAGGCGGGGAACCTCGGCGCTGCCGTATCTTTTCATGTAGCACGCTAAGCAGACTAGCCTAGCAGACTATTTGCGTGTTCAAGCGCCTTCACCGCATTATCTCTATTCTTGAAGTAAAAACTCCGAGAGAAAGAATTGCGACTAGTGTTGTTATCGTATTGATGTACTCCCCACATCTGCAGGTCTCGTTGATGCGATATTGCTTGGGAGATACGACTAGCTTGGTTACTAGTATTTATAACACAAAAATACCTATCCATTTCAATCCTATCAGCTTCCGGAAGAATTACTTCTGGCGATGGCGCTGGAGGATTTTCTATAACTTTTGTTTCGGTAGCCGCCTCAGCTGCTGGAATAGTTTGAACTTCTTCCACAACTGGCTCTTCCGTCGTGTCTGTATTCTTTTTAGGTCTTGCCATATTACTAACTAGGGTATGAGAATTTAACGCCTTCTTTGCGCATGCGCTTTACTTTTTCTGCAGCTTCCGATCCGGCGGGCTGCATACTATGTAGAAGTAATGCAAAGTGCTGCTTACCAGCTATAGCATGTGAATCATCATGATCAACTTCTAATTCTAATGCTTCGGCTTCTTCAGGATGTCCAAGTACTTCAGCAATCCCGTACTGAACAGCATCCTCATCGTCTGATTCTTCAATAAGATGATCATACTTACCGCCTTTGCTAAGAGTGATTCTAAAGTTATCAGGAAGTTTATCTTTATGCGCTTTTACATAATGAATGCTTTTGGTGTAAGCGTATATGATACAATGATAGAATCTTTTAGCTACGGCAGCCCAGGCGTCAAAATACGCCTGACTGAAAAAGTCACCACCCACATGCAGCCTTAATATTTTAGCTCCGCGTGGAAATGATTCTGTAATTAATTCTTCCATTCCGGCTTTAGTCTTAGCCTGCTTTAGAAGTGCGTAATTATGCCAACGCTGCAAACGAACTGCCGGGCGTGTTTCGCTGACAGCTGAAAAACATCGAAACTTTTGATGCTTTCCGTCAATGATCTTACCGGTTTCTCTATCTGCTTTGGCTAAACAATCTTTGGCTCCTGGACAAGAATATCCTGAGGGTAAAGAAAATGTAACTATCTCTTTCGATAGTTTTGCGTTTCCTCCAAAGTTAAATTTTAACAATGGACGGGTTTCGGGTTCGGACATTTAAAAATGTGTACTGCTCTATACAAATGCGTTTTGTGCTAACCAGTTAGTAAAGGTATTTTCAACATTCATTCTTAATCTAGTACTCATCGCGTGCAGATCGTAGTATACAATGATACCTCCAGTGCCTAACGAGCATAATTTTTGTATGTAAAAACATATTAATGACGATCCATGTATACCCGGGATAATGGCTATAACAAGATTGGATTTTGACACCAATAGAGCTGAAGCTTTTATTCCACGATCCTTCAACCACTTCCTGATTTCATGCAGGAAACGACGATGCGGTTTATCCTCGGCGTATACAGGGATTCTATTCATGATCAGGTTTTACTCATCAAATCTATAACAAACAGATGGCTGTTTATCAAACCACAAATCGCGCCATAGTTGCCACCATATACGTCCATTATTCCAGTTCCTAAAAAATGAATTAATGCTAATTAAGATTCCCAGCGGAACTATGGCTAAACAACATACGCGACGTAGCATTAGATTAAGTTTACGCTGAAGCTGTGGCTACTTCTTCAGTAATAACCACAGTAGATTTCTGAACACTAGTAGTATCGGCGTTATCAACCTTTTGTCTATACCGACTCCAAATCTCGAAGTCAAACTCCGCAACCGTCTTGCCAGACAAACGCACGATTTCTATGAAAGCTGCTTCCAGCCGTAGATAATCATTTTTAACAGTAGGCGTCGTAAGAGGCACATCAGGAATTGCTGCTTCTTCTCTGAGATATTTCAAAATGTGCGTATCTAAACACGCTGTCTTTGCATTACGTCTTGTGTACAGCAGGAACATAGAGGCTGTTTTCCAGCCAATACCTTTCACGCGAACAAGGTCGTTTCGCGTACACTTTTTTAGATCGATCTTACCAGCACCTATATACTCGGCTAGCTGGATAATACCGGTAGTTAATCTTGTGTATTGTCCTGCCTTAACTTCTTTTAACCAACCCAGCACTGTGTCATTAAGTGTGGCGCTAGTTAGGCAGTTATTAATAGCGCTAAGAACGCCTAACGTATCAACGACGTAGTCGCCTAAATCGCGACGCACGCGGTCTACAAATTGGTCTAGCTTAAGCTGCTGAATGCTGGCATTTTTACCAGCCACAAACATATTAACTAGAATGAACTTCTCCAGTTCAGGAATACCCGCATCATATAAAAATGGATTATCTACGGTTCCTCTATGAATTTCTGGTATATCAGTTGTTTCTTCAGTGCTAATAACGTCAATGTTATATGCGTCTGCAGACGTGCTTTCCACTTGTGCGGCCTCTAAGGTTCCGCTTTGATTTGGTTCCATTACAAATAACTTTACTCAAACAAGATTTATTTACGAATTAAGTCTTTCGAACTTTCGCGCAGCTTTTACATGCTGCGCCATGTCATCATGGGCTTCCACTTGGGAAACGGCTATAACGATGACATCATCATGAACTATTACAGCATTTTCTTCATCATCCGCTACAGTTATACTATCAGTGCATACAACCAACGCCCCACTTAACCCGGGGTGATTGGATACGACTGACTCAGGAACACCCTGGAAAAGATTCATCACTACCACATAACTAGCGTCATCCTCGGCGTCTGAAAAATTACGAACTATCTTAGATAGTATATTAGCGACCTGCCTGTTTATTTTACCGACATTTGTCTTGTTTGATAGTTCTGTCTGAACAAGATCTACTATTTCGGAAGCAGTGTCGCTGATATTCATATTAGTTTAAAATCTGAGTATGTTTGTTGATTAACGCAGTCTACTCCTTTTTGCATTATATATAATACTGAATTAATATTCTCAATTACGTACTCGTGTTCTTTTAGGAATGACAAGGCGTCTTCGATAGCGTCAGTATCTAATGTTAATCTATTCTCAAGTTGTGCACGCGTAGCGCACTTATCTTCGTACAAACACAGAGCAGCCAATACTGTCAAAGCATCCGGCTGCGTAGCGATAAAATCAAAGCTTGTCTGCATTATAAATTAGTACGTTTAAAACATGTAAACACAGTAGGATTTTTTGGGTCGCCAGCAACTGCGTGCGGTAACTTATACTTTTTTGCCGCCGCGTAAGCTTTCTTGAAGTCGTCCTCATCAATACACTCAATGACTCCGTTTTCTTCAATATCAGGATATTGCTGGTCGCCTAAACCAATATCGTTTTTCTCCCAGCGTTTCCACATTAAGTAAGCAATGTTACCTACCTCATCCACGCGCCCTCTAACATAATAAATTACGGGAACTAAGTCAGTCGCAAGTAGACTCGGGCGCACTTGAAGAAGTACGCGCCACGGCTGCGCTGCTGCCGAACCCGCTAAAACTTGTTTTCTTTTTACAGGAGAAGGATTACTCATTGTCTTTATTAATTTGATATGACCTTTTACGCCGCTCCGCTTGTTCTTCGCTGGAGCGTCGCGCATCCGCAAATCGAACGACCATGTTTCTACCAAACAAATCAGGACGCTCGTGAAGTTGCGCAATACTATTTTTCGCGTCTTCATAGCTTTCCATTTCTACAAAACCAAAACCTTTATGCTTTGTAGTTTTGTAAATTCGTGGTAAATACACATCTATCACTTTTCCCGTAGTACTAAACATGCTGCGCACGTCTTCTTCAGTTATTTTAAAACTTAAGTTACCAACATAAAGGCGGTACTCGGGATCTGATTCAAATTGCATAAATTAATGTGCGCCAGACTAATAGAATCAGGGCTTAGGCGCAACTCTTTTTTTTACGCGCTTTACGCAGATTATTTAGAATGGAAATAAACTCCATTCTGTTATCACCAATCGCAAGCCAAACATGCTCTAGCGCACGGATGCTATCATCAGGCAACTCAGTGTAATCAGGCACGTGCTTAATCAAAAACTGAGCTACTTCGTCTAAGTATTTATTTCTTTGTTCTATTATATCAATCACATTCATATTATTTCTCCACCGGGTTAATTGGTAATTCAGCCCAATATTGAAAACGGATGTCGCTAATAACAAATATTTTCCCTGTGTCCAGCCATTCTTTTTTACGGGTGTCGTAGTATAAAACAGCTGGCTCAGTAGCGTTTTCTACAGTCACGATGTAGTAGCCATCTTTTTCTGGCTTATCATTTTTATATAAGACCCACCGAAGAGAAGAGGTAATATAAGCTTCTTTATTACTGTCTCCCTCAATTGTCAGTGTCTGCATCCTCTGTTTATCTTTTTCTTTAATTCCGGACATCCAGTATCTGATAGGCATCTCACGCAGAAATTCACCCGGAGTTGGAACTGCTCCCAAATCTTCCATGATATGCTGCGTGATAACCGTTCTAGTGCAAACATCGATTCCGTCAGACTTACGCCTGAACGATGAACCCATAAGTTGCTCAAATACATGGATGCCGAAAGTGTTATGCAATAATGCACGATGTCGCCAGTCAGCCAGAAATAATTTAGAGCTGTCCATGACTGTATGAATGTGCAGATAATCGTCTGCGGTGCCGCCGAAACGTGCCGCAGACGATTTGCTGTGTTGAAGTGGATCTCCCATTTAGTCGTCTTTTTTCAGTACAAACACTTTACCAACTGGTGGCTTCTGATAATCTGTAGATGTCGATGCCCACAAAAGAGGCAAACGACACTTACTAGGATATGGACCCATCATGTCAGTCAAATAAATGATGACTGCAGCACCAGGAACTTTCTCCGCAGCAGCTACACCTGGGACAAAATCTGTCCCACCCCTCCCTTTAAAACCACCACTACGTTTAATCACGGAATGGAAATTATCAAAAGGACGGACGTCAATCGTTTGATGTACCTCTGTGTCGCATGTAATTAGCGTCAGATCACAACCCACCTTTTTGCGGATTGTTTGAATCTCACCTGCAAAATACTCACACATAGCGTCATCAATAGAACCGGAAGTATCTATGACAACCACAATTTTCCTGATCCCGGGCTTAGGGCGGAATGCAGGGAAGAATGGAACTGGACAGTCACTACAAGTTTCCTTGTAGAAAGAGTCTAAAATTATAGAATGTCTGGATGGTCTATATGGTTGTACATGCGTCACAGGCATAACGGCATCACTAATAAACCTACGTAATATATGCTGCCAAGGCGTGCGCGTTACTGGAATATCAAACAGAATCTCTTTCATGATACCGCCAGGCCTATCACCAGCCGCAGCACGCTTAACTCTGTTTTCCCAGTTGCGCGTTTCTTCGCGAGTATCTGGTTTGATGGGGTCTTTACCGCTGGTAGCAGCTCCAGGTTTTTCTGGTAACTCGATGTCCAGCATACCTTTACCGTTACGTGGTAAGCCTTCCCCGAATGCGTCTATTGAGCTTATTGTACCGTTAGCGATAGCGGGCATAATCTCATTATCCATCAAATGCGCAAATAGACTTTCCACATTCCACTTGTGTGGCGGTTTGACGGCAAGCGTTTCTGCTTTCAATAGATTACTAAATGTTATAATACCTATGTCAGGTTTATTGACCCATGACTGCAAGTTTTCCATACTGAAATGAATAATTGCATCAGCAGCCCAATTAAATACCTCACCAGACCAAGGTAACCCGGCAGCTTGTCTGGCCTTACGCAGTGCCAAGCCACGTTGCGGATGACGCAACGCAACGTGGAGAACTTCATGGATTAACACAAATGCTTGAGCCTTTGGACTTTCCTTGAAAAGTCTAGTACCCAGCCAGATTGATTTACCATCAGTAAAGCCAAATTCCTTACCGTGCTGGTCCTTTGGATCGACTATGTAATATTGCGGTAACAGCGCTACACCAGCAAAACCGGGACTTTTGGTAATGCAGTATTTTCTAACACGGTCTAGATCCGTATACAGCTTATGTCCCGTAGTGAGTGTTTTTACAGACATTATTTGTCTTTACCGTTGGATGAAACAGAATACACATCTTTGACCCTGTCGTAATTATCAATGAATTCTTTACTTTCCATGAGCTCATTATCAAGACGTGATTTTATGGCTTTCTCCATCAGAAGTTCCATGCCCAATGACATACAGTCTGCGGCAGGTAAATCCTTGGCACGTTCAACCGTTATGTCTAAGAATTTAATAGCTTTGCGCATATCCGCCAAATCAGAGGCGTACGCTACAAGCGAGTATGTCAGCCCGTAAAGGCTGGGAATGGATTTAGGCACAATCTTGCCAAATTCCTTCTCATCCATTGCTAGAATTTTTTCCGGAGACGGTAAGTCTTTCATTTCCTCAGCAGTGAGAAAAAGATCAGCTGCCGCCGATTTGCCGACTAAGCCCTCGATGAGAGGCTCAGCGATAGAACGGTTTTGCGCACCCACACTATGCATAATAGAAGAAGCACGAGCCCAAGCCCGAGGGTTGGGACCAATTAAATCGCCACGATCAAGTTGCGAATCTGTTTGCTCCAACAGGTCGCCCTTAAGTTGAATCAACGTAATAATACTACTGTGAATATTATTGGCTAATGCCCACGCAATCCACGAACGAGGTTCTGCTTGCACGGCAATGTGCAGCAAGCGGGAAGCTAAGGCAGTACCCATTTCGTAAGCAATCGCCCCGTCAGCAGGTCCATTACCCGCAGCACAAACATAGCAGTTATCTGGCAGATGGTAACTACCAATTCGCCGGGATAGGAGGAGCTGGTACGCTGAAACTTGCAAACGCGGCTCCGCGCCGGTCAACTCATCCAGAAACAGAAGAGTCGGCGGCGATTCAGGCCCCGGCAGAAATTCTGGAGGATAGTAGACCATTCGTTTGCTGGCTGCGTCTGGATACTGAATACCACGCAGATCTTGTGAATCGATCTGTGTTAACATCAGAATTTCCAATTTCATATTGTTGGCCTGCGCCAACTGCTCCACAATATCAGATTTACCAATTCCAGGTCTGCCGTGGAAAAAGAACGGAATCGTCCGTAGTTTAACCATTTCATTTGCTAGGTCATATGCCCGCTTGGGGCTCACAGAGTCGATGTTTAGGTTTGACATTTTTATTTAAGTTTAGAGGCCCAGTCGCACAATTCTTGATTTTCTACATTATCATTAATCAGTTTTCTAAAAAACATTTTGGCCGAGAAAATCTCATGCGCAGTAGGCTTTGGTAAAACCACACTTAGAATGCTAGGCACATACGTAAAATGCTCTGGCGCTTTAGCTAGATGTGCAAAAGCTAAAGCAATAGGATTTCTAAATGTTTCATCAAATGCAGAATGCAAATCGATGCAGTATAACCCTCTAGCAATTTCTGTATTACGTTTATCGGTTTGCCCGACTAATACAAAGTTAAATACATCGTTAGACTCCCACAGTGTAGCGGGAGCCGTAGCATAAAATACATTCATACAAACAGTCTGAATGTAGTCTAGCCATTTAATAAACTCTTCCCGCTCCTCCAATGTAGGGGCAGCCAGATTAGATAATTCTTTATTATATTTTAGAGCTTCTGTGTCCTCGTAACCATTCATTGTTTGTATATTTCTATTTTAACAATCCATCAATTGTGTCTTTGCTTAGTATGTGCGCTAGCTTCTTAATTTCAATTTTTGCACAAATCTGTTCGTGCGCAGATGGAGCAGGTATCTGAAAACTTAAGCGGCACGGGCTGCAGTCATACCCAGACCGCCTGTCATAAGGTCCATCGTTGTACTCCCATGTATGGCCGCATGGTTGATTTTGATCTAACGCAGCGTCAAAGGCGCGTTCTACAAATACTAGCTTATCACCCAAGCGATCTTTTACATGCGCCCAGGTGTCATAACTCATTGAATCATAATTTATAGACGCGGATTCGCCATCATTCATCGCACTATCCGCGAGAATCTCAAACGGCTCTAGCTCGTCCCAATGCTGCATAGGTATTGCTGCGTGACAAATTAAAATTAATAACCTCTCAAGCTCATCTTCCGATCCGCTCAAGAAGTTTAACGCCTCAGAATCTAACAGATCAGCATCAATATACGGATCGTCTTGATCTTCTTTGAACGCATCTGCTACAAAATCTAAAGCACACGCCATTTCCGACAAGTCAAAGAAAGAATCTTTATCTAGAGACGGCTCAATACTATAAGTTGTAGAGCTTATGGAGTACTCAGAAGAAAAAGTTTCCGCATACCTATCATATTTTAAATCGTGTGTATCAACAATAAAACCATTGTGCTTATCCAGAATTTGTATTGCGTCCGAATCACTTGATAAAGAAGCAAAGTACACAGCTAACCAAGAATCGTTTCCGGGAAAATGTACGTAAATAATATCTTCGTGCTCATTTTTAGAATGATACGCTTTCCAGCGCAGCTGCTGTAGCGATGTACGCGCAACCTTTTGATCGGCGTTTAATAGATCGTAAGTCTGTTGCCCTCTTTCTTTATTCTGATACCACACGCCCATAGTATCATCTAAATCTACTCCAGAAATTCTGGCTTCCACGTTGTTTAAGACATCGGAATCAAACGGACAAGAAAATAATGCACTCTTAAAATCTTTAGCACTATCAGTAGTAAAAGCTAAATCTAAAACAGCAGGTACTAATTGTAATTTATTTTTAATTATTACATCCGATTTATTATCCGGGGTAATGTTTGTTTTTCTTTGGATGGTAACTCGCCTATTTAATTGCTTGATGAAAAATCCTGTGGAATCAATCTGCGTTTTTTCATAAAGCTCTAGGTATTTAAAACACTTTAGCAAAGCGGTAACTTGCTGTTGAAACTCCCTGTCACGTTCCTGCGTCGTACTCATTCAATAGTATCTTTTGTTTTTTGTCGGTATCTAAATTCATATCCTTTAGATGCTCTTTTTGCTGGGTACAAAAACATGGGTTAGGCGAATTGCAAAGTCCTTCGTTCCAGGGACACTTGCCTTCTTGAATAATTCGCGCCATCAGTTTATCTCTGACGTTTTCTAAGTCCCAGACGTACGCTTTGTCGTCTATGGTATAAAGAGCTCTACTTAACTTTTGCCGCGCCTCGCTGACTTTTTTCAAATGTCTGAAAAGCTGCAAACTTATGCCTGTGAATAATACAATAAGTAAAATAAAAGCAGGGCTGAATAGTAAGCCTATGAAAGAAATAGCTGCGATTGCTATGCTTATACCAGCTAAAAATAAGCTGAAAATAATATGCGCGTTTAGCGAGTTAACTAAACTTCTACCTTTTAATCTAGAGAATTGATCGTCGCCCATACTGTATGTTACACAGGTATGGGCGACTGACAATCACATTTCTTCGTCTGCCGCCAGCGCCAGCTCTCTAAGTTGATCTGGGCTGTGGTCTTCATGATCTACAAAGCCCTCATCAGGACCTAGTAAACCAAAGTCTGCAGTCAGCGGATGAGAAACCTCAACCTCTTGCATACGGACCGTTAGCGATTTTAAGCCATTGAGTTGTTGTGTAGTGATGGTAATTTCCAGGTTACCGTCGACTTCACTTTGCTCGACTTGTTGAATTTTCAGGCCATCGGCATGAAGCCGTGCCACAAGGGATTGTGCGATGAGTTCTGTGTGCATGGTTATATTTCTTAATAGTTAATTAATTAAACAACTTGTCAACGTAAAACTTTCAGACTTATAAAAATATCTGATTAATAAGTTTTGTCAACATAATTATATAGCACAAAAGAATAATTAATCGCTGTTTGATCTTTCGGCTTCTCGCATTTTAAGGAACGCATCGTCCATAAGGGCAGTCAGCATATCCGCCGAAAGTTTTGCCTTTGCAACCTCGAAAAAGAATTTCTCGAACGGGCTTCCTGACTTAAGCGCTGCTTGCTGGCGCTTGTTTTTAACAATACGTTGTAAAGCTGCAATCGATCTGTTAGTCTGCGTCCTGGCAAACATCGCGCGTTTTACTCTGGAATAGTCTACTGCTAGCCCCTGCTTCTCGCGAATCGCAATCACTTCTAATTGCTGCTTAATACTTGCAGACTTACCCTGCAGCTTATCTATAAGAATTTCTAATTCTTCAATTGTTTCGGGCGGATTTTTTTCCGGATCTATCGGAAGAATTTCATAAGGGGGATATGGTGGATGTGTTTCTTTTTCGCTCATACTTGAATTGGTTACAGGGGAGGGAGTCGAACCCTCGATCTCTTGGTTATGAGCCAAGCGACTTAACCACTTGTCCACCCTGTGATTTAAAATTGGCGGGAAGGGTGGGATTCGAACCCACGGTGCCTTGCAGCACTCCGGTTTTCAAGACCAGTGCAATAAACCGCTCTACCACCTTCCCATATTATCAATTAGACTCGTCTTTGGTAATGTCAAACGTATTATTAGAATGAATTCGGATTTGATGACTTAATAAGTGCACAATCTTACCACCATCTTTTAAAATAACAGCGAACTGATCATTTTCATGCATGCCTGTATCTCGCACATACCAAACATACCCTACGCCGAGAGGCGTATGCGCCAGAATAGGATTATTAAATTCATGTATCATGATTTAACGCGCGTACGTGTCTTCCGTCGCTCGTAATTACGTAAAGCTTCAACAGCGCCATATTTTGGCACGTAATCAGGCGTTGCTTGCTTATCGGCTACATGTGTATATTTTTCAATCTTAAACTTTAGCGGACCACCACCATCACGTTGCCAAATCATAGTTAGGGCCATCCGGGCAATTTGGTGATCGCCGTAGCAAGTTACACCTTTGTCAGTACCAACCCACCAACCATCTTTATGTCTGATAGCCTCCCAACCTACGCGATTGACCGCCACCATTTCGCTAATATCAGTCTGTGTTTTTTTACTCATATTGTTTTTACAAAAAGATTGTGTACGCCGTATAAGCTAAATAAAAACTTACTCTAAAATCTCAACTGCACTTTCTGTTACGATAGCTACTCTAGCACCGCAAGCCAGTAAAGTAGTATCGTTTCCAGAGTAAACAACTTCACTAGGTCCGTGAATTTTTACTCTGTAGCAATATGTATTTTTTCTACCTTGCTTGACGGTAATAACAGGTTCATTCGCGCCCTTAGTTTTATTAGCGCGAATCTTATGCTGATTGACATGTATGTATGTCAACTTGGGTTTTCTCATGTTGTAATTCTAAAATGGTACGGGTAGTTGGATTCGAACCAACGGTGATTTCCTGTATGTAACACAGGTGCATTCGGCCTCTCTGCGCATACCCGCATTATTTAACTAGCGCTAACTAATAAAAAATTAAGGTGGTGGTATTTGACTATACCACCACCTTAATACACATACCACGAGGATTAACAAAAATCAATATACGCACCACCAGTAGCACCAGCTAAAGCTTTTAGCTGGTGCGGCTGCTCGGCGGCCACGACACCCACATGCAGCTTAGTACCCTTCAGGTCCTTACGGCTGAGAGAACAATGACAGCCGCCATCAGTAACCATGAAGATTTCTGGTTTAGCGTATTTCATAGTTTCCTTAAGACTCTCAATATGCTCGACGGCACTAAGGATAGCGTTATCAAAATTTGTCCCACCGCCCTCGTACTGTCCCTGCTCGAGGATCTTAGAGATAGACGCTTGCGCCTTAAATTTATCATCCACAAAAGTAACATCATGCGCTACAGTATCGAAGAAACGCCAGTAAACATTGGCGTCACCTTTAGTAACAGCCATAAGTCTGTTTATCAAAATACCTGCCGCCATGTTAATACGAGAAGAATCGTCTTCCGTCATAGAGCCAGAGCAATCAACCAACAAGTATAGCAGTTGTTTCTTTTCAAGGAAACGACCACGCTCACGAATCATGTATTGCTGAGTTACAGATCTATAATTAAATAGATGAGGAGTATAGACTTTATCAGCGTACTGCGATGCTTTCATTCTGGCTAATTCGCCATAATTCTGCATGGCGCGATTACGCACCTGACTACCTTCGACATCTGGCGTAAATTCCTGAATTTTAGATGTCCGTAATTTAGAAAACGATTTCATTTTCCTGCTGACAGCAAGAATCTCAGCGAGTCGCGAGTCGGTAAGGTGCATAGCGTTCTCGAGGATACGTTTACCCTTGGCTGTAAAATTAGTGTCAGTACCGGCGGATATACCAGTACCGAATTTGCCGCTATTAGGATCTTGCCCTTCTTCTGGCTCTGGTTTATTTTTAAGATCTGCTATCTGGCTAAGTAAGTCCTGCTCATCGTCAGACAGATTACGAGCAGTATCCAAATTTTGCTTGGCTTTAGCAACGTTTTCTTGCGACAACAAGTCTCGCAGTATGTCATCAGAATGACCGTTAGCAGGTGGGCCTTTCTTACCATAACGTTGCCGCACCAGCAGGTTAATAAGATTTACCGACCGCTCCAACGGAGTATTCCCGGGAACATCTAGACGCGGCATGGCATTAATAGAATCTTGCGTGCGGCGTGCCAATTTTTCTTTGTCTTTAAAGAAATCAGATCTTGCTGCCGCAAAATTAGTATAAGCTTTATTGTTATCGCCTCTTATGAATTTGTGTTGCCCGTTGCAGTAATCTTTCTTTATTTTAGTAGACATCCACTCTTCTTGGATGCTACCCGCTATTTCTGCTTGCGACAAAAACTGACCGCCTGCCGCTATATTACATACGTCCCTAACAAAGCTAGGCACCTTAAGTTTTAACTCGGCTGTATCTGCCGCCGTCTGAATCTCGCGATCAGACGGCGGCAAGTAGCCGGGAGCTACTGTGATTTGCATTTTAATTTGAAAGTCGAACTGCGTCTCGTGCCGCGAACAAGCATTTTGTCGAAAACTCGTCTGCGTTAGCCATCAAGGTATCTCGCTTATTAAACAACGAATCAGGCACGCTGACATCGCCAACTTTAGCTTTAAGATCCAGCAACCGCCGAGACAGTATACACCAGTCGATAACTTTACTGATGGTACCTTGTTTGATTTTATTAATCTCCGCCATGATTTCAGTCGTGTACGCCGCAAGCGCCTGCTGTGCGGCAGATTCCGCGACACGCCGTTCGATATCTTCCTGGAATTTATCCGCAGTCTGTCCGAAGCCAGCCACATTGCGCAGGGCGTGAAAATCTTGCGGCTCGATCCTGTCAGAGCCACGAGAGATTGCCGCACCATAAATAATATCGACACACTTCATCGCGGTACGCGGAGAAACGAAATCGCCATTCTCAAAGCATTCCTGCAAGATACCGGCGAGCGCACCACGGGTTTCGTCGCTCATGCGCTCCTGGACTTTTGGATGTTTACCCAGCAGATTGTAGTAAGTATCAGCGCTGTATTCAGGCCAGGCTACCTCTTGCCGCAGAACAAAACGTTCCAGAAGTGCGCGATAGGTCTCGCCCATCTCGGCAATCTCGGAAGGATCACGGTTCGTACAAGCGATGATCAGCTCCGTCTGCATGGGATAAGACTTACCGTTCTTTGCCAGGAACCCGGCCTGAATGGTGTGCTTCAGCGGCAACAAACAAAATGCTGGAGCGTCAAATAATTCTTCGAATACCGCAACCGGGTATTTGAGGAAACTATTCTCAACGTTAAACCACATCTCCGGATCTGTGGGAGAGTTGAGTTTGCGGAAATCAATACCGCCCCAGAGTGCATCTTCCGTCAAACCTTCACCGAAGGATTGAATCAAAGTTGCGGAATTAACAGGATTGTGACGATCCCACAGACCGAGACCGCAAAGAACCTCCTCGACCATCTCAGACTTACCATGCCCGCCAGGCCCATAAAGAATGACGTTTTGCTTGCTGTAGATTGCCGACGCCAAGATGTCAGCGATAGGCTCTGTATATACAAATTTATTTTTGAGAATGCTATTGATCTTATTTTTAAGATCCGGTGTTTTCCTTAGTGTTTCAAGAACTGGATTGCGGCTCATGCAAGAATGATTTTTTGAAGAGTTGTTTTCTGTTGTTGTAAAGCTCTTTCCAAGCTTTTAAATTTATAAGTGGACTGGGCTGTTTTTCCAAGCCCGCCCAATTTGATGGGTTAATCCCCCATACATTAAGGCTCTCGCTTATGCTTTTTAAAAAGAAAATTTCTTCTTTAGCTAATTCAATACTATCAGATAATCCTAATAGCGACTCCCATAATTCTATTTCAAATTTGTCGTACCAAATGTGATTTTTTTTATTTAGGCATAGATTTTTCAGTTTTTCCAAGAAGTATACTTTGGTCAGACTGTTTATCTGCGCAGCGGAAAGCGCGCGCGAGACTCTGTCACTTGTCAGGCTGACTTCCAATGATTCGCTGCGCCCCACCTCTAAGTTATGATCGGCTGGAAACACATTAACTATTTGCCATACAGCGCTACTGCATTGCAAACATAAACGCTCTTCGATCTGTAACACTAACTTACTCTTCTCGCAGTAGAAGTCATGCAGCTCGTATACGGCCATGATCTCTTCGCAGTCTGCACAGATTATAGAGTTAAGGAGCATCAGGATCTATTCCGGATAATATATAAGAGGTTTCAGCTAAAAGATGCATCAGCACTTGTGATAATCTAAATACTATATGGTAATTAAATGTGTCGCAAGTATTAATGTTCTTACCTTTTGGTAGTTTAAGAATAGAATCAAGTGATTTAGCAGTTTTATTTGGATATGCCGCCATAAGCTGCACAAGCGCCTGGTACAATCCTTCATAAATTTTAGATAAATCCGTATAGCTAATTTCGCCCGTCGAAATAAAATAAGTTATGATAGCGTCCACGTCATCCGCAAGAAACATACGAAAAAACATAAAATTGTCTTTAAGCTGAGTTTTGTAGCTAATGAAGTTTTCGTTATCAAAATCAATCATAAGATTATGGTGTGATAGTCTGGATGAATTACGGCACTGAATGATACATCAAAAAGGTTTTTACACAGCCATAATTGATCTATTACTCCGTAACATTCTCGCTGTAGCATAACCTTGTTCACAAAGTCCAAGCTCAAAGGTAACCCACAATACGCGCTACCTCGAATCCTTTTAGTATTCCACACCGGGTCATAGACTTCTTGGGTTTCTCTATTAACGCACCAAGCATGCATCAACGGAATACTCAGTTTTTCACTGGTAGCGTAGCCTTCGCAATAAATAAAAATTGGGTCGCCTATGGCTAGCTTATAAGCTTCCCGGTAGCAGAATCCCAATTTACCTTTATACTTGTGCGTGTGATTTATTTTATCAAACGGCACATACAACGCCTCTAGTCCTCGCTCTTTTGCTACTTCCTGCAGCGGCGTAGACATAGATATCGGGGGAATTTCTTCCCCCGATACACTACACATACCACGGCGACATTTCGCTATAGCGCTGACAAAATCAGTCAATGCCGTAGACGCAGTATTCACAACAAAAAGAAAAATAACTGCAGCGCTATGATCACAACACCAATACCTAGCGCTGTGTTTATAATGAATTCTTTCACTCCTCCTCCTTTCGCCCAGTCTTCAAGGTCAGGCGGCACATTCCTGTATTCCAAGTTGGGATACAAGTCATTAATTACTTTAGATGTATAAAACGAAGGATACCAGAATTCTTTAGGTAATTCTGATACCCACTTAGGCTTTGACGCATCGGAAAAGTTTAGCTGTGATTTAAGCCGCGAGCGTTCATTACGAACAGCAGCAATTTCAGCTTTCAGACTTTTCTCTCTGTCGATTAGATCGTTAATACGATCATATATATCATCATAAACAGCTGTACTCATTGGTGATGCTGTTTTCTTTGTCTAAAGGTTTCTAGTACACCATTACGAATGGTCTGATACAAGTCCTTCTCTTGGTTTACCCGCTGCGCAGGGACGCGCATAGCCAATTTCATGACTTGTTGCGAGTGCTCCGTATGACCCATACGAAACATAGATCGCATACCCTGCAGGTTATACATCCGCACACGGTTTTGAACCTGCGAAAACGTCAAGCCTGTTCTATGCGCAACAGCTGTCGTTGCGAAGCCGTATAATATTAATCTAATAACTTCATAGTTAATATAACTATCTTCCTTCGAAGTGTAGTTGTCTGTGAGACCGGTTGATCTCACGCGCACAATCGGTAGTGTTAATTTGCTTTTTTGCATATCTACGAGATGCTCATTTCCTGACACGTTTCTAATGCTACACGTACCGCTTTGATATTGGTACCGCAGCAAGGACAGAAATTTAATTCTGTATTAGCCTCTGGTTTCGATATTGCCGGGGTAGCGGTGAAATCGGTTGCGAGACTGTATGATTGTTCAGTATCATATTCGTGTTTAATATCCTGCATAACACGCCGCACTAAAGAATTGGGAACGCCTGGTTTACGACCACGCTTCTGCGGTTTTCCGTTATTACTGGCTCTTATCCAGTTATAAACAGAAGCCGCCGGGACTCCAAAATCTACACTTAAGGTATCTACGGGGGTGCCGTTATTATACGCGTCTACAACTTTGCGCATAAACACAGCGCTATAATTATTTCTCTTTTTAACCGCCACATGGTGCGCGCTGTCCGCTTTAGCATTAAACCAGTTAACCCAGGCTGTTAGTGCAGGGCGTGTAATTTTAAACTTTTTAGCCGCCTCAGTGACATTACCACCATTTTTGTTTAAAAAATTCAAAGCGTTAGCGGCGAGCTTGATCCTATTAGGAGGCATGTCGCTGAACACTTTATCTACTTCTTGCGCTAAGATTTCAAACGCATGGTTTTCACTTGTTTTTGTCTCCGTCATGGAACTACCAAGCCTCCTTTGAATTTCATACTTGCAGTTTCTTTGATCCATCTTTCAGAACCAAAACTGTTTATTGCGTCATCATCGTCGCGCGAGAACGGTACAGTACCGGTCCAGCGTTCTACGCTTTTGTCGGCATTAACTTTAGTAAACGTCAACGAAACAACCTCTTCGCGCGTAATACCGGTATCTGGCATACCTTTCTTAAAATCAGAAAGAGCTTTTGCGGTTGCTTCGGCGTTTGTAAAATTATCCATCTTATACGCCCAAGCCTCTGCAACAAAGCAGTAGCTATCAGGTTGGAACGCCTGCACCGCAGAACCAATCAACCCGTACAGATCTTCTTTACTGCCTGGCTCCATTAAGGACGCCGGAATATTTACGTGCTGAAGGTTCCCATCTTTTTCATAAATAAAAACAGGCACAATAGTATGCTTATGCATAAATACTACCTTAGTAAATTCAATTATAAGGCTTAAATATTGTGCTTCAGGGACAGGTGCCGTAGGTGCGGCCTTTGGTTCTGCAAAATTAATGGCAGAACAGTAATCAGGATTCGTTCTCATTTTCAGAATTGTCGTTCGTAGCACTACACGGATCAGCTAACACAAGAATACCATCTGCAACTAAACCGTTCAGGACAGGTTCAATCTGCCGCAGTTTAGCACAAAGCATGGACATCCAATTTACCAGCTCCTCAGGAGGGCGGGTAATAAATTTAGCTATTAACTCTTCTTCAGTGAGATGCTCAACTTCTACATTATCCCACTTACCATTTCTTTTTGCGCGCAAATAAGCACCAGTCATAGCAGCTTACTGACATGAATCACAGCTGGGGTCTTCTACGCTGCACGGGCGCGGCGTAAGCGTTTCTCCTGCGAATGGATCGTCTTGCTCGATCTCAGAAATAACGGCTGCGGATGCGTGACAATTACCACCACAGCAGGTATCTTCATCTTTTTCGCCTTCAGCTTCGCCTGAGGTTGTTTGTTCTTCATAATCTTCGTCAATAACAGCCTGGGCCGCTTCCTGTATTTGGTTATATAAATGCAACGCCATAGTTTGCGCGGGAGTTAGAGGAATTTCTGAGGCTTCAGCCTCAGTAGCTGTGCGAGGAATTTCGGGATCGAAAACGTAGTCTACGTGGATACTGCCTGATTCTTCACCGTCGTTGATAGTAATAATAACTTTAGCCATTGTTTTGTTTGCGTTTGTGTGGATTTGTAACTGATTCTATTTCTTTTGCTTTTGCTGCTTATAATAAATAACACTAACACGAAACACCCGGACATTACTCCGGGTGTTCATGTGACAGCCTTTGATAGGCGTATCAAATTTATATAACACAAGAAACTAGCCCATAGCAGACAACTACGTTTGTGTAACCGTGTAACAATCTTTGACACGCGAAATTTAGCGCGGGTCAATTAAAAAGGGATGTCATCGGTGCTAGTGCCTTGGTATAGCGACACGCCCTTCTGCGCTGGTGCTGGTGTTGGTAGTGGTGGTGGGCGATTATTAATGACGGGCGCAGCGGCGCGCTCATCTGCTCCTTTGCGCGAAGCGGATGCGGGGAAATAGAAAGATTCCACACGCACCTTTACGGCTTCCCGCTTCTCATTTGTTTTGCTGTCTTCCCACGAATGCCAATGCAGCGAGCCCACTACAGTGATAGGGTCTCCCTTCTTAAAATATTCGTTAATGAGTTCCGCAGTTTTGCCCCAGGCTTCACATTTAAAAAAATGTGCTTTTCCAGCAGGAGAACCTGAAGATTTTAAGTTGTTAGCAATTGAAAAATCAATTACCTTAGAAGTACCTTCTGAAACTTTAACTTCTCTGATCGAAGGATCAAAAGTGATGTTACCGCCCAGAACGATGTGATTAGGACTTTGCCAATACATAGATTTAATGATATAAGTTAATGACGTTACTACCGAAGCTCCGCCATGCCTGCTATACTTGAAGAGAATTGCCGCCCAGTCAAGAAAGAAAAACGAAGTCTCTTACCTGAGCTCCGTGCGCTTTCTAAACGACTAGAAGAAGTTGAGTCCGACATGATTCTATTTTGGAAACTGAATCCTGCATTACTGGTACTAATAAGAGACAATCGAATATCTCGAATTAATCCAGCTTGGGAAGAATATTTTGGCTATTCGCAAGAGCATATCGAACACAAAGAGCTATGCGAATTAATACACGAGCAGGACAAAGAAAAAATCAGTACTGTCCTAACTCAACTTAAAACAATCAATAAAACACAAACAGTCATCGCAAGATGCAAGCATTACGAAAAAGATGAGTGGACCTTCATACATATGAGTTTATCTTATGACTCGGGCTCCGACTCCATATTCTGTACGGGGTGGCCATTACTCAAAAAATGTAACGACTGTCCCTTCTTAACACAAAATGCCTGACACGCCAATTCCAGATTCTTGGACACACTACCAAAAAATGGTATTATCCGAACTTGAAAGACACGAAGAAAAGCAAGATCAGCTCTCAAAAGACCTGACCGACCTTCGTTTGCTAGTGGCCAACATGTCAGCAGTGTTAAATCAAAACACAGAGTCTATCAAAGAATTATCTAAACAAATAAAACAATTTGAGCAAAGCTCTGTAACGCAGGCTACGGACATTACACTAATTAAGTATAAGATCGGCGTAGCTGCGTCACTCATATCAACAGCACTTACATTTCTAGTCCAGCTAGGAATGAAGTGGTTAGAAAAATCCAATTAAGCTTCAACAAGTTTAACCGGTTGTTCATGACAACAACCACAGCAACCATGGATGTTGTTGTAGGCTTTACCTATTCTTTCGTTATACGCAGCATCATCAGGATCGGGGTGTCCTACGCCATGCTCAGGACACAGGCGCTCCATCACACCCTTATCGTCGCGCCAAACTAGCGTCCAATCCCGCATATGATGCTTAGAAGGGTTATGAAGACAACAGAAATGTCCTTTACATTTATCAGGCGAATGCGTCACAATTATTTGTGTTGCGCTGATCTTAAATATTTCAGAAACGCCGACGCGTTTTAAGCGTATAGGATATTTTTTATTAGCCATATTAAATTTTGTAAAGATTAATTTGTTAATTTATTAGTCCAGTCCACATATGTCGCTAGATCATACAATGGAATTCTACAAGAAATAGTTTCTCCGTTATTATAATCAACACCAGTAATCAATCCGTTACCGGCAAACTCTGTTTGCATGTCCCATCCGGGCGGATTGAATGAGAATATAGGTTTGCCTGGTGTTAGTAACCCTTCATCATCGACTAGCAATGAATCGAGTAAATTAGCGTTAACATCCTCATTGAAATTACCGGCCACGGTGAAAAGATCACATCCTATGTTTTTGTAAATGTCTTCAAGTCCCGCGCCAATTTCAACTTCTTTAATAATACGATTTTCTGCGTCAATTAGAATTGCTCTGTTCTTATTCATTTGGTTTAACTGGTGTGTAACCGACATGAGGCATGGTATTCGCTACGGTATGCGACAAAGTTTTATACCACGCTGCTCTGCGATGTAATTCTCCTTTTTCGCCAGATACTTCGCAAGTTTGCTTACAAAGGTGCTCAGCGAAATAAATCATACCAGCTACAGTCGTATCACCTCCAGAATAATAAAATCTTAGGCCGCCAAATTTTTGTTTGATTTGTTCAATATTAATTTCTGGCGGATGGATTCTGTCATATTTGACATACCGCGTCACTTGCCCTATTAATTTGCGATTCAATTCAAACCAGGGTTTATTGAATTCATGTTTGTTTAGCTTTTTACAAAGCGTCTTAATTATAAAGTGATGCAACGTTTGCGTAGCTGATTGTAGGAAGTGCCAGAAGTAGTATTTCTTACTGGTCGCTTGAAATTTCAATACATACGTGCTCTTGATATAATAATCAATAGCGCCACACAGTTCGAAAACTATGGAGCGCCAACCTTTAGGTACGTCCGCCCCGCATATACAATAGGACTCGCCTTTTCCATTTTTAGCAAACAAAGCAGGATAACTGCGCATCAATAGTGATTCAAAATCTTCTTCCATATTGTTATTTAAGCGTGTGTGACAATGTACAGACAATTCAATTCCGGTTTGGATGCCCGGGAAAAGAAGTCTTGTACATTGTAAATGCGTTCGACTTTGTATTTAGGGTTCATAAATATTTCTTTTTGTCCGTGAATGAGATCGTTACCATAAACAATATATTTCTTGATACGCGGCATAAACTCCGATTCCCGGAGGCCATGCACAGAGCCGCCACCAACCAGCGTTTCAGTATCTAACGACGAGTGATACTGTGTTACCCAGGATCCAAATACTACATCAGCTTTAAACTTGTTAATCGCAGCTGAAGCTTCCAATTCTATGACATCTTTACCGTACGAAACAACAGGCTGTTGCAGCGCCGCGTAATAGGCAGCGACTGCCGGATTGCTCTGAATCATGGAATCAGTGCTAGGTATATTCAGCGCACGACCAAATACCCCGCAACCAGCGCCGACTTCTATACTTTTATACGCAACCAAGTGCGAATTAATAATGTCTATAAGTTCCTGAGAAGGAATACCATATATGCCTTTGTGATGACACCAAAGACGAAGATCGTAATTATTGATTTGTAAAAGCTCAACTGCAGGTAAAACTTGCAATTCGCCGTCTTTTAGTAGAATATTATCAATATATTCCACGTGTTTGTCTTGAAGTAATTGTATTTGCATATTAAGTTATTCGGTACATAGAATTATCAAATTATGACTAAATTAGCCACAAAGTTGCGTTACATGCAGTTCTACGCGCACAACGCACACAACGCATGTAAGGGTGAAACCTTTTATTCTGACCACGAAGAGCTTGGTGCTCTTTACGGTGTTTATGAGGGGCTATACGACAATGTAATTGAGCGTATGATTGGGTTAGGTCAAGCTGTAGACCTAATAAAAGTTCAAAGCGAGGCTGTTAAAATGCTAGAAGGCGAAACAACGCCAACAGCATTCAACGCTGCTTTTTCTGCTGTCCTGACTTGTGAGGAGGATTTATGTAAGCTTATATCAGAAGCTAATGAAGGCGCGTCACTCGGAACACAAGACCTGCTGCAGGCTATGTGCAACGATTCAGAAACACGCCAATACAAACTCAAGCAACGTATTAGTAAGTCCTCTTCTGCCGAGGCTGCTTCAGAAACTAAAGAAGCAACAGATAAAAGTAAGGCTACAGTGTTTAAGCTTCTTACTAGCAAGAAATAAGCTTAACTCCTCATTATTATATAACACACAAACATACCCGCTTGCTAAATTATGAATCTAGTTTCCAGCAACAAGAGAGCAAAAGAAGACTTTCAATTTAAAGCTAAACACAAAAATCCAGAAGGAGGACTTAGCGAAGCTGGACGTAAGGCTTACAACAGAGAAACAGGCGGAAATCTCAAACGTCCACAACCTGAAGGTGGCAGCAGAAGAGATTCATTCTGCGCGCGTATGAAAGGTATGAAGGCTAAACTGACTAGCGCAGAAACTGCCAGAGATCCTGATTCACGTATTAACAAGTCACTTCGTAAGTGGAAGTGCTCGTTCGACATGAGCGAAATAAAAGAAGCTGCCGCAAAAAGAAAGGGTTTGTGGGCGAATATTCATGCGAAACGCGAACGCGGAGAAACTCCAGCTAAACCCGGAGATGCTGATTTTCCAGACGCGAAGCAGTGGAAGAAAGTTACTAAAGAATCCGAAAAGGAAGCGGCTGGACGCTGCTGGAAAGGCTATGAACCAGTTCCCGGTAAAAAGCCAAAGTCTAAAGGTAGTTGCCGTCCTATTAGCGCCGGTAAAGCCGACGCAGTTAAAAAAGCCGACGAAGCAGAGATGGCTAAACAGCTCATGAATATTCAGCAGTTTATGGGTCAAAATCCTCGCCGGGAACTGGGAGAGGATGAGGCTAAAGCTGTCGAAAAAAGAAAGAGAGCTTTACTACCTACTTTCTTCCCTAACTATTCGGATTCGCCTGCAGCTAACATGTATAGCCCTTTGATGCCTGCGTTAGCCGCAGGAGCGCTGGGTGGTGCTGGCGGTGCTCTAGCGGGCAAAGCCATAGGCAAGCTAAAAGGTAATGAAACAGCAGGCTCACTAATTGGAGGTTTAGGCGTGGGCGGTATAGCCGCACTCATAGCTTATTTAAAGCGTTCACAAGAGAATTCTAATATCGAAGAAATTATGCGTAGATTACCTCGCGGTGCTACACTTCGAGATTACGAAGCCGATCCATTAATTCAAAAAAATCAAGACAGAGACTTACAACGACAAATGCTCATGAGCATGGCGCTGCGATAGCCTTTAATTGCTGTCGAACATCTTTTCTTTGTTTGTCATACTTAGCGAATGCGCGCTCGTGTTTTTCTGTATTGCTTAAAGACCTAAGCGACATACAAAAAGGGATGTCGCTAAAGTATAAAACTTTATGCTTTGCGCATAACGCGTCGAGCTTTCGCAATTTTTGCCAAAGCTTTGTTTTAGATTTGGTCGAGAGACCAGGACTCGAACCTGGACCTGCAGCACGTCTGCTCGTGTTCTGACCACTTAAACTATCTCTCGAAATTTTCATTGCGTTATATAAAAACCGTCTCCCCAGGTTCCGCCCTCCCAATTTGTTTCTACACGATGTAAATTAAATTGTTCTAAAAATTGATCCAATTCTTCAACCAAACAACAGCCTTCATACAACTCCTTATTGTTAACTTCGGCTATTAAATATTCTATATTTTTAAGCGTAGAAACTGCTCCTTTCAGTACCTCTAATTCAAAACCTTGAACATCAATTGATATAAAATTGTAGCTTTCATCTAATTGGAAGCTATCTAATGTTTTAACCGGCACTTCAATTACATTTTGAAATCTTATATACGGATACTGCTCAACATGATATTTGGGTTTTAAGAGGGAATTACTCTGTCCTTGATTATCCGTTTCTACGTAAAGCTCCATAACCGTTTCCCGGGGTCCTAATGCCACATTATGACAGTTTATTTGTGCGAATGACGCCACGTTATTCTTCATTATCGAAAACGTATTAGGATGCGGTTCAAAAATTTCAACTGTGCAATTAGGATTAATTTCTTTATACAATTTCACTTCATGTCCGTGATGTCCGCCAATATGAATAACATTACGTAAATTCATATTGTATTTAGTTATTAGATGTTTGAAATCAAATATCATATTTCTATTTGTATCATATCGTTCCGATATACATCCGCAACACTATAGTTCACATTAAACCATGTACTGGGAGCTAGTGTCATTTTACCTTTACCTAAATAGCTACCCCACCAAGCAAACGAGCTATTGGAGATTATAGAGTAATCACATTGTGAAATAGTTCTTAAGTCTCGCAGCTCATCATCCGATGAAACAAATTCATATTTGATATCCGAAGGTATATATCTCAACGCGTGACTATCGTTGTCAGCCACAACTTTAAATACTACAGCCGGATTAATAGATAAAACGTAATTTATTGCATTTTGAAAATATCGAGGTGTAACTACATCAAACTCTGTGCGATTCAAATAATCACCCGTCCTTACATGAATGACACAAACATTTGTCGGCGCTTCGTCGCATCGGAAATCTAATAATTCGTTTATCGCGTCTCGCTTATTTAAGAAGTATTTTTCAGATTGAAAGTAGCCTTCTAATAATAAATCTTCTGAATATTCTATAGCCGTGTAGTTAAACTGCGGTTCTGTGTAAAGATTTAATCCTGCGTGCTTTGTTTTCTTTACATTTTTAAATATCGAATCTGTATAAGCGGTGATAGCGCTTCCTTGCCCCAGGCCTTTACTTAGATCCGGGTTTATACCGTACTCATCGTTGTTGTCTTTTGCTAAAAAATAACCAGCTACTACTTGAAATAACTGATTGCCTAGACCTCCGCTGTATACACTTGTTATCATGTTTCGAATATTCCGTAATTATTTAAGCATAATACAGATAAACTATCTCTCAAAATTTTCATTGCGTTAATATCTGCTTTTACGTTCTACAATCATAGCAGGTTTACCACTAGCTAGTGCGTTGCGGAAAGCATTCAAAACATCTTTACCTGTAACAGGATCCAGCACCGGGAATGAGACGAGGGATTTGAAGGCGCTAGTAAAGTCCTGTGAATGTGTAGGCCCTGAGTAGAAAGGCCCACCATCCGCGACAACTGCGCGAATAATAACAGGTACTTTATATTGCCCGTGCGAAATTCTCTCAATCTTATCAATATGATTAACAATCGCGTCCATGGCTACAAGCATGAAGTCATGCCGTTCATAGTAAAGCACAGGTATAAAACCTTCAAAAGACATACCAATCGCTAAGCCCGCCATCAAGTTCTCTGCCACGGGCGTCTCCAGCTTCTGAGACATAGGCACATCTTTCAACGTGCCCATCGCATCCCCTCTGCGCACATTGTAACCAATAAAGACTGCGTTATGCGTGGATATTTCTTTCATGGCAAGAGCCACAGCATCCTTATAAGATAAATTCATTTCATCCGCTTGTGTTCTATCCACGTAATCCGGATTTTGAAGAAGTGGGAAATACTCCTCGTCAGTTTTCTTGACCGCTTTACTGAGATCAATCTTACCAGGCATACGCGCGTGGGGATATGTGATGTCGTAGTAATACTTTAGCACACTGGGAGATTCCCAAGTGATGTCGCCCGTAGAACCCCAACGCTCTTCATTAGGCGTTTCCACCGAGCGGTTATTATTCTCAATTACAAAAGTACATGGAAGCTCCAGCCCTTCTGCGTAACGCACGGCCTCAAACAAATGTCCAGAATCTTCTGTACCGTCACCAACAAAACACCATACCTTTTGTTTGGATCCTTTTTGTTTCAATGCCCACGCAATCCCAACGGCAATGCCTGGCGTACCGCCAATAATAGCCGAACAAAAGAAATTACGGGCGCGGTCGTATATAAACATACTCTGCCCATCAAGGATCTTCTGTTCCAGCTCAGCCGGTGGAATACCGTGCAGTAAGGCATGATAATGACTTCTGTGATTAGACAACACATAATCATCCTTTTCTATATTGCTAAAAATATCGAGCAACTGGTCTTCATTACCACCAGACAAATGGAATAGGAATGGAAGTTTGTTATCTAAGTACAAATCACAAATACGTTTTTCAAACGATATAAGATCCTCTTTTGTTAGTGCTGTTTTGCTCATGAATTATTTACTGGTTATAGCGTTGCGTTGCAAAGGTGCAAATGACGTCTAACGAATATAGCGTAGCCATTTCTGGTACTCGCGTTTTCCGCTGTCAGCACCCAATCCGTATTGTTTTTTAACTCTTCGTATACTTGGTAACATTTGAAGGCGGAGTGTACATCGTCTAGGAAGAACACGTTAGTCTTGTCTTTCAAAAGGACAAACTCAGAGTAGCCAGAGAACTCACACCCATCCAGTAGGACTGAGTCAAACGGACCCAGTGTCTCCAATTGTAGTGAGACGGAATTCTTTATCAACTCCACACCATTATCAAACCAGCTCTTAACGAGAGCTTTACTGTACCCTGATATTTTGTTATAAGGCGATGTCCATATATCTTCAAAATCTTTATAGATTAATTGATCATAGGACAAACTTGTGCAATGCCTGCAATCCACCCAATCTACGTCCTTATACCTATCTACCAGGACATCATACCTGTCTTTTAGCGCTTCCACACATATCAACCTTTTAGGCCCGTCTAGGGCCTGCTGCGCATCAACAAAGCAGCGCGTGGAACCCGCGCCATCCCAAGAACCTATCTCAAGATTATTTCTCAACTTATACAGACTAACATACCTGTGTATCATTTGTCCGAATTCTTCTCCTAGATGTATTTCACTTTGCATATGCTTAATTAAATCTTGTGAATAAACGTATCTGTATTGGCCCATCCTGTATTGTTACCAAGCAGACTCCTAATATGAATAGGGAATGTCGGTGATGTTTGCACGGCACTCCACCTGCTATGTAATCCCGTGTAACCACCATAATATAACTCTTTAAAAAGAACATCTTCTTCAAAAAAGTATGAATAATGATTGAACCTAGGGGTCAATAATACTGTATGTCCGTTTCCCCCGGCTAAATTTGGAGGTTCGTGCGTACTGAATAGTTCGCCATTCCAATTCCACAAACGCATATATGGTGTATGACTGCCTTCACCCCAAACACCACGGGCTACTAAATCTTTACCTACGTAATAGTTGGCTAAAAAACAACCAGTTTTAGCGTTACTTTCTATTAGCTCAGATTCTGATTTTTCCAAACTTTCTTTATTCCACTGCTCATCTATATCAACTTCCCATAATAGACAGTTACTATAATGCTTCTTAATCTCCTCGATTGCCGCATTTACTTGATGATCCTTGTTAGGCCAATATCGTGTAGGACTTCTAACTATTTTAACATTAGAATGTTGTTTTGCTAACTCATCTAAAAACTGAGTCGTTCCGTCTTTAGATAGAAAATTATCATGGATAGTGTCAGGTAACACATTACACCAAGCTGTAGACCCTGTATTTTTAGAGACCCCTTCAGCTATAACCCACAGGTCGAAATTTTCGACCATAAATTTATAGTAGTCATTATGGATTAAATGTCTTAATCCATTAAATATAATTGTAAATGCAACTCTAGGCATGCTGTTTGTTTGTTTACTCATAAAAATTTATACAAATGAATCTACACTATCTGTCGCTAATTGTTCGTATAGCGCAACCTTGTTATGATTAGCGCACTCATGGTGACACACGTTGCAAGGTCTAAACTTGGCGTGCCACTCCTTAACTTCATCAGAGAACCACGCCTCTGAAAACTTTCTATTCTGCATACCCGCGATCAGTCCGTGCTTACTATATGCGGTATTGTGGCAGGCGTAGATATTCAGATCAGCACCAACGACACATGTTGTCTGCGCATATAAGCAACGGTTAAACGGTCTGACCGGGGACTTGGATGGGCTGTCTAAATCGTATGTAGTATTGATAGAAAAATTGGCATCACAAAAAGTCTGACATTCTAAAAGCTGCTCAACAACGCGCGCAGCGATAGGTGTGTGATACTCTTTGAAACCGCTAACATAAACAGGACTGAACCGAATGTTCTCGACGCCGCAATCCTTTAGCTGTTTTGCAAAGTCTACAATACCTTCATAATTGTCTCTAGTAATAATAAAATTAATGCCCAGATCACAATTGCTATCTTTGATTTTAGCGAAGGTCTTAATATTATCCAGCACACCAGTAAAGAAGCGCCCCGGTACATTACGCGATTCCACCATCTGCTTCTCGCTAGTGTAATCCATAGAAATACGAACCCATTTGGCGTGCGCTAAAGTCTCTGCGCGGGCCCCTTGAAGTAACTGCCCGTTGGTAATGATGGATAATGCTACATTCTTATCCAAAGTTCTCTGCATGATAGAAGCTATGTCTTTATGAAGTAGAGGTTCTCCACCGCCAGAGAATGTCACGGCTTTAGTACCAATATCAGCCAGGTCATCGATGAGGCCGAGCGCGGCATCCGTAGGCATGATGTCCTGCTCGCGCATGGTCTCGTGCATACCCGCTTTCAAATGCTTGTCTGGGCGATCCTTAGGTCGTAGTGTACCATCCGAATACACGCACCAGTGACAAGCATGATTACAACGATTAATAGGCTTAATGCGTACATAAATGGGCGCAGTTAAGACGTTATCTCTGAAACTTTGCACTTTCTCAGGAAAAGCAAATATCTTAAAATCACTATATTTGTTCTGCTTCATAAAAAATTTTCTTTAGCCAAAATATCGATAACTTGCGGCACATTCCTAGCCACGCTACCTCGTGGTGTCAAGATAACATTTTCAGTATCTAGACATAAAATGTGTTTAGCATCTCTATTTCTCACATTCAAACAAGGCCAGCTAGGTCCGGTGCTAGTACCTATAATCAATTTGGCATTTGCCGCTACAGCGCCAATCCAGGCCACGTTATGCCCTACCGCAGAAGGACATAAATCTGTAGGCTTTGTAGTCAGCACAGAGTAACCGCGAGCGAGCAACGCAATAATAAGATGCCTGTAGTCGTCCTCGTTATAAGCATGATACTGTCCTGACAGCGCAGGGGAATTAATGATTACTGCGTCAAAAGACGGTACGTCATTATTGTACAGTAACGGGTAGTCGATAAGTAAATGCTCTGTGTCATTAATTGGATTTACAATCTGCATTACTGCCGCCAAATGAGCGAACCAGAATAAATGAAACTTCGCAAAGTCTAATCTATCCGCGTGCGAATACCACATAGGTCCGCGCCAAGAATCTATACTGTGCGCTGGCGGGGAAGCTGGCGAAATTGTAATCTGCGTTTCAAAGCCCTCAACAAAAGGTAGAAGCTCCGCACCATTACAAAAATGCGGATTGTAGTAATGAATGAACTGCACATCCTTATTTATCTGACTTGCTCGTCTGAGAAAATTCAGTTGTATTAAGTTATCCCCAAGTCTTAACCCGTTATGGGTATGAATTATGCGCATAAATTATCGGGTACGATTGCGGGATTATAGCCGCTCATTCGGTACAAGTGGTAATGACGGACTTGAGTATTTACCGTCGCGTTTTTGTATTGCAATCAAAACATCACGACAATCAATCAATAAATCTCTGACAGCGATGTGATCTGCTAATTCGGGATTAAAATTACCACCTGTCATGAGATACTGCGTGATCCGGGAAATGATGGCTGAACTAGGGGGTAAGGCGGCACTCATGTAAACATATCGCTATTAAGTTTTTCTTTGGCTCGCTGGTATCGCCGCCTAGCACTATTCATTTTCTTTTTACAGGTAGAAAAATAAAGTTTATTTATTACCCAGCGATATAAAAATTTAATTAAGGCTTTCATTTGTGTAATGGTCCTTCAGCTCGTCACACCAGCATTGCACTTTACCCGGCCTCACCACATGCAGATCACAATGTTTTCTATCACATCTATTCCATGTAGTGTGCCCGTCAGTTATCGTAGTCTCTTTTTTAAATATCTGGTCATAGTTTGACTCATATTTTTTCCAGTCCGAGGACTGGCGAATAGCTGAACCTTTGCCTGCTTCTCCATTCATAGCATTTAAATTTCACGTTTGTCTTCTGGAAACTGGGATGGTAAATCCTCACCAAAGGGATATTTAGCAATCGCTTCTTGCAGTTGCGCCATCGATTCAATGTATATCAAATTAAGATTTCCTTTGGCCTGCATTACCTCATCCATTAACAATCCTTCCGGATTTAATATGGTGCTGTATTTAGAAGGGTACACAGATCTAGCGTACCAGATACTAGAATTCAAAAATTCAAAAATCGCGAATTTTAGATTAGGAACTGGATGGTCCACAAAATGTTGTAACTGTGCGTTTGCTCCAGACGGTGCAAGGGTACCGAAGTGTAACGGCAAATCTGATTCAAATACTTGCTTATGCAAATCAAGATCTGGAGCTATCACGAACACAGGCGTATCTTTATCCGGCGGATTTCGCAGCAGATCCGGGCTACCCTGCGCCCCGGATATGTCGCTAGGAGATCCGTCTTGTCCTATCAGAAAGTGTCTTGGCGTGTACACATTAAATCGCTCCTGAAACGTGTTCATGATGTGGTCTACGTGCCCATAAGATGCACACAGTTTAGAATACATGTAATGCATGAATGCTCCCTTAACGGCGTACGCGTGCGACCGGTGGCAAAGAGAGACCTTCCTTACTTCCGGGGAAATGTCGTATGCTTTAGAGTTATCGAAAAATTGACCGCCCAGCATTATCTGATCCCAATTTACAGGTAGCCCCTGGATGAAATTAATGACTCGAGTTTCAAAGTCTGGCGCGAAGAAAATGTCGTCTTCTAAAATTAACACGCTATTGAGTCCGTCTTGTATCGCGCGACTCAGTACCTCTCTGTGGGACAGCAGACAACCCCATGTGCCTCTGCCGTGTGTCCAACCAATAGGCTCTGGTAACCTGTCCCCGTCGTAAGCAGAGAACCGCTCAGGCTCCTTGAATGGCCAATTAATCTTAGCGAACTTTTCTTGTATCGCCTCCCATCTGTCTGTCCGACGATCTAAGTTGATAACAACAACACGATCAAAATAATTCTTTAATACATCGTCAGCACTCATAATGGAATCTAATTTTTGCATAATATAGTCTTTAACGGTCGGCACAAATCTATAAGTAATACTCACCACATAATTATATAAATTACTTAGGGTTTGGTCTTTGTACGTGCCTATCTTGTCTTTCAAATGCTGCTTAAAATCGAAACTAGTCAAAGCACCAAGAACTAATTTATCGATTCTGTGATGCAGCCGAGCAGCGTCGTAGTCGCCTAGCTTAGCCTGGAAAACACAATCAATAATAATATATATTTTTGCAATAGCATGATCCTGCCTGCGCGATGCTTTGCGCACGTCACTCGCTTGCCAGATACTATATTCCGCCGCCATTGCGTTTATGGTAAAAACCACCCCCCAAAAAACAGGATAGCTCTCTAAAAACAACGTCAGTAAGTCTTCAACTACAGTTATGTTGCTTTGTAAATAAGCCTTATAATTTTTCAGATTGTGGCCTCGGAAATGCTTATCTTCAATATTATCAGGAATATCCAATGCTGCCGTGTTTCGGACGAAATCAACGAACAGCGGATAGCGTATCAGTTCCAGGAATAAACTTTTCTTGAAGGGTAAGTTCATAAACAAGAATTATCGTCTACTTCCGCATTTGGGTCATAATTAAAGGCGCGAGGATCTGTACATCCTTTACACAGACTATTGTAGCTCGCTAGTAAAAAAGGATACATTTCAAAGGTTTCAGGCATAGACGCTATATTCTCAAAGATATTATTAGCGACATCAACCGCCTTTCTCAATTCGGCGTTATTAGATGGGACGGGTCTGTTCATATGCCTATATATTACGGAGGAGGTTGATTGCCAGTTGGAATTTGACAAAGTACGGTACTTTGCGAGTAACAACGCCCGTCATTGCAGCATGTATCATTTTCATTTGAGCAGTGTTTTTGTTTATAACGTTTATAGCAGCAATCTGACCTCGACCAATACCCCTGGTAACAAGGCTCACACGTATTAAGTCCCGAGTTCCAAGTCCAGCCCGCAGAGATGCCGCTACAGCACGCTTGTTCGACGCATGAACATATGCCGCAGTTGCAGGAATAACCCGAAGAACAGGCAGGCGTACAAGAAACAGGAGGGCAAAACCAGTTTCCGTTTCCGTCGCAGTCAGGACTGCAACCGCCAGGACATGTGGGTTCCGATGCAGAATCACACGAACATTCATAACTATAACCACAATCGTATTCTACTATCTCCCCGGAAGGACATGTATGGTAACATCTTTCACATGGATCGCATTCTGGATCAGAATCATCACAGGTAGCCGTGCAAGTGTTATAAGAAGAACCTGAAGAACAAATACATCCCGAAGCGGTGGTGATGCAGCTCTTAGGATAGAAAATATTTCCCGAGACCATTGCGCAGGGGCCTGGCGTGCATGGTGTAATAGAAGTCATACATATGTTGCTAGACGTAACATATGATTGCGAACAATTAGAGCCAATACGTCCCGCCGCGTTTAAACCACCGGAAGGTGTGTAGCTCCAACATGTCGTAGACGAATTAGGACACACTATTGGATTTACAGCAATAGTCGCACTTGAATCAGGATTACCATTCCACTTATACATATGATGCGGAGTAGGAAACTCTGAATTTGGACACAGATATTTTCTGAACTTTGAAGGAGAAGTGGGACAAGCGTAAGGTAAGCAAGATTCGCCAGAGAAAGAAAATCCAGCGCAGCAATCCGTGCAATTGAACCCAGTTTTATCAGGCCCTATAAAATACCAAGTGAGTTCAGGCATAAATTAGCTCCAAAAATCGTCTTCTTTACCACAACTAGCGCAAGGTGTGCCGGGGCCATTGCGCCAATTGTGGCATCCTATGTAACAAAGCAGTTTATCTACATATTTCCACATATTAAGTACTAATTTGGTCTAGATTTTTGATTTTATCGCAAATGATGTCCATAGCTACGGGTGTGTAGTCGTGATGCTCAACGCAAGCATTGAAATAAAATGGATGTTGGTCAGAAATATGCCCTAAAACCATCTGAGTGTCTTGTCCGATGATTCTTTCGTGAATATGCCCGTGTATATTGATGAATCCACGTTTGATGGAATTCAAATGTAACGGAATATGGGTCATCATAACCCTTTCTTTCGGTAAAATACGCATTGCGTACACTTCGTCAAAGTAATCGGCATAAAATTGGAAGCCAAATATGTCATGGTTACCCATAATTAGCCGCTTTTTACCGTTAAGTCGCTTAACAACGTCTATGTAGCGCTTTTTCATCACAACGTCACCTAAATGATAAACTTTATCGTTTGGTTTAACGACGGAATTCCATTTATTTACAATATATTCGTCCATTTCCTCGAAACACGAGAACCCGGGACGTACTTTTTGGCCGTCATCGCGGTCAAATTTCAAAATATTCTCGTGCGAGAAATGCGTATCTGAAATAATAAACGTATCGTGTTCAGTCTGCATCAGTTGATTTGGTTTTTTCGATTTTTGTTAATCTGTGTTTGTTTTGTTTCTTTAATTCCAGCGCACGAAACGCTTTTATAGCTGCTACGGCTGTATTTACCGCTTTTATGTAGTTGTCGTAACTCGGATGTTCTGGACTTATCTGACTTAATAGGTTATCCAAGAACCCTATAGATGTTTCTAGATTCTTTTTTGATTTCATTTGTGCGTAACTTCATGCTATCCGATAGCATGTAGGCATGCGCAAGCATTTATTGCTTATTTTGTGGTGTAGAAAGAACAAAGTTTGGTGAGAGGATACCACTTATAAGTTGCCCAATCCGAGGTGTGTGCTGAAATAGCACCCCAAGCACAAATCATGCAAGTTACAGTGTCGTTTTTGTCAATACCCGCGACAACAACGATATCTTTTGTGTCCTCCATCCAAGGCGGGCGAAAATCAGAAGCGTACCAATGCTCGCATTTCCCATTAAATTTAGCAATTGTATTAGGATTTATAGAAATATACTCAACTCCGTTAATTTGTTTGATACTCCACTGCTTGTCTTCGGGAACCTCAGCAAATTCTAGCTTGGAAAAACGATCATTCATGCGCTCCATACCAAGAAGATCAGCCACTTCCCACAAAGCAGGATGATCCCGGGGAATTTCGCAGCTGTGGTGAATGTGTGTTTTCCTAATTTCTTCTAAATCCGCACTACCTTTGGCGTTGTTAACTGCTGCGACATAGTCTAGTTCGCTGCTTTTAATTAGTATAGTTTTAAAATTTTCAATTCTTTTGTTAAAAGGTATGTTGGCCTTCTTTAGAAATAACTCATGAGCTTCTTTAGATAGCCCGAACCCGGCGTCGTTTTTGTTGATCAATACTTTTTTGACGTTCATACAATTGTATATGTTTATTTGCTTGCATTCACGCATTAAATGAATACAATGTTTTTGTCAACCTGAAATATTATGGACTTCATAACCTTACTCACTCCTTATATCGATAATTCTTGGGTCAAAGTGGCTACTGCTGTTGTCACGCTGGCTTCTGCTATCGCAGCTGTTACGCCTACCCCTAAAGCCGGGACCGTATGGGCCAAATTCTATGCCGTCATCGACTTTCTCGCGCTGAATATCGGCAAAGCTAAACAGACCGGTAAATAAGATACAAAATATCCACAAGCTGCGTCATCGAAAGGTGACGCAGCTTTTTTGTTTACACACACCGACGCAGATGTAAATTAGCGGCTATATGAGTTACGCGAATGTAGGTAAAGTGTGGTCGTTAGAGAGTTTTGATGCTTACTTAAACAGTGTCGAGAAGCCTAGCTGGTGTAAAGGCGTATGCCTGCATCATACTGCGGCCCCTTCATTATCTATGCGACCCCAGGGGTTACTCGGCCAGCATATCCGCAACATAGAAGCTTTTTACAAAAATAAAGAGTGGAGCGCAGGTCCTCATTTCTTTATTGATGAAAATGAAATTTTCGGTATGACGCCACCTAATCTAAAAGGCGTTCATGCTGTTTCATTCAATCGCAGCACTATAGGCATAGAAGTGCTTGGAGATTACGATACAGAATTGCCTAACAAAGGACGCGGGCTAGAATGCTGGAAAACTACTGCAGCAGCTACTGCAAAAATCCTGCGCTGGTTAAATCTGGAACCGAATTACAATACAGTTCTATTTCATAGAGATGATCCAAAAACATCAAAGACTTGCCCTGGAAGGCAGGTGCAAAAGCCTTGGGTTCTAGATCTTATACGCGCCGCTGATACAAAGACGCTAGATATTAAGCCAGTTCAAAACCCAGTACTTGAAATGCAATTCGTCAAAGTTGCTGAGTATCTTCAGGATGTTAAACATTATAGTTCTGAGGACATCACGAAATTACTAAAAAAAGATGAAGACAACTTATTCTATTTCGGTACAGAGTGGCTGGAAAATGCTTATTACGATAATACGCAGAAAGCTACCGTAGCCCCGATCAAAGAACTTTGCGCAATAGCTCCAAAGAAATGAATGCGATCATATCTATAATTGATCTGTTAAAGTACACACTCAAAGCCGTCGTAGCGTTCCTAGAATTAAAAAGAGAAACCAATTTCCTAGAAGCTACTGCGAAACATTTAGAGTACAAAGACAAGACACGCTATGAAATCACACAATTACGTAACCAGGCTACTACTGTTGCTACAGATCGTGCCGATGGTCTCCTGCTCGCACTTCAAGAGAGGGAACGTGCTTGGGAGCGTGCATCAGCCACCTATTTTAGCTATACGAGCAGGAACAAAAGTTCTGACTAAAGAAGGGCTGTATACAGCGGAGAAAGATGAAGTATGGCACTCTGATCGTCGCTACCGGGAATTGGAGGTGCGGCTGTCTTTCAAATAATTAAGTCCAGAAGTAATTTCTGTACTTCACCATCTGCAAAAGAATATCTTCTTCAGTCTGCGCAATTACAGCTTCTATGCGATTTACTTCGCGGTAAGTCTCTTCGTAATTGATTACTTCGCCTGAGAAAATTTTATCTATATCCATTTCAGGATACGCGGCAGATAATTCTTTTTCTAGTCTGTTTTTGCCTTCTTGAATCCATAAAGCAGAGGCGTCTAACCATTGTTTAAATTCCCTATGCTCCTCATGCGCATCCCAATCTACGCATGACTTATCCGCTTCTTCTTTGAACTGCGTAATAGCCGCGAAATTCATCAGAGGAATTAAGTATACTAAATCATGTCCCCGCTTAGGGATGGTTTTTCGGATCATCTGATTCTCTGGAAACAAAAAAGTTCTCACATAGTATTTTATATTTGTAAACCTGTGTGCAATATAATACTTCACAGAATCAAATGATTCGCGGATGAAGTATTGAATGGGATACTGGGCCTTAACTTTACTCTTCCAGCTGCGCCACCCTTTTAGCGTTTCAGCTTCTGGGCGCTTGTACAACAAACCTTTGATTTCTAAATACTTAATTAATTTATCGTAGATACCTACGCACTTGCGAATTTTGTGAATGTCCTGTTTTGTCATGGTAGTTTGTTAAACTCTATTAAGTTCTTATCTATTCTTTCTCTTTCATTCTCTGGAATTAGCTTGGCAGACAACGGACTTTCTAGCAAGGTTTTAGCGGCACGAATTGCCTCTTCCTTATTTCCTGTACGCGCGGCTAAAATAGAATACTCATCTAACATTCTCCATTGTTGAATCTCAAATCGCACGAATAAATTGTCGTTGGTCGGCGGAATTTTAACACCTATGGAAACAAGCGCCCACGCAAGCGCGAATCGCTCTTGTCCTCTTAAATAAATTATCAGGTCAAATAAAGCGTCTACGCGACCAGGTCGGCTTTCCCAGGCCTTCAAGAAAGAGTTGATGATTTCTTCCTCCTTATAATTCATTAAAACCTTAAGACGCGCAATCATGTAATTAGAGTAGTATACCTCTTCATCCCAACCACCCAGATCTACGCGCTGCTTATACGCTACAATAGCACGCTCATGCGCGCCCGCGTCTCTGTAACTTTGCGCTAAGTAAAAGAAATAACGTGAGCGGAGACCGGGGTCAATGGAGTCATCGAGTAATGCTTTCTCTAAAATTAAAGCATCACTAATATACTTTTTAGACCCTGAAAATCCGTTCCTGGTATCAGATGCCGACGCACGAATAATAACATTGTTAAGAACAACAGCAGGAAACAGCTTAATGTCTTTAGGACCGTCTAGATACTCATGCAGCACACCTACATACTTCCATTCATATTCGTTACGTACTAGCTGCACGCGGCTGTACGCAAGCGCACCATGCGTGATCTTGAGGTGATACTGATCAAACTTTAAATTACGCAGTGCACTTATGTCCCCCTGTACTTCCAGATAATCATCAGCGTCCATTACCAGTGTGTAATCGCCCTTATCGCGGGCGAGCTGCAAAGATTCTGTTCTGTTCGTTGCGAAGTCTACCCAGGGTCTCTCATGAAGCTCCCCCGGAATATTCCATTCGGTCATCAGATCTTTAATGAATTGCTGTGTACCATCTGTAGATCCTGTATCGCAAATTACCCAGTAATTAATGACGTCTTTAACAGACTCCAAACACTTACGCATGTTATGCATTTCATTCTTTACAATCATCGCCAAGCAAATCTTAGATCCTGCCGGGCGTGTAAGTTCCAAGAATTTACCATGCCCCTGCACATAATTTTGCTGCGCGTTACTTGCTAAATATGTAGGATCCCATTCTGCCTTGTTGAACACAGGATGTTTGTGCTCGAAAACAATATGTCTAGAATCTTTTATGACACCGTCCTTGGTAGCCGCCCAAGTAAAATAATTATCGCTGTAAACACTGAAGAATTCAGGGTGAAACAGGTATCCCTGCTTTTCGTACCGCGCCCTATTCAGTATTGCCATACACAGCAGGTCATCAGTACGATGCCCGTCCGATATGGCTAGCACACGCTCCCCCTTAGCATCCTCAAATTCGCGCAGAATATCCACATCCCAATTCTTTGTGGGTTCCCAGTCATCCGACAACTGAATTAGGATATCACCCTTACTGGCTTTCGCGCAAGCGTTCCAAGCTGCGACGCAGCCCTTACCGCGTTCCGCAATAACTCTTTGCGTATTAATGTTGGTTAGACTGTCGATGTCATCATCGTCTATACCAAAGATATGCTCAATGTCTTCAGGATGCTTTGCGGCGCTCATCCACGCATCACGACATTCTTTAGCTTGCAGGGCGCGACCACGCGTCGCATGTAAGAGGGATATTTTATAGCTCATAAGGTCTTACCTTCTATAGAGAAAAGTCAGACCTTGTAAAGAGCAAAAATAAAAAACCTCGCAAGCATATACTGTATTCGGTTGATCAGGCCGCAGGGAATATATAAATGCGAGGCGGTTCAGCTTTTTGTTTATTTGTAGCTTACCCTATTTTTAAAGGACCCGATAAAGTGGGCGTCTTGGAGAGGCCTACCGAGATGTGGTGTACTAATCGCCTAAAGCGATATGTTTGTCCACCGCATTCAGCATGTTCAAAATGAACGTAGCAAAATCAGAATAACGCGTGGAGGCTACAATATCACCGGACTGACTGTATATCTGATAAATTGTAGGCGTGATCTCCAACCTATAGGGCCCGGGAAACTCGTCTGATAATGTAAACTGCCTGGCTACTTCCAGTGCGGGCTTAATTAAAAGACAAAGCTCTTCATTTTCTTTTTTTAGATCGGCTAGCTCGTTGGAAAACTGTAAATTAGCAGCCCTCAAATTTTCTATGTCCGCCGGTAAGTAAGGAATGTGTTCAACTAACTTATCCGCATAGCGGCGGCTCTCATTTAACGCAGCAAGCAACTGCTGCACTTGCATACTTAAATCTTGTATCAGCTCTTTATTATTTTTATTTGGCATAAGGTACAACCGGAAACGTAAACTCATGTTTACTCATAGCTGCTTTTCCGGATATAGCGTAAGGAACATTAGGTAACTTGAACTTAACCTCTTCTCTCTGCACGCAGGATGCGACGGTAAATAAACACAACAAGGAAATGATATACTTTTTCATAACAAAATTAAAAAGGTGCTTTGAATTTCTGCGGGTGTCAGCGCTATCTCTTTAGCGGATTGTGGTTCGAAAAACTTTAATTTAAATTCATCTTTGTCGGGCGTTTTGACAATGGCACAATTAATGGAGTGCGGGCCTATTTTTTTATCTACATAGTTAAACACACCCAACGCTAGTCCGGCTGGTTTACTCTGTTTATCGCCCCATTGTAATGCGTGGGACATTTGTCCTAATGCCTGCACGACACGAGAATACTTGTCGCAATCTCGGTAGTTTTCCTGCCAGCTTTGCAACGTAGAAATCACCTGCATGGATAACTCCCAAAAAAATTGCTCCACTTTGTTTGCATCCAGGTAAACATATTCGGCGTCCATTAAGCAAACACCATTTAACCTAATACCGTGCGCGCCAATGGTCTTTAATACATGGTTTCTATCGTATGTTTTGATTGCAGGCATAAAATTAAAATAAATTATTGGCTCCCAGGGTAGGGCTTGAACCTACGACTTAACGGTTAACAGCCGTTCGCTCTACCGCTGAGCTACCCGGGAATATGTTACTCTACTTTGTTCTTGGCGATACGCCAATGAAAAATGGTACTCCGGGAAGGGCTCGAACCTGCAACAAATACCTTAAAAGGGTACTGCTCTACCATTGAGCTACCGGAGCATGGAGCCTGCGGAGGGATTCGAACCCCCGACCCGCTACTTACAAAGTAGCCGCTCTACCACTGAGCTACGAAGGCAATTATTATGACAGGCGCATATTGTTTCGCATATTGTTTATTACATACGTGTTCAAATCAATTAGTTTATTCTGATATTCGGAAAACCACAGACTGCTATCAGTCACTGTATTAAGTATATGCTTACCGAGTTGAGCAGTAACCAAAGCTTTTATCTGATCAATGTCTGTACCCAATGTTACCCACTGTTTTAATGATGTGATGTTACCAAGGTGGCGCACATATACAGCCAAATGAACAGGCTGTATATTTTCTTTACTGATAATTTTATGCGTGCGGATAGTTGACCGCACCAATGAATGCCGCTGTAGTATCTCTTTCAATCTGTAATTACGTTCACGAATATGTGTATTTGTAATTAGAGATTTAATGAATTTGGCCGGTACACCGTAACAATTAGATAAAAGACTGCGACATATTTTTATGTTTTCAGGATCCCGCAAATCAGCATCGACACTTAAAGGATCACAAATAGATATAGGGCTGTAATGTGGCGCTTTTTTCATTACACAACCAGCACCCCAAATATTAAGCGCGTCAACGTCAAAAGGATAATCTAGGATAGCAGGCGAAATCCAATCGTCATCATCTAAAGGAATGAGTATATCATCGTCAGCTAATGACATGAGCTGGTCATGCACATAACTCGGAATCACGACATAAGACGGACGCTGCGCCAATGGCTGAGGCGCATACGGATGTGCGTTCACGATAACACGGCATCCAATTTGCGCTAAATTTATTCTTTGTATTTCATTTACTTCTCTTCTGTACTGCAGAATATCGTAGTTGTATATCTTATTAAAGATATCATAATATATTTTGTTATCTACACCAGAATGAGTCGTGAGGTTGTTCTCATGAAACAACCCTCTGATGTAAAAAACAATGGCCATACGCTAGATACAAATCAACAATAGGTTTGAGTCCCGTCAGTTGCGGTCGTGCAAATAATTTTTGTCGGATCAGCCCAAGGCCAAGGTTGGAAAGGCAGAGTTGGAATATAAGGTAACGGTGTAAATATAAGGTAACGGTGTAGTCGAAGGTTGCGGCCACGTAACATGCGGTAAATTAATACCGGGGGAATCTGGGATATCCGTTGGGGTACTGCGGTCAGGTGTAACTTTAACAAAGAATTTATCCAGATGATCTCGAATCACCTGTAATTCTTTTTCGCCTAAGGTCTTTGCACCACTAATTTCTAAATAGCCATGCAACCACACAATGAATTCTTTTTCAGTCATATCAATTAATAGTATATTGAACTTCGATCTCTAACAAGTCAAAATCTTCTTTATTTTTGGATTGTAACGTAAGCGCGCGTAATATGCTACGATCAAAGTCTTCTTCGATGACATTCCTCGCGCTGTAAGCAGCCGCCGGAACAAATTCATCAACCAAAAAGAGGTATGGTTCATTAAAAATAAAAAAATCAAACACTACCCAATTACCTGTGGGCCTGTGTCTGTACGCAAATTTAGTTTCTTTTTTGATTACATTACTACTCATAACGGAACAGAAGGCTGCTAATAAATAAAAAAATAGACGCAAGCACTATTTGATAAGGCCCAGGTGCTGCATTTACACAACACCTGGGCGCATAATCAATTATAAGTCTTCAGCTAATTTCTGCACTTCTTCGGACATAGTCGTACTAATAGAAACAGTGCTAGCAAACACTAGCAGCTTATCTTGAATATCACTGAGTTCTTCCCGGGTATATCCCCAAGTATCCTCAAGCTCGAGCAAGAGCGAGTCCAGGAGCTTAGTCGCGGACATTGCGCTTGCTCATTTCGAAGTAGTCGAACTCCTGAGCGATGATGAACTCCCATTCACCGGGGGGTACGACGAGGGCATCGTGCCGGTCCGTGTGTAAGCAGCGGACCTGGGCGGGGACGGAATTGCGCATAAAACGCTTCCCTTCCTTCTCCAGGACTTCAACGCCCGGCAAGACGTCGAGAACGTGGTGGTTACCCGTGGTTTCGGAGTCGGCCAGGATCAAGCAGTTGTCCTTGATCTTGACGGCGGTGGCATCCTCGGGGATGGGGGATTGTACGATACCGCACTCGCCGTGAAGGATTGCGCGCGCGGCGTTGGAATTGACTTTGGACTTGGTTGCTTTGGATTTTGACATGTTGTTAGCGTCTGATTTGTGTTACGGTGCTTTGTTTTTTTAAATAGGGCAATAGGTTTATTTATTGCCCCGTAATTTATTTAGGCGATTTCAATGATGTCAACATTGCGACCATACCGGTCTTTCAACGCATCTTCGATTGTTCTGCAACTAGGAGATACAGCCTCAACGTGCCAGATTTTGGTCGTCTGATTCAGCATCTTGAGGTGTGGGGCGTACTCAACATTAGGAAACAGGTTGTGCATATCCCAAAGCTCGTATTGCGACTTGTGCCACCACTCATCAGAATGAGCCTCATAAGAGTCCACTTTGCTTCCCATGTCAAGCAAACGCTCAACACCGATCTTGCGAACAAACTCGGCTTTAATGTCTGCATTTTTAATTTCGTGTATCCGCTCGACGGGGATGTTCTGGGCTGGCGTCAAAGCCAACCAATCAGGAACAGTCACACCATTGAGCGCATAAATCTTGATATCGCCATGCCCCTCGTACTCAATGGCAACAGCGCCATCGCAGTGTACGACACCGGCTTCATTAACTTTTACCCGCGATGGTTTTTGAGACACGATACACATATCCTGTGCTGCACCTTGGACGTCGTGAATTGGATAGATCAGTCCAAGCTCTGTGGTGCTCTTCCAGATCTCATACAGTTCATCCACGCTAAGCGCGCTGTTGTCTTGCGCAGCTGCGACTGGCGTACCGGTAGTGTCAAACGAAACGCCCAACTCGAACTTGAAAAAGTCGTAGAAGGCGAACGTTGGTGCTGCGAATGACCCATTGAGATAGGGTGAAACATACTGACCAAGTTTCCACTTGGGTTTCTTTCCACTGAAGAACTCCTCCACACAGTTCTTGAGTTCATTAACCTTGTGACCGTGTGCGGCATAGTTACACGCTACCCAGGCCTCCATGGGGTTATCAAAGATCAAAACCGGAGTAGGTTCTTTCTTCAGGATGTGCTTCTGAACCGCATGAATGATGTCGACAGTACGATCATAATTCAACCGGGAAGTGTCGTTGCCGATAGCAATCCACTTCTTAACATATTCTGGCATCTTAGCCTTTTGCTCAGGAGTGAGTTCGGAGATCTTTTCTTTTTGCTGTTTCGCGTCCATGATTGTATGACTTTTGTTTAATTTGTTTGATTTGTTTTTAATGCACACTAGCTCGCGTAAGCGAAAGTGCGGTAATCGAATGCGGTATCACTCTTTTTAGCTTGCAGCGTAACAGATTCGCCTTTGCTATTCTTAAACAAGAAAGTTTTACCGTCCTTACTGACGGAAACCAAATCCGTTGGAACAAACTCAGCGGACAGCCAGTCGGCTTCGTTATCACAGTGTTCCTTGGAAATATCCAGACGCCTATACTTATGGTAATAGATTTTCACACGGTCGCCCAAAGGCTTACCATTAAAGTCCCGGTCACATGTGATATGCGAATCAGGCGTACCATCGACGGAAATAAACGTAGTGAAGGTTGTGGCATCTTCGTACTCGGGTTTGATATTCAGCAACTGAATCGCCTCAAATGGATCTTCATTATAACGATTCATTTCCTCAACCAAAGCCTGCAGCATATCAAAATTAAACGCACTGAACAGTGTGTTGATACGAACGATATGGTCGACCTGCGACTTATCATTCAAATTGTCTTCGCAGTACTCACGAATAAACTTTTCTTCGATGCCTTTGTAGTCAATGGAATAGAAAATACGTCCGGGGCGGTTGCGCATGTTCACATCCAGCTTCCACTTATCGTTGACCGTGAAGACATACAATTTATTGGACGGATAGATGCCGTCAAGCAGCGTCAGAACTTCTTTCTGTTTGTCTGAGTCGTACACCTTCTCGAACTCATCAAAGAGAATAATAGCGGGCTGCTCAATCCGCTGAATAAGCTGGAAGAAAGCGTCACCAGTGCGTGGTGTGTTAACCACGATAACTGGCAACCCCTCTGCTTGCGCGATATTGGCTAGAGTTTTGGCAAGTAGCGACTTACCGGACCCCTTCTCCCCACACAAGAGAACACCGGTCGCTTGATTGCGTAGCTTGAAGCTGTTCAAGATACGTTGGGCGTACCTGTCATTATTACCGTATCTCTTGTGCGGTATATTAAAACAATCAATCTTATCTAAAAACAACTCCTCAGTGATAGGGTGCTCTTTAATCGCGTAAACTTCCGGTGGAAGCTTATCGTGGAAATTCATCGCCTCCGGGTCGCGGAGAAAAATTGTGTTACCTTGGATGCTAAAGATTGTAGACATGTTTGAATTGATTTTTTTTGTTTTGACTTAACTTCAAATTTCTTGACGGCTAATTTTTCTAATTCTGACACAGTACGCTGCTCATTGCCAAAGCGACCATCCGATTCACGTAGCACGTATAAAGTGGAACCGATATCGGCAGCTGCAAGCTGTAGATTTTCTGAATCTTTCGTTAGATCCAAGTCACCCCACCAAGCTTTACCTTGCGGAGTAAAAATATTGGCATTGAACACTACTTGATGCTCCGGATGCATTGATAAGTATGTAGATTTGCTGTAGGCAATCATGCGCGACAAATTGAAACCATGTTTACGTAGTACAGCTAATGTTTCATTTTGAGGTTCTAATTTGTAATCGTGTAGTTTCATTTATTTTATTACGGACAGAATTATAGACAGAATGACAGACAGAATCCCAGACAGAATCTCTGACAGAATCTCTGACAAAACTATGGACAGAATTATTAAGTGATTGTTTCATTTATTTTATTACTGACAGAAGCCCAGACAGAATGCCAGACAGAATCCCTGACAGAACCACTGACAGAATTCCAGACAGAATTATAGACAAAATTCCAGACAGAATCCCAGACAGAATTACAGACAGAATCCCAGACAGAACCACTGACAGAATCACTGACAGAATTATTGACAGAATTACTGACAGAATTACTGACAGAATCCCAGACAGAACCACTGACAGAATTATTAAGTGATTGTTTCATTTATTTTATTACGGACAGACTCATTGACAGAATCACTGACAGGATCCCAGACAAAACCACCGACAGAATCCCAGACAAAACTACGGACAGAATCACGGACAGAATGCCAGACAGAATGCCAGACAGAATCACCGACATAATTATATGCAGAACCACGGACAGAATTACGGACAGAATCACGGACGGAATTATTGACAGAATCCCAGACAGAATCACTAAATGATTGTTTCATTTATTTTATTACTGACAAAACTACTGACAAAACTACGGACAGAATCCCAGACAGAATACCAGACAGAATCATTGACAGAATTACTGACAGGATACCGGACAGAATCACTGATAGAATTACTGACAGGATACCGGACAGAATCACTGATAGAATTATAGACAGAACCACTGACAGAATTACGGACAGAATTCCAGACAGAATTGCTGACAGAATTATTAAGTGATTGTTTCATTTATTTTATTACGGACAGAATTACTGACAGAATCACGGACAGAATGCCACACAGAATTATAGACAGAACCACTGACAGAATTACGGACAGAATCCCAGACAGAATTCCAGACAGAACTAAAGACAGAATCCCAGACAGAATCCCAGACAGAATCGTCGACAGAATTACTGACAGAATCCCAGACAGAATCATCGACAGAATTATTAAGTAATTGTTTCATTTATTTTATTACTGACAGAATTACGGACAGAATCATAGACAGAATCCCAGATAGAATCACCGACAGAATCCCAGACAGAACCACTGACAGAATCACTGACAGAATTATTGACAGAATTACTGACAGAATTACTGACAGAATCCCAGACAGAACCACTGACAGAATTATTAAGTGATTGTTTCATTTATTTTATTACGGACAGACTCATTGACAGAATTAAAGACAGAATCCCAGACAGAATCACTGACAGAATACCGGACAGAATGCCAGACAGAATCCCAGACAGAACCACTGACAGAATTACTGACAGAATTACTGACAAAACTACGGACAGAACTACTAAGTGATCGTTTCATTTATTTTATTACTGACAGAATTATTGACAGAATTAAAGACAGAATCCCAGACAGAATCACTGACAGAATACCGGACAGAATTACTGACAAAATCTCTGACAGAATTACGGACAGAACTAAAGACAGAATCACTGACAAAACTATGGACAGAATTATTAAGTGCTTGTTTCATTTATTTTATTACTGACAGAATCTCTGACAGACTCATTGACAGGATTATAGACAGAATCCCTGACAGAACCACTGACAGAATTCCAGACAGAATTATAGACAGAATCCCAGACAGAATCACTGACAGAATCACGGACAGAATGCCAGACAGAATTATTAAGTGATCGTTTCATTTATTTTATTACTGACAGAATGCCACACAGAATTATAGACAGAACCACTGACAGAATTACGGACAGAATCCCAGACAGAATTATAGACAGAATCACTGACAGAATCACGGACAGAATGCCAGACAGAATTATTAAGTGATCGTTTCATTTATTTTATTACTGACAGAATGCCACACAGAATTATAGACAGAACCACTGACAGAATTACGGACAGAATCCCAGACAGAATTATAGACAGAATCCCAGACAGAATACAGGGCAGAATTTCTGACAGAATTACGGACAGACTCATTGACAGAATTACGGACAGAATGCCAGACAGAATTATTAAGTGATCGTTTCATTTAAACGCCGGGGCAGTAGGGGTGAACTATCATTAAGGTCTAGCATAGGTTAATCCAGTCAGGTTTGTTGCGCGTCCATATATGTAAATGTTTTTTACCTATCGTATAAAGGTTGCGGTAGGCTTGAACAGAATCTGCACATTTGAATTCATCTGGCATAGCCTGTGCAAATTCTGTCAAAGGTCCTTCAGGTATTAGACTGCGCGGAAAATTAGCGACTACCCAATTAATAAAAGAAATGCTGTGATGCGGAACAGGTGTGCTGTTCGCTATCGCTTCACTATACGGTAAGCCACGGTCTCTTAATTGTCGTTGTTCTTGTATTCTGATTGTTGAGCGTTGAATTCTTTCAACGTCCATAGCCAGCGCATGTCGACATAACCAGCGCATATTCTCTTGCGACACGCGCACCCATTTACTACATGGATGATTGTAATATGAATATTTGCGTACTGTGCCTGCCTTCGTTCTGGGACAGTCAGCACCAGCAAGTTGTTCTGGCGTAAAGCAATTAGCTAGCATCTGCGCAGATTCCAATACCATTTTCACGACATGGGAATCTACAAGATGCCGGGCCGACGTGACCGGGCATCTGTAAATTGCGAAGATGTTCATTTAGCGAACTCTTTAGCCCTATCCCATTTGAGCCATACACGCGGCCTGGTGTCCCACACGAACTCAGAGAAATCTTCGAGATCCCGGGCATCCTGGACATACGCCGCCGCTTCGAATATACCATTACTCACCACGCAGATCAGTCCTTCTTCCCACGTTGTAGGCGTGTCTAACAGAAGTTCTGCACCTGCCTTATTCAATTCTGCCGCTTTGTGTTTCTGCTGAAGCGGCCCATTTTGAGTATGATTGATATACTTACCCATACATGATTATATAACACTAAGTACCTATGCTGTTGCGTCAACATTTACCACAGGCTTAGCCTGGTTTGCCCGCGAAGGTTTAACTTCTCCTTTACGCTCCCAAGCATTTCGACAGTAAAGCACGAGATGCTTCGACATCAAAATCTCATTAGGCTCCAGGTAAGTCGAGACATAACCAGAACCATAAGTAATTTGTTTCTTCTGCCCTGCATTAGGATTAATTACCTTACTTGGCATTAGTCTGCGACTGCAAATTCTGAAAGATCTAGACTTTGGAAAAATCTGATGCTCATGAATATCCATAACAAAATAGATTTGCCCACGGGCAAAGTTACGTATGCGACTCAATACACCAAAAGCTTCAGTAATTCTAGACTTTGCACTTCGTACAGTACCAGTCAAAGTACCACTATAATTAATCTGCGTGTTCTCTAATTGAACATCTAGTAATTTCATAAAAAAATAATCCATTGTTTTTGGATCATTTTCATTCAGGATCATTGTGGCGACTTCTTTGGCCGTAAAGGAACGAGAGAACATGTTAAGTTTGAAGGATTTTACGCTAGCGAATAAAGACAGAAGAACTATATCTTGATTGTTTTCACTTTTAGTAATATTAAATTTATTTAATAGATAGGCAGTAAGTTTAGCACTTTTGATGTAACATGAAGGTGACCCAAACATGCTCAAGTCGTAGCATCAAGATTTACAGATATTGCGTCAACTAAACTATAAAACGGCAATAGCTGCGTTTTATAGCCAGCATCTTGTAACTTATTAAACATCTCCTGCGCGGCTGGGGCGTTATGCGAATGTACAACAATATTATGTATAGTTTGGTTGCGATTTTCCGCACACAAATAACGCACAACTTCCATACCACAATCTTCGCGATAAGATTTCACATAAGCTTCACCGCCTAAATCATGATCTAGAAATAACCAATCAATGACAGGTGTGTCTTTGATAAGTTTAATGCACGCCGCAGCTGTCTCTACATGTACAGCCTGCGGCACCTTGGAACGAAAACTCTTCCAACGATTTAAGTCATCATCTAAAAAAATGATATTCATAATTTAAAAGCCAATCTTTGTAACCAACCGTTGCATTTATCTATCTTTTTGTGAATAGCGAACAACGCGCGTCTTAAAACAATCGCAGCTCTACCCCGAAAGCTTTTGTAATAGATAGCGCTCTCTTTCATTTTCTGCACCATCTCCTTATTCCTTTGAAGTCGTGGTGCTGGATCGCGTTCTTCATACAGCGCACAGACGATGCTCGTGACCACACCAGCAACCAATTCCATTTTCAAATCTATAAAAATATCTAAGGTATCGCTATTGTAGTAATCACACATTGACAGCGTGGCGGTAATTAACTCCGGGGTAGTGGTTCTGGATTTCTCTACGAAATGGAACTTAAATATAGACTTAGAATCGGGAGACTCTACGCACTCACGTTCAACATTTTCTTTATGCAGCACATACTTATCTTCAATTTTTTTAAGCACATACTCCTGCATGCAGCAGTCTAGGCTTTTGGTTTGAAAATCTACATTCACACCAGTTAGTAGCGCCGCATATTTCTTTATGCGCTCATCTTCCTGTGCTTTTAATAACTCAATCGGTACAGAGACATCATCGTAAAGACCCATATTGTAAATTTCTATTTTGTTGGTGTTTCGTTGTCAGTCGAGCCTTTAATATTCGGATAGAATTTTTGGGAAAAGACACTACCTGGTTGCCCCGGCTCATTGCTATTTGTACATTTGAATTCGTGACTCGTACCATGCGGACATCGTTTGTTACCACATATAGAGCACACAACCATCCACCAGGCATTAGGATTACATTCACGACAACCACAAGTTGGGTTGGTTACTACCTTATCGGGATTTAGTACATAATAAAAAGGATCTGTTTCTTTTATTTCTTTAATAGGAGCATCATTACTCTGCGCGAGAAGACGATGCACCATTTTTAATAGATCACCTTCGGCAGAAGATGGAAATTTCATGGTTCCATCCGTCTGCCCATAAAAGTGAGCCATACGCGCCCGAAGTTCATTTTCGAGTGCGTGTTTCGACCAACCTACCCAGCCATCGGGCCGAGTAGGTTGCGGAGCTTGGTTATTGGATTGTTCACTCATCTAGTTCGGATACATCGTATTGTTCTGCCCGCCAACATACATAAGGCGAACGCCCTGTATGCCTAAAAGCTGTTAAATCTCCCTCGATATCAGAATTCCAGATATTAACATCTTTGGTGATGCCATTAATATTATTGGTAAAGCGGACGACTTTACCTTTATCTAAAGTATCTTTAATATACCGCAACCTGTTTTTTTGATCAGTCGCCAGATCGTCGCCAAAAACTATTCGTGTGTTTTTTGTCATGTCAAATCGGATAAATATTGATTTTTGTACGTGCTAACTTCCTCTCTTAGCCTATGCCAGTAGGCCATTGACTCTGACATCCAGCCCTGCTCATCTGGAGGAGTTGCTAGCTCCTTCTCAGCGTGTTGCTGTGCGAACATACAAGCACACAGTGCGAGATTCCTCACAGCCTCCAACTTGGTGTCAAATCGCTTATCCAATATGACCGCGATGTTTTCAGGTAAACATAGCCCGGGTACTGAGACCACGTAATAAACTGATTCGGTTACATACGAGTAACTGTACAGTATATCGATTCTAAACTCATCGTCCTTGCCTAAACCACGTAAAGTGTATTCAAAGAATTCAGCAGCTCGCTTTATGTATTCTTCATCGAAAAGAACGCATAGAATTTCATCAGTTTTATCTCTAGCCATAACTTTAGTCTGTTATAATTTTCTCTGATACGATGTTCTTTCGTGACAAACAACTGTGTATCTTGAATTTGTGTGTCTGAAACGTTGGCCAGTTGGAAGATCCAGCAGGTGAAGGCGGTTGTTCAACTTTTTCGTATAACAAAAATTTAGAAGAAGGTTTCCATCTAGAAATGTAAGGACGACGACCGCGCAGCAAACCGTCTCGTTTGCAGTAACGACAGGTCACATAATCAGGGTCATATCGTGTTTGTTTGGATTTGATATACGTCGCAACGCGCCGATTCCACTTTTTGATTGCGGCTGTTAAAGAGGCTTTACGTATTACGGAATTATTCTTTATAATATCAGCATTAACACGCATCGTAGAATGAATACCATGATGCAGAGAACCATAATTGCACCCACATAACGAAACAAACGAAATAGGAAATTCCGCAGCAGGCAAAGGTACGAATATAGGCTTATGCTTACACGTGCGGCATTCCAAAATTTGAATTTCTTCAGTTGTTTTCATCGCTGTGAATTTGGCACTAGTACTACTAGGGCGTTAAGCCCCGCTTTTGCTCGCTAACTTTTCTAGTATATAATCAGCCAGTTCTTTGGCCTTATCTTCATTAATAATAACCTGATCACCATACGGTGAGTCATTGGTCAGAATACGCCATAACCAACGAAGCTTTGTGCGCCAGTGTGGTTTACTACTTGCCTGTAAAGTCCAAATGGATACATCAAAGCATTCGATTTCTTTGTCGTAATTCAACCGTATAAATTCGCTATGGCAATCACAGCTGATAAATTTCTCGTTAGACGCCACTGGGGATAAAGGAGTCGTCTGGAGTGGGGTCATATTTTGCAATGGGGGAGGGTTCGTCATCTTGCGGGGCTAATAAAGCCTTAGCCATTTCATCCATAGTAGCAAGCAATTCTTCTTCAACTGCTTTTTCTTCGTCCCGCCATAAGGCCTCGGGATACCCAACGGGTTTATTCTTTTCTTCTTTCACGCCACATAGAAGGCGCATAACAGCTACAGCATGCTTCGTCTGTGGTCCTGAGGACCATCTATTATAATAATTACTTGTCGCCAGGCAAGGATGTAAATCCTTAAATGCTTTGGCAATAGTAGCTTCAAATTTAGCTACTTTAGCTTTCACACGCTCTTTGGCGCGATTTACTACAATCTCATTAAATCGATTTGGAGTCATAATTACCACCGCTTGGGTTTGTATTCGTTCCGGGGGGCTGTGCCGTGCGCTTTCTTAAATATCTTGAATGGAACGCTCGCGGCCACACAAGCGACAGTCATAGACAATCCTTTATTATAAATCTCCAACGCGTAATCGATTTGTGCCTGCGTTGGTTTTTTATCAAACAAAATACCGATAGCGGTAATCTCATCCATGTCAAACTTAAAGGCAGCGTCAAAGATACTGTAATTCTTTTTAAGAACTAATTCTCTCAACACAGTTTTATACATCGCACGCAATGATTTATGCGATGATTTTTTCAGTTCTTGTCTTGTCTTTGGCATAGGTGTAGTAGCGGTTGTCATTGTTTTTGATCTGCTCAGTTAAAATAATTAAGTATATAATGCGCTAGCCTGTATTTATCCTTGAGTGAACCGTTATCCAAGTCACTCATATTGTGTTCTAGATCGCAAAGTTTAACTGCAACTATACCTGGACGGAACGCACCACTATCGTGAATGCGCATAATGAAATCAAAGTAATTCTCGCCGGGCTTCTTGGATAATGCTTCGACAATTTCGACAGTCATCACAGAGAAGCTGCATGCAATAAGCATATCTTTAGTCACACCGCAATCTTCGATTACATCATGTAGATATGCCGCAGCCACCACATGGTCTTTATAATCGTTCCAGTTATCTTGCGCTGTGGGCGGAATCAATCTGGACCAGTTATCGTTCACAAGGTTCGCTACAGCTTCAACATGTGTGAAGTACGGCTTACCATTTTTACGTTTCTGACCATTATGCGCCAATAACGCGTAGTCAGCTGCTTTTTGAATTATGTTCATCTTTTTTAAATAACACGGCGTCTGTGTATCCTGCTTCTACTAATAAGTATTCAATAGCTCCTAAAGCCATATCTTTATTCTGTTTCTGTGACCTACCTAAATCGCATGTCACAGATATACCACCGAACTCATGTGTCACTTTAACCCCTGCGGAAACTGGACCAACCTGCTGACCTCCAGGAGGTGTGTGATATGCTGTTTCTACCTTTATGAATTCTTCATTTAGGGCCATATGCTTTTAGTGCTTTCCTTGCTATGTCACGAACATTCTTTTCGGTTACACGTTGTCCTTGCGTGTATAAATCTAAAGTTCCGCCGCCACCTGCTCCGGGACTGCTGCCGAATCGCGTAAAGGCCCGCAGCGCTTTTAGTAGTTTATCGTTCTGCTTTTGCAGAAGTTTTAATTCCTTTGTAGCTGCCTGTAATTCAGTCTCTAGAGTCACTGCGGTCTCGAGATCGCAATAATTTTTACCATCTCTTTGTTTACCGTATGTGTCATAGCCATCTCCAGCGTAGCGCATAGCTTTCCAGACTCTTGGTGTGACTTTGATTTCTTTATTTGTGCTCATAGTTTCAGTATTGTATCATAAATTCATAAGCTATGTGTACTGGTGTAAATCCTCAGCTATCTTGCGATCAGTATGATAAGACGCATGGCCTAAACGCTTGCTAATATGGGCGGCGTTATTCGACATAGCCGTCCATACTTCGTCTCTATAGTTCATCGCACACCTTAAGTGCAACTGCCCAACTAGGGGAATTAATCCGGGAGGGTTATAGACTGAAACAAAAAGTGTCGGGTTATTCATTTATAAATTTTGAGGCTCAGCTCCACATATTCGCATACAGAATAGTATGTAACACTGTCTGCTTTATCATAAATTTCGTTCTCAACGTAGCGATACGCGTCGTAACAAATAAAATCCTTTATAGCAGCCCGGATATCGAACCAGATGTACTTATTGATCGCGTAGTATACCTGGGTATCGCTAGAATCGTGAATTGTCATGTTGTGCAGAATTTGGATTTCACCGCAGGGAAACGACCGCGATGGCGGTGTCTAATTTGAAGCGTTATGTTTATCGTCAATACAGCGAATGACTGCCGGGTGTGGTGAATTGTCTACACGCATATTGAATTAAATTTTAAAGAAACGTACGGATGAAGCATATCCTCCACAGGTATGTAAGCAGCATCTCTGATAGCAACCCATCCAGATTCAAACACATCGCCTATTAAAGCGTTTGCTGTGCTATCTTGTATACGGTACAACACACAGCGGTGTACAGGACGCCACACATTGTGAAAAATAGTTCTGTATAAAACATTATCCATATTTTTGTTGATTCATGTAAGAATTAACGAAGAAGTTAGCGGTACATACATTTTTAGCCGTCATGCTGTCACTCAGCGCAAAACGGGTACTCCACCATCTATCAGCTTCCATATGAGACCATATTGCGCTCCTTAAATTTTTCCAAACTAGCGCGTCGCTAATCTCGTTAACAGCCCGTCTTAATTCATTATCGGTACTCATTTTAATAAGGTTTGTGTGTGTGTGTAACAAAAAACTCCTGACCAGCTCACTCACGTTATTACGTGCGGCGGTATATATCGATTCGGCAGGAATTAGCCATACGTCTTCCCAATCTTGCTCACTAATAGCCTGCCACGCATTATGTTTAACGGGGTCAATTATATTGGGCTGAACCATAATACGCGCGAAGTGTGAAACGGATTTTTCAAGTTTTAGCATAAAGATGGTTACAAATAGTTTTTTCTACAGCGTCGGGCATAATCCCGAAGATATTGGCGCTGATAGCAAACCAAACAGTATCCTCTACGGAATAGCGCGCTGTATCCCATAAAGTGTCAAGCCCATTGCGCTCCACGCCACCACAGACATTATCGCAAATAGATGTCCAAATAGAGTAGTAAATATTACTCATTTATTTTTTTATTTAATACTTTGGCAAGACGTGAGGTAATACCATAATTAGGATCGGCTGTAGCCCTGTGCGTAATGTCAAAGACTTGATGCATAACAGTTATCCACACAGACCTAGCTGCGCAGGAGCCGCGAGTAACGCTAAAAACATGATCTTCTAAACCATCGAGCGCAAAAACAGACACTAGCGTCGTTATAGAGTTATAAAGAGTTTTATCATTCATCATTTAGTGTGTACTCATTTGTTTTTTAGGATTTAACAATTTCATATATTGTTGAATCGACGTAACGCGTGCCAGTAGCTTTAGCTACAGGTTCAAAAATTGCGTCCGAAACAAATTCGTGCGTAGAAACCGCCGTATCAGCATTAGTCGCGCGGCCTATCGAGGTCCATATAGAAATGTGAATACAATACCAAGTTTGAGACCAGACAGTATCAGAAAGTGTTTTCATGTTTTTCGGCTATACGTAGCGTTAACAGATTTATAAATCGCATTCATTATTTATTTTTATATGAACTATATTGCCTACAGAATCAGAAACATGTGTATCTATAAATCCATAAATTTCCTTGTAAACAGGACGAGATGTCGCCATAAAAATGATATCCGTGATAATGTGTATCACACAACTCCAACATATATCGTTTACACTATCAGCGACATAATCACCTAAGTAATCTTTTTTTCTTCTCATATTGTCTCATTCAGGATTGCGGACGCATAATTTGCTATATGGCTACCTGCCGCTTGATATATTGGCGTTCGTAGATTAACTAAAATCACATCCCATACATCACCATGCACGCAATCCGTGAAGTTTGATAAAATATCAAACAGGTCAATCACGTCGTCTTGTGTATTAAATACAGACCGCTTGTACAGTAGGTGATACGCAGCAAATTCGCGACGTTCACCCGTATTCAGTGTCGTCATACAGTTTGGTTTTAATAACATGTCTCAGTTGCAATTGTGATTCAGAGAAAAAAGGGCTGAGCTGAAACAGTTTGCTATACAGCTCTCCTAAAACATCGCCAGTTACAGCAGCGGATGAAGCTAGAATTACAGGCGTAAACACGCCGTAGGATACAAATCTTTTTATCTGATGCGTAAAGCAACCATTAAAAGCTGGTACAGAGTTAACCAGTGAGTTCATTATTTGTTGTTTGTTCGTACCTCTAGGTACTTGAAATTTGAAAGGGAAGCCATCGCTCTAAGATGACTGAAGTCGCGGTAAGAATCGAGTCGATATCTTGTTTACCGTCTATAGTTGCCCAAGGGGGTGGTGTGTGCTCTACCGAAGTAACTGATCTCGCCGGATCTTTATATGTGTAAGGTTTACGCTCCCGGCATATGTCTAATGGTGTGTCCATGTAAACAAACTTAGTGTCAGGTAATAAACGAAGTACATCCTCTCTTTGTTCCTGGAACGGCGCACACGCAGCTACCAATACAGCAATATTCAGATCTTTATAAGTCTTCGCTAATTTAGCGATACGCCGTGTATTCTCTAGCCGGGCACTCTTGGTTAATCCTATCTCAGGCCAGTAATCTTTTCTCAATACATCTGCATCTAATACAATCACGGGTGCGTGCCACGAGTTAATGATATACTGCGCATAGCGAGAAACAGTCGTTTTACCGCTCCCAGATAAACCATACAACCATAGCACTGGCGGGGTCATACATCAGCAATAGTTAGTAAACCTTCCTCGCGTGCCGCAATAACAGCTAGGCGATTGGTCTTAGGACTTTTGAACATGAGCTGCGCATATGGAAAGCCCATATGTTTAAGAATACGGTAAAGAACATATTCACCACTAGGAAGCCAAGATAATCCATCCAGACCACTTAAACCTGTTTCAATAGACGCATCCTCCATTTTGAATATTAACGCAGGAGGACCTGCAGAGTGCTGAGGCGCATAAGCAGTATTAATAACAAGCAACTCAGATGTCTTTTCCGCTACTTTAGCTAGCTGCGTTATAGGATCGGCTAAGTGATAGAATATCCCGTTAAACAAAGACAAATGAAAATGTCTGTCTTCAAAGTCTTGCAGTACATCAAAGCTACCTTCCACGAATGTCAGGTTATCACACGGAATATCTATATTCCTTTTTAACCAATGCGCTTGCTGTATCCATAAGGACCGCGCATCAAAGCCAAACCCGGAATTAATACCAAATCTGTTTAACGCATACAAATGACCGCCCGCATTACAGGCAATATCCAATACATTCTTATCTTTTAATGCTTCTCCGTATATGTCCTTTATTTCTTTAGCCAAGCCTTCTTTACTGGTTGTAGATCTGTCATTGTATGCTGGCGATAAATCGCGCGTTCTAACAGCAGCATTAATGACAATATCATGATGCCAATTCCCCATTAATAACGGATCATATGCTTCCATAATTACATTTTATAGCTGAACATCCTGTAAACGGGTTGTTCACACTCAAAGATTATTTCCCGGGATGCTTGGGACATGTCTGTATGATCATAGTCCTGCCTGTTTGCCTGTTTATCATTTAGTTTAAGTTTACCAGAAATTAAATCACGCAGTACATTTGAATTGTATGGTTGTCCTATAACATTAAAGATGCGGCGTAAATCACTGAATAAATACTCAGTGCGTCCGATTAACTCTATTTTAGAACTCGCCGGAAAATTGGGATCGCGGCCCAAATAGCGCTGCACTATTTTAGAATAAAATCCCAACCAAAAAGGACCGTAGTCACGCACCCATTCATCAAATGAAGTCGTGGAGAGTTCCGCAGCTGAAAACCGCGAATGTTCTGTGTTCATGTTGAAGTGGTAATAAGACAACCACCACGAAGCAGGATGCCTAACAAATGCAAAGTACGGATTCTCGCTCTCAGGCATCTGACATGGGAATAGATGTCCGTAATGCGGCTCCTTTAACATCTGTTTATCTGGATCGGTAACTAAACCTAGCCTATGGAAAGTATTATTTAATGCTGAACCTCCACATTTAGGAATGTGGATAAAGTTACAATGGGATAGTATGTAGTTTGACATAATTAATTAATTAATTAATTCAAGATGAAAGTTACGAATGTATTCTATTTTCTTGCCCGCATCACATGCATGCCCAGCAAAGTGTATAATAGAGTAATTCAATTTAATTTGCCAATTAAATCCTACTTTATTGTTTAAATGGACAGCCTCGAATTTAACGCAGTTATCTAGCAAGTCTATATCAGAAATGCCGTACCAATTAAAATAGTGGTTTAAATAAGATTGTTCGAAGAAATATTCACCGGGCCATGTGGAGGATAACCAATCCACATTACGCATATGCTGCAGCATCCTCGCACTATTGTTAAATAAAAACTGCCCAGCATTAAAGGCATATATACCAGCATCCCTAAATTCATTCATCTTACCAGCGTCATAATCCACTAGCCTGTGGTACTTAGTATTATGTAAATGCAAGGTCGTAGAATGAATAGCTGCGTGTAATTTATTCGGGTCTACATCAAGTTTGAATAAATTACTGACTGGTTCTACAGCCATAATATCAACATCAAGGAATAATATCTTTCCGTATGCGTTTATATCTTTGAATTGGTATATCTTCAGTTTATTCATAGAAGCCTCGATACCATCAACCGCTTCATCCACATGATGAAACATTAATTTAAATCCTTTCAGGTCTATGTTACGCGCCTCAATTAATTCATTAATCGTTGTTTCAAACAAAGGAGGACATATAATCAATAAATCAAATAAATCAGGTCTGTCTTTATTAACAATAGAACGCAAACAATAAATAAATAAATCAATATACTCTAAATTATAATTAAGAGTAAAGTAAATCAGGTTTTTCTTCCCCAATGGTTCTACACTCAAATTAAATGTATCCAAGTAACGCTGATCCAGCTCCCGCAGTACTTCAGCCTGCGAATGAGGTCTTCCTTCATTCTTGCGGACTAGTTGCTGTAAAGATTGAACAAAAGATGAATCGGACATTAAAATAATTACTGTTAAATATTTATACGCTAATAGTGTTTATGCCTCTTTTTTAGCTATCCATTAATAAAGCATAGTAAACACAAATTATACACACGCAAACAAATTATATGTCCGGGAGCAGAAATTAATCGGCCCCCGGACATTTAGGCGCATGCTGAAGCTGCTATTCACACAAATTCTTTTTTAGAAATATACAATTTACGCAAACTATCACAGTCTTTTGGGTTGGCTTCGGTGTATGTCTTTGGTTTTACATGCAACCACGCGCCCGCAAATAGGTGTTGTTGCTTTTGCTCTGTCGCCTGTAAGTCTGTTTCGTAAGGTATCAAGTAATTATTAAATTCGGATCCTTTGTAGGATAGCACACCCGTATCAACAACAAAAGCATGGGCACGTTTATAGTAAGATGAATTTTCATCAACTGACTCTATGTTGCTTACCTTCGTTAATAATAAATGCAAGCTATCCCGGGAATACGGGGGAGCGTATGCGGGTAATTTAATGAGGCAATTAGCTACTCCTTCTTTCCTCACTTCCATTCCTGTAACTCTTCCACCTGTGGTGTACCCACGGTGTAACTTAAATGGCTGTGCGGAGTATATGTATTTTGTGAATGTCTGCTCAAAACAATCAGCTCCCTTAAAGCTGTCTATTACTTCGTCACGCTCATTACGTACAACAACCTCTAAATCACTATCAAACAATATTCCATGTATGTAACCCACATTACCACACACATACCATGGCGTGGACCTATTTGGATCCATCCAACCTTTGATCTGTTTGTGCATAGCATCATGAATATCACCTTGATACTGCGCTTTTTTAGGCACTGGCAAATCATGTATAGCAATCTCAACACAATAATTCCGTAACTCAATCTTTAAAGCACGCATACCGCATCATTGTGACGCTTTCAAATCTTGTAATTTCATCTCCGCATATGCGTTTAACAGGTCATTCAACTCATCACTGTCCTTGCCGTATTCAGCGGCTAGTACAACGTAACAATTACTTTTTAACGCGCAATCAGGTAGTTGTTCAATAGCCCTTACTAAGCGTTCCTCCTTACTTCCCGTGTCGATGTTTACTTTGAGCCGAGCAGTCAAGTATGCAGCGGAATACAAACTAAAAACAAAAGCACACGCTGTTGCAGTTATAATTAAAAATGCAGTGAGAGAAACAAAAAATTTCGTCACTTTACCTGTATGTTTTTCGGCGGTCATATGCTTTCCTTATTCTGCTCAGTTCCTCATCAGTAAATCCAGCTTTCTTAAGTTGATCCTGCAGCGAGAACATAATCGGTATGAGCGCCCCGGGATGTCTGGTGAAGTACGGATTTAATACCTTAAGAAATATATTGTATATCAGTTTCTGAAATATGCTCATGTTATTTGACTACGTTCGCAAACGTTTCCAATAGAAACACCTTCGGCGCAAGCCAAACCTGTAACCAAGTCAAATTAATAGAATTCCAGCTTACTATTTGTGAAATACCAAAGGTACTGATACCGAGGAAGCCACAGCCGCCCCAGAAGTTTGACTGATCCCGCATCTTACCTACTTCACATCGCACATAGATTTTTTTAACTATGTAAAAATACAAAATAGGATAAATGAAAATAAAGAATGCACTTGTAATGAAAGATATGAAACTTTCCGCAAAGCTCCATGCTAGAAATTGCGCAACAACTTCTGGTACCTCGGCATAAAGCCAGTCCACAATCTTGGGACCTTTTACTTGCGCTGTCTCTACAGCCCAATTAACAAATTGATCAATGGATTCCATTGCCGGAGGCGGTGTATTTTGATTTGCCATGTGCTTATTTAATTAATGAACTAACCTTTTCAAGGATAAACAGGCGAGGTGCCACAAGCGGGTATACAACGTCCATGATATTTACCCAGAATATCATGTTCGATATCAGAAACAATATACCATTAGCAACGGCAAACGGCATTTCATCCGTCCAGTCACAATACCAGTCAGCACGCTTGTATTTAAAATGCACAACCACCGTTAACCCAATAGCTATTAAGCTGATGATAGGTGCCACCATTTCGGAAGCGGCACCCCATACAATGATCTCTTTACCCAACTCGGGCGTCTGTACTTCAATAAATTTAGCAACATCTTCAGCGGTTTTGAGTCCGCCGTCTAACATCTTCTTAACGTAGGGTTCTAGTGTTTCGTTCATGGGGGATACTGTGTATGTTAATTATTATTTCCAAAGCCCTAATGTTTTAAGGAATGCTTCGGCGCGTTGGGATGCGGTGGCCGAACAAACAATGTTCGCCATCGTCCTCGTATCGTGACTTTTCTTATTCCAATGGCAAATATTCGCAAGGACTTCCGTATACTTGTTCCACTGGAAACTTCCGGCTATTACCTTTTCCGCTTCGTGCATGGCGTTGAGGTCGTTGAGGTAATCGGGAATATCCTGAAACACTGAGGGGCGGACAGGTGGAACGCCCTTGTATGTATTGTAGGCTCCGTTCCACTGACATTGCTTCCACCCACACGCTTCCGCGATTGCTATTCGTTGTTGTTCTGGTTTCATAGTAATTCCTCGGGCCATGCGGCCATAATTTGTTTGATAGTCTCTGTCTGACTCATACCAGGAGTCATGTACTGCAGCCCCTCAATGGCCGCAATAGTGGACCGACAACTAGCTTCTAATACTTCTGCAGATGCAGCTATGTATGCTGCGTTACCTTCACTTCTTGAGCAATTCCAAATTCTACATACGTCATTTGGCTCACCCACTTTGTATGGATCAGCGCGCCTAACGAATGTACCCTTGACACTCTTATTGATCTTCCACTCACCGGGAGTACGGGCTTTTGATAGCTCCAGTATCTCCCGGCATTTGGACTTAATTTTAGCTAGATGTTCTTCAGTTGTCACGACTTTGGGTATTTGGCGTGGTAGGTTTCAAGTGCTGCTTTTGCGTCTTTTATAACCTTTTTGTGCTCAGAGTAATAGCTACACGTCTCCGTATCGGCATCTGAAAATACATTGATATTCAGGGCCATTGATTCGTAAAGCTCCTCAGCCAACGCATCCGCATCAGCTTTTGCGACTACTGGCGCGGGTGCGGATGTGGTTGCGAGCGCTGCCTGAATATAATCATCAGCATCTGTCGCAACCTGACACGATCCTCCGTCACAAGGCGATAGGTCTATTGATTGAAGGACGGCCCGCAACCGCAGCCTGTCGGCGTTGGCTTCGTTGAGCTCGCGCTCAAGTTGCCGAGCTAGTTCCGGCTCTACCACGGAGAAGGATTGCCCTGTATCATAGTAAGCCTGAACTGCCGCATCTGTTCTTGGTGTGCCACTCATATATTATTGTTTGGGGGTCGTTGGCGGTTCTTGCGGGACATCTAGAGATGCACATATGCAGGCAATCGAACCACCCAAACTCTGCCTGTACCCCACTTCGGCGTGCGATATATTTAGAATAGCTAAATGTTCTATTGCTTTACGCGAACGTAACCAAATAACAACTTCGGCATCCATACCTCTCGGATTTTCTGCCGCAATGTCTCCCAACTGTTTACATAGTTCTGCTATTGTCATGGCTGTTCGACCTCCTTGTAGCAGGGTTGCCACTCTGTGTCGGTGGGGCGTTTGATTTGCCAGGTGTTATTATTAAGCAAACCATATTCGATTAGTCCATGTTCAAGCGTGTGAACGCCTTCGGATGTAACTCCAATAATAATTTTCCAGTTTCCTTCTTGAAGCCGAATCACCGTTCCAGGTGGAACATCCTCCGGCCCAAGGGGAACGCGGATGGGCTTTGGTTTGATTCGGTAAATGCTATCATCGGCCCAAATGGGGACAGAAGTATTCTTCCAAGCTACATCTGGATGTAATATTGGCTTATGCTGAATCGTCTCCCCAGCCGCAAAAGCAGCTTTTTCAGCAGCCCAGGGATCAACGGGCTGCGGAAGAGGGCGTTTGGTGCGCATATGCGTGGTAGTTGATCGTAGGCCTGGGAAGGTAGACCAACGATGTGGTGGCGATCCATCGGGTAGCTTGTAGGCGTCCCCGTACTCATCACCATCCACCATAGCCTCGCCTCTAAGCAACGGCCTACACCCAGCCGGAAGCATCTCTTCGATCCAACCGTCCACTCGATGCCATTGCTGGTTTGGTGGTGGTTCTGGGAGTTTCCATGTTGGGGTGTTTTCGAGGTCAAATTCATCTATTATTCCGCCACGGTAACTGCCGTCAATCGTAAAAGTGCGATACGTATCATCACCTTCAATATTACCGACAACGGGATAGTAACCAAGCGCTTCAGTCGTTAAGATACGCACCTTACGCGGCGGTGTTTCTTTGGTTTGAACTGGCTTGCTCCAATCAATCTTTGTTTCTTGTGTTGTGATCATAGTCGTGTTTTTATAGTCTAAGTGTCCTTATATCCTCTGTAATGCTCGTGACAAGTAAATAAATATCCATTAGTGGTTGTGGGGAAACCACAAACCGCTAATTCTTTGCAGTCATGCAGACAGCATAAATTATCAAATCCCGCTGTACATTGATTACACTCCGGGCAACCGAATATGGTTTCTTCAACATTAAAAGGATTGCCTGCAGAAAGCAGGTCTTTCATTAATCCAGTCCAGTCGCAAGCTTTGCACTGAATTCTACTGCTAGTTTTCTCGATCATAAAAAGGTTGGGAGGTTTGAGAATTCAGATCGCCTCCCGCGATCTTTAATTAACTAGGCACAAGCATTTCTCAATATACTTTAAAAGCGCTTACTCTTTTTCTTTCTTGGGCTTGTACAGCATAAGTTTATTCGGGAGGTCGATGTCAAAATCTCCATCTTCCTGAATAACAATGTTATGCTTTTTAGCTAGTGCAGTTATGAATTGATCTCTGAGTGCACCTAGAACTTTAGTCTGTTGTTCCATTTGCTCCTCTGCAGCAGACACAATGCTGATTAACATTGTTTTAAGCGAAGAACTTTGCAGGTTGAGCGCATGCACAAACGCACATTCATCATCAGACAGTAGGAACGACGTCGTATTATTAGGCTGGATACTTGGCGCGAGTTCTTCGCCAAAATTAAAGAGTTCAGTTGTAATGGTGCTCATGCTAATTCATATAGGGTGGAATTTCAGACGGCTTGGTAACAGCTGCATTCTTGATATTCATCAATACATCACTTTTTGGTTTTTCCTGTCTTATAACGGTGTCGCCGTCTAAAATAAGCATGCTGCTTTTGCTTGTATGCTGCATGATTTCGCGCAGGATATTTTGCGCTTTATCAAAATCAAAAGGCGTATCAAACGCACTTAACTTTTCAATATCAGCAACCAAGGCTGTAACAGTATTCACTTTATTAAAGTCACTGCAGCTTAACATCTTATATTTCGCTGTGTTCGCGATGAGAGTTTTACCGCAATCAAAACAGAAATTCTTGTTTTCCTCTTCGATAAGCATTAATTCTTTGTGCGCTAAAGAGGAAACACCTGGATGCCCTGTAATATCCGGGACATGGCAGAGGATACCGCACGAAACGCACGGCTTGCTTTCGTTAAAGATCAAATGTTTGGCACGGGCTGCGACCTCGAATAAAACGCTAGGATCTTTTTGAACCTTAGCATAAAGGTTATCTAAATTAAACTGAAGAGGCATGTACATACCCACACTTGCCTTTCTGTGAAAGTCCAACTCAACTGCATTAAAAATAAGCAGCATAGTTGAAGTTACTTTTATTTTTGCAGTTTCATACAAATTTAGCAGCAGCTTATCACCAGTATAACGCGGTCCACTAATTGCGTAGAAATCACAGGCTTGAAACTCTTGGGGATTGGTCGTCATACAACGGAGAAACTCCGCGTGCAGAATGGCTACCGATTTGTACCAGATCAATTTACCGGCACTATCACGCATAATGCGTATGTGCCCTGTTTTATTTAAATAAACACCAATAAAAATATTGGCCTGCTCTTGACTGTTTTGGAACTTGTCCAAAAGCATATTGAATGGATTTGAAGGAAGCATATGTGCTAAAGAAAAGCGCTTGCCCGGAATCACCGGACAAGCGCGCTGTGTTTGCGTTTGGGTTTGATATCGAATTGCGCGAGCAGTTGACCTGCTACGCGTTTAACAATGCTACCTACAATAGCCGGATGCATCCTGTCGGGATGCGCAAGAGCCGCGCATAACACACTGCCCGCTACGGCCTTACGTAATGCTTTCTCCGTTTTTTGTTTAGCAACTTGCGTTGTTTGGCTCATGTTGTTGGCATTAAAAGTGCCGACGCCAATTCCATTTCAGAACGGGCTAGGGTAACTATTTCTTCCAATGCGGGCCGCAAAACAGTCCACCCAGTCGCAGCCAAACCGTTCTTGTACTCAACAAAACTTATACCGTATGCGTGATTATAAGCAATCACGCCAGTCATCTCATTGACTACTTCATCATATGAAAGGCCGCATACTGGCGCTGGAAGGTCTTCCCAGACCGATATCTGCGCAATCCGGTTTACCAGCTGACGCATTGCCTTTCTGTCTCTGTCCGACAATGCGATCTCCCACATGTTACGGTACAAACGAGAACCCAGCTCTTGGGCCTTAAGTGCTAGATTTATATACGCGTCTGTCACGGGCATCTTTCGCCGGGATGTCACTTGGATTAGTTCCGTCGCGGATTCCTCCGCGTAATCCACAGCAGCTATTGCGCTGTGGAGCAAGAGTGATTCGTGGTTTGCCCTATAGCCAATCCCCGCTGGATTTGCCAAATTAATATTCTTAACGCTTTTGAAAGCGTCAACATCTGTCAGGATTTGACAGATTCGATTTCCAGTTGCCTGCCCTTCATGTGTTAAGGACAGTAAACTTTTCGCATGATAATGTTGTAGTTTCATGATAAATAGCGCGCTGCGCTACAAATTTATATAACACGCGCAGGGCTACTATATCAAGGCATGAAAAGGGATTTCACGATCTCCACCTTATCCGGGGATAGGTTGAATTGCCCTACGTACTGACTGATTGGTAATTTAGACCGGATCAGATTCTTGTACCTTGGAATGTTCCCTTTAGGTTCTTTCACTTCCTTGTCAGGTGTGTGATTGGTCGTAGAGAGCACCTGCACATGTTTAATAATAACAGTATTCGTGTTTCCAGCTTCCAGCTCATTCTGGTAGAAATGCATACCACCTTGTTTAACTGTTGGGTTCTTGAACTGCATGTCGCGTGCAGGCTTTTCATCACTCATACTCTTGGTAAAACTAGCTATTTGCTCTGTGACTGCTGTAGCCCACTCACCTATATCAGCGTCAGCAGGTCTAAGTTCATTCATAAAAAACTCAGGTTCTCTATTCAGCTTTTCCTGACTGAGCTTTACCAAATTTTTGTAGCCATCATCAGGCAGTAAGAGCACTACATAGTCTTTTACGGAACCATCCGAACTCTTGTAGCCTTTAAGCATCACCGTTCTGTCTCCGGCTAATGCTTTATCAATTTCAGTTTTAATTTCGTCTGTTGTCATGTTTGTTTGAGATTTGATACATAAATAAAAAGGGCTACCACAATTAAGTGGTAGCCCCGGACGTACTGACTAATGTTTAAGCGTCAGCTGTAAGCACTTGAGCGATAACTTTATCGCCTTCAGTTTTCTTGTGCCGCAATTCAAAACCATGCTTTTCTGCATGCGCTTTGACTGTGTTAACTTCCAGCGCCTCGATCTCAAAGGAGTCGCCGCTAACAAGCGATCCGAAGAATTCATCCCAGAGGCTTTTGCGGGCCTTTGTGCGCACTCTTTTAATGTTGGCTTCAAGCGGCTCAAGTCCCTTGATAATTTCAGGCAATGTCTTTCTTTTCATATCTAGTTGTGTGTTTTTTGGGTTTAGATCGTGCTGGAATCGTAACTGAATTCATCCAGGATTGATTTTTAATGATGGCGAGATTTATAAAGTAAGCAAGTGGAAAAAATAAATTTTCAATTTTCAACAGCTAAAACAATTTCACTAGGTTCAAAATATTTGTGCCTTGACTCGTCCATTGCGCAGAATTCACAATTTATTACAGTTACGTCGGCACGTATAGATCCGTCTTTCAATACGAATGTAACTGGGCGATACACTTCTTTAACAGGCGCGAAATTTTGAATAGCTTCTACGATCTCACGAGGTAAACAGAAGTAACGCATACACTATGTATTCTTTTTAGCTAAAGCGGATGCCGAGAATTTGAATGAAACAGTTGCCATACCGGCTTTGCTTTTCACTTTCACATCAGCAAATTCGAGGCCCTTTGAGAATGCCTCGTTAATATTTTCGACAAGCCTGATGCCAATCTCTTGGCGTTTGTCAGGATCTTTGAGATCAATTGCCAGCTGCGCTAGAGTGAAATCTATGGCATTCAATTGATTGAAGATTGTCTCAATTTCAGGTATCTTAGTATTAGAATCGGTTTCTTGGGTCATGACTATTTGATAATTAAAGAAATAACACGCATGTGCGGTTATTCCTCGGTGGTAGCCCAGGCCGGATTCGAACCGGCACGCTTGTTAAAGCAGCAGATTTTAAGTCTGCTATGTCTACCTTTCCATCACTGGGCCGTTTATTATTTACAGAACTGACTTACCTTTACGTTAATCACAAAAGTCCTGAGCGCAGGTGGTAGACTGCTCTCATCAATACTTTTGATATCTTCGTAAATTCGAGTCATGTACTCTTCTTTATCGACGGCTTCTTCATATGCAAGCGCATACTTTGAAACGCGGTCGAAAGTTTCTTCCTGGGTAGGTTCCTGGGAAAGGGATAAAGCGAGTGCTATCAATATAGGCACATTCGCAATTGTGCTCGCAATCGCTAGCTTTGCGTTATTTGTCATATCAGCTATTTAGAAGGTCAGTTTCCGCTGCGCGGTATTCTTGGATGAGATTTTTGACGTAACTCAATTGGTGTGTCCAGAACTCTTTGCTTTCTTCGCTGGCGTCAGCTTTTCGCAGATAGTCTTCGTATTCTAATATCCGCTTGCGTAGCAGTTCAAGTTTGTCGCGTACAGCGACGACGGCAAGTACTAGTGATTTTTGTGATGCCATAGTTTTATTTTGTTAAGAGATTCCACCTACACTTCCGAAGGTTCCATTTATCATGTTTTGCGCACCAGCGCGCATTGCGTATGTTTCCGGGGAAAGGGAACCGTCGCGGTATTTAATTTTGAATCCGTTACCTGGTCCACGGTGGCGTACCACCTTTGCCGCATAATGCGGGTGTGATCTTTTTATCTTTATTTTCATGTTTGGTTATTGCTTAATAAAGAGGTGAGCGTGGCAGGATTGGAACCTGCAATTGCTAGCTTGTGTTTTCATCGCTTATCGGGCCTTACAGATTTAAAATCTGATGTCAGTCCCCTTACGCTATACTTTTCATCCGGTCCCCGATGCATCAAAGGATTCGGCTTCCAGAGGCCGCGTCTAATTCCGCCACACGCTCAAATTATTATAATTACTTCCTTACCGAGGAATTACGGGTTGTTTAGTTATAGCCGAGCTAGCAGTGAATGCTCACGGTTTAGCTCCTTTGGCCTTATCCCGTATTTTACGCGACATGAATAGCGGTGGCTTGTCGGCAAGTAACCTGCGCGCAGCGTTTATCAGACGCACGCACTCGGACGCTTCTTCGGCTGTATATTCAGCCTCGCAAAGGGTTTTCCATATCCTGCGCAGTTTTCTCTTCTGTTCGCCCTTCAATTGGGCATCCAAATCAAAGTAATCGTCTTGTAAGCTCATTTATGAAAGTTTGTTGTACTGCAAAAAGTGGTGCGCCCGCACGGACTTGAACCGTGAACCTAAGGATTATGAGTCCTCCGCTCTAACCATTGAGCTACAGGCGCGAAATTGGTAATATCAAAGAACTGGCACACTCGGTTGGGATCGAACCAACGACCAGCGGATTAGAAATCCGCTGCTCTATCCACTGAGCTACGAGTGCTTAATTTGTTATTCAATAGGCGGCACGCCACAAAGCGCAAGGACTTATTCAATAAATTTCGCGTGTGAAGTCTGCTTGCTGCTAGCTGCGCTTGTCGTACAGTATGCGATGCCTAAACCTTCGTCAGCTAAAAGGAACAGGGTTATGCGCCTTACGCGCAAGTATAGCATGATCATCAAAGCGGGTGGCCAATGCGCAGTCTGTGGTTACAAAAAGAATTTATCAGCATTAGCATTTCATCATCTGCACGAAAAAGGAGCCAACCTGAATGGGAGTAATTTACTCCGGATGTCTGTCCCGGGGGCGGAGGAAGAAATGCGGAGATGCGTACTTGTATGCCACAACTGTCATAGCGAAATTCACAATCCAGAGCTTGCGCTAAAAAAAATGACTCGTATGTGGAAGCTTATATATGAGAACAAATTCACACAAGAACAAGCATACAAGGAGTGCTTTGACAGTTAAAAGTGAAGATAGGCTCGCGCCGTGGTGGCTACGGCGCGAGCGTTGCTATCACAAACCAACAACACATGTGCCACCTGTGTCATTGTAATCCCTTTACAGGGATAGGACCGGCAGAGGTCGGTCGAGCGCGTTCTTCAGCGCCACCCTGGTGGGTGATGGTTTTGGCTCCAATGCAGGCATGCCGTACAGACTGGTGGGAGGAGCAACCTCATCACCAAGTTCTGCCAGCGCAACCACCTGCATTTTGCGGGGGTGGAGGCTGAGCAAGTAGTTCCGGGCAGCGAGAATTCCAACTAATCGTTCGTTGTTTTGCATATTGTTTTTAAGTTGAATGTTGAACATACAATTGTGCGACAGTTATTAGCTACCGTACAAATTTATATAACACAACCTCATGGCGCGTTGCCATCATACTATACCTGCGCTATTCTTGAAGCGCTCCACATCACTGACTAGTGTCCAGCCTTTCCAGGAGCTCAGGGGGCTGGCGCGGGAACACAAGGACCGAAGCCCGTCTGCCGCCCTACAACGCAGGCTACGGCCACTATTTATCCATGTAGCATCGCTTTCATCAAAAAGATGTTTATGCGTGCGGACAAAATGACCTATGTTAGAAACATGCCAAACAACATTAGTAGGAGATCTGAAATCACAAACAACGCCAGCAGGGTGTTGTGGTCCTTTAATTAGATGAGCTTGGCTATTTTTATATCTAACCTCAGGTGTTTGTTGAAGTTTTAATAGCCTTATTTTCTCTTTAGTCTCAGGTGTGTGTTTTCTACCCAGCTTTGATAGTCTAATTTTCTCTTTAGTCTCAGGTGTGTGTTTTCGTCCCATCTTAATGTTTTATGTTTTAGATGTTATAGGTAAAAAGGGCTCACGCCCACGCATGACAACATAAGTCATGCGGCCTTTCGGCTAGCAGATATCACTACCCGCTACAAATGTATATAGCACATGGGCGGCTTTTATTGCGCCTTATACACGTCAACCACAGCCGCGACATCCTTCGCGGATTTCACCTGATGAATAAGCGCATTGTATCTGAACATGAACATCTTATTCTTGATTTTAAAAATATCAGTAAGATGTCCCTTTGAATCTATTACTAATGCGTCAGTAGGGATTACATTATCCTGTAATTCTTTTTCCCGGGTAATTACAAAATCGGCAGAGTAATGAATCTCTCGGATAGCCTTTCCATTGGGAGCCTTGAACTTCTCTTGAAGTAAAAAATTTACCTGTCTATGTATATGTGTATCCGCCGGTAAAAGAGTAGACAATAACTTATATGTTTCTGATTCCCATTTAGAGTCAAAAACAATACCTGCGTATGTTCTTGTTTCTTTCGAAGAAACTTTATAGCGTCCTGCTTTTTTACTCTTAGCTACGAGCGCAAGTAACTTGGACGCAGATGTTTTATTGCGGGGTACAGTCATTTGTTTTCAGCTGCTATTGCTTTAGCAGGTGTAACAGGAGCAGACATTGCTTGATCAATCAAGTCATCTTCTTCAGATAATTCATCAATGACATCAGGCGTAGCTTTATTAGTCGCAAAAGGCTTTCTATCATTGACTTGTTTCTCTTCCCCAGAATCGATACTGTCTTCAGAATTTAAATCTTCATTTTGCTCAATATCATCTTCTTCAGATGTGTGCGCGCCTTGGTCTTTCATTCTGTTTATCAGCGCTAGAATATCTTCAAGTGACATATCATTAGCTTCTTTGCTAATTTCAAAACTACTATCTAAATCTCCAATAGTTTCAACTCTATTAATTGCACCTATAGTTCCAGCTATTTTAATTAGCGTCGACACACAATCTGCATGCTGTAGGCTGGCTATTTTAGTAAACTTAGGAGCCATGTCGTTATACTCTGCCGCAGCCAACAGAGAAACAATAGGGTTTAACGCGGCGCTTTTAACGCAATAGCTAATGGCGCATTGTTTCTGCGCAGGAGTAATACTGTAATCGGCAGCACCCTTAATCGTATCCATAGCCGAATCAAAACCATACTCCAGGATATGTGTAGTTAATTCAGGCCCTCTGCCTTGGGCTGCGGCATGGATAATATCAACCAGTTCTGATTGTGCCGCTGATTTGCTACCCATGCACAGGTGGACCAAGAACTCTAAGGCATCGTCTACTTGTTCCGCAGATGCCGCCTTGTCATAGGCTGCACTCTCGTCTTCCTCGCTATTCTCTTTAGGCAGGGGCTTACGAATAACGATACGCTTTGGTGCAGTATCTTTAGGTTTCTTAATACTAGGAAAGGTTTTATCCAAAGCTTTATTCGTCAAGGCTCCAGCAGCTATAGCGCTGAGTAGCGCAAAAGCTATTGGTGAAGACCAGCTTAATTCCGCTAAGCCCATAGGCTTTCCGCTTTCTAAAGCGGTGGCATTTTTAACTTGCGCTTCTTGCTCTGCATTTGATAAAAATGCTTGTTGCGCCTGATCTAGTTGCTCTTGTAATTGTTTCCTTTTAACGTTTTGATAAAGCTTTCTGACTAACGCGTAAGTACCAAGTGTGGATAGCAGACCACCAGTTACAGCTAAACCTCCAGCAGCGAAATCAGTAGCACCAGAACTTTCATTGGCCGACTTACCTACATTCAAATAAAGCGTGTCATCATCTTCTTTTTCTTCGTCAGACGGGACTTGCTGTTTTAGGGTTTTAATATAATTAACCAATGAGGTTAGCAGCGCACCGGAACCGCCTAGAGCTGCACCTCCTATGAGGTAGTTTTTGATTAATTCTTGACTGCGGGGAGTTAAAGCTATCTTTTCCATTTTAAGAAGTCGTAATGAGTTGCTTGTATTCTACTCTAAAATATTCCAAAAGCATCAACCATTTTCCTTCGTGGAAATTTTCTTTACGACTCGCAAGAATAATCGAAGGCGCGTCCTCTGGTTGTTGCTTAGAAAACAAGATGTTTAATTCTTTAAGCTGCTCCGGGTTAGCCGCGTCATAAACCGCCACGAGAGGTCCAACCAGTCTAGTAGTCTGAGGAAAACGTTTATACTGATCTTCAAATGTAGGCGTGGTTGTCCAAATTGTTTTTCCTTTAGGGTCTTTGTGCTCTTCAAAATCCGAGTCAGTACTATCCTCCTCAACGCGTGGTTGTTCGGAGGAGGCGGGAATAGCAAACGACGGGGATACTTGGTTTGGATCTACATTAACCCCAGCGCCGGGGTCCATCATAGCTGTAAAATCGTAGTTGGGTCTCATGCAGTATTAAAATAAGTTTTCGCGATCTACTATGTCTTGAACTTGTGCAGCTAGCTGCGCAGGTGCTAATTTTTGAGTTCTTAATTGTCTTTTGATCTCATCTGAAATTTTATTGTAATAATCAATTTTAGCCTTGATTACTTCTGCTTCGTCTTCGTCTTCTTGCGCATGTCTATTAAGCAACCAGTACAACCCACCTGTGACACCCCCGCCAAGAGCGCCTGCCCCGGCTACAGCTTTAATAACCTCTGGGGTAGATTTTCCAGCCATCGCTAGTAATCCGGGAAGTAAATTCTGAGCTTGTTTTGTTATCTCTTCATTGGACGCTTCTTTAATTTGTTGTTCGTGCTCGAGGGCGATCTTACCAAGCGCAGATAACGCCGCATTCGAGTACTTGTCTAACTCGGGGTACCACATGGCCGTGTGTGCTAACTTTTCAAAAATATGATACTCTATTTCGTTTTTACGACCAGCTTCTTCGAATGCATGTGCAGCAACCTTGCACATAATCTTCTGCACAAATCCATAGTTTGCTTCTTTGGGATTATCAATGGTAGAAACTAAACCGGAAATAGTTACAAGATTTTGGGGATCACGTCCACGTGCAGAGGCCGCTAATTTAACGCCTAAATTAAAAAATGATGAATCATTCATATTAAAGATATTGTCCTAATAAATTTCTACCTTGTAAAGAAGGCTGTCCTAAATCGTTCCTGGTCACTGAAGGCCCAAATACAGACTTAGCAATTGCTCCCCCAAAAATAGCGCCTAAAACTGTACCTATCAAACCTTTATTCATTAAAAACCTAGCCACTATGGCACCCACCGCAGCACCACCAAATCCAACTAAAGAACTAGACAACTGCGAAACTTCATTTCCAGATAACTGAGAAACACCAGCGATGAGTTGGCTTTTCTCATTAAATGATAACCCCGGGGCAGATTGGATAAGTTGGACCACTCGCGCCTGCGCCTCCGAGGAACTCATAGCGGCGAATTTTACATGTCCGCTTTGTTTATTCATACCAGTTAGAGCCTTGACTCTATTCATCGCGTGAATATTTTGAAGCTCTTCTTGTGTCCACTGCTCAGGCGCTGCTTCCGGCTCAGCCCATTGCGGTTTGTATTTGCGCAAGTATCCACTGTAGGCACCCAAAGACCCAGCAGCTAAACCACCAATCAATGCATTCCGTAGTAAATCACTAGATACTGATTTACCAGTCAATAAATTTAATAAACCAGTACCAGCTGCGCCGAGTAACAAACCTGGAGCGGTTGCAAGTAATCCACCAGCCACTGGTCCTTTATTTAAAATATTACCTATAACAGGCCCATAGCCTTTATACAGTTTATTCAAGTTATCACCCATGACGTAACCAAACGATCTGTTACTTTGAAAAGGGTTATAATAAGCGTTTAATGCCGCGTATTGCGGATTCTGTTTTTTGAATTCATCATCGTAAGTCGACATCCACTGCAGGGGCGACATCTCAATATTATCTGCTTTATTAGGCGAAAAAGGGTTTGGTGTCGTTATGGTTTGCGAATCAGGTGTCGCAAAATCATATATTTTATTCTTGATCTTACCTTTTACAGCAGGATCAATAGCTGTGTACAGCGCGCTTAGAGACGGGTCGTTTGTCATTGTTATCTGTCTCCATTACGGTAACGCCCATAGATTAAAGCACCGCCGCCAGTGCCAGTAACCATTTGTTTATTATTAATGCCTATATCGACTGGCATATCTTCAGGGTTAGGACGCCAAGGATCAGTATAGTTTTGATTACCGGATGATCCGGGAATACCCTTTATGGCGTCCCAATTTTTGACCTGCGTAGATTGTCCTTTTTCTATACAAGTTTGATCCGCTCTTTTAAGCAGATAAAAGCTTGCGGCTAGTTTAGTCAAAACATCCATGGTATATTTTAGCATACCATGGATGTTAAGACAAATACAAATATACTAGAATTCTTTTCCGTGTAGCCTTTCGCGCGTTGTGTTGTAGTCCATCTTAGCGGCCATAGCTTCAAACACACGCCAGCCTCTACCAGAAGCCAGATCACAGATACGAATGATCGCATCTGCTAATTCAGCTTCCACTCCTGTATATTCATTTACTTTGTCATCAGGAGGATTCCCGTGCCTCAAAGCTTCTAGAGCCTCAGATAGTTCTGAATGGATAAGCGCGATAGCTTCACCGTCATTACGCTCTTTGTCCCAGAATCCTTTGTTAACTGCATTCTGATAAATATCTGCAGCAACAACGTTCATCATGTCTACCCAGTCGATTTCAGTTTTTTCCATTTGATTTATTTATTAAGGTTGTGATAAGGCCTGCCTACCTTGGCTTTCCGCTTGAGATCTCATTTCTTCCATCTTTTGCTTAGCCATTGCATGCAGGTTTGGATTTGAAGTGCGAACAGCTGCCATTTGCTTCTGACGTTCACCGACAGGCATCTGCAACCATTGCTGTGCCATTTCAGCAGCTTTATTCTGGATGTCAAGCGGGTTCATATCGCCACCATCCCCTGCACCTTCCATACCAGCAGGCGAGCTACCACCGGCTGTTTGCTGCGCTTGCTGCGCCAATATAGTATCCATGGAGCCCAGCTGTTGCTGTCTTTGAAAATCAGCCTGCAGCTTTATTTGCTCTTTCTCGATTTCAATATCTTCTTGAGCGCGCTGTTTAGCAGCCTCAACAGGATCTTTGATGCCGAAAGGACCATAAGCAATGGACCGTGGAATTTCTGCACCTGCAGCCAATTGCATGTATACACGCTGGCGTTCGAGGTCATCAGCAAGGCGCGGGAGTTGCAGAGAGGTTTCCAGGCGTTGTTGCCCAATATAATCACAAATTCTACCAGACGCCCATTTCACAATTCTATCAAAGCCTTGATGTACAAAATGAAATGAATTTTCAAACAAACGAACAGCGGTAGGAATTTGTTGGACTTGTAACGAACCCTTAAACAACTCTGCCGGGTAGCCCATTGAATCTAAGAGCACATTATTATGATACTCTACTAATTCTTTAGGTGCCAGATTTTTACCTTGAGCACCAAACTCCTGATAGCTTACAGGAAATGGTAAGGCATGCATTGCAAAAGGATCAAGTCTGCGCCGCTTGATGACTTCTCTAATCTCTGAACCCCACCGGTTCATTAACATATAATTCATAGGATCACTTGCCTGCGCGGAAGGGACGGGATGAAACATACGGAAAGGAAGCATATAATCCAGACCTACCGCCTCATCAATTTTACGCAACACTTGCAGTTGATGGATATGTCTAAAGTTTGCTATGGTTTCAGGTAATCCCCAACCGTAATTAGAAACACCTGAAATAGTAGGGGACTTAAAGTGGAAGACTTGTCCCTCATTAAACAAGAAATCCTGCTCAAGCGCAATAGCTTTAAGCATGCTCATCGGTGTCTCGTTCACCTGATACATGATACTATTTTTAATCATAGTAACCCACTCAGGCTCGAAACGATAAATCATCTGCTGCTTACCGCTCATAAATGAATGCTGCAGCACAATCTGTCTAGGATCCAATTTACGTAATTTAATCCGTGATTTATCCCGGGAAGGGCGGTCGATGAAATCCAGCTTTACTCTGGATCTTTTCTCTTTTGGCCTATCAAAAGTAGTAGGATCAGGCACATCATATTTCATGGCCTTATAATCATACTTCACGTCTGAACCAAACATCGGAAGTGCGTATTCTTTATATTTACCGTCTCTATGATCGATGAGTACACGGTCGAAAGGTAGGTGCAGTCTTAGAAATGCGTTACCGTAGCATTGGGAAGTTAAAATTCCATTGTCGACAACCATTGAATGCGTCTCCATCTCAACACAGCAGAACACTTCTTCTATCCTGTCTGTCATTTTAACAGACTTAATAGCGACATATTCGCCGTATTTATCTGAAGTACTTCGGTTTTTAATGAACTTTTCTTTATGCGCGGGAATGATAAAATCATCTTCGTGCATGAACCGCTTGAGAAGCGTCATAAAGTGGATGGTGCTGTCATAAACTTTAGCGTTGCCTAGATGCAGTCCCGGTTGCGTGTCGCGTCTCTGCGCGCGAATAGGACCAGCGCACATGCCAATCCTAGGTAGCTGCGCCTCAATGGCCTCTAACGTGTTTCTCTTGATCTGCGTGAGCATAGCACAGCCGTAAGTGTCTACAGTCCCGTCAGCCGCCAAGAAACCACTCACAAAGCCGTACCAGTAGCTCGCGCTTTCATCTACAGCAGGTAAGTCTTTATACGTAGCAGGGAACCCGGACATACGCCCAACCTGTGTGCGATCCTTGCGTACTCTGTATTTATTACCATAGCCTGTGAAATAAGACAACAAAGCTTCATCCTTTTTACCACAAAATAGCGCTGCAGATCCGGCACCAGCTCTTGCACCATCGCCAAAAATAAAACCATGACGCACACCTTCGTGGTACTCTTCGTTCTTTTCAGGACGGGGCGCTAATGTCCTTTTTATGCGATGTCTATTTTTAAGTTGGGCCGTAGTAACAGTAACTTCCTTACCAGAACAATTTTTAACATACCATTTATGTTCAGGTGTAGCGTACACCATACGCCCATCACTGAACTCAATCTCCATTAGGGACTGAACACCGTAAGACTTAAAATCTGCCGGTCTATAAATACCATCTCTAGACAACACATTGACTCTCCGACCTGTCAAAGATTTAATAGGTACAGAACCTTCTTGCGTAACAACTTTAGTGTCGCCTTGAAAGCAGCTCCACTCCTGCCCCACCTCAAGTAAAGCGCCAAAGATATCCAACTCATTAATCAGGAAATTTTTGAATTCATCCCGCTCATCCTGGTCACCATCCTTACCAACAAAATCAATATCTGTAACAAAGTGACTGATTACGCGCGTGGAAGCGCGGCGATAAAGGGGGTTTAGATAATATAAAAATAAACAAAAGTCTAAAGCCGACTGAAGTTCAGTAGGTATTGCTGTACTACTAGGAAGTAAGAACGGATCTGCGAATACGCGATTCTTACCTGTCCAAACTGCAAATGCGTCATTGTCGCCGGGATAATTGACCATAATTAAAATTTAATAAAATCTTTTTTGTCATCGAGTTCGCTGCTGAGCTGCTGCAACGACGCCTTTTTATACTTGTCTCTTTCACATTCAACGTTGGGATTATTACAGTCACAAGGTTTTCCTGTGCTAGGACACAATGTTTTGTTTTTTATAACAACTCCTTCTTTAATCATAATTAGTCAGGTTGAATGCGTAGGAAAGATACAAATGTAAAAGGGATTTTTGGAAAAGTAAAGAACCCGCCTGCATAAATTACAGAATAGTCTTGGCCTCGGTATTGTATAGTCAATTCTGTATTTATATTTGGCTCAAACTGTATTGCTTCTTTTTTAATTATGAAGGCAACGCCGAATTCAGTTATACTGACATTCAAAGCCCTAAAGCCAAGCTTACCAAAAGGACCCACAATCTTAACCTCTTCCTTCGCTGGCGTTTGCTCTAAGTACTCTGCTAACATCTGTACGGGATCTTTCTTTGCCATTATACGTTCTTGCCCCAATGCTGTATTATTCATATGAGTCAGCGCATCTGGATCTTGATAATTATCATTCTCGGTTAAATTATCTGTTAAAACTGATTCATCGTCATCAGTGTCAGTAACATATACAACATTATCCTGGACTGTCATGTCAGGTAGCTCAACGCCAAATTGTGCTGCAGTGACTTTGTGCCCCTGCAACAACTTATCTTTGAACATCTTCATAGCCGCAACATTCGGTGGCGTTCTTTCAACCGCAGTATCAATACCTAATGACATAATTATATAGTGAATTTTTTAGCATTATCTGCAAACTTATCAATACTCTTCTGTGACTTATAGTACTTTTTCTTGCCTACAGATACTTGATGTTTAATAGCGCTAACCGCATGAATATCTAGATCACCTTCCATTATAGGCACACTCATATTTCCCAATTGCTTAGATAAAGTGAACATAACACACATATGGCCTCCAAATATTACTATGTCATAGAAAATACTTTCGTCTGAGCTGCAACAAATCTTAGCTGTCTCGTACTCATTCTTTCTGTTAATGAATTCTAAAGATAGAATCATATCTTTAGGAACCAATGTCTCAAAAAGAAACATAGCCGCCTTACGTACAATCTGCGATGCCTGATACTGATTGCCGTTGCTAATACAGTTCGCGTATAGCTCTTTAAAATCTGTGAATATGTTTCTCGCTTCAGAAAACTTAGCCTTGAAATCATAGATGCCATTAATGAAATTCGCATCCAGACACAACTGCTGCGTTGAGGATCTCACTAAAGTTAGACGGGCGCGCTTATTAATGCCCTGCAACAACCGATACCACGCGGATCTGCTAGAGAATCCAAGCGTATTCGAAATGTCAGTTTGATTTTTATTATTCGCCTTAGCCCAGCTGTTTACACACTTAAGCCAGCGCTGTGTCTGCGCCGGGGTAGCGAATGGTCCTAGCTTTGGTTTTTTGTATCCCATATCTCCTTGGTTTTAGCCCCAGTCTTTTTTTTATCTTTTTTAATAGGCGTCTCATACGAAGGTTCAGCCTCCCCGGAATGATCGACATGTCTATAGTCGCATTCCCAAAGAATGCGAGCTAAAAATTCGCTTACATCCACAACTTTTTCCTCAGTCCAATCGCGACACGTTTCGTGCAGCGCTTCGTGCAATACAATCAACAATCTCTGAAAGCCTTTTAAGCGCGCATCAATCGTGATCATTGATGTTCGATTATCAACCTGCTCCCATAAACCAAGAGACCGCCTATGCCCTAGTTTTGTTTCTACGAGCTTAACCTTCTTGTTACTTTTTGCGCTATTAGGAGTCGTAGACTTAGATTTAGGCATAAAAAACCTCCGTGGTAACAGTATTATACCACGGAGGTGAAAATATGCATCAAAATTATGCCTGCAATCCTTCGAGGATATTACCACGAAGCTCTACAAATTTTTGTTCTCTTGCTTTGTCTTTTTCTACATAGTCAGCAAATTTTTGCCCAGTAGTATCTTTGTCATACGTAGCGGATGTGTGACGAATAAAACCTTCGTATTTGGCTTGGCGGATGAGGTCTGGAGTGATTTCTTTTGACATAATAAATGAGTATATGTGTGTCTGTTATTTAAGCAAGTGGTAATTTAAAACTTACCGTAGCCTTGTCCTTTGTCATAGATATTAGCGGCATTCATGGTTACACCCTTATCAGCCAACCCTTGCAGGTATTTCATTTTAGACTGATCCAGCTTACTATTAGGATCAAAGGCCGAGCCCATATACTTTTTAAACGTAGCGTTCAGGTCTGTGTTAGCTGCTGGGGATGCGGTTGGCGGCTTCGTGGGATTTACATTACTGGAATTAGCTCCCAGATTGTGCGTAGCTAAACCTTTGATAGCCGCGCTAGGTTGCGCTCTTTCCATGGGTTGAATACTGCCTATACCTCTGCCGCGTGCGTTAGCGTAGTTCGGATTAATAGTCGTAGGAAGCCGCGCAGCTGTAGCGGTGGGCGCAGGTTCCGCATAACCGCCTGTATCAGCAGCTCCGCCCATACCAAGGTAGTTGGCAAATGCTCTTTTAATAAGGAATACTGAAGCTGTCAATTTGGTGTGCGAATTCATATAATGTGTGTCGTTAATAAAACGTAATTTGGTTTTTAAGTCAAGGACATTCTATTTAAGAACCAATTTCGTTACACAATATTAATCAGGTAATTTAACAGTCAAGCCGTCGAGATCCTCCGGGCTCATCCACTGGTATTTACCTGTTTTACGATTAAGGAACTTTTGATAAGGTCTTCCATCTGAACCTATTTTAGAACCCCAGGCCAGGCGAACATCTATTCCTATTTTCTCGCTATTGCCAGACCAGAATGGCGTCTGCCCATTTCTTGAGAACAAGAGTCTACCGCCTGGTACAGTGGCGCAGTATACAGTACCGGAGTAATTAACACGACTCCAATGCCTCGGTAATATATGCGCCTCGGGACATTGCAAGCGCCTAACCACATACATACCATCCCGCTGCAGCTTGCGCGTGCTCATATTGCCAAGAGTAACAATAAAATTTTCCATATCAACACTCATATACTTAGACGAGGTGGCGACGGAAGCATCTTTGTTAGATCTTCCGTCCCCCAATCTGTAAGATTCCCAAATACGACTACGAGCAGACAACGGCCAGTCAAATACATCCTGCGGAAAGCGCTTAACCTTACATCCACTACAATTTGGAACCCAACCTTCAATAAATTGTAAAAATGATTTCGAATATATATTTAAAGAATGTTCGCCTGCTGAATACTTTATACCCATTCTCTCTAAAAGACTTTTAATTCTTTCATAATTTACAGGATTAGCTAAAGGACACTGGCTTATAGCCACAACATAACTTTTACCTTTTGCCGTATTATAAGTTCCGCAGCTCCCCTCACTGAGAAACCATCCCAAAAATTCTCCCATGTCATCTACAGGAATAGGACCGTAAGGAGTATCGATATGCGTAACATCTGCATTTCCACAATAGGCAGGGGACCACGAAGGTATTATAATTCTCTTACCATACAATTGCTCAGCTGTTTTAATCTTGTAAGATTCGAAGCTTTTACAATTTCCAGATGTCGTGTACAACAGTCTATGCCCTGGTGTGAGTAAAGCTGAAAAATACCTATGAACTATACTGATCAATTCGCCTTCATAATGTTCCCTTACGATTCGGGAAGCAGGAAGGAACTGCATACGATCATCAACAACACAGGCAAATAGGTCGTCGTCCTTAACTTCAGGCCAGAGTAACCAGCCTCTTTTAGTAAAAACTTTTGTCTCTGAGTCCGCGCACTCCGGTCCTTCTAAAGTTGAAATAAATCCAAACTGATCAACGCGAATAGCTTGCATATCTTCCGTTATAGCGTTGTCAGTCCCAATACCGCCAGGTCCCATCTGTGTGGCTCTACGGGATTGCTCCAAAAGATGTAACGGATTAATCTCTTCTAGTGGCGAGGACAGCGGATTACCAATCAGAAATTTCTCCATGTAAGAGTCAAAAGCAAATGGTCCTACAGCTTTAAGATTCTTATGTCGCGCAATAAGAGGCATCATAGAACCACGTACTCTGTCACTATCTAAACGCACACGTTCAGATAATAAACGATCTGTAGTTAATATTCTTTTAAATAATAAACTATCTCGCTCGTCAGGTTTATCTAAACCCCGGTTCACAGCCAGCAGTTTCTGAGATGCAGATAGTAATCCCTTAACTCCTACAGGAACATATTCCTCTTCATCGTCTGGTATGCCGTTATCGTTTGCATCAACTTTACGATTAGGCAGAATGGAGCGAACCTTAGCAACTGCAGACGCTTGCTTCTGTACTTTCGAAAGTATCTCGTCTATTTGGGATTTATTCATGCTTTTTCTTTATTATATTTATCCCAAGCTTTCTGTTTATAATTTTCCATAGCTTCAGCTAATTGTCCACGCGCTTCTTCATCCTCAATTATTTTCAGAGGATCAATAGCCCAGTTACGTAACGCAAAAGCACGGCGAGGTGTTGGATTCTTTTTGAACTGAGAACCATGTCTAGCTTTAAAAGACTTCCACCTTTTAATCTGTCTGTCATCATCTTCTGATCTACGTCCTGCTTTATACTGCTCGTACCATTGCAACCAGCCCATAGGATCGACATCACTTTTAATCCATTCAGAAGGCCATTTATCCATAGATGCTAACCGGGGACCGTAGTGACCGTAAATGGCATTGTAGGCATCCTGAATATCTTCAGGTTTATAATCTGGAATGAATTCTGAATTATTCATATTTATTTAATGGCCACATCGTTCTAGCTTTATCGTATAATTTAAAACCTAATTCTTCCGGAGTATCTTTATGTGAGGCTATATATGAAGGTAATGCGTGATTAAAACGTCTGATTCCTCCCAACTTATATTTAGGATCTTGATAAGCATGCGCTTCTAATTCATCAGCCAAAGCACCAAATCTTTTACCTATAAAAGGAATTTTGTTTACTTTACCAGCCAAAGTAGACCGCATAAAAGGTAAAGAATGTTGTATACCATGAATTAGTTCATGCCGCTTTGTTCTAACAAATGCTTCAAGATTAGCCTTATTTTTTCTACTTATATATCCTAGTTTGTATTGAGGTAAATAAACGCCATGGTTGTTAAAAACTGCATCTTTAAACTTTGCCATAACATCATCAGGAATATCAGATGTGTCGATACCATGCTGTTTTGCATAACGATGACTAAATTCAAAATAAGCATCGAAAGGATTACTTGTCATATGCATGCCTCTTCTAGCCTTCATTAAATCACTAAGTGAAGGTTTAAACATTTTAGTTAATCTTTTTAAAAAGGCCTGTTTAACCAGCCCTAAAGATAAATTTAATTTATCAATATTATTCATCGTCTTCTACCTCCTGAAATACACGTTTTACTTTGGCAGGTATGACTTCCCTGGGAACGTGGATACGGAAACCTGTAGGTAAATGAACAATACCTGACATACGTCCATCCTGATCTACAATAAATTCATCAGGATATCTGGCTAAAGCTGCTGCCATAATAGCTGTCTTCTTTTTATACTCTTCTTTAGCCTGCGCACTGTGTCTACGCGCCTGCATTAATGCATGCATGTCTGCTGCTGATTTAACTTCAGCATCAGGATCAAAATAATTCTCATAAACCTCCTCTGGCTCTAAGTCAGGATTAAAAGGCATTTCATCAATAACTTTTTCAGCTGCTTGTTTACCCTGCCATTGAGCTTCCCACTGAGAGGCTACCTTCGGATCAAACATATTAGGTAGGTTTTTCTGCGCCACACGTGCATGAATCTGTGCAGCTTCTAAGGCGTTACGAACAGACGTCATTTTATCTTCTCTTGATTTATCCAATTTCTTTTGACGTGCTGGAACAAGGCGGTCATATGCTTTATCAAATACGCGCGCATCATATTTCATTTGGTTAGCGCGGAAAATTTCTGGACCCCAAGCTTTCTCTAATTCTTTATCATTAGTACCTAAATCTTTTAATAGACTATACAGGTGCAAGTTGGCTTGTGAAATCTTTACTCTGTACTGCGTTGTTTCGGGCTCAAAGCCAACACGAAATCCTACACCAGTACCAGGTTTAACGTTAAACTGTGTTTCAAGTTCTCCGTTAGCTTGTCTACGTGTGTACACTCCGGGGAGGAGCCGGGATTGCATGATCGATGCGTACTCATTACCTCCATGGATAAAGGTCCCCCGGTTGGTCAGGTAAGGTACCTTCATTAATGACAACCGTTTCTCTTCAAGCAGCTGATCATTAGTGTTATCGAATAGTTTTACCGTACCTCTTAACTTTTTAGTTATGTACTTATTTTCCAGCAGCATTTGTTTCTGCTGGGACACAGGCACGTCATCTCGATCATCGTAATCCACGTCATGTAATTCCATTCTTACACTTCCATAGTTAACAGGAAATGATTTGATCATAGAACTTTTTACACCATCAAAAATTTGATTGCGTAATGTATTGAAGTCATCAAAGTCGCGCAGTATGACGCCTTTGGGTAATTCTTCTTCTGGCTCAATATTTTTCTGCATATGGTATAAGATAATTTACTTGATATCTAAAAAAAAGCAAAACCTGATAGATAAAAAAGAGGCGCGGTAGTTATCCGCGAGCTCTTTGCTGACCTAGGCCTGCGGTAGCATGTCTAGATCCAGCTTACCTGTAGCGAACGGCAGCATCCGTTCGTACAAATCTGGATCCAGTGTACTGAACCCCAGATCTTTTTTGTTAATAGCGTTACGATAAACCTCCTTAGGTCTAGCGCTGCTGACCGTATCAACAATATCGTCCCCTTGCGTTTTGTACCAAATACCGACTTCAGTAATGCTGTACAAATCCAAGAATTCGATGGCGGCCTTTATCCAATTCTGCGGATAATCCTTCAGTACGACTTCCTCTTCGTTGGACGCCACTATTGGTAGCGGGAGCACATACCCAGAGATAGTGTCCTGCCGGATAAGGTCCAACATGGGAATATTACGCCCAATGTCTACTTCAGGAGTAACATCCGCCCGGCATGCTAATACTAGCGGACACCCTTCGTACAGCGCAGACTTGCCGAAGTGATCATGAAACGCTCTGGCCGTTGTAGCGCGAGATTCATAATTACTGGCATTTGTGGCTATGACCGGTAGGTTGCTGGGATTAAGGCGGCGAACACCGCCCGGCTGACGAAGTTCCGACGACTGCCCCTTCACAGGGCTAGCGCCTTCCCACTCATTAACCTCCGGATGAGAGGATAATTTGGCATCCCCCCCACGAATCATGTACCGACTGTTCATGACAAACGCCGATACAATGCTAATCTGTGCAGGTGTACGGTATTGCCAGCGCCCTGAGCGGAGCTCCCATATAGGCAGAAATTGCCCTGCCTGGAGATGCGCCTGACCGCGCTGCGTATGGAAGGATACGCCGAAATTGGCCCAGCATTCCTGCTGCACCTTACCTCCTATCATCAGAGGGCTGTGCGCGAGCACAGTCTCTACAATAGGTTGTTGCGCTGTGTTAGGCGCGTTCGCTTTTTGTGTTGTTGGCATTGTTGTTGCTATTTGCTGGTTTGCTAGCTGCAGCCCACATGGAACCAACAGCCAAAATAGGAATCACTGGCCATAATATAGAAATTATTCCGACCATAGAAATTAAAACAGGTGCAGCTACTGCGAGAGTAACTGCACCTGTGGCGGTGGTGATAATATGTGAGCGGTCCACAATTATTTATAACACAACAGAACGTTGTATTACAAACTAACTGCGAGCCGTAGAAACAACAGAAATCTGATTACCAGATACATTCAAAACTTCAAATCCTCCTGGCAGTGTGTCACCTGTGGACACGGCTGTTACCGCATCCAAAGAATTAATAAGCTTCAAAATGTTAGATTTAGTCACACCAGCAGGACACTGCGTAACCTCAACACCTCCTGTCTTGGTATTGACTTTTATAATTATATCGTGCTTGTCTTGTAGATAATCAGGCAGAACGGCACGGCTAGTATAATAAGTTTTAGGAATGACATCAACATCAATTACTTTCCCCTCCTTATCTTGGATAATCACAAAGTCGTTATGAAGCCGGGAATCTAGGCCGTCTCGTACTTTGCCTGGAGTCTGTCTGCCTTCGCATCTTTTCCAGACATCGAATGTACAAACTTGTTTTACCTCGCGGTAATTATTTGACACAAATTTACATAGATACTTGTGGTTATCGCCGCCATCAGGATCAGCTTCCACCACCGGTGGCTTCATACTGAAAGCTTCTGTTTTCTTAATATTCTCACGCTTTGGTTTAGTCAAAGCCCCGGGAGCTGGGATGCTGGATACTGTGGTATTACTCATAAAAGTCCTTTTTGTTTGCGTTGTAGGTAAATAATTTTTTCTATCAAGTCGGCTTTCAATAACCCAGGAGTACAATTAGGGCAAGCCTGAATGTGGTAAGACTGTTTTTTTTCAAATATAAAACCATCGCTATCTTTATGCGGGTCCACCCAACCCATAACCATTTTACACTTACAGCACACGAATTTAGCACACTCCGTATAGGCCCCTATGCAGAGTTTACAAATCGGCTCCATCACATTATCGACGACACCGGAATTGTAAATTTTGAAATCCGTAAGATGCTTTGGTCTACCACACGCAACGCAGGGACTGTGTGTGACAGATGTAATTGCGTCTGTAAGCGGCGGTAAACTACTGAGTAGCTTAAACGCTCTTTGGGCAGGCGGGGGTAACTCCTGATTCATATTTAATTATTAACTTGAATATTAATGAATGCATCTATAATTTCAACTGAAGCACTTCCTCCCGGATAATCAGTGAAAAATTTTCCTTGCGATGTTGAATGCAATCTAAAGTCCTGGAAGATGTGTTTAATTCCAATCTCTTCACTATTAAGTACTTCAAATTGTTTTGTACCGCCATCTTTATATGCATTTACATATTTAATAATTGCTTTTTTGGGATACGGATAGTTCATGTTAAAACTGCAGGCAGGGGTAACTCCTAATTCATATTTAATTATTAACTTGAAAATATTTTTCTAAATAACTATGCTTATCATTATCAGGAGTTTTAAGATAGCCCAATACTTGATCCAACTTGGCGTGTGCTCCTGCTGCTTTAGCAGATAGCCGATCAAAGTCAATTTGATTTACAGAGCCTGTAATTCTGGTTGCTGAACCTCTATATGGCGGAATGAAACGAATTACAGACTGGTCATCCCACTTCTTAAAATGATTAGTAATAGTCTGATACCCCAAGCCTATATGATCAGCGAACCAATTTAAATCTATATTAAAGAAACCATCTTCTTCAATACCATACTCTAAAATAGTATTCCACCATAATTCAAATCTGGAATCGTCTTCAGGAGTATTCTCGTCCAGCCTGATTTTAGCTATCTTCTCGCCGTTTTTCTCGCGCTCTATAATCTTATTAGCTTTTAGAACTTCAAGAATAGCAGGAACTTTACGGCTAAACAAATTAGTCTTTTTAGCTATATCATTAATGGTAAGCTGCGAAACGCCGTTACTATCCGCTGCCAAATTCAAGACACGCATCACAGCATTAATTTCAGACTGCGAAGGATAGCTACACTCAATAAAAAACTTCTGTGTGTTGTAACTATCCGGGGAATAGAATGTCATACAAACAGAGTCTTTACCGTCACGCCCAGCGCGTCCTACTTCTTGCGCTAGCGCCTCCAGCGAGCCTGGAATATCTCTATGAACAACACCTCTGATGTTGCCTTTATCCACACCCATACCAAACGCATTTGTCGCCACCATGACACGAATTTTGTCATTCATGAACATGTCCTGATTAACACGCTTGTCTGTAGGTGACAATTCTCCATGAAAAATAATTACATCTTCACGTAAAGCGGACATTAACTGTTTGGCTGTCTGCTCCACTCTATTAATCGTAGCGCAGTAAACAATAACAGGACCATCGACGCCGGAAATAAAATCCGCGATCTGCATTTCGCTAATCATGTTTTCACTCTTTAAATGAAGATTGGTTCTTCTAGGGTAATAAGAAATTTTTTGTGCGTTTTCAAGATATAGAACACGGCGTATGTCATGCTCTACTTCATCCGGACATGTAGCTGTAAAGGCGGCTACAACCTTAGGGTTCTTCTCTCTGATAAAATCACCGACCAAACAATAGCTCGATCTAAAATTATCAGACCACTGCGATAAACAGTGTGCCTCGTCCATGACTACCATGTCTGGCGGTACACGCATCATGGCGTCTCTAAATGCTTCGTTGTGTAGTCTCTCTGGCGCTACATAAATGAACTGCAGTTCACCTGCGGCCCAGCGTTTAATAACTGCCTGGTTTTCCGCGTCTGTCTGCATAGAGGATAACGCCTGCGCTTTGATTCCTTTAGCATTTAGGCTTTGGACCTGATCGCGCATAAGCGCGACCAGGGGCGAGAATACAATTGCTCGCCAACCAAGGCATAACGTCGGAATCACAAAGCACGCGGTTTTACCCGTAGAGGTCGGAAGAATACATAGCGTATCCCGTTGGGCCATAATATTTACAATCACAGGTTCTTGCCCTTCGCGTAACTGGGAAAACCCCATAACACTCAAGGCGTTCGGTAATTGTGAATATCCGCCTTTCAGCGCATCCATGTTAATCTTTGACTCTCTAGCTGGCTTTACAATCGATGACATATATATCTTAAAGTACTCAGACACTGATCTTTCTTGGTGGTACCTTCAGGATTAAAGTTCAACCACCTAGCTATAGTTTTATAATTAAAATTTTGCCTGCGGTCAAGCGTAAGAATAGCGGGTTTGTGAAACGCATCACATATGTCCACGGTAACCCGTGACAAACGCTGTACGAATTGCTCGACGTTAAACATAGTAACACCATGCCTTAACAGGTACCACTTATAAATAGGAAGAAGTATATTATTAGGATGCACTGTAAATACTTTTCTTTGATCCATACCGTCTGAATGAATTAAAGAGGCTAGGATGTCAGCTATATTACCTTGTTTGTCGACATCACACGCAGGTATATGAATAACTGTACTAGCCGCATCCATTTTTTCAGTGTCAGGACCAATTGTATCGTAGTTAATACAATATATATCGTAGCAGTCATCCCAGATTTGCTCTGGAAGAAATGGGAAGGAAACTCCATCATCAGTTTCTTTGAGGAAAGCAATGATGGAGTAGTTTTGGTTCAACATTAAGATGATTCTTCAGATTTTCTTATAAAAGATCTAAATGGTTCTTTTCTAATTAACAGCGCATGCGGGTAATCAGGATGGTATTGCACTCGCTGTTCTCTGAATTTAACAGAATGGTGTAATTTTTTAGGGTAAAATATAAATGTCAAAAGTTTTCTACCAAACTTAGGATCTCGCATACATAAATTCATAGCATCGAAATTACCTAAAGGTCTTGGTATGTTGAATTCTTTATCTACTGGTACAACAAATTGTTTGTACACTTCAATCGCGGAGTAGTATTCGCAAAGGGGTATGTGGCTGCCAACCATTTGATAATGCTCTTCTTTGAAATTCTCCAAAGAATCAGTATCTTTAACAAATGGCTTAGCTAGATGTATCTGCCTTGGATCGGTTTTAAAATGCAATAACTCGATCCACCCATTGATACACTCCGTATTTGAAGACATATTTTCCACTATAAAGAATTTAAAGGATAAAGCAAGGCAGTCACGCCATGGCGATGATTAATACACATCGTCGGATTAGTTAATTTAGAAAGAATTCTTTCTGCTTCTGTCGCCACCTTTTCGGTAGCCACGGCCTGGCAAATAAACAAACCGTCTTTACCGGAAATAAGTGCATCAGTTAGTAACATAGGCGAATCCGTAGATTCAATCAATTGCCACAAGTAACTTTTGCCCTTCGGAAACATAAATTCACCAAATACAGGAAACGTCTCGTAGACGCACAACAAATCACGAAGAGCCAAGGGCGGAGAAGCCCACATTGCATCAAGCGCAGAAAACAAATCCTCTAGATTATCATAATCCGTAGGATCCAGTTTAAAGTGCTTAGCAATGTGAGTAATCAGCCTATGATCATTCGTCTTGGGTTGGGAGGTCCTCACTATTGTTTTCTTGATTAGTATCTATATCTTCAATTACAGACATCAGATGCGCAGCTTCTTCATCTTCTTCCGGAACGGTATCGGTTTCTTCAGGTAATTCAGGTAAACTAAAGCCGTTACCTTGTTCCATCTTTTGTCGCAAAGCTTCCAGCGCTTCGAGATCAAGTTGCGTACCTAATTCAATTTCAGATTCAACAGAGTCATCATGTTCAGCGTGATAATTCTTTTCTATCATCGATTTAATATTATCAACAACATCAACATAACCATTAATACCAAGCTGTTTACCAAGATTAAATTTCACTGCCTGATTAGCATCAAATGCTTCACAAAACTCATCAGCTGATACTTCAGTAACTCCTAGCACCGGGCTGGAGAACTTGGAGCCTTTCACGGATGTACTCATCCATTTCTGCTCAGCACACATAGCGGCAAAACCAATGTTAAAATTGATTGCGGAATCCATATGCGTCAAAGTATCATTGTAATGCCCGGAACGAAGTTCATAGTGAAATTTAATATCACCAGGACCAAGAGAGTTCTTGGCTACACGACAAGTAATCAAATTTCCAGTAATGTCCCCGGAACCATTTTTAGCCAGTCCTTTGCGCGACAAAATTAAAGTCAGTGCAGTGTTTTGACGTAATGCTTTACCCCCTAGAGTAGTCTTATTATATAGAGCACTAGTCTCAGGCGACATGAAGGAGGGCGCGCTACCACCCATATCAATCTTATCGTTTTGATGATTTACTACAATCAACACAACGTTGTACTGTTTAAGAAATGCAGGAAGAAGACGACACCACTTATGAGCCCACTTGGCATGACCAAGGTTTGAGCCCTCACTGATCTCTTTGAATTTCTTCTTCTTAGCATCAGACATGTTATCGCCGTAGTTGTAAAACCCGGCAGCTTCGTCAGGATTTAACAATTTTGACCACGGGTCTACTGCGATGACAATAGGTACGTGCATAGGAACTCGCGGCGTATCCTTTGTTCCTTTTGTGCCTCTAGCTATATACACGAAATCTTTCATCGCTTGCCACATGTGATCCAGTGAGTTCACCGGCTCTACACGTAAGCGATTAAGCATTTTATAAGCCCGGGTAATGCTGGGATGCAGCGCGCGCATAACACGTGACGCTGGAATTTGCTTGGACTCGCATTCAATGTAGAGCGCAGGACAACCAACGTCCATGGCACTACCCAACATGTCCATAACCAAGGTGGACTTCCCGATGCCTTCTGCCCCAATAATATCTATAATTTTTTGAGAAGGGATACCATACTGGCCTACAGCGTACTGAAGTAAGAAGTGGCGAAATGGAAAAGCAAAGCCTTCCTGTATTTCAGACATTTTCTTGAAACTTACGCTTTGATTCTTTCTAGAAGAAACAGCACCGTCTAAAGCAATTTTAAATTTATCACCATAGTCTTCTTCACTATCTAAAAAGTGAAAACCATAATCAATATTAGCACCAGCCATTTGCGCTGGCGGACTCTCAATAACATCGTTATCTACTAAAGATTCTACAGACGATTCTTGGTCTGCAACTTTTTTGGCGGAGCCCGGTGGGCGACCTCTGCGTTTCTTTGTAAGTTCTGTTGACATAAAATATTAAAATTAAAGTTTGGCACGCTGTAGATTATACAGCGTGCCATATTACAACTAAGAACTAAGCCTTTTCGATACGATTTACGAACTTCACAAACTTCATCAAATCTGAAGTTGGAAGCGTGCCCGCATCAAATAGAACTTTTAGAGCATTATACTCCTGCGTCTCTTCCGGCGTTAAAGCAGCAGCAGATGTCGGTGCTGCTGACGTTGACGGTAATACTGGAGGAGGAGAGCTAGGCATCGGAGGCAAAGCCGGTGGAGCTGGCGGTGCGCCAGGCATGGGCGGCGGAGTTGGCTTATTAACCGGAACTACAAAACCCGCTTCTGCAGGGGATTGCCACGCGCTGTTCGTTCCAGTACCACAAAGCATAAACACTTGCCCTGGATTGCTATTAATGAGCTGCTGCACTTCGGCTTGGGTGCGTGGCTCGTCGGCTGTATCACCATTCATAGACACCCAGAACCTTGGTTGCGCTGAGGGTGCAGGAAGTGGTGGCGGCGGAGCAACGGCGGCTGTGTTCCAAGGCGGCGCTTCCTCGCTGGCTGATTTAACCGGCATGGGAGGCGCTGCAGGTTTTGGTTGCGTAAATGGATTACTCACCGGTGGGCGGAAAGAGTCCATGTCTTCTTCATCATGCGATGCGCCGGGAAACACCTTGGTATTACCAGGGCGAGGCGGAACATGCGCATAGTTACTACAAACCTCCTGAATCAAGTGGTACGGAATAGCACCGTCCTCTACAAGAAATTCAACAATATCTTGCACGCTCATAATTTTGAACGCGGAATTATCACCATAAAGCTGGTACCGGCCAGCCATAGCTTCTGGCGGAACGGGATACTGCCTGATACCCTTTAATGATTTATGCGAACCTGTCGTGAATACAAAACCATTGAACGGCTGTGGAGTAGCTGGGATGGCTGTAGTTTCAACTAATACACCAGTGTTGGGATCAGTGATATCCCCATAAAGATAATTAGGCCAGTTAGAATCTATAGTCTGTTCGTGCGCCGGACGCCACTCAGAAAGCTTAGCAGCAAGATCTTCAAAGGCTTTCTGTGACACGTCGACCAGATAGTTTCTGAAATTACGATCCACACCAGCAGTACCGTAAAAGTTAAATACATAACGACGCTGAGCATAAGGAATGATGATTTTAGCATCCTTCTTATTTTCAGGACGTTCAATCAACGCACGTATAGCAGGATCTTCATGCTTTTTGGCGAAGTTGCGCAAGTCTTGCACAGGATCAATTAGCTCCGGGCCCTTGGATATACTTTGTGTAAACCGCAAAGTGGAGGGACTTAGAAACGAGACCTGTTTATTACCAAACCAGGAATAGGCAGCGACAACAGCAAAGAAAGCGCTGAGAACAGGCTGATTTGTTTCTGTGTCGATATTATCGGCATTACGATAAGGCATCCAAGAATTTGGAAATTCAGAATCTGCTTGCGATAAGTTGTAATCAAATGCCGGTAGAATACGACCGGAATATATTTTCTTTTGCGTGGGTGTACCACCATAAACGCCCGGCTTGTAGTAACCGCCCCAATAGCTATTTTCTTTTTCAGCTTTAAGTTGACGTTGAATTTGTGAGTAATCAGTAGGAATAAATGACATTTCAGTTAGTTTTGTAAGTTTTGTCTTCTAGCAGTTTAGTTTCATCTTTTGATGGTTTATCGGACCATCTGTAGCAAAACAATTGATCAATTGGATAGTTCATCGTTCGACCGTGGTACGTCCAGGTGTTCTCATCCGTCATAAAGAGCTGGTGCAGCTGCGCAACCTTAAAGCGTTCTTCAAGAGGACAAAGAGTAACAACAGAATCATATAAAATAATCAATGGTCTGGCTTGCATACCTAACTTTATGTAAGCGTCCAGCAGCCACTTGCCCGCTCGCGCGGCAGTAGCAGCTACACTCTCTTGCATTGGAAAGTTACGAGCCTCTCTACCCATAGACCTGAACAATCCCATAGTCAACTGCTCGTCAATCTCGTCGATGTATTTAGGATCGTGCGAAGAAAAATGACGAAGTCTTCCAGAGGCTGCGCGGTAATATCCAGGCTTCTCAGGTACGCGTTCCATTTTAATCAGGAAGTCCTGCGCAACAGGCTGACGCTTTTCCAGCGCCTTAAGTAGCCGTTGCCCGGTTCCTTCTTCTGGTTTCTTACCAGTGTCTTGTTCGATTTTACGCTCCAGCGTAGAGGCAGACGCGCCGTAAGCTGAGTTTGAAACCAACAACCCGTTAGCTACAAATCTACGTCTAGGGCCCGCATTTATTATATCATAGACTGGCTCTTTTGTGAGCTTAAAACCCTTTTCTTCGAATATTCTTCTAACTGCACATCCGACATTCCCCGCTTCATCAACCTGTGAGTAGTAGCGGCGCTGAGTTTTAAGCCAAGCCTCTCTATCTTCTGCCTGACTGATTCTAACTTTAAAGATGCTTTTTCCCAGGCTGCTATCAGCTGTTCGTCGGATAATCCCGCGCGTATCATTTTCCTTATAGTGCTGTCTGCAAAGCCTATGCCTAAACGGGCGGCACGTTGTAAAGCGTGCTCTTCGCGTTGCATAGCTTTCCGAATACGCAAAGTTAACTCTTTGTGCTTGGCCACATGTGCTACTATATCCTGATCGGTTAATCCTTTCCGATATAATTTCATTATCTGTTTCTCGCCTACACCCAGGCTCGGATTCAATTGTATTAATTTCCTGGCTCGTAATACTTTCGCGTTGGATAATATAGCCTTCCGGCTCTTTATTTCTCCGGACTTTACTTTCTCGAATATCTCTTTTTCGGTTATGCCCATTTGCAGCATATTCCAAATAGTCCTCATCGCTACTGGTAAATCTGGATAAGCAGTTATTATGGCTTCGGCGCGTGTGCGAAAAGACCACTTTGATGCTCTTGTATTTCTCAAGTTCATCAGGCGCGTTACGAGCCTCAGATTTTCTTTCGAGTAATGCCCTGAATTGTCTATACGGTCGAAATCCAAACCTTTGAAGTTTGTATTCGGCCACCGGTCTAAAGCCCATTGTACAAAATCGCCCAGGGAAGTGAATAATACTTCTATTCCCCGGCCTTTGTAATTTACAGAAGATACGTGCGTGTCTTTGTAGCAACGCTGAATCATTGCGTGATAACGGGCTCTTAGCATTTTGGCTCTGGGGTCGGCACATCGGAAGGGTTTGTTCCTCTTTGATTTTCCAGCCGTTGATAGCGGCATCCCCGAAGCAACATTTATTTCCGTTAGCAAGCCAGATGACGTGATCTGGGGTTGCTGCCAGACCTTGATATCTGATTGTGCATCTATTTCCTTGGTACTGTATACCTTCATGACTTACCCACTCTACACCATCCCACAACATGTCGTCAAGTGATATGTTAGTAACAAGTTTTGGCCCTGAAGGCGTGTGTAAGTAGGAGTCTTTAGCTATACACGAAAAATTTCCTACCTTCGCCGCACCACGGTCTTTTTTATCGTCAAGAACTTCTCTCGGCTTAATATGAACCATCTCAGCCAGAGACCAGTGAAGGTCCTGCTTTGGGTGTTTCAATGAACCGTCTTCTTTTCTCATTAAAGAGGGATCATCCGGGGAAATGAGGAGGGACTTATATTCTTCCTGCGCGGAAGGAGGGAATACTTCTGACGGAAAAGATAGTCTAACTTTTTTGTCATCTTTTGTGACTGCAAAATTTAAATCGGGATTGCATACAATATCTATGAGATTCTTATCTCCAGAAATGAATGCCAGCCCTCTAATCTCCGCAGTCTGGTAGTCAGACTCCACAAAACACCAATCATCCGGCGCTTTAACACAGCTACGTATAGAAGGTACCTTAATCTTGTAGTCTCCCTTATCGTCCTTAATTATAAATTTCTCAAACTCTTCCGGTAACTCGTCGCGTTCTTTTAGTTTACCAAACAGATCTGAGATACCACTCGAAATCATAGAGTTAACATAACTAGGCCAGTTCAAGGAGTTCGGCTTCCAGCTACGAGGTCGTCCGGTTTCTGTGGTGCTCATTTGACCATGCACGCGGTTATCACTGCATAGGTAAAAATGAAGACCGTTCTCTTTTAGAACATTACCGTCATCGTCGGTATCTGCCTCCTTAAGAAATGCTTTGCATATATTACCGACCGCATTCAGCTGTAGAAGTTTGCGCAGAATTCTATCGTCATTTTGTTCGGATAAAATCTGCAACGTCTGTTTGTCTACTGCGGGATTATAATTTTTCTGCACATCTAAAGGCATGGCTTTAATCTTCTCCCAAGATGTTGCAGGCAGGCCCTTATCTTTGTTGTTGGTTGATTTGATAGGCTCATAGCCTTTAACCTGAAACAACCAACGTTTTAAGTGTGCCGCAGACCGAATATTGAAATTCGAGCTATCAATAAAATGATCAAATATAAATTTTAACTTAGGTACGTCATCGGGTTTCTTGGCTGCGCTCTTCAGTATACTCCAAGCCTGCGCATGATCCGAATTAGCTATTAAAGAAATAAATTCTAAATAGGAGTTTGCTGCCAGCTCAGGTGGGAGTCTTGTAGCAAACGCCATCAAAATAAAATTCTTAGCCTCTACATGAATATCTTCGCGTAGCACAACTTCCATTTTGTCGCGCGCAAATGTGTATAATACTCGCAGTTCATCCATCATAGCGACATCCATCGGAAGTCCCACTACAGCAAAACTCACGAACACATCCGTCACAAAAGGATGGAACACATTATTATAGTAATCCAACAAGTCTTGAATTTGCAGGCTGCGATGTATAAACGGCCACGCACGAAATACAGTATCTACGTCCTTACAAGCATAAGGAATAAGTATGTCATCAGGTATTGCGCCGTAACCACCATCAACCATTAAAGCTTTATTTTGTTTAACCCATAGGACAAGATCCAAATCATAACGACCCAGATCTGTATACTTCAAAGCTATACGCTCTAAAGAAAGATCTTCAGCTTCATTCGCTGTCTGCTGCGCAAACTCGGTATCGAATATACACTTCTCATACCAATTCAAACCAAGCACATGATGCAGCCACGGGGCGTCAGCCGCAAAGTGATGCCCTATATACTTGACCTCTTCACGGTCCAACCAAGAAGATAAAATACTACCAGCCTCCTTATACGATGTATCAAAAGTATAGTTACCTTTGTCATCCATCCAACGGACATAACAAGCTTTACCGGGAGCCCAGCAAAACTGTGTACTTCTAAGTTGTCCATCAATGTGGTTATTACCAGCCCACTCACAGTCAACGCTTATAACATTGAAATTATTTTGTTTCCAATTACTGACTACACGTTTTAAATCGGCGGAGTTAGTAATCGTCTCGTACTCAAGAGGAATCCGATCTGTAGCGAGATTGCATACCTCTCTGTGCATACGGTGTATCTCCCTTGCCTCAACCCTGAACTTTCCGATGTATTCGGGATTAGTAACAAGTTTGTACGTGTCATCTATTAAATATAATTTAGCATTATATTTTTTATTATAGAACCAACCACTTTTAGCGTCGCTCAAAGATAGTTTAATTTCAGTAAGCAAATCAAATACAGGCTTACCTATACAAACTATAATTTTAGGATTAACACTTTGTATCTCCGCTTCAAGCGCTGGCAATGCCCAGGCTATAACATCCTTTGGGATTTTGATACGCTCATTTTTAGGTAGTAACCATTTTACTAAAGCTGTGTAATAACACTTGTATAAGTCTATACCTTCTTGATTAAAGATGTCAGAAAACATAACACCTGCGTCAGAACGAAGATAACGAGGCCTCACGCGAACACCCTCCTCATTATATTTTCCTTTAATAAATTTACTAGCCTCTTGCGGTGAGACACAAGAAGAAATAAACATTATATCGGCAGGTTTTATGCCCTCGCCAGCAATAAATGTTACACCGTTGTGCCCGATTATAGACCCAGTCTTCTCGACTAGAGAGAGTGGCGGGAGTGTATAGTCAGGAACAGGTATTACCTTGTCCTTCTTTGGATTCTCCATGTTCTTTCAAAACCTCTTTTAAAAATGCGTATTCGTCGTGACGCGCGGCATGAAGCCCAGAATCAAAATCATCCATAACCGGCTCATCTTTTAATTTCTCAAGATGAGCCAGTCTAGATGACAATTTAAACTGTAACTTTTTGTTCACTTACCGAATCAAGTAGCATATACCAATTATTCCTCAGGTAGTCAATAGCTTTCGCCGTGTAGCGTACCTGAAAACGAACACAGGGATCGCTGCTAGAAGTATAAGCCGGATTATCCAACTCCAGTTTATTACCATAATCATCCGTAGGATTGGGTTTCTTCTTGCAGAACACCTGGCATACGACCGCCATGTTATCCCGGATCATTTCTGCCTTAAGCATTGGCGTGCGATGGCTGGAATGTTTCAAATGAAATATCTGCCTTAATAAATCTTGGAATTTATCCTTTTGTATCAACTCGCTGGTAGATTTATCTAACCATGAATCGGGAAACAAAGAGTAAATCTGCTCACTATTAAGCAGACCCATGCGCGTCAGCTGTTCGGCTTTATACTGTTTTTTACCATTCCGGGAAAGGTACTGGCTGAGGCTTTCGGCGCTCGCTAGATCCACTAATATGTTTTGCTTAGCCGCAACAGCTGCCTTAACCGATTTCAAAGATTTGACATTAACTTCTGCTCTAGACGCGCCAGCGGCACGCGGGCTACTGAACCGCTCAATCTGATCCCTGAGGGAGGAAACCTCCACCTCCAGTTCGCGGCGCTTGTTACGCTCGAACCAAAGCTGGTCCACTATGTCTGTGACGTACTTAACCGCCTCAATAATAGTATGCTTTGCTGCCTGTACAGATTTTATATCTATAGCAGAGGCAAAATCTTCCTCGGTACTATTGGGCACGACTATATCAGGCGTTTCGGTATTCCTATGTCCGGATACAGCAGCTTGCCCAGCAATCCAAAGTTCCATTTCCTTCTTAACATTCGCATTAAGGCGGATACCCGACTTATTAAAAATAAAATGAACTCCGTCCAGAGTCCACATCAATTGGCGTGTTCGTTTAGTATGCTTGATGTCTTCCGAAACAAAATGAGTCGGAGCATCATCATGATAAACTGTGTGCTTCGCGTATGTGAAGTTGGCGTAACGTGCAAGGCTATTGGAACTTACGCAAAGTAACGTAGCTAAATTTCTATTGCTAATCAACCATCTCGGCATGTCCACTTCAGCGAGCTTAGCTTCCGAAGTGAAATACCAAACACCTTGGCGATTCGCGCCGTAGTGACCTTTACCAATATTAACTTGTTTCCAGTACAAACCACCGCTGCGAACGCGATGGTTAATACCGCTAATAGCTGTATTTTTGTTTTGTGTGCTCATTTCAGTTTATGTGTTTAAATACCATATCAATGGCTGCAGCATATGTCATTTCACCTACATCCTTGTAACAATCAGGAATGTCGACGAATACAAGCTCAGCCCTTCTGTCACTCATTAAATACTTAATTCTATCAGCCATTTCTTTTCCGGCTTTATCATTATCCGCCACTACTATTAGCTTTTTGAATTTGCTAACCAGTATATCTGCGTGACGCTCGCTCATGTATTTACCCAGCAGCGCAATAGCTCCCGGACCAATACGCGCGGCATCTAAAGGACCTTCCACTATACAAGCCGTGGGTTTACGAAGTCCAAGTGTTTTATTGAACTCTATAGCAGCGTCTAAACCCATGAGGGTTTCATTACGCTGCATACCAAACGCCGTCTTATATTTGGATGGCTTCCATTCTATTGTGTAACCTTCCAGTTTAATCTCTACACCGGGAAGTGGTTCCCATTTCCCGGTCTCGCTATTTTTTTGCTCTGCAGCCACCCAATTACTTTTATAAGGATGAAGGTAGTATTTTAAATTACCTTCTACACGTTCAATAATACGTGCCTGCCAGCCGACCTGTACACCGTTAATAAAAGAATAGAACACTATTCTTCCCTGTGGTGTGTCTTTGAAATCCAGAGGCAAGCGTTTGTAGAAAATACCTTTCTCTGAATTTTCAGGAGTTTCTTGCGTACAGAACGAACACTTGAACTGTTTATACAGCAGGTGCAAATCGTAGCCGCGATCCTTTAAGTAAATGACAGCAGGATGAAAAGGCGGTAGCTCCGTAATGGGAACGACAACCCCAGGATTCATCGGGACCAGATTACCCTGACCATCATCTACTAAACTCGCAGTACGCTGCGTTGCGGCCTGAATAATTTTAGAGGAGATGTTGGGTAATCCTCTTTTTTCTAACGTGGGAAACTTTCGCTCATTCAACAGATCGGACACCTTATACTTAGTGTCGGTCTTATGACATACGGCGCTGTAATCCCGGGCAAGTTCGTCTTGGAGATAACCATGCTTCTGAATCCAGTCATCTGTTTGTTTATACCTGGAAGCGTTAACAGTTAGGTGTTTACTTTGTATTTCTTTTCTTCCGTCAGTTTTTAAACATTCCGGAGAAGGTAAATATATGTGAAATCCATTAGATTCATTACGAATGATTGCTGGCCCATGCAGGCGACTCAATGCTTCCGCAAGTATCATAATGTCTCTCGGTATTGTGCTCGAGACTAGTCCCTGCGTTGTGTTGATTTCCGTGTGCATACAAACGATCAAAAAAGTGTAACTGATTAGCAAACATGTCCAACTTTCTATTTTTAATTTTATTTATAAACAAAGTGCATCTCAAGCTATCAACTTTTTTATGGCGATATTTAGCAAAAGCAGCCCAGTCAATAAAATCAAACTTCTTAAAATTCTTTAGGAAATTATACACAGCTATGTTAGCGCTCATCTCAGCAAAAAGTTTATCTTCAAATTCAGCAGCCAACAATTTTATAATATGAGGTTTATAATATTTAGAAAGACTTAAAACAACAAGTTTAGCATAAACAGATATGCCGTAAGTAATAATAAAGTTATGATAGTCTTGGTAAGTTAATTTTTCAACATCAGGTTTAAGTTCATATAAAGTTTTTGAAGCAAGAGTAATTTCTTCGAAGACATAGTTTTCAGAAGTGCCTTCGGCCATCTCTTTTATCTGCTCAGATATGTAGCTAATTTCTCCGGGGCGTATTGTTTCGCAGTGCTCCTTGAGGATATCTTCAAAGTTTCTGATTATGTCTAAAAGACTGAAAGCCAGATCTTTAGACCTAATTATGTCACACATTTTAGCAACTGATTGCTTATTAATCACACCAGAATCCATACGGCGGGCAGCACTTCTTGCTGCTGCCGGGGTTAACATTTTGTCATCTGAAACATCGATCAAGCACTCCACGAGTTCGTACTCTACCGGGTTGGCTTCCGGGGAAATCATACGGTCAAAGCATCCTGCTTCTGTGTACTGCGTTCCATTCTGCCCGTCACCCGGAGAACCATCTTCGTAGTTCCGGGTAACTGCCTGATGTCTCAGGGATATTTTTTCTACAGGTTCGAATTCTTTTTCCAAACCAACCCCGGAAATAGAATCGGTTTGGAAATCTTCTCTGTTTTTCAGAGAACCTTTAGGAGAGTTAATACTCTCCAAAGGGGAGGCGCGTAGCGCACGCCTCATGTTTGCATGCACAACCTGCATCTCTCTGCGTGCCTTCTTTCCTGACACACGCCAGTAGGATCCGTGATTGCGACCTCCGCGTACGGCCATGAAATCTTCAATCTGCCCCTCGCGTTTAAGTTCCGCAAAAATATCATCAGCTTTGCGTTCTCTAAAATTTAATCTGTTACATACCCAAGTCTTGGATACAAATTTACCAAGCCGATTCATGTGCTGAATCAGTGCAAAAACCTCGCCTTTAGTTCTGTCTTCCAAGCTAGAGTAATTCAGCTTGATAGTGAGTTCTGGTATATCACTCTCAGACGCCGTAACCATATGGTCAGGGATGCTGATCGTGTTATGCGCTACAGGGCGGCGTGGGTGTTTCTCAGTCCGAACGAACATCGCAGGTTTCCAAAGCATAGGACTTGGATACTAGCGAAACGCGCTTTGCGCGCAAGCACAAAAAACGCTTTTTTACGTCCAGGGTGCTGCGCGTTGATATTCGTACTCTCTCTTATAAGGCACGGCTTTTGGATCCGCGAAGCGGGACTTGGATATAAACAAGAATTGCTTAACGGCGAATGTGGCTGTGTCATCCAACTCCGATCCTATACGGTAGTCCTTCCGCTTTTTATTTTTTTCTTGGTCAATTTGTTTAGCGTACTCTTCGGAATACAAACTGGATATACCGATAATAGCCGAGTAATTTCTACCCATAGTTTTACACTCAGCTAAATCTAGAGAGTCTATTTTTACTTTATTAACTGACGAAGGTACGGCCTGCGCAAAGGCTATAGCAACAAAATTTCTTTTCCTGCAAAGCGCCTCTAATGCGTCTGCCGCCGCTTGGTATATAAACCGCGTTTTATCGCCAGCATCGACCATCGATCCTAATGCCCCACCAATCCAGTCTAGAATAACGTAATCAACTTTCTTTCCGCTTTCTTTCTCATACGTATCAATCTCCTCTTCGATTTTTTTACTGATATTGATGTCGTTTTGTTTTTGAAAATTTCCCCAGTTAATAAACTGGGCATCGCCAGAGTTTAAATTTATGACCTTGTTTCTAAACTCCAAATATCGCTGGAGCTCAGCGGGAGTTAGTTTTTCTTTAAAAATACCTTGGCTAATGGACCTATGCGGAATGCTGCATTTGTTGGAAATGATACGGCGATAAAGCTCGTCGTGTTTTTGCTCCGTAGATATGTAAAGTCCAGAGGCCCCGTTGATGTAAGAAAATGCGCAGGCTAACTGACACGCTATGATAGTTTTACCCGATCCAGTCCCGCCTATAAATAAATAAGAATGTCCTTTTCGGAATGAAGAAATAGCTTCATTCAGCTTTGGTATATCGCAATCCAGAGTCTCTACTAAAATACGATTAGGATCATCAAACTCATCAATGGCAGCCAGTTGAATCCTATCCGGGACATCTTTTAGAATCTTGTCTCCCTCATCTAGCTTATTAATGAGTTCCACGTCCTTCTCACATAGCAAAGCCAGATCATCCAGATTGACACCCAACAACGAAGCGCTGTTTAGGATCTTCTTCGCTCTGATATTCTTTAGGTAGTAGGTTATACCTGTGTTGACCAAGTACAGCGTATCCTCTCCGGCCTGAAAAGGTAAAATCACCTCTTCAAAATATTTAACTATATCCGGTATCTCGGAAAACGATACGACTTCGCCTTTACTCGCACGCTCATTGAGCATGGCTTGTAGCTGCGAGGAGCCCATAGGCTTGAATATGCTTTCGCTCGCGCCCTCGAATAATCCATTGTAACCACGTATGGCATCATAGATTATGTTGTGGTACTGCTCCTCAAAGTCGTCCGAATGTTTGTCCTTAGACCCGGATTTTAAACACAGCACTAGGCTGAATTTTTTGAAACTCTGAAGATCGGAACTACAAACAGCAAGAATAGCTTGCTCAAACCATTTGTAATTTTTGTCTATATACGCTTCTAGTTGTGGTGGGCATTTAGCCATAACAAAATGTCTTTGATTGGATATCCAAGGGTTTGCGCTGCGCGATACATATGAGGCCTTGTGTTGTAAAATTCTAAGGCGTCACGCCCAAAGAATAATTTAACTTTATCGTTCTTATATCCCAGCAATACACGCACATGCGTGGGATAGCTAGTAGTCAGGCTGTTAACGTATTCTATAGTAACAGCATTAATTTTTTTAGTACCTGTTAATCTAGTCAAAGAGCGTTCAACTAATTCAATTTCGTACTTAAGGTCTATTGTATACGTATCAGTTTCTGCGTCGAACATAGCGTCTTTACCGTCCTGCTCTGCTTTTTGCTTAGCCTGATTATAAGTTTTTCTTGAAGAAGAGTAATCTCTGTACCAACTACGACACGCAGCGCCGTACATCGCATTTGGAAAAGGACCAAATGTGCTACGGCTATTTGAAAATGCCGCGTCGACAAAAACTTCTGGCGTCGCGTTTAACTCTACGCACACCGCTGCGGCTTTCTGCCAGTGAATGAACTCGGCATTATTTCCTGTCAGCTTGAAAGTTTTGTTGTATAGCGCACTTTTTCTTTCAATATAATAGCGGCGTATCTCGCGCGCTATAGCGTCTAATTGATCTTGATTCATTAACGTCTCAGTACCGCAATATAGTTTTTATCTATGTCTAGTTTACGCCTGTAAACATCATAAGGATATCTGTATTCTAATTCGGCAATGTTGTCCGGGTTATTGACGAACATGGCCATTTCGGTTTTAGTTTTAAACCTGTATAAAACAGCCCAGCCCTCTTCTGCGTCCAGTTCTTCTGATGTTTTTAACCATGAAGGTTTTTCGGGTTCTGGTAGTTTTTTAAAGCGTGTTCCCATGTGGCTATTTCCTCAGTTGATAGTGGCGTACTTATTTCCCACGGATGTATGGCACAGTCAAGCTAATCGTTGTTTAGCCACAAAGCCACAGAGCATAATAAAATCAGATAGCTTTAGATTTGAAAGAAGATTCGAGCGCATTGTAACTGTCTACATAAATAATCTCGTAGCCTTTTTCTGCGTAGGCTTTAACTCTGGCTAATGACTCGCGGTACAAAGCCTGCACACCATTCCCCTTCCCCGTTCCCGGGGTAAAGAAGAAATCAAATACGACACCACATTTCTTGTCTGGGCGAACTTCTGCAAGTCTGCCAGGTTTTTGAATTGTAGATGTGCTAGCTCCACCACCGCTTAAATTAATCAAAGCACGGACATGATTGAATGTCACACCTTGCGCGTAGATTTCACTGGCTAAACAACGTTTAACTTCGTCTCCGCGCATTCGCTCCATCATATTTTCGCGCTCTGTTTTAGTCATGCGTTTGGCCATGGCTATGGTGCCGTCCTGACCAACCCAGTCTAAAAAGTATTCAGCCTGATCTTCGTTTTTAATGAAGATAAGAGTCTGCCAATCTTGAGGCAGTAATTCATGGCAAATCCAACGCACAGCTTTTGCTACGCGTTCGCCTTTAAAGAGATGTGTTTTATAAGCGCGGTCACGGTCATCACACACACCAGCTAGTGGTATTACAACCATGTACACTATAAGAGGACATACAGCTCCTTCTGCTACAGCTTCTTGGAATGTCCGCTCCGCTATCACAGGGCCAATCAGTGCTTCAATTAATATGTCGCGCTGATCGAATCTACCTTTCAGTGTAGCGCCAAACCCAATACGTCTTGCTTTATCAAACTTAACTAATTCAGGCAAACGGCTGTCTGTGACACACGCATGTGGTTCGTCAATCAATAACAGTTTACATGCTGGTGCATCACACTTGTGCAAGCTATCCATGCTCACAACGTTTACATCGTCGCATGGACTTTTTGTTGAGCCAGCTCCAATAAGTTTAACTTCTCTATGCGGTAGGGCTTCCTTCACATCTTCGTAAAGCTGTTTCACTAAATCCGCCCCTGGTGCAGTAACTACAGTATGTACATTTGGAAATGCGCGTAATGTATTTTTAATTAAAGTTGTTTTTCCGTACCGGGTGGGCGCACCTAACAGGCCGCTACAGTTGGTATGTAAAAAAGAAGTAAGCAGTTCTTCCTGCTTAAATCTAAAACCACACATTAAATCTAATCGTGGTTTTGGAAAGGTTATGCGCATGTCATAAAATCGCACGTCACAACCATTAGACTCTAAAAAGGTTTTCACCTTCAGCCACATACCCTGCATAGTTTGGATAACGGTGTATTCTTTCTGCTCGCTGACGACTTTATATAAAGGATTTACAGTTACCTTGGTAACTCTTTTCCATGGGACTTTTGGATCTTGAACCAACTTCTTTTCCCGGTAAGTCAGAAACTTTTCCAGTGCAGGACTGGACGGGGCAATAGTCAATACAGAGTCATCCCACATGAGATGAACTTCTTTACTCATACTATAGACTTTTAATTACTTATTAAATAAAGCAAACAATGCTCGCTACTATAATACGGGACAGAATACTGTCCCGTATTACATTTGAATCAGATCCTATTGCTTACAGATACTCTTCTCCTTTTACCATAAGCCTGTGACCTCCGTTCACGTCAGGAACGATGTACACATCAGGAACAAAGGTTAGTGCCTCCGCCACATTGTCGCCTTGCTGTGTAGTGACTTGCACTACACATCCATTATACAATTGCATAGCTTTTGTAGACTTCATCCATCCTTGAGATTTAGACGAAGCCTTGCACAGAAGCGTAAATAAGTCACCATTACCTACGACTTGAATGTCCGAGACTTTGTTTTGAGCATCCGCTATTGAAGTAACATCTAACGTTTTTTCTGTCATAATAATATTTTTTGAACTTTTTGCTGTTTTATCGTTAGCTACGAGATTCCCTGATCGCATCCGCCAAGTCGCTAATAGAGCTAGCGATACTTTGCATGGACGATGTGAGTCCCATCAAAGCTTCCGTGTGCGAGCTCACAAATCCTCCAGATGCGTCGTGCGATCCATAGGCGTTTGTGGGTGTAATGGCATCAGCAAGGTGCTGGATAGCCCCTGTCATTTCCTCTATCATTTTTTCGATTTCTGGTGTGTCCATAGTTGTACTCGTTTTTTGTTTTGTTGTTTTATAGTGGAGTTAAATCCTCTACATCAAATCTACCGTATCCATACTGTCCTCCCCAAGGGCTTAGACCCAGTAACATACCAGTGAATCTAAATATATTACTGAGCCTAGCCAGATCTGGAGGAAACTTATCTTGCTTGTCTGAAGTCGTGACTAGAACCTGTATATTTAAAACACAGTTTTCACGCAGGGCTTCAAACATTTCACACTGCTGTTTATTTTTATGTGTGTAGTTACGTCTGTACAAAACCAAAGACGGCGGATCAATATTGACCTGCGGACGGATAGTATCCGTGTCGATGTCATCCATATGCAGGGCATCGGCAGCTTGCTGAAATGTCCAATTCCATTGGGCCAAATCTACAGCAATTTTACCATCGCGATCACGGCGAAAACGTCTGACATTCTCGCGTGTACGCTGATTGCCCAGCCAAACAGAAGTCAACTTGATCTTCAGATTATACAGAGTAGCTACATTGCTCATAATTGAATTACATTTACAAAGGCAGGCTCCAATTCCCGGGCGTGGTCGCATACGAGAATTTGAGTATCTGTACTTTCTAGCTGCTGATTCAAATTAAGCAAGAGCTCTTTTAAATTTTCTCTAGCTTCTTCATCTAAGTGCGTGGACGGCTCATCTAAAACTAGGAATCCTAATTCCGGGATCACGAGTTGTTGAACTGCTAAAAGGAACGCTATGGATAAACGCACCTTCTGCCCGCCAGACAACTTGTCATGATCGAACAATACCTGCCCAGGCTCATCCGTACGGTAGAACTGCAGGCTCACTGGTTTGGAAGGATGTGGGATAATAGCAAAGTTGGCATCCATTATTTCTAGATTGTCTTGCGTCATACTGACAAGACCATCAAATTTATGCTGCACATAAGCCATAGGAATACCTTGCCTTGAGAAGGCATGAACCACTTGTTGCAGCTCTTGGATTACTGTGCGCTTTTCTTGATCTAGTTTAATTTTATCTTCGATCTCGCGTAACCTTTTACGGACACCGTTGGCCTGGATTTTAAGCTGCGCTGCTTTGGCTTCAAGTTGATTATATATTTTATTCTTCTCTAAAAGCGTGTCTTTTATCTCACCCCCTTGCTCAACCAATTGTTTTAGTTGCGGCGGAAAAGAATCAAAGATTGCATCCCTTTTTAGAGCAAGCCCCTCGCAGGCGACAGCAAATTCCTCGGAGCGTTTTGTCTCCGTATCTCTGGCTGAAATGAGTTGATTAATAGTAATATAAGTTTTTGATAACTCATCTAGCTTTAAGCTCCAGTGCTCTACTTTATCGTTGAGCTCGTTGACCGCTTGATCCAAGGTAACAATATCAAGCTCGTTGAAACTTTTAATTTCTTCTTCGGTGTAACCTTGAAGTGCGAACTCTAATGTCTCAATTTCGAATTCAATTTTATTTATATTTTTGATGTCAGCCACGCGTTTCGCCGTGGTATAATTCAGACTTGTGAGCTGTTCTTTCAAACTTTGCACATCCTCGTCGGCACCGGCGTCTAGCAACGCTTTATTCTCTTTATACTTTTTAGTATACAAAGTCAGCAGAGTCTGGCGTTGAGTAAGCTCGTGCGTAGTTTCACGCATTTGCTTACTCTTTTGCTCGTGTCTCGCGCGAATGATCTGCACTTGATAAGACGCGTCACTCAACTTAACACTATATGTTTCCAGCCTGGATCTCAATTTTTCATGAGAAACGTTTTCACCACATACAGGGCAATCGGCTGAACAATTACTATCTAACGCTAAACGACAAGTATCGGTGATGGTTCTGAACAGCGCCCTTTCATTTGATACGGCTTGTTCTTCATCCTCGATACTTTTCAGCTCTTCAGCTAGACCGTTAGACAAAACTACAAGATTTTCAACGGCGCTCCTATTTTCTTTCCCCTTAGTAATAGCTTCATCGAGCTCCTCTTTATAGATTTCCCGGGACTGTTGCTCGCTGATTCGTCTGCTCAGATCATCCAGTATACTCGCGGGTACAGGCTCTGGGCACTCGTCTTTGAGCTGTATTAGTTCTTTATTGTGATTGTCTATACGCGCAACGATGCTCTTGTGCTGCACGGCTTTACCTTTGGTATCCTGCAGGGTGGTCACCGTTTGACGCGTCGCTTTAATTTTATTTTTAAGCTTTTCAATCCAGTTGCTAAGTTCATCGGCGGATTGCAAAACTAAGCCAAGCTTGGTCGCCTGTTCATCTAAAGCAGTTTTAGCTTTTTCATTGTTTATACGCGCAGCATTCTTAGCGCTTAATAAATGCGAAGAATTAGATGTCAGATCATTAACCGCCCGCTCCCAATCTTCATACAGTTTAATTTCTGCATCGTAGCTTCGAGTACGTATAAGCTGTTCTTCTGCATTCGCTAAATCCACTTCCGCACTATTCCTGGATGCTTGTAACTCATCATGCAGGGTTGAGAAATCTTGAATTTCTGAGGCTAGAATTTTAATTTTACCTGCTGCGACATCCGCAACTTTTTGCATATGTCCAAGGAGTAGCAGCTTTACCAGCAACTCCTCACGCTCCGCTTGAGAGCCAAATATAATTTTATCCAAAGCACCCTGCTCTGGAAACACCGCATTATCGATAGCGTATTTATCGGCACCTAGAATGTCAGTCAGCTGCGCTTGTATTTCCGCAGCCCCGGTATAGGTATCTTCTTTTATTTCATTTCCCTTGCTGTCTAGGCGGGCAAGCTTTCGTGACGAAGGAGATCCGATTTTACGGCTAATTTTATACGTATTCCCTTGGGCTGAGAACTCCATTTCAGCTAAACCAGACGAAGGTTCGGCTTCGATTTCAGGATCAACTTTACGGATGAACGATTCTTGTGTTTCCTTGGCAGGAGTCCAGCCCGTTATCAGAAAATGTATAAGCTTGAGTATGGTAGATTTACCAGAACCGTTTGGTCCCATAAGACCCACTACAGCACCATCTAGAGTTGCCCCTAGCTGTCTGTGTTTACCCAAATTTTTTATCTGTAGTTTTTTGATTCGCATATAATCTTTTGTCTATGAAATTTTCGAGAAGATGAGGAGCTGCTGCCTGCGGGTCGCAAAGTGCTTGCGCTAATTCGAATATATCGGAGTTGTTTGGAAAATAGTCCGAGATAAAATCTACTGGTTGCTTTCCAACAGGATTGTCAGTCCTACGGCTAACGATATTTAAAAGTTTGAAACCTGCTGTCTGTAGGTTTGTAACACGTATAATACATTTACTAGTGTCTACAATACGAGCTATACGCATATAAAGATCTGTGAACACAGGATCTTTGCGAACCAGAATGGTAGGATGTTCATCTTTAACATCATTAATTCTAAGCAGTAAATCATTAGCTTCTTCTACTGTACGAACATCTTCAGCGATGATTGGTTTATTGAGTTTCAGAGGAATGGAATCCCACTCCAGTCTACCGCTGTCCTGCAGTGTTATTAAACTTACAAATTTATTAATATCTTCATTACGAGAACAAAGTTCAGTAGAGCCGGGATACCCAACTAGACAGTCATTCTTTTTGATATACTTATGCGTGTGAATATCACCAAGCAGAATAGCTTTGTATTTGTCTGTAGGTAAGTCGTCCACTTTTAAAACTTTGTCACCAGCATCAAATGATGCAAAGTCCTTGATCAGCGCATGGAACATCATGAAGTCAGCCTCCGGAAAGTTCACGCTCTTTTCTCGGAAATCATCTGGAGCCATATCTGGTACGCCATAGATTGTATAGTAATTACCATCTCTGCTTTGAATGCGCTTAAGCTGGAAATCGATATCGTAAATAGCGCACTGCCCATTCTCCTGCATTTCTTCCTGTAATACCTTGATCCAGGAAGGATGACATTTGTCGTGGTTACCAGTGATAACAAATAGCTTAACTTTATTTGCCAGAAGCTTTTGGTTCAGGCGAATCAAGTCTGCGATATTTCTACTGCTAGGACGCTTGGAGTTCAGAATGTCCCCAGCGCATAGAATGTAATCCACTTGATTCTGAACTGCTATGTCTACAATACGAAAGACAGAATCAGTGAAGTCTTGAGCGCGCGCTGTCTTACCGAATTGCATATCGCGCAAATGCCAGTCGGCTGTGTGTATTACTTTAATCATACTATGACCTTAAATATGCTACGTCTTTTTTGTGAAAAAGCTGGTGTGCTTCTTCTTTGGTTAAACCTATAAATTCAAACTCCGTAAATGAAATCTCATCCGGATAATAGGAGAAGAGTTTTTCTTCTTTCCCGTCTTCATATGTAACCCATACTTCTGGCATCGGGTCAAACATTTGTTTCGGTTGTTCTGTAATTCTTGCTTTTGAAATTGTCATATATTTTACATGGTTTATTGTATAAGTGTGAAACAGTTAAAAGTAAATTTGATTAGCAGCATTACCAAAAAAGCAACACCGGCTTGGGTTAGAGCTTTAGCTGGCGGTGGATTGTCTAGTGCTAGTTTAAAAAAGTTAATTCAAACTTTACCTGAAAACAAAACAAGGCTTTTAAAAAATATAAATAACAAACCAAAGCTTTTGGGTGCTGGAGGTGAGGGTCGCGTGTATGAGAGTTTTACCGGAGGTCACGGACCATCTGCTGTAAAATTAATATCTGCACGACCTTCAGCAGCTAATGAAAAAAGAATAGATAGTATTAAAAATTTGTTTTCTTCATCTGACATTTTCCCGCAGGTATTATCAACAATACGCGGAGGTAGAGGTTATGCGATCCCCCGGCTACAGCCTTTACCGCCAACAAGTAACCCTTTAAAAGAATTGCTGTCGTTGCCTTCTAGCAATAAAAAACAATGGCTAGATTTCGTAAACCGTTTTCAAAAATCTACATTAGAGCCTGAAAAGGTTTCTATCCCCACGGCGAAAAGGTTCGGCAGCTATAATGCAGGAGGCTTACCAAATACTGCACTTATGCAAACATCTAAAGGTCCTGTAGCCATAAGCGATATTAGAGGCGCGGGCAACGTAATGTTTAATCGCGCAGGTAGACCTTATCTCGTAGATCCTTGGCTACATAATATATAAAAGAAAAGCGCGCAAGTATTTCTACTTTACGCGCTTTTCTACAACTTAGGACACGATCAAAAACCAGGCCTGGTTTATATTACGTGTTGGGTCGTTGTTTCCCTTGAGGTGGGGCTTTGTCAATATTGCAGCATTAACGCGGCCACGCTTAATAGGTATTTTCCTTTTTTTTATAGAGTACCTCAAGATTGCTCTTACTCAACGTTCTCTGCAAAGAAGCAGAGCAACAGCTCCCTCGGACCCTGGGAGCGGCGTTCGGCCTTGTAACCGTCCACATTCTGCCAAAGCAGCGCGTGGGGCGCTTTAAGAGCAATTATTTATCTTTAATAAATGGACATGTTACTGCCAATATTATAGACATTGATACTGTGAGTAGCACACCAACAGGAGATAAGTTATACTCAAAGCAATTAACAGTAAACGCCATTGCAAATATAAATATACTTATCAATAAAAGTATTATTCTAACCTGTTTCATGGCATCTCTCTATTGTTTGCTTATTGAATGTCGCATGCCGATCTCCGGCAGCGAACTGCGCATGGGCTTGCGACAAAAGAGCATCCAGTGCGTCTGTCGTCTGAGACAACGCATGTAGTATTTGCGCGTCTGTACCAGAGCACGCTTTTGCTTTTTCAAGCAATTGCTTGTTTCTTTCGATGATGGTCATTTGTTTTATGTTTTGAAGTTAGCCCCACCCTAAGCGAATCCACTAAGCACAGGGTGGGGTTTTTCTTCACTCCCATCACACGATGGGTGAGGAAACTCACGGATGGATATACCTATCCGTACAAATTTATATAACACAACAATGTGTATTATTGCGAGATGGCTATAACCCCTGTGAAGGGTTCGTGTTCTTCGCTCGGTATACCATCCCAATTTTTTGATAATCCTACTTTGTCATACAGCTCTTCAAGGTTGTTAGTCTTAAAGACTTTACACAGTAGGGCGGCTTCTGCAGTAGTCAACCATTCGTCATTTACACGTACGCATTGATACCCGGGATAATCGCCGTTGTACAGAAGTTCAATTTTAGCTTGTGTACCTTTAGGCTTGTTCGCCTGAGCTTTCTCCCATAGTAGTTCGTACTCTTTGATAGCGACGCGCCAGTGCTCTTTCAACTCTTCAGTCACTGGGCTTTTCCCGAAAGTCTCCAGCCCCGACTCCATTCTTTGTAAGTCGTGCCGGTAGGTTTCTATAATTCTAGGCAAGCGCTCGTCATCTTTAGCGGCGAGTTCTGCTGTATCAAATTCTACTCCTAGCTCTGATGCGTATCTGACGATTGTTCTCATATAGGCATAAAATAGTACTGCCAGGTACTTCCCGGCAGTACTCTTTGCTTTACACGTCGAGAGACGCGATCTGCTTCTCGATGTCCTCGAGAGACAGATTCTCCAGCGACGCGATCTGCTTACGCTTCTTGAGGTCCTCAAGGAACTCCTTCTGCGAGGCACGGGCTGCGCGATCTTTGGCCGCTTCCATCATTGCCATCTTGGTCTCGATCACATATGTGACGAGATCGAACATGCCCTGTTCTTCGGTCATGCTTTCGGTGCGCTTGGTGATGAAAGACTTACGCCCTCCCTTTTGGATCTTTTCATCCAATGCGACGGCCACTTTGTCCAGGGCCTCAAGATTGAGATCCCAGAGATCTTCAAAAGACAGATGTCCCTTGGTGCTGGCAAAACGCCATTTTTGGCGGGCGGCTTTGATAACGAGTGTTTCCAGTGTCATTTTGTTTTATTTCTTGGTGTGCTGGTTTGATTTGAATTAGAACTTAACTTTGACGACACGCTTGAACGCGCCTTCGACTTCAACAAAAACATGATTGCGCGTTGTATCGGAAAATCCGAGACCGGACAATTCATCTTCTGCCTTTTCCACATTGACTTTGCTGCCTAGAATTTCGAATACCTTACGATCCGCACTCAGTTCGGGTGTAAGGAACTCGTTGAAAAATGGACGAGCTTTCTCATCCGATTTACAACCTTCCAACAGGAACATGTAATGTTTGTTTCCTGCTGCTTCAGTCCAGAAATTAGGCGAGAGCGTTACCGCGCGAACAGGTACGAACTGTCCGGTCTTAACACCCCACTTTTCTCTGGAATTATATTTGGCAATATTCGATTTACCATTTGAATTGATAAACTGAATACCGTCTTTCTTTGTGTAATTGAATTCAACAATATGGAAATCTTTACCTGACGCAGCATTAGTGCTGGAAGTAAAAATCTCAGTTTCGCCATTGTATTCAATCTCCACCTCGAAGCCGCCATCTTTATTATCGCGGCGGCAATAGTTGTTCACAACAACTGCGTATTTACCCTCGAGCTTAGGCTCTTGCGCCCAGAAGATATTCTCAACAGGCTGACGAGATTGTCCGCGGCCTGCGTTCATGTCGACGTCAAGCCGCCCACCTGACGGAGAGGTCTGCGACCTGTTACCGTAATAAATGCGATAATTGTTCGGCTCAAAGACGTGCAGATCCAGGTCATCGTGGTTAGACCACGACAGGCTGATACGCAGAACGCCAGTGACGTTACCGCCCGCTGCTTTCACACGTTCTTTAATTGAATCCGCAACATCCCCGGAGTATGCCCAGGAATAGTTGTTGCCCCACTTGAACATGGTCGGGTCAGTCGCATTCTTCGGACCTACCATTGTAACGAAGTTCGGCATGTGGTGATTTTCCACTAGAACTTTAATTGCCTTGGCAGTTGGGAGGACTTTATCTGTAAAGTCCTGAATGCTAATTTCCTCTACCTTGTTCAGGCTTTTGGGATTAACAACGGTCTCCTTCTTGAGTTCTGCGAATACATCAGCGACCACGCCACCAGACGGACGATGAACAAACAGAGTGTTGTTCACATTAAGATCACGACTGTCCAGGACACGCCTTTCCAGCGAACCCAACAGTCCCAGCTCTGTTAGTCTCTGCTGTGCCTGTTCAATCATCCTGGGTGTAACCAGGGCGGTAGGGCGCTTGTAGTTAGCAGGAGCCACAACGCGCTCAAACGCGCTGACTGCGGCATCCAGCTCGCGACCTTCAGACAGATCAACCAGCAGTGTACCGATAGACGTATTCCGAACGCGGCACACTGCGGCGTGAGTACCCATGGACTGAACCCAGCAGAAGTTATCACGTAAGGCCTTTGGAACCTTCTTGAATTCTTCTTTGAGTTTGCGGAACGCCACCAGTGTTGCTTGATGTTCGTTGCCCCGGTAAAGGGAGTTTTGCGATATCAATTCCAATGTGGTATTGACCGCATCATCCGTGATCTCTTCCAATGAACGCTTCAGAACGTTCTTGTTGTCTCGAGCTGTGCCTTGATGAGGACCAATCTTATCCTCCTTCAAAACCATTGATTTAGGAAGGGTAACAAAATAGTGCTCCCAGATAAGGTTGCGCTTTGTATCAGGATTTCTATCCGTGCCAAGTTTGTCGAACGAATTGACGTACACGGAATCGATAGGACAAGTAAGGATATAATCCCGGAGTGCCTTAACGGCGTCTTTGTATTCCGGGTCGGTACATTCGAAATCCCAAAGGGTCAGGATTTTATTATCCTTGATTCCAACCAGACATGAGAACTGGCGGATAAACGACTTGCAACAGTTGCAGGTATTTTCCTGCTTATGTTGTTCGGGGAAGGCGTTGAGATAAATATCCCAGATCTTCTCCTTATCAACGGACACATAAAAAATGGGTCCGTTATTAACCAGCTCACTGAAGCGCTGTTGTACTTGTTGCTTTATGTTTTTAAACATGACTATGAAAGTACGTCCTAGATAATTCCGGTGCGTACAAATTTATATAACACGAAGGGGTACCCCATTGCCTATAGCTAATAAGTAAAAAAAATCCTACATATTGCTATGTGGGATTTTCTCTGTATTATTAGGATTAACGGCGTTTGATTGTATCCAGTTTAAGTTTCCAATCATCGGGTACGCACTCGATTGTCCATGACTCGTTTGTCCATGGGCCGGTGATTGTATCCAGTTTACGGTACCAATCATTGTCCAAGGACTCGGTTGTCCATGGGCTGGATGCTTCATTTTCGTTGAGCTGCATAGTATTTTCCCCACGAGTAAATAGCTGCAGCCAGGGGACGACGTGCTCGAAAGCAAGGAGGGTAACCCCAAGCTTTGCCGCGCGCTCCTCTGGAAGTTCCTCTACCTTACACTTTGACCAGCTCAGCGGTTTGGTGGTGTTACCCCAACATATAACTCGCCGTCCGTCAGGGAGCTCTCCAGCTAAGTGAGCCCAACCACGGGTACAAGTGTGCTGTAGTGTCCAATTTATCCAGATGCTGTTCAGGTTAGTTGTGGTTGTCATATAATATTTTTGTGTTGTTTATTAATTAATACCCTGTGTAAGGGTTACAAATTTATATAACACGAAGGGGTACCCCATTGCAGAGGTACCCCTTCCATAAATATGTAATTTAAATTAAACAGCAATCTCAGCTTTAATGGCAGGATAACATTCGTAGTTCAGCAATTCAAAATCCGTATATTTGAAATCATCAATATTTTTAACATTTGGATTGATTAACATAGCTGGACCTTCCAGAGGTTCCCGGGAAAGTTGGAGTTTAGCTTGTTCAATATGGTTCACATAAAGATGCGCATCACCAAGTGTGTGTATAAATTCATGCGCTGTATACCCAGTAACTTGCGCTACCATCATGAGTAGCAAAGAATAGCTGGCAATATTTACGGGTACTCCTATGAATACATCGCCGCTTCTTTGATACATATGCAAGCTTAATCTTTTTTCATCGTCTACGAAGAATTGAATCATATTACCATGACAAGGCGGTAAATTCATTTTATCAACTTCATGCGGATTGTATAAGCTAATGATTAATCTTCTGCTGTCAGGGTTGTGTTTAATTTCAGCTATGACTTCTTTTAGTTGATCGATTACACGCGTGCGACACACTTTACCTTCTTCATATACATACTCAAAATTACTCCAGGCGTGATGCGTTTGAAGTTCCCCGTTTAAACAACGATGAACAGCGGATATATTCAGATTGTATTTTCTTTTAGCCTCGCCTACGGATTTTAAGAAAATTTCTTCTCCTGCGGGATTCAAGCATTTGAAAGGTCTATTAGTTGATGTGTTGTAACCTTGTTCCAGTCTAGAAGACCACATGCAGGTTTCTTTACTGTAGTAATTGGCCGCATAGCGCACATCTTTATCCAGCTCGTATTCAGATCCATACTCTAAACGACAATTCCAATTTGTTAAAGTTCTAGCATCCTTGTTGAAATTAGCGAAGCAAAGCCATGACGGATGCACATGTACGCCTTTTGCCCCGTAACCTTTGTAAGAGTCGCTTTCAGTGTTATAGCATCGGCGTAACATTTCACGCCATACTGTTTTCAATATAGGCGTGTGTTCATCTTCTTCAAACTCGCCGTAATAGCCTACACCGCATACAGACTGACAGTATGGATCCTTAATTGTGTCAGTTTGTACAGCGGCGTAATCTACACGCCGAATGTAACCAGTATTGTGGAATTGCACATCGAATTGGTTTCTACCAGACGGCGCAGAAATCTCCTTAACTACTGTACATAGTCCGCATTCTTTGGTTTGGATTGTTTTACCCAGATATACCGATTCTCCGGATAAATAGTCTACAATAACATTCTTATCGTAATTAGTTTTCAAGATTAACTCTGCTGGCGCTTGCGCACGTAGTTTAGGCTCTACCCAGTAAGAGTACTCAATGTTTCTCAACTGCTTACCGTACAAAGGTCCGAGTTCTCCAGTTTCAGGATCTGCCCAATCTTTCCAAAATTTAATTCCGTATTTTTCTTCCAGGTAATGCGCGTTAGTATTACCTTCTATAAACCACAGAAGTTCGCCAATTACTCCACGGGTAAACATTTTCTTGGTGGTCACCAACGGAAAACCATCCGCCAGATTGTAACGGCTCTGTGTACCAAAAACAGATATAGCACCAGTACCGGTCCTATCCATTTTATATACACCATTCTCTAACACCTGCCTCATTAACTTTTGATACTCAATCATAACTTTTATTCGGAAATGAAATCTTGCTGATCTGCTGTCGGTAACGCTAATGCCTGAGAAATGGAAGTTGGTTTTTTATACTCGTCAACCTTGTCCCGGGTGTATTTCATGAATGCATTTAGAGCAGGACGAATGATGCTGGCATTAAATGCATTTTCAAAATTGGAAGGTGCTTCTGGAAGCATTGACTCATCAAATAATCGGGGCAAGTTATTTACGCCTTCGATGTTGAATATTTCTCCATTTTTGCTGTGCGCAACAATTTTATATTCAATTAGTACGTCTGAGGGTTTTAAAGAATTGATCAGGTAAGCTACAGGGTCAAATGTCTTTTCGACCTCTGGAAGCTTTTTAGCAATTTCTTGAAGTAATGCAAGAACTTTCTGAAAACTCTCAGCCGTTTTATTTTCCGCCTTATCAACTTTATCCGTTGTAGCGGTTTCTGATTCTTTCGAGTTTGCCATTTGTGTTATTGAGTGTGTTAAGCAGACGTTCGTTTGCTACTTCAGGATCTGCGGGTATGAATTTATTATCATTGACAGGCGCGCTGTCAACAACAATAGTGTCATCTCTATTCCATCTGATATTTCTAAATCTAGCTTTAAAAAAACGATTTGGACGGATGTGCCTTAAAGAATTAGCGGTGTAAGAGAAAGCCATATATGTACATTGATTTAAACTGGGAAGTCAAAACAAATGCTGAGTTTAGGTATAAACTTAAAGCGTTAACTGACGATATCAAACGGTTAGAAAAAGAAACTGATGGAGACCCGCACGGTAATGACAAGATAGCCAGTAGGATAATAGATATTTACAGACTTTGCAAATACAATGCGGGGCTGCTGGTTCCGTATTTCTTTCCGCAGTACCCATACGATAAGCCATTATCTTGCTCTGCCAGACCTTATTCATTTGCTATGTTTCATATGCAAATCGGTGGGTTTTTGGCGATTCGGGCGGGGAGACAAATAGGAAAAAGTACTAGTCTTAGTGCTAGGCAATTGATGTATGCGCATATCATGAGTAAACGGAGGAGTATGTATATTGTTCCGCACCAATCTTTCTTGGACACATACGCAAACCGTGTACGCGAAATGGAACGAGCATTTAGATTTTACCAAGTACATAAAGACTATAGACAGAATTTAAAATATAAAGAGTATCCGAATGAATCCGTTACGATGATGGTAAAGTGCCTGACAGATACACAGGAGGCTCGAAGCAAAACTTGCGACGAGGCCCTTTTTGACGAATGTCAGCTACTAGACCCGGACTTCTTGCCTGATATTGAGCAGTGTCAAAAGGCATCCAGAATGCCCACTACTATTTACGCAGGAACATCTACCACTACGGATTCTCTGCTAGAAGCTAAATTTTTAGAT